>Ga0265318_10000245_pt1 | contig 47423 bp, 45 predicted proteins | sample 4821metaG_FD_192431 | JGI IMG/M metagenome (GOLD analysis project Ga0265318, IMG submission 192431) | Rhizosphere microbial communities from Carex aquatilis grown in University of Washington, Seatle, WA, United States - 4-8-21 metaG | ecosystem: Host-associated > Plants > Roots > Rhizosphere >... | reverse complement strand
ATACCCTTTGGTATTGTGTGGTGGAGCAACGAAGCGGCCGGCTCGGATCGTCGGCCGAATATGATGCTATTTCGACCGCGGTGCACTAGCCTGCTTCGCGATGGCTTCCGATGCCAGCGAGGCCGACCACGCCTTCGCAGCGCCCTTGGCGACGGGGTTGGATCCACCCGCCAGCCTCGGCCGCGCGGGCATGTGGGTCTTCCTGGCCACCGATCTCATGGGGTTCGCGGGGCTCCTCGCCGCCCGGGCGGCGCTGGAGGCGCGCGGGGTCGGCTGGAGGCCCACCGCAGACCGCCTGGATCTCGTGATGGGCCTCCTGTCGACCGCGGTCCTGCTCGCGTCCGGGGTGACGTTCGGGCCCGTGCAGGGGTGGGGCGCCGCCTCGGGCTCCGCCGGCCGGGGGCCATCGCGCCTCCGGCTCGGCGCGACGGCCGGGCTCGGACTCCTGTTCCTCTTGCTGCAAGGTCTCGAGTACGCGCGCTTGCTCGGGGCCCACCGGATGTCGGTCACCGGCGACCACGGTGCCGCGCTGTTCTTCGTCCTCACGGGCTACCATGGGCTCCACGTCGCGGTCGGCGTGGTCTGTCTGCTCTGGCTCGCCGCCCGCAGAGGCCCGCCGCCAGGCTCGGTCGCGGCCGCCACGTCGACCGTGGCCCTGTACTGGCAGTTCGTCGATCTGATCTGGGTGGTGCTGTTTCCGGCGCTCTATCTCGGGAAGCTGGCGGGCGCGCTCGGGGTCGGGCTGGCGGCGCTGCTCGGGCTCGCGACCACCCGGCTCGGCCGCGAGCGGGGCGGCGTGCGCCTGATGATGGCGACCACCGTCGGGTTGTGCGTGGCGATGGTGCTGGTCCTGACCCTGGAGTACGGGGTGCGGGCCGCTTCGGCCGGAGGCCCGCCGTGAAGGCGGCTCGCAGGCTCCGGCCTCGCATGCTCGGGGTTCGCAAGCGCCCTCGGCTCGCGGTGCTCGTGGTGCTGGTGGCGCTCGCCTTCTGGGGGGCATCGAGCCGCTCCGCCTCGGCCCTGTGCCCGAACTGTCTCGGTCAGGCCCGCGTCTGGACCGCCAGGCAGGAGCTTCTCGGGGGCTTCCTGCTCTTCCCCTTCCTCACGGCGTGGCTCGCCGCCCGCCTGATCCGTCGGTTTTCTCGCCCGCCGTCCCAGCCAGGAGCGCCGCCCGCAGGGCAGTAGCCCCCGGTGTGTCGCGCAGATCGGCCAGGCTCTTCACGTAGTGGGCCATGGCCCACAGATCGGCGTCGGGCAGGACGTTCTTCCAGGTGGGCATGGCGGTTCCTCCGACGCCGGCCGCGATCACCCGACAGAGATCGGCCGCGCTGCCGCCAGAGCGCAGGGTGTTGAAGGTGAAGTCGGGCGGGAGGATGGGGTAGCCGTAGTCGCTCGCCTTGGCCACGGGCGCGTAGAGGTCCGGCCTCGGTTCCTGCGCGCGGAGGTGGGTGAGCTCGCGGGTGAAGCCGACGATCTCCTCCCGGCTCACGTAGGCCGGGTGACAGGCGACCGCGCACTGGGCGAGCCCGTGGTAGACGCGCTTTCCGCGCTCGATCCCTTCGGAGATGCGGAGCTGCCAAGGATCTTGGGCCAGCACGATGGGCTCGCCGGCGGACTCCGTTCGCCACCGCTCGGAGAAGGTCTTGAGGTACTGGATGACGTCGTCGAGCTCGGCCGGCGGCAGGGCCCAGGCCAGCATCGCCGTCCCGTGGAGCCCCCCCGAGATGATGCGACGAAAATCCGCATCGGTCGGCAGTTGACCGCCGGCGACGGCGCCGAACTTGTAGGTGCCGAGCCGGAGATCGCGCGGCGGCGGGCGCAGGCCCCGCGCCGACGGGCCATGCCCATCCCCCTCCGCGCCGTGGCAGGCCCGACACGCCCGGGTGTAGACCACCGCGCCCCGGCGCAGGCTCTGCGCCGCAACGGTCCTGCCCCCGAGCACGAGGGGCGCCGGGAAGTCCGTCGGCAGGACCTGCGCCTCGCACCCCGCGAGCCCGGCGCCCGCGCCCGCGACGGCGGCCGCGGCCACCACCACCAGCACCGTCCCCGCCCGGCTCAGGCTCACCACACGAACACCGCCAGCCCGATGACCAGCCACAGGGCCGTCACGAGGTGCACGAACGCCGCCGCCGCCCGAACCGTGGTGGTCCGCACCACCTCCCCGCAGCGGCTCCGGATCGCCAGCCGCGACATCACCAGGGCGGCCGCCGTCGCATGCAGGGCGTGGAACGTCCCGAGGGCGTAGAGCACCGACGCCGCCAGCCCCGAGCTCGGGCGTATCCCGAGCGCCAGCAGGTGGCGCGCGGTGAGGACCTGGATGGCCACGAACCCCCATCCGGCCAGCGCCGCCGCGCTCAGCGCCGGCGCGCGCGAATTGCGACTGGCAAGCTGCGCGGCCCGGCTCCCGAGCACCGCGGTCAGGGTGGCCGCCAGCGCGAAGGGCCACGCCACCGCGAGCAGACGGCGCTCGCCGGCGGGCGGCCAGGCGGCCCCCTCGGCCGTCGCCTGCACCCGCACCAGCCCGTAGGCGAGGAGAAGGGCGCCGAAGGTCATCACCAGCGCCGCGAAGCCCACCACCAGCCCGACCGCCACGGTCGCGGCCCGCGCCTCCAGCGCCGGACCCGAGTCTTGCGCTCGGACGGTCACGGAGGAATGGCCTCGGTCTGCACCAGGTAGTCCCGTCCGAGCGCGGCCAGCACGGCGGGGTTGCCGAGCTCGTGCGGCCCGGACTTGACCACCGGGAGCTGGTCGAAGTTGTGATGGGGTGGCGGCGAAGACACGGTCCACTCCAGCGTCCCGACCTGCCAGGGGTTGGGGCCGGCCTTCGGCCCGCGCCACAGGCTGTAGAAGAAGTTCACCACGAAGACCAGCTGGCCCGCCCCCATGACGAACGCCGAGCGGGTCACCCAGCGGTTGAGCGGCAGGAGCGGCCGCAGGAAGGCATAGGCCGACGGGTCGACCAGCCGCCGTGGCATCCCCCCGAGGCCGAGGACCAGCTGCAACCCGAAGGTGGTGAGCAGGGTGACGAAGGTGATCGCGAAGTGCACCTGGCCGAGCCGCTCGTCGAGCATGCGCCCGAACATCTTCGGGAACCAGAAGTGGATGGCGGCGAACGCGCCCATCAAAACCGCCGCCGACATGGTCAGGTGAAAGTGCCCCACCACGAAGTAGGTGTCGTGCAGGTACACGTCCGAGAGCACGTCGGCCAGGAAGAGGCCGGTGAAGCCACCCACCCCGAAGACGAACACCAGGCCCAGCGCGAACAGCATGGGCGTGGTGAGCCGGATCGAGCCGCGCCACAGGGTCCCGAGCCACCCGACCCCGAGCAGCACCGACGGCACCGAGATGATCATGGTGAGCAGCATGAAGCCCTGACCGAGCAGCGGTGACAGCCCGGTCGTGAACATGTGGTGTCCGTACACCACCCCCGACAGGATCTCGATCGCGATGAGCGAACCCACCGTGATCCGGTACCCGTAGGCCGGCTTGCGCGAGAAGAAGGACAGCAGATCGCCCACGATCCCCCACGCAGGAAGGATCAGGATGTAGACCTCCGGGTGTCCGAAGATCCAGAACAGGTGCTGGTAGAGCACCGGATCTCCCCCGGCCTTGACGGTGCTGCCCGCGATGAAGAAGCGCGTGCCGAACACCCGGTCGAAGAACAGCAGCACCGCCCCCGCCGCCAGCACCGGGACGAACAGGGCGTTGAGGATCGCCGCCATCCAGAAGCCCCACACGGTGAGGGGCATGCGCATGAAGCCCATCCCCGGCGCCCGCAGCCGAACCACGGTGGTGATGTAGTTGACCGCGCCCATCACCGAGGAGGCGCCGTTCAGGTAGATCGCCACCACCCACAGCGTCTGCGCCACCCCCGGCGCGCCGATCGCCGTCGACAGCGTCGGGTACGCGGTCCAGCCAGCGGCGGGCGGCCCGAGCGGCGCGAAGAAGGACGCCGTCAGCACCGCGGTGGCGGCGAACATGGTCCAGAAGGAGAGGGTGTTCAGCACCGGGAACGCCATGTCGCGCGCGCCGAGCATGAGCGGCAGGCAGAAGTTGCCGAAGCCACCGATCAGGATCGGGGTGATGGCGAAGAAGATCATGATGGTCCCGTGCATGGTGAAGAGCACGGTGTAGGTCGCCGGGCCGACCACCCCGCCCGAGCCCGGAAACAGCCAGCGCCCCACCACCGGGACCGGCACGCCCGGATGGGCGAGCTGCCAGCGGATCAGCATGGCGAGGGCGCCGGCCACCGCCAGGAACACGAGCCCGAGCCACAGGAACTGCTTGCCGATGACCTTGTGGTCGCGCGAGAAGACCACGTCGAGCACCGACCCCAGTGTGGTCCTGATCGCCCTGGTCGTCCTGGTCCTCCTCGTCATCCCCGTCCTCATGGTGCCGGCATCCACGCCCAGCCATCGTGGGCCTCGGTGTCCGTGGGATCGAAGCGCAGGCGCGCGTCCTCGGCCGCCCGCGCGGTCCAGGTGGTGAAGGCCGCCTCGTCGAGCACCGTCAGCTCCCCCCGCATCCGGTAGTGCCAGGTTCCGCAGTGCTGCGCGCAGGCGATCTCGAAGAGGCCGGTCTCCTTGGGCTCGAACCACAGGCGGGTGATGGTGCCGGGAATGGCGTCTACCTTGGTCCGGAAGTTCGGCAAGTAAAGCGAATGCACGACGTCCTTCGAGGTCAGCTGCAGGTACACCGGGCGATCCACCGGAACGCGCAAATCGTTCAGCGTCAGGATGTCGTCGGCGGTGCCGAAGCGCCCGTCCGCCCCGGCGTAGCGAAAGTTCCAGGCCCACTGCTGCGCCAGGACCTCGATCCGCACCGCCCGAGGATCGCGGTCGGGATAGCTCCAGAAGCCCGCGCGCAGCTGCCGGGCCGAGCGCACCACGGCCGGGACGTCGATCCCGAAGAGCAGCGCCGCGCCCGCCACGGCGGCCAGGGCCAGGCCGCCGCGGCCGGTGCCGTGCGTGTAGACCGCGCGCCGTCGGGGGCCGCGGTGGAAGATCAGGGCCACGCCGAGGATCCCCACCAGGATCGAGAGGTAGACGGCGGTGGTGACGGTCAGGTACCGGAGGATCGCGTCGACGTGGTGACCGTGGGCGGAGGCGTCGTGGGGCAAGCCGAGCGGCATGGGTGCAGGGACTGGTTACGCCGCCGGCCGGGCGCGGTCAACGTGAACCGTGGCGCCCCGCGAGGGCCCTCCACCCGAGCAGCGCGGCCATGACCACCCCGATGGCGACCACCAGCCACCTCACGCGCCGGGGATCGACGTGCGTCGCCCAGCGCCCACCGAGCACACCTCCCGTCGCGGCGCCCACCGCCATCACCAGCACCGCGGGGCCGTTCACCAGGCCGTGCACCAGGAAGTCGATCGCCGCCGCGGCGTTCACCACCACGGCGAGGACGTTCTTCACCCCGTTCATCTGGTGCAGCCCCAGCCGCTGCGGCAGGAACGACAGGAACGCCAGCATGATGAGCCCGATCGCCGCGCCGAAGTAGCCGCCGTAGACGCTGGTGAGGAACTGCAGCCCGAGGAAGAGCGGCGGAATTCGATCGGGGGGCATCGCGCCCCGTGCGAGCTGCGTCTGGATCTGCGTCTGCGTCTGCGCCCCCGCCGCCGGCTCCTGGGGGCGCCCGGGTCGGCGCGGCCACAGCTCCTTGACGAAGATGACCGCCGTGGCGCCGAGGACCAGCCACGGGACCACCCCGTCGAACACCCGCTGCGGGGTGTGCCGCAGGATGCTGGCCCCCACCAGCGAGCCCAGCACCGCCGGGATGCACAGCACGGCGGTGAGCCGGCCGAGCCCATCGAGGTGCTTGCGGAATCCCCAGGCTCCGGCCAGCGACCCGGGGATCACCGCGACCGTGTTGGTGGCGTTGGCGACGATCGGGGCCAGGCCCGCCCCGATCGCGGCGGGAAACGAGAGCAAGCTGCCGCCACCCGCGATGGAGTTGATCGCACCCGCTAGAAGCGACGAGACGAACAGGAAGATGAGCCCGCCCGTCACGGGTCGGTCCTCGGTATCCTCAGACCGGGGGCTCCGTGGCCGGCGCCGTGTTGGTCGTCGTCGCCGCGGCCTTGGGCACGGGGATCGGGGCCTCGAAGTAGCGATCCGCGCGATCCGGGAACAGCACCACCACCACCCCCGGCCGCCCGGCCGCCGCCAGCTCTCGGGCCAGACGCATCCCACCCGCCAGGGAGCCCCCGGAGGAATGGCCGACCAGGATGCCCTCCTCCTTGGCCAGCCGCTCGGACACGTCCCACGCCTCCTCGGTCGGCATGGCGATGACGCCGTCCAGCTCCTGAGGGTGGTAGATGGCGGGCACCAGGGAGCTCGCCATGTGCTTGAGGCCCTCGAGCCCGTGGAGGGCGTCGTCCGGCTCCACCGCCCACACCTGGATGTCGCGCCGGTAGTCCTTGAGCCGCCGTCCGGTGCCCATGACCGTGCCGCTCGTGCCGATGCCGGCCACGAAGTGCGTCACCCGTCCCTCGGTCTGCTCCCAGATCTCCCGCCCGGTCCCGAGGTAGTGCGCGAGCGGGTTCGAGGGGTTCGAATACTGGTCGGGATAGAAGTACGCGGCCGGATTGTCGGCGACCATCTTGCGGCAGAGCCGGATCGCGCCGTCGCTGCCCTCCATGGCGTCCGAGAAGACCAGCTCGGTCCCGAAGGCGCGCGTGATCTTCTGCCGGGCCCACGATACGTTGGCCGGCATGACCAGCGTGACCGGGTAGCCGAGCGCGCCTCCGATCAAGGAATACGCCACGCCGGTGTTGCCGCTGGTCGAGTCGATGATGGTCTTGCCGGGCGTGAGCGCCCCGGAGCGGATGGCGTCGCGGATCATCTGGTACGCCGCCCGATCCTTGACCGAGCCGCCAGGATTGAAGAACTCGCACTTGGCCCAGAGCTCGACCCCCGGGGTCTCCTTCTCGAACGAGCGCAGGCGCACGATCGGCGTGTCCCCGATGAGGTCGGTGATCTTCTCGGCCACCCGCAGCCGGGCCCGGCGCACCCGCTCGGCCTGCACCAGCGCGGGGGCGGTATGTGCAGTGTCGGGGGTAATGTCGGGGGCCCCGTCGGGCTCGGCGGCGCGAGGAACAGTCTCGGTCAATCTCATGCAAAGCTCATCTCTTGCCCGGATCCCCCGCAGGCGAAGCAGGCGGGGTTCCAGGGAATGTCGGCGGAGTCCGGAACGGCTTGACCTGGTGGCAGGCGGAGCATGCGGGCGGTCCCGACGTCCGGGCGCGCCAACTCGATGCCGGCCAGCCCCACCAGGATCTCGGCGGCGGCCAGGTGCCCTGCGACCACCGCGGCGGCGCCGCCGTCGGGGGGCGCGCCGGTCTTCGAGGGGCCATCGAGGGGGACGTGCGGGCAGGGCCCATGCGCGCGGAACGACACGAGCTCGATCCCCTCGGCCTCGCGGCCGCGAACGATGACGGCCGGGATACCGAGGCGCACCGCGGCGCCGAGCATCGGATCGTCGTCGAACCCCGAGCGCAGGACGGCGCTCGCCCCGCGCAGGCACCCGAGCCACTGATCCCCGAGCGCCCCGGGCGATTCCGCTCCGGAGGCGGAGGCGGCGGCCACAGGGAGGGCCATCCCTTCGACCACCACCTCGGGATTGGAGCCGCGCCAGGCGGCGAGCCTGGAGGACATCGTCTCGGAAATGGTCCCGCTCCCGCTACCGAGGGACCGGCGGTCCGGGCGCGCCACCCAGCGCAGCGCGCCCACGCCCGCCGCCGCCAGCGCTTGCGCCGCGATCTCGCAGGTGCGATCGCCACCCACCAGCACCACGCGCGCCTCGGCGATGCGCCGCTGGCCCTCGTATCCCAGCTCGGGGAGGGCGATCTGGCGCGTGGCCCGCTGGATGGCGTCGGGAGTCAGGACGACGTACCGCCCGACGTGCCGCCCGACGTGCCACCCGACGTGCCACCAGCGATCGCGGGGACGATGGAGATCTCGTCGCTGTCCTTGACCGGGGTCTCGAGGTTCTTGAGGAACCGGATGTCCTCGTCGTTCGCGAAGATGTTCACGAACCGCCGGATCTGACCCTGGTCGTCGCAGATGCGCTCCTTGATGCCGGGGAACTGCGCCTCGAGCCCGACGATGACGGCGCCGATGGTCGCGCCGCTCACGCTGACCTCTTCCTTGCCGTTGGTCAGCTTGCGCAGCGGGGTGGGGATTCGAATGTTGGCCATGGTGTCTGCTCCTGACGGGAGAAAAAGATGTGCGGTCGGTGAATGGGAATCAGGTCCTGGTACAGGCGGGGCGTTCCTCCCCCGACATCAGCGTGCCCCACCGATGCCGAGGCGATCGAAGTCGCCGAGGCTCGGACCGATCAGGGCCGGCTCGGGCAGCTTGCCGACGAGCGGGTCCTGGGTCTTGAGCCCGTTGCCGGTGATCGACAGGACGATCGGGCCGTCGTCCTCGCCGATGCGACCGGCCTCGATCAGCTTCCTCGCCGCGCCGAGCGTCACGCCGCCGGCGGTCTCGGTGAAGATGCCCTCGGTCTCGGCCAGGAGGCGCATCGCGGCGATGATCTCGTCGTCGTTGGGCTTGGCCGCGAACCCGCCCGAGCCGCTGATGGTCTGGCGCGCGTAGAAGCCGTCCGCCGGGTTCCCGATGGCCAGCGACTTGGCGATGGAGGTCGGGGTCTTGACCGGCTTCATCTGGTCGCGGTTCTCGAGCACCATGTCCACGATGGGCGAGCAGCCGGCCGCCTGCGCCCCGTGAATCTGGGTCTTGCGGGCCCCCCCCGCGGCCAGGAGCCCGAGCTTCTCGAGCTCACCGAAGGCCTTGCCGATCTTGGTGACCAGCGAGCCCCCCGCCATCGGGACCACGATGTGGGCCGGCGTGCGCCACCCCAGCTGCTCGGCGATCTCGTAGCCGTAGCTCTTCGAGCCCTCGGCGTAGAACGGGCGCAGGTTGACGTTGACGAACCCCCACCCGTACTTGCCGGCGATCTCCGAGCACAGCCGGTTCACATCGTCGTAGGTGCCACGCACGCCCACCACCCGCGCCCCGTAGATGCTGGTGGCGAGGACCTTGGCGGGCTCGAGATCGAACGGGATGAGCACCACCGCCGGCAGCCCCGCCGCCGCCGCCTGGGCCGCGGTGGCGTTGGCGAGGTTCCCGGTCGAGGCGCACGCGATGGTGGAGATACCGAACTCGACGGCCTTCGACACCGCGACCGACACCACCCGGTCCTTGAAGGACAGGGTCGGATGGCTGACCGAGTCGTTCTTCACCCACAGCTCGCGCACGCCGAGCCGCCGGGCCAGCCGGTCCGCCCGCACGAGCGGCGTCATCCCGGTCTGCTTGCCCACCACCGGGGGCAGATCGAGGGGCAGGAGCTCGGCGTAGCGCCACATGTCATGCGGCCGCGACTCGATGACGGCGCGGGTCAGGACCTTGGCGATGGCGGGGTAGTCGTAGGCAATCTCGAGCGGCCCGAAGCAGAACTCGCACACGTGGACCGGAGCCTTCGGGTAGTCGTTCCCGCATTCGCGGCAGCGCAGCGCCGTGACGTAGCTCGGCTGAGCCTTGGGGGTCGAGGGGTGGGAAAGCACGGGGGCCGTGGTCATTCGTTGATCCTTATCAGAGGCACGCGGGGGCTGGGTAGGCGGACGGATCGAGGCGCCCGATGCTCGGCCGGTCGCCGCAGACGCGGCACGCCGGGTTCGGCTGCAGACGGACGCTCCGGAAGGCCATGGACGCGGAATCATACTGGATGATCCGCGCCGCAAAGGCCGGAAGATCGCCCTTGACCAGGCGCGCCGCCTCGGCCCCTTGCAGCGCCCCGATGACCCCAGGGACGGGGCCGAGCACGCCCGCCTCGGCGCACGACGGGCCGACCCCGGCGGCGGGCAGGTCCTCGAACAGGCAGCGGTAGCAAGGGCGTCCGCCGGCGCGCACCGTCATGAGCTGACCTCCGAGCCCGACCGCCGCCCCGTGCACCAGGGGGACGCCCCCCAGGACCGCGGCGTCGTTGGCGAGGAACTTGGTCGCGAAGTTGTCCGACCCGTCCACGACGGCGTCGTAGCTGGCCAGATCGCGCGCGGCCTCCACGTCGAAGCGGGCGACCAGTGGCTCCACGTGCACCTCCGGGAAGCGCTCGCCGAGGGCGCGCGCCAGCGAGTGCACCTTGAAGGCGCCGACCGAGCCGAGGCCGTGCAGGACCTGGCGGTGGAGGTTGGTCGCATCCACCCGGTCGTCGTCCATCACGGCGATGCGGCGCACGCCCGCCGCCGCCAGGGCCAGCACCGCCGGGCAGCCGAGGCCGCCCGCGCCAATCACCAGCACGCGTGCCACGACCGGGCGCCGCTCCGTTACCGGCTGCCCGGGGAGGAGGCGGGATCCGCCGGGAGCCCGCGCCGTGGCGCGGGCTCGCTCCCGAAGAGCGCGTCCGAGCTGAAGTACCGCTCCCCGGTGTCGCACAGGATCGTCACCACCGTCTTGCCAGGGCCGAGCTCGCGGGCGAGATCGAGGGCCACCTTGACGTTGGCGCCCGCCGAGATGCCGACCAGCAGCCCCTCGCGCCGGGCGAGCTCGAGCTTGACCCTCTGCGCGTCCTCCTCGGTGATGGTGCGCACCTCGGACAGGAGCGCGCGGTCGAGGATCGGCGGCACGAAGCCGGCGCCGATCCCGTCGATGCGGTGGGCAGCTGGACGGCCCCCGGACAGCACCGGGCTCTTGGCTGGCTCGACCGCGACGATGCGGGTGGCCGGGTTCCGCTGGCGCAGGGCGCGCCCGACCCCGGAGATGGTGCCGCCGGTCCCCACCGCGGAGATGAAGGCGTCACAGGTGCGTCCCCCGAGCTGCGCGAGGATCTCCGGCCCGGTTCCCCGGAAGTGCGCCTCGACGTTGGCGGGGTTCTTGAATTGCTGCGGCATGAAGTAGCTCGGGTTCTCGGCGCACAGCTCGCCGGCCTTCTGCACCGCGCCCGTCATCACCGAGACCGCGGGCGTCAGGTAGACCTCGGCGCCATAGGCATTGAGCAGGGCCCGCCGCTCGAGCGACATGTTGTCGGGCATGGTGAGGATCAGGCGGTAGTGCTTGGCGGCGGTCACGAGAGCCAGCCCCACGCCGGTGTTGCCCGAGGTGGGCTCCACGATGGTCGAGAAGCCGGGCTGGATCAGGCCCGCGCGCTCGGCCGCCTCGATCATCGAGAGGGCCACCCGATCCTTGACCGAGCCGCCCGGATTGAACTGCTCGCACTTGCAGAACACGTCGGCCATCCCCGGCTCGACCAGGTGACGCAGGCGAACGAGCGGCGTCCCGCCGATGAGCTCGAGGGTGCTGTTCACGGCGACGGCGGGCATGGCTTGATTCTAACCCAACCAATCGCGCCCGGCGGGCCACATCGTCGTCGTCGGCTCGCGTCGGCGCGGCTCAGGGGCGCTCGCCGATGTCCACGATCGAGCAGGCCTGGATGGTCGGGATGCCGAGGCGCTCGGCCTCGGCGAGCAGGTCGTCGCTCTCGGCGCCGGGGTTGACCCACAGCTCGGCGACGCCCTTGGCGGCTATCGCGGGCAGGGTCAGGATGCCGATCGCCGCGGGCACGTACAGCGACGCGCGCTCGATCGGACCGGGGATGGCTTCGATGCTGGGAAAGGTGGGCAGGCCCTCGACCTCGGCGGCGTTCGGCGTCACCGGGTAGACCGTCCAGCCCTGACGCAGGTAAGCGCGCACCGCCTTGTTGCCGAACTTGGAGCGATCGGTGGAGGCACCGATGATAGCGACGGTGCCGGCGACGGTGCCAGCAACAGTGCCAGCACCCTTGCCGTGCCCACCGCCGGCGGGCATCAGAGGGACTCCCGGCGCGGGGACGCACCCCCCGCGGGCCCTCCCGCCACCTGACCGCACACCGGACAGCGTCCATCGGGGCCGAGGACGCCCACGCACGCACCGTCGGGGCACAGCGGCCGTCGCTCGTCGAATCCGCCCCCGGCGCCCTCGAGCTCGACCGCTCGCGCGGCGTGGTCGGCGTCGCCGTCTTGCGATGAGGAGGGATCGAAGTGAGGTGCCTCGGACACCAGGTCGGGTGCCCCCGCGGGGGCGCCGGTATATCCCGCCGGCACCTCGCCCGTCCGCCCGCACTCGGAGCACCTTCCGTCAGCGCCGAGCACGCCCGTGCAGCTCCCGTCGGGGCACAGCACGCGTCCGCCCGGATCGAATGCGATCTCGTCAGTCATTGTCTGGCCAGTCTACCCGCGGTCGTGCGTCAGGGCGCGGGGAAAGCGGTCGTCGATGCGCCCGCGGTTCCGGCGGCGTCCACGGTTGGGGCACCGGCAGGCGCGGGGATCCCGGCGTCGGAAGGACCCTCCGGGGTCGGGGCGAGCCCCGCCGCCTCGATGACGAGCTCGAGCTCGCGATCGAAGGCGCTCCGGTCGGCGGAGCTTCGGAGGTCGAGGCTGTCGCGGTGGTCCAGCGTGAGTGTCCGCGGACGGAAGACCAGGTTCAGCACCGCCGTGACCGGATCGTCGTTGCGGTAGGCCCGCGGCACGTCGAGCGCGAAGGCGGACTCGCGCAGGCACTGCTCGATGCTGGGCCGCGCCAGCGTGGACGACAGGACGCGGGCGGCTCCGACCTCGCCGCGCACGAGATCGATGGCGATGCGCACCCGCCCCGCGAGATCCCGGTCCTCGGGGGTGCGCGCCGAACGCGTGAGGTAGCAGGCCCGCGCGCGGGGCGTGTAGGCCAGGGACAGGGAATCCCGGACCACGCTTCGCTCCATGAATCCCCGCGGGCCGGCGCTCTCTGGCGGGGTGGCCCCGCCGCCGCTGCCGCTGCCGCTGCCTTGGCCCGCGCCGATCCCGCCGAGCCTGGCCGCGGTGGTCGCTGGCGCGTCCGCCCCCTCGTCCGGCCGTCGCACCGGCTCCCAGAGTGCGACGAACCCCGGACCGGCGAGAAAGCGCCGGGGCTCCGCCCCTGGCGATGGGCCCGGTGATGCCGCTTGCGACGACAGCGCCTCGAGCACGGCGGCCGCGACCGGGATGGGGTGGAGCGGGAGCGACAGCCGTCGCCCGCGCTGCCGGATCGAAAGGCGCGCCCCGGAGCCGCCGCCCGGGAGCTCGGTGAGCAAGGTGACCCCGGCCCCTGGGACGATCTGGCGCGCGACCGGTGCTCGCGCCGCTGCCGACAGGCTCGAGGTCAGCGCCACGTCGAAGACCGCGCCGCCGGCCCGGAGTCCGCTGAGCAGGTCACCGAGGCCTTGCGTGAGGTCCCCGACGTGGAAGGCAGCCTCGATCCCACCCGACGAGGCCGCGGCCGCCAGCCCCTGCAGGCGCTGCCGCTCGTCGGGCGACGTCGAGGGATCGTCGTTCGGCCGGATGCTGACCACCGCGGCGAGCAGGTCCGGCAGCCGCAGCCGGACCTGAGCTGGGCGCGCATTCGGGTCCGCGTCCTCGGTGGCCACCGTCCAGGGATCGTGTCCGCCCGCCGCCGCACCCACCGCGCCATCGGTGAGGACCACGAGGAGCGGGCGCGGCCCGAAGTCGACGGCCTCGCGCTCGAGCAGCTCGCTCGCGAACCGGATGGCGGGCACGAGCTCGGTGCCGTTGGCCAGGGTCTCCGGCACCAGGGCCTCGGCCAGCGCGCCGAGAGCCTGGCGTGTCGCCTGCCGCGCCACCGGAAACAGCCGCCGCGGCGTCCGATCGAAGAAGACGGCGTCGAAGCGGGTGCTGGGGGGCAAGTTCCGCAGGAGATCGAGCGCGAAGTCGCGCTCCGCTTCGAGGCCACCGTAGCCGACGCTGCGCGAGCGATCGATGACGAAGAGCACCCGGTCGGTCACCGCGGGTGAGAGGCCCGCCGTGCCCGACGTGCCCGCGCTGGCCGGCGACGCGAGCTCGGCGGCCGCGACCGGGGCCGCCTCGGTGCCCGGACGCCCCAGCGCCAGCGCCAGGCGGGTCTTTCCGCCGCGCGCCGGACGGGGCCCCATGGACGCCAGCGCCAACAGGGGTGGGGGCGGGGGCACCACGCGCGGGCCGCGCGGCTCCGCGAGCGTGAAGGTCACCCGCCAGGCGCTGCGGGTCGACACCCGGCCTGAAGATCGGACCACGAACGCGCCGGGGCCCACGGCTCCCGACTGAGGAAGGCGGCTCTCGCCCGCGATCGACAGGCGCGCGACGGGCACCCCGAGATCGGCCCGGAGCTCGACCGCGGTCCCTGGCGGTGAGAGCTCGGGCGCAGCCGGAAAATCCAGGTGCGCGAGGTTCCCCTCGAGCGACAGCTCGGCCGCGTACGCGAAGTCCAGCTCGGTCGGTGGCTGACGCTCCGCCGTTCCGGCCGGGGTCCGGGTGTCGACGATGCGCAGCCGGTAGCGCACCTCCTCGTCGAAGGCGGCCGCGGAGGGCTCGCGCCCGGCCGCGCGCGCGGCCTCGACGTACCGCTGCTCGGGCGTCTCCGTGGGCCCTCCGCTGGCCGCGGCCTCGTTGCTGGTCCGCGCGCCTGCGCCCGCCAGGTCGACCCGCAGCAAGGCCGCTCCTGCCGGCAGGGCGAGGTCGAGGATGCATTCGCCCGGCGAACGCGTGCGCGCCCCGGAGCTCGGGCGAATGCTGTTCCAGCTCACGCCATCACAGGTCGTGAGCTTGCGGTGCACGTGCACCTCGGCGATGGCTCCCCGGACCTCGATGCGCAGTCTCTGCGCGGCCCGGTCGTCGGGCGTGGAGGGGGGCTCCGCGGCTCCCGCCGCCGCCGACGACGATGACGAGCCGAGCCCGACGACGATGCACAGGGACACCGCGGCGAGCGAGCGGGCGGCGAGCCCATGGTGCCTGGCCCGCGTCCGCTTGGGGGGGCGCGGGGAGACGTCTTCCCTCATGGTCTGGTTCTACGCCGACCGGATCGCCTCGTGCCAGTGCCAGTGCACGCGCGCTCGCGGGCGGCGGCCGCCCCGCCCGCCCGCCGCTTTCCGGACCAGATGCAGCGCGGAACCCGAGCCCGCCGCTTGCGACGGCGTTTCCTCTCCGCTATGGGAGTCAGCGACGTGCCGGTTGCTCCCATCATTTCCATCTCCGATGGCGAGGCCGAGCGGAGGGCCATCGCCACCCTCAAGGACGGCGGGGTCATCGCCTTTCCCACCGACACGCTCTACGGGCTCGGGTGCGCTTTCAGCCGCCGGCGCGCCATCGAGCGCCTGGCGCGCCTGCGCGGGATCGATCGGGCGCGCCGTCCTCTCACCTTCGTCTTGCCCGACGTCGGCGAGGTCGCTCGCTACGCGCAGGTGTCCTCCGAAGGCTGCCGGATCCTGAACCGGATCCTGCCTGGGGCCTTCTGCGTCGAGCTCACCGCCAAGTCCGGCATTCCAGAGCCCTTCGTCGTCGGGCGGCACCGCGCGATCGGGGTGCGCGTCCCGAAGCACGAATTCTGCGAGAGGGTGTCCTGGGGGATCGGCGAGCCGCTGCTGACCGCCACCGCCAAGACGCCAGAGGGCCGCACCCTCGAGACCGCCGCCGAGATCGCCCTGGCCTTCGGCGACGAGCTCGATCTGATCGTCGACGGTGGAACTCTGGCCGGCGCCCCCTCGACCGTGGTCAGCCTGGTCGACGACTGGGTCACCGTGCTGCGCCTCGGCCGCGGCGATCCCGATCTCATGCTCGGGTAGCCCGAAGCAGGGACCTCGACTCAGACGAAGCCCTTGGCGGCGAGGAAGATCTCGAAGCTCTGGGCGCGCGAGCTCTCGGGCTTGACGACCTTGACCTCGGCGAAGCGCGCCTGCAGGCGCTTGCGGATGGCCTCGAAGTCCGGGCCCTGGAAGAGCTTGCCCACGAACGCGCCCCCGGGCGCGAGCAGCCGCTCGGCGCGCGTCAGCGCCTCGACGAAGAGGTTGGCCGACCGCGCCTGGTCGGCGGAGCGAATTCCTGTCGTGTCGGGCGCCATGTCGGACAAGACGACATCGAAGGCCGCGAGCGGCCCCAGCAGCTCCGCATCGGTGGCGGTATAGATGTCGCCCACGAGGACCCGTGCTGCCAGCACCGCACGGGGCAGGGGATTGCGATCGATCCCGACCACGCTGCCGTGCGCGCCGACCACCCGCACCGCGTACTGCAGCCAGGAGCCGGGGGAACACCCGAGGTCGAGCACCCGGTGCCCCGGCCGCAACAGCCGCAGCCGTCGGTCGATCTCGTCGAGCTTGTAGACCGATCGCGCCGCGAACCCTTCGGAGCGCGCCTTCTTGAAGAAGACATCGTGGCGAACCCGCGGATCGCCGAATGGCCCGCCGTGCTTCGCCACGCGCCCTCGTGCGCCTCACACCACCACCACCCACCCGTCGCGGGCGGGGCGGGCGGGTGCGACGCGCCTACTTCTTGCCTGCCTGCGGGGCGCCCTTCTTGGACGCCTTCATCGGGTTCTTGGACTCGGCTTCCTTGACCAGCCGCGGGACGATGTACTTGCGCACGTCCTTCATGCTGCCCTTGACCAGCACCACGCCGTTCGAGGCGCCGGGGACGGCACCCTTGATCAGCACGACGTCCTTGTCCTCGAGGACCTTGACGACGACCAGATCCGAGGCGGTGCACTGCACGCCACCCATGCGGCCGGACATGCGCTTGCCCTTGTGAACCCGCCCCGGGGTCAGGCGACACCCGATCGAGCCGCCGTGTCGGAAGAACTCGTGGGTCCCGTGGGTGGCCGTGTCGCCGGCCATCCGGTGCTTCTTCATGACCCCCTGGTAGCCCTTGCCCTTGGTGGTGCCGACCACGTCGATCACGTCCCCGGACTTGAACACGTCGGCCGCGCGCAGGGTCTTGCCCACCTCGTACTTGTCGAGCTCCTTGGGCTCGAGGCGCACCTCGCGGAGCACGCGGGGCGCCTTCTCGAGTCCGGCCTTCTTCGCGTAGCCCGCCTCCGGCCGGGTCACGAGCCGCACCGGCGTCTCCTCGAACCCGAGCTGCAATGCGGCGTAGCCGTGCAGGTCCGGGGTTCGCTTGCCGACCACCACGCATGGACCGACGGACACGACGGTCACCCCGAGGGCGGTTCCGTCATCGTGGAATACCTGGGTCATCCCAATCTTGCGGCCGAGCAGGCCCATTTTCAGCGACATGGCGGCTGGAGCTCCTTCGAAATGTACGGGCAAATGTGCGGCAGGAAAGCGCGGTCTTATAGGCGCGTCGGCGCTTCCAGTCAAGCCGGCCGAGCCGCCGTCAGCCTCGTGGCGTGGCGCCGGGCAAGCGCGGGACCAGCCACCGGCGCCCGCTGACCTGGTGCACGTCGACCTCCACCTCGTAGGCCTCCGACACGTGCTCGGGGGTCAGGACCACCTCGGGCGGTCCCTCGGCGAGGACCGTGCCCGCCTTCAGCAAGACCACCCGATCGCACGCCTCCGCCGCCAGGTTGAGGTCGTGCAGCACCGCCAGCACGGCGCGGCCGGCGGCGGCTTGCTGCCCGAGGATCCGCAGGATGGCGAGCTGATGCTTGACGTCGAGCCCGGCGATGGGCTCGTCGAGCACCAGCACCGGTGCGTCCTGGGCCAGGGCCCGCGCGACGTACACCCGACGCAGCTCGCCACCCGAGAGCTCGGACAACGGCCGCTCCGCCAGCCCGAGGACTCCGCAGTCGGCCAGCGCTTGGCGCACCCGCTCGAGGTCGGCTTGCGATTCGAACCCGAGGCCGGTCGACGGCAGGTGGGGCAGCCGGCCGAGCAGCACCAGCTCGGCGACCCGCAGGGGCACGTCGATCGGGGTGGCCTGGGCCACGCTGGCGAGCAGGCGCGCGAGCGGCCGGCGGCCGTAGCTCGAAAGGTCGCGTCCGTCGAGCCGGACCCGTCCAGTGCCCGGCGCGAGAAACCCGGTCAGGCACCGGAGGAGGGTGGTCTTCCCCGAGCCGTTCGGCCCCACGAGGCCGACGACCTGTCCGGCGCGCACCTCGAGGCTCACCCCGCGGAGCACCGCGCGGGTGCCGTAGGCGAACCCGACAGCGTCCGCCGACAGCACGTGAGCGGGGATGCCGGGGCTGCACGCCGCCGGATCGGGCAACGGATCGGGCACGGGATCGGGCACGGATGAAGCGCGCGGATCCGTCTCAGCCCCCGCCTCGGTCAGTGCCCGACGGAGGGGACGCGGAGGCCGTGGCCGCCTTGGCGGCGTCCCACAGCCGGGCCTGCTCCTCCGGCCCGGCATCCGCCACGGCCCGCCCGGCCGCGGCGAGGCTGGACTCGAGGTGGCCGAAGCGGCGCGCGAAGCGGTCGGTGGCATCGCGCAGCGCCGACTCGGGATCGAGCCCGTGCTTGCGCCCGACGTTGACCAGGGCGAAGAGCGCGTCGCCGAGCTCGTCGTGCATGGCGCGCGCATCGCCGCTGCCCACGGCCTGGTCGAGCTCTCCGAGCTCCTCGTCGAGCTTGCCCCGCGCCGCCTCGGCGTCCGCGAAGTCGAAGCCCACCGCGCCAGCCTTCTCGCCGGCGCGGGTGGCGCGCAGCAACGCGGGCGCGCTGCGCGGGATTCCGTCGAGGGCTCCGTGCTTGCCCTTGGCGGCCTTCTCGGTGGCCTTGAGCTTGGCCCAGTTCGCGAGCACCGCCTTGGCGTCGCTGGCCGCGACGTCTCCGAACACGTGCGGGTGCCGGCGCACCAGCTTGGTCACGATTCCGCGGGCCACGTCGTCGACGCCGAAGCTCCCCTCCGAGAAGCGCAGCTCCGACTGAAACACGATCTGCAGCAGCAGATCCCCGAGTTCCTCGCAGTGATCGGCCACCCCGCCGTCGGTCACCGCATCCACCACCTCGTAGGTCTCCTCCACCAGATAGGGAAGGAGCGTGGTCAGCGTCTGTTCGCGATCCCACGGACATCCGTCGGGGGCCAGCAGGCGTTGCATGAGACCGACCAGTCGCTGGATCTCGGCCCCCGTCTGTTTTCCGGCGAGGGGTCGCAAATCCAGGCTGCGTTCCTCCGAGGACGACGGGGTGGCGGTGCCGGCGGCCGGTGCGGGTGCGGGTGCGGCGGTTTCAGGGGTGGATTGGCTCACCGCCCGAATCTACACATTGAAGGGGTGTTCGGGGCGTGCTAATCGGAACTGCCCTTGGACACGCGTCGAAATGCCCCGCCGCAAGGCGAGAGCCAGTCGGGTGGCGAGAGCCAGTCGCGTGGCGAGAGCCAGTCGGACGACGAGAGCCTGTCCGCCCGGCCCGAGGTCGTGACCGAGCGCTTCGCGCTCGACGACAACCCATCGGCCCTGGCGCTCTACGGCGAGCGCAACGCCAACCTGAAGCTCATCGAGCTGCACGTGGGCATCACGGTCCACAGTCGTGGCAACGAGGTGACGCTCATCGGGCCTCCCGATTCGGTTGCCCTCGGGCGCAACCTCATCGAGCAGCTCTACGGCATGGTCCACCGTGGCACCCCACTCAACCCCCAGGACATCGGTCGGGCGGTCTCGATGCTGCGGGCGGACCGCCAGGTCGATCTGCGCGCGGTGTTCACCGACACCATCCTGGTGGCGGGTCGCGCGCGCCCGGTCGCGCCCAAGGGTCTGGCGCAGAAGCGCTACGTGGATGCCATCCGCACCCACGACATCGTCTTCGGCATCGGCCCGGCCGGCACCGGCAAGACCTATCTGGCGATGGCGCTGGCGGTGCGCGCCCTGATGGAGAAGCAGGTCAAGCGCATCATCCTGACCCGACCGGCGGTCGAGGCGGGCGAGCGCCTGGGATTCCTGCCGGGCAGCATGGAGGAGAAGGTCTCACCTTATCTGCGGCCGCTCTACGACGCGCTTCACGACATGATGGACTTCGAGAAGGCCGACCAGCTCATCTCGCGCGGGCTGATCGAGGTCGCCCCGATCGCGTTCATGCGCGGCCGGACCTTGAACGACGCCTTCGTGATCCTCGACGAGGCCCAGAACACCACCGGCGAGCAGATGAAGATGTTCCTCACCCGTCTCGGCTTCGAGTCGAAGGCGGTGATCACCGGAGACATCACCCAGATCGATCTGCCCGACAACCGCAAGTCCGGTCTGCGCGAGGCCGAGCTGCTCCTGCGGGGGATCGAGGGGATCGCGTTCTGCACCTTCACCGACGTCGACGTGGTCCGCCACCCGCTGGTGCAGAAGATCATCCGTGCGTACGACGCGGCCAGCCTGGCGCGCGGCCAGCCGCCCGCCAGGTGAGGCGTCGCGATTGCCAATCGATCTGCTGACCCGCCCGAGCGCACGCGGGCAGACCGCGGCCGCGGTGCGGGTGGCCATCCAGCGCCGCCTGCGCGCGGCCCTCCGACAGGTCGGCCGCGCGCGCGCCTCCGCGACGGTGGTGCTCACCGACGACGTGGAGATCCGCGCGCTCAACCGAGACTTTCGCGGGCACGACCGCGCCACCGACGTGCTCAGCTTTCACCTGCAGGAGCTGACGGGCATCGACGATCCGGCGGGCGCGCGCGTGCACCTCGGGGACATCGTCATCTCGGTCGAGACCGCCCGGCGGCGCGCAGCGGGCCGCCGCCTCGCCTCCGAGCTCGAGCGGCTGGCCATCCACGGGCTCTGCCACCTCTTCGGCTACGACCACCAGCGCGCGCCCGAGGCGTCGATCATGTTCGCCCTCGAGCGCCGACTTCGCCGCCTGCCGCTTCCGCGCGCGCGGAACGGCGCGCCCGCCGCCGTCTCCTCCTCCGTGGCGCGCGCTCGGAGCCGTTGACCAACTAGAAACGCATTCCGCGCTTCGCGCGAAACATAAACCATCTATAAGTGAGGTATCCCGCGCCGGCGACGGCGGGTACCACCAGGAATGTCGAGCCCACCGTTGCGCCGAGCAAGACCGTGCCTCCCCACGCCGAGGCGGCCAGGATGCCTTTCTTGCGGGCTTGGGCTTTGTCGCGGGAGACGAGACTTTCCATGGGGATCCCTCCACTCGAAGAGCTACCACGTGCCCCTGCGGGCAGCCACCCACGTTTGCCGGGCAGGCTCCCTCGAGGCCGGGCGGTTTTCGGCGGCCTGAAACACGCGCACAAACGAGATGTGCGATAAAGGGGAGACATGGTTGTCCGACGCGCGAAGATAGTGTGCACACTCGGTCCCGCGACGGCCTCGACGGCCGGCATTCGCGGGCTGATCCAGGCGGGGATGGACGTGGCGCGCCTGAACTTCTCTCACGGCACGCACGACGAGCACCGCCGGGTCGCCGAGATCGTCCGTCATGAGAGCGGAGCGATGGGCAAGGTGGTGGCGATCTTGCAGGATCTGTGCGGCCCCAAGATCCGCACCGGCAAGGGCGCGCCTCCGCTCATCACCGCGGGTGAGAGCATCACGCTCGTCGAGGGGATGGAGGGCGGACCCGGGGTGATCGCGATCCAGTACGAGGGGCTTGCCGATGACCTGCAAGTGGGCGATGCGGTTCAGCTCGATGACGGGCGGGTCCGCCTGCGGGTGGTGGGCGTGGCCGGTGGGCGGGTGTCCTGCGTGGTGGAGCAGGGGGCGGCGCTGCGCGACCGGATGGGCGTGAACCTGCCGTCCAAGCGGGTTCGTCTGCGCGCCATGACCGACAAGGATCGGGTGGATCTCGAGCTCGGGCTCGAGCTCGGGGTGGACTACGTGGCGCTCTCGTTCGTGAAGAGCGCGGACGACATCCGGGAGCTGCGCGAGTTCTGCCGGGCCCAGGGCCGTCCGGCCCCGCCCATCGTGGCCAAGATCGAGACCCCCGAGGCGGTGGACAACCTGGAGTCGATCATGCGGGTGGCCGATGCCGTGATGGTCGCCCGCGGCGATCTTGGGGTCGAGCTGCGACCCGAGCAGGTCCCGATCATCCAGCGCGAGATCATCGGTTTCGGGCGGCTGCTGCAGCGCCCGGTGATCGTCGCGACCGAGATGCTGCAATCGATGGTCGAGTCGACCCGTCCGACGCGTGCGGAGGCCGGCGACGTGGCGACCGCGGTGTTCCAGGGGGCCGACGCGGTGATGCTTTCGGCGGAGACCGCCTCGGGGAAGTACCCACAAGAGGCCTGCGCGATGATGGAGCGGATCATCGTCGAGGCGGAGGGGAGCAAGTTCTACGCCCCCCAGCCCTCGGAGCCGGGGCAGACCACCCAGGAGGCCATCGCCCACGCGGCCTGCGTGGTCGCCAAGGAGGTCGAGGCCAAGGTCATCGTGGCCTTCACGCTGGCCGGCATCACGCCGAGGCTCCTGTCCAAGGCCCGTCCCATCGCCCCCATCATCGCCTTCTCGCCCGCGGTCGATGCGCTGCGCCGGCTGGCCCTGTTCTGGGGGGTCATGCCACGCTCGTTGCAGGTCTTCCCCAACATCGACGCGCTGGTCGCGGCGGTGACGGCTCACCTGCGCGAGCAGGAGATCGTCTCGTCGGGCGATCACTTCGTCATGATCTACGGCGCCCCGGTCGGCCAGCGCGTGCCGACCAACTCGATCCGGGTGGTGGATGTCGGATGACGGAGGCGCACGTCGGAATCCGCGAGTCGAAAGCCGGCGCTCAGTTCAGCGTCTGGGGGAGCGCCAGCCGAAACGGCGCGATCTCGGCGTCGAACGGGTTGCCCTCGTCCGTGACCATCTGGTAGGTCCCGCGCATCTCACCCGACGGGGTGGCCAGCACGCACCAGCTCGTGTACTCGAACGTCTCGCCGGGCCGCAGCCGCGGCTGGACCCCGACCACCCCCGGCCCCCGCACCTCCTCCACGTGCCCGGTCCCGTCGGTGATGATCCAGTGGCGCGACTGCAGGCGGCTCGGGACCGCACCTCCATTGGAGATGCGAACGGTGTACGCAAAGGCGTACTGTCGGCTCGACACCGAGGACCGCTCGGGGATGTACTGGCTCTTCACCGAGACGGAAATCCCATTGGTCACCGCGGTCGACATGATGGAATGAACCTGCCATCGACCCCGGGCAGGTTCAAGTGCCGCGACTTATCATGACGCCATGAAGATCCTGCTCACCGGTGCCACGGGTTACCTCGGAGGAAATTTGCGGCCGAAGCTGCGCGATGCCGGCCACACCCTCGTGGTGCTGGCCCGCGATCCGTCCCGGACGGCCGCGCTGGTTCCGGGGGCGCGGATCTTCGCCTGGGATGGGGTGGTGGGCCTGCCCCCGGCGGAGGCCTTCGATGGGGTCGATGCGGTCATCAACCTGATCGGCGAGTCGGTGGCCAAGCGCTGGACGGTCGAGCGCAAGCGGCGCTTCCGGGACAGCCGGGTCCTGCCCACCCGCGCGCTCGTCGAGCGCATGGCCGGGATGTCGCCCTCGGCGCGGCCCCGGGTGCTGGTCTCTATGGCCGGCGTGGGGTTCTACGGGGATCGGGGGGAGGAGGTCCTCACCGAGAAGTCCGCTGCCGGACAGGGGTTCCTGGCGACGCTCGGCCGGGAATGGGAATCGGCGGCCGAGGGCGCCACCGCGCTCGGGATCCGCACGGTGATCTTTCGCAGCGGCGTGGTGCTCGGTCCGGGGGGCGGCATCCTCGGCAAGCTGCTGCCGCTGTTTCGCCTGGGCCTCGGCGGTCGACTCGGCTCCGGGCGCCAGTATTTTCCGTGGATTCACCTCGAGGATCTCCTGCGGCTCTTCCTCCACGCGCTCGCGACCGAAGGGCTCGCCGGGCCGGTCAATGCGGTCGCCCCGGAGCCGGCGACCAACGCCGAATTCACGGTGGCGCTCGGGCAGGCGCTGCATCGGCCAGTTGCCTTGACGGTGCCAGCGCTCGCTCTGCGCCTCGGTCTCGGTGAGATGGCCGACGAGATGCTGCTCGTGAGCCAGCGGGTCTCTCCCATCCGCGCGATCGAGTCGGGCTTCGATTTCCACTTCCCGCTGCTCGGTCCGGCGTTGCGGGCCTGCCTGGCCGCAACCTGAGACCGGGACCAGTTTCGTTCGGTCGAGAGGCTTCGGGCCCCGGGGGAACGGCAGCGAAGCGGCGCCTGTCGCGCAAAAAGAGAACCGCAAAAAGAATATTGCAACTTACCCCCAGGCGTCAGATAATTCTCGCTGGCTGCGGCTCGTTTGAGCAGCATTGGAAAGCGAGGATTCTTTGGGGAGGAGCTCGTCATCGTGGCCGGTCCGTCCGTTTTCGAGCGCAGGCGCCGGCTCGCGACTGCGCCGGCCCGCCCGTGATCTCGGGTACGTCGGGCGCTGACATGCCACACCTCTTGGTGGTCGACGACGATGAGAACCGCCGCACCGGCATCGTCGAGGCGATCGCCGAGCGGGCCGGTTACGTGGTCGACCAGTGTGGGGATCGCTCGGCCGCCCGCGACCGCCTGGCCCAGTTCGACTACGACGTGCTGCTGGTGGGCCTGGAGATCTCACAGGAGGCCGCCCTCGGGCTGTGCTCGGATGTGCGTGCCAACCCCCGCACCGAGCAGCTCCCCATCCTGCTCCTGACCGGCCACGATCTCGAGCTCGAGAAGGAGGGGAGGTTCAAGGGCCTCGACCTCGGCGCCACCGACTACGTCCTCCTGCCGGTCGGTCCGGAGAAGTTGATGGCCCGGATCGAGTTCGCCCTCCGCCTCAAGTTCCTGGCCGATCGCGTCCGCCTGCAGAACGCCGAGCTCGAGAGCAAGGTGCGGGACCGCACCCGGACCGCCGAGGCCCTGGCCGATGCCCTGCGGGCCGAGCGCGACACCCTGCGTGAGACCCTCGACGTCTTCGATGAGGCGGTGGTGCTGCTCGGGGCCGCCAAGGAGGTCCTGGTGGCCAACTCGGCCGGCGCGCGGCTGATGGCGAGCCAGCTCAAGCCGGCCATCCTGGCCTGGCTCGAGCTGGTCGTCGCCCAGACGCCGCCGCGCGAGCAGGAGTTCATCGAAGGGACGCAGGTGTTCGTGGGGCGGGCGTATCCTCTGCGCGGGGATCGGGTGCTCCTGTACATGCGGGACACCACCGCCGCCCGGGAGGTGGAGGTGCGCCGGCTGCAAGCCGAGAAGATGGCCTCGATCGGGATCCTGGCCGCCGGCGTCGCCCACGAGATCAACAACCCCGCCGCCTTCGTGCTCGGCAACTTCGACGCGCTCTCGGTGCACTTTCGCACGCTCGAGGATCGGGTGCGCGCGTCGTCGAGCGATCCCGGCTTCAAGACCGCCGTGACCGAGATCCTGTTCGAGGCCAACGCGATCCTGCAGGAATCGAAGGAGGGGATGGCCCGGATTCACCGCATCGTTCGCAGCCTCTCCTCCTTCACCCACGTCGACGACGATCAGGGGGTGCCGACCGATCTGAACACCGCGGTGGACTCGACGCTCGGGATCTTGCGCAACGAGCTCCGCCACCGGGCCTCGGTCGACAAGGACTTGCAGGCCACGCGCCTGGTTCGCAGCACGCCCGCCGGGCTCGGACAGGTCTTCCTCAACCTCATCATGAACGCCATCCAGGCGGTGGACGAGGCCCGCGGCAAGGACAACCGCATCCGGGTCCGGACCTACGATCACGGCGACGACGTGATCTTCGAGGTCCGCGACAATGGCTGTGGCATCGCGCCCGGGGTCCTGCCGCGGATCTTCGACTCCTTCTTCACGACCAAGCCGCGGGGGGTCGGGACCGGGCTCGGCTTGTCCATCTCCCAGGGAATCGTCCAGTCGCTCGGCGGGACGATCACCGTCGAGACCGAGCTCGGCAGGGGGACGCTCTTTCGGGTGCAGCTACCGGCCGAGGCGCCGAGTCCCGAGCCCGCTTCGCCGCCCGAGCCCGTGGCCGCCCCACGGTACAGCCGGAGGCGGATCCTGGCGGTCGACGACGAGGCCTTGTTGCTCAAGGCCTACCGGCGCATGATCTCCGACACCCACGAGGTGGTGACCGCCCTCGGCGGCCGCGACGCGCTCCTCGTGCTGCGCAAGCGGCAGGACTTCGACGTGATCTTGTGCGACCTGCAGATGCCGGAGATGTCGGGCATGGAGCTGTTCATGACCGCCAAGCGCGAGTTCCCGGAGCTGGCCAAGCGATTCGTCTTCGTGACCGGCGGGGCGTTCTCGGCGGAGGCCCGGCACTTTCTCGAGCAGGCCGTCACTTGCCTCAACAAGCCGTTCAGCGTGGACGAGCTGATGGGGCTGATCGAGGCCAAGGTGGCCGAGAACGGGGTGGCGCCCGGCCCCGATCCGAGCCTCCCGCGCGAGCCCGCGCGGACCTGGACCGGTCCGGCGTCGCCGAGCCAGCCCGCCGGCGGCGGGGCGGGCGGGCGCCTGGCGGGCGAAGACGGCTCCGCCTCCGATTTTGGGGTGGCTCCCCGAGATAGAAACTGATGGGGAGCCCTCCCGTGTCCTCGTCCAAGCCGAACCTCGCTGGTGATCGCAGGAGGACCCTGGTCGTGGCGGCCCTGATCCGGAGGGGCGGGGCGGTCCTCATGTCGCAGCGGCGGGCCGATCAGCCGATGCCGCTGCTGTGGGAGTTCCCGGGGGGAAAGGTGGAGGCCGGGGAAGATCCGGTCCATGCCCTCGCGCGCGAGATCCGCGAGGAGCTCGGCTGCGCGATCCGGGTGGGGCGGATCGAGGAGGTGGTCTTTCACCCCTACCCGACCTTCGATCTCGTCATGCTGGTCTACGAATGCACGCTGGCCGGCGAGCACGAGGAAGCCCGCGCGATCGCCGTCGAGCGGGTCGTGTGGATCCCGCGGACCGAGCTGCCGACGCTCGAGCTCCTTCCGGCGGATTATCCGCTCGCCCGTCGACTGGCAGCCGAGCCGGAATAGAGGGGACCCGGGCCTGCCCGGATCGGGCCGTCAAGACCCGCTGGCTGCATCGTGATCGTGATCGTGGCCGACCCGTGATCCTCGACGTGCACGTGCACGTGCACGTGACCGGCCCCGTGGGCGTGATCGAGAGGTGCAGAAGAAGACACGCCCCGCATCTTGCGAGACCGGTTCGATCACCTTCACGGTGGGTTCCCGTGCACGTGCACGGCCACGTTTACGGGATCGAACACGTCCACGATCACGAATATGCGGATAGAAATACGATCACCCCGAGGCCATGCGGGCCTCGGGGCCTCGGCTCAGTTGAGGATCGTCTCGGTCACCGCGGGGGTGACGAGGACGGGAGGGGCGTCCTCCGGGGCAGGCGGCGGCACCAGCTCCGCCGTCGAGGGAGCGCTGGCGTCGATGGCGGTCGAGGGTCCGCCGTCGTGGACACCGACACCGTCACCTTCATGGACACCGTCGTGCACAGCCTCCGGGGTTCCCTCGGCCAGGTGGATGGCCGGGCCTCCGTGGCGGAGCGCCTCGCGCTCGGCCGCCCGGGCGGCCTCGGTCAGGTCGCGCTTGCAGGCCCCGCACAGGGTGGGCTCCGCCCAGTTGCCGAGGTGAGTCTGAAGCTGGCTCTCCGGCGGCCAGAAGATGGTCGTCTTGCAGCCAACGCACGGGATCTCGCGGGTCTTTCGATCCTTGAGGAACGCCACGCAGTCTTCACAGCGCCGCTCGGGCGGACGGATCTCCTTGCGCCGCTTGCGTCGCCGGCGCTTCTTCCCCGGAGTCGCGTGACCGACGGTGCCAGCAGCCGCCGCCGTCGGCTTGTTTTCAGATCCGTGACCAGCCTCGGCGGCAGGACGCTGAGCGTTCCCTCCGCCTGCGACCGCGACCTCACCCGCGTGCTCCGTGTGGTCGTGCTCCGCGCCTTGCTCCGCGTCGTGCTCGTCCTCGGGCTCCTCGTTCTCGGCGTGCAGGTGGTCGTGCTCGTGCTCGCGTGACTCGAGCCGGGCCGCGTGGCCGTTGCCGGCGGCCCCGCGCGCGCTGGTGACGGCTGCCGCCTTGGGGGTCGTCGGGCCTGCGGCATCTCCAGCTGCCACCACCGCGCTGGCGGTCCCGTGGTGGTCGGTCGAGACGGTCCCGACCACCTTGACCTCGGGGCGGACCCCCGCGGCGAGCTGCTGGGCCGCCGTCCAGGTCCAGGTCCCCGGGCAGTGCTCGGTCTTGCACGGCACCTGGCGATCCTCCATCTCGCCCAGCTCTTTTTCGCACTCGGTGCAGTAGTGCGGATACGGATCGCCGGTCTTGCCCCGCACCGCGCGCGCCAGCTGGGCCCCCCGCTTGTCGGTCCACGTTCGCTTGCACCCGGGCCGGCGGCAGGGCCGCTCCACGTCGCGGGTGGCCGAGTAGACGTCGATGCAGCGCTGGCACATCCGGTGGGGCGCCTTCGGCAGCGGCTTGCCCGCCACCGCCGAGCTCAGCTGGGTCTCGCGCGGCCAGGTCCAGGTGTTCTTGCACCCCGAGGTACGGCACCGCACCTCGCGATCGGCGATCGCGCCGAACACCGTGCGGCACGCGTCGCAGAGCCGCCGGGGAGGCTCGTTGGGCAACCCCGCCGCATAGTCCCGGATCTGCTCGTCGCGGCTCCATGACCACTTTTGCTTGCAGCCCTGGATGCCGCAGGTGATCGGCCGATCCTTGATCTTCTCGTAGACGTTGGCGCACGGCGCGCACATCATGCTCGGGGCCGGCGCGGGCTCGGCCTCGGAGCCGCCGGCGATGAGCTGCGCCCGCCGCGTGAAGATCGCCTGACGCTGGCAACCCTCCACCGAGCAGGCGATCTCGCGATCGGCCAGCGTGGACAGCCGCGATTCACAGTCGGGGCACAGCCGCTGCGGCGCGGGGCGGTTGGTGGCGAAGGCCTCGATCTGCTCCCGGACCGTCCAGCTCCAGGTGTGCTCGCAGCCCGCCCGATCGCACGGGCGAACGGCGTCCACCAGCTTCGGGAACTTCTCGCGGCAGGGCTCGCACATGGCGGAGGTGGGATCCGCGTCGCTGGCTCCCGCGCGGCCGCCGAGCTTCGCAACCCTTCCCGTCATTTGCAGCCACGTCCGCGAGCATCCCCGCACCGAGCAAGGATTCGATCGCGCGCCGAGCCGGTCTGCCAGTGTGAATCCGAGAGAGCCCATCGATTAACTCCAGGGGCGACTATGCTGACCGAGGACCCCCGATCAGATCAACCACAATTCGCCGAACCCGAAAGAACTCGGGAGGACGCCGAAACGCCGACGTCCCCTTGCTTGGGGGAGCCGGCGAGGGTAGACGTACGCCGATTCCGATGCAAATCACAATTGAAGACATTTCCCCGGTGGAGAAGCGCGTCGACTTCGAGGTCCCGTGGTCGGATGTCGCGCCGCGTTTGGAGAAGGCCTACAACGAACTGCGGCGTGACGTACGTCTCAAGGGGTTCCGCCCGGGCAAGGTCCCGCGCACCGTGGTGGAGCGCCTCTACCGGCACCAGGTCGAGAACGACGTCGCCAAGGCCCTGGTCGAGTTCTCGATCGGGCAGGCCATCCAGGAGCGCCAGCTCCACCCGGTCGCGCCCCTCGAGGTCAACCAGTACGAGATCAAGCCGGGCGCGGCCTTCCGGTTCACGGCCAAGGTCGAGGTGCGCTCGCAGGTCGTGCCGAAGGACTACTCCGGCGTCGAGCTCAAGCGCCGCCCCGTCAAGGTGGAGGACGCGCAGGTGCAGGAGGCCCTCGAGGGCTACCGCCGCCGGCTCACCGAGTACCGCCCGATCGAGGGCCGCACGGAAGCGCTCCCCACCGATCTCCTGATGGTCGAGGTGCATGGCCGGGTGGGCGACAACAAGATCAAGCGGCGCTCGGTCGGGGTGGATCTCGAGGACGACAAGGGCGGTCCACTGCCCGGCCTCTCGGAGCGCCTGCGTGGGATCTCCCTGTCCGCCAGCGAGCTGGAGGTGAAGTACACCCTGCCGGCCGAGCTGCCTCAGAAGGAGCTGGCCGGCAAGGAGGTCAGCCTGCGCGTGACGGTGAAGGACGCCCGCGCCAAGCAGCAGCGCGAGCTGGACGACGAGTTCGCCAAGGACACCGGCGAGGCCGAGACGCTGGACGGGCTCAAGGACAAGATCCGAGAACGGCTCGGCGAGGCCGATCGCGCGCGGATCGACTCCGAGCTCAAGACCGCGCTCGTCAAGGAGCTGGTGGCGCGCAACGAGTTCCCGATCGCCCCCGCGCTCATCGATCGTCACGCGGGCGCCATCGTCAACCGGGCCCTGCAGCAGCTGATGCTGGCCGGGATCGACGTGCAGGCGGGGCTCGAGGCGGGGGCGATCGACGTGGCCAGGATGAAGGGCGAGTTCCGCGGCGAGGCCGAGATGGAGGCGCGCGGAACCACCTTGATCCAGGCCATCGCCGAGCGCGAGGGCGTGACGGTGAGCGACGCCGATCTTCAAAAGCGCATCGCCGAGCTGGCGGCCGCGCGCCAGGAGAACGCCAAGAAGCTGCGGGCCGATCTGGAACGCGAGGGACAGCTCGCGGGCCTGCGCCAGCAGCTCCTCGAACAGAAGACGCTTGATATGCTGATCGCACAGGCTAAGATCAGCGACGAGTGAGTCTGCACGCCCGAGCCGAGAGGACCCGATGAGCGATTCCCGCCGTTCCCCGTTCGAACATTTCGACCAGTCGCCAGGACCGTCGGCGAGCTTCATCATCCCCACGGTGATCGAGCAGACCCACCGTGGCGAGCGCGGCTGGGACATCTTCTCGCGCCTGCTCAAGGATCGGATCATCTTCCTCGGCACCGCGGTCGACGATCAGGTGGCGAACATCGTGATCGCGCAGCTCCTGTTCCTCGAGAGCGAGGATCCGGACAAGGACATCATGCTCTACATCAATTCGCCGGGTGGATTGGTGACGGCGGGCATGGCCATCTATGACACGATGCAATACGTGCGGCCCAGCGTCGCGACCTTCTGCATGGGTCAGGCGGCCTCGATGGGCGCGTTCCTGCTCGCGGCCGGCGCCAAGGGCAAGCGTTACTCGCTTCCGCACGCGCGCATCCTCATTCACCAGCCCCTCGGTGGCTTCCAGGGACAGGCGACCGACATCGACATCCACGCCCGGGAGATCCTGCGCACGCGGGACAAGCTCAACGAGCTGCTCGTCAAGCACACCGGGCAGGGGATGGAGCGCATCAAGCAGGACACCGAGCGCGACTACTTCATGAGCGCCATCGAGGCCAAGGAGTACGGCCTCATCGACGAGGTCCTGATCCAGAAGCCCCCGACCGGCCCCGCCTCCGGCAACCGCTGAGCACATTTCGCCCCTCGGCGCAGGGGCCCGGGCTCCGGCCTCGCGTCCGGGCGGACATGCGCCGAGGCGCGTGCTAGGCTCAAGGGCAGTGGCCACTGACCGAAAACGAGACGAACACGGGAACCTCTCCTGCTCCTTCTGCGGAAAGAGTCAGCGTGAGGTGAAGAAGTTGATTGCCGGGCCGACCGTCTACATCTGTGACGAGTGCATCGGCCTTTGCAACGACATCATCGCCGAGGAGATCGAGAAGGAGTCCGAGAACTTCGGGCTGGCTCCGATCCCCAAGCCGGCCGAGATCAAGAACGTCCTCGACGACTACGTGATCGGCCAGGAGCGCGCCAAGAAGATCCTGGCGGTCGCGATCCACAACCACTACAAGCGGATCGACGCCAAGGTCGGGGGCGACGATGTCGAGCTCGGGAAGTCCAACGTCCTCCTGCTCGGGCCCACCGGCTGCGGCAAGACCCTGCTCGCCCAGACCCTGGCCAAGATCCTCAACGTCCCGTTCGCCATCGCCGACGCGACCAACCTGACCGAGGCTGGCTACGTCGGCGAGGACGTCGAGAACATCATCGTGAACCTGCTACAGAACGCCGATCACGACATCGAGAAGGCCCAGCGGGGGATCGTCTACATCGACGAGATCGACAAGATCGCGCGCAAGGGCGAGAACCCTTCGATCACCCGGGACGTCTCGGGCGAGGGGGTCCAGCAGGCGCTGCTCAAGATCCTGGAGGGCACGGTGTGCAACGTGCCGCCCAAGGGGGGCCGCAAGCACCCGCAGCAGGAGTTCCTGCAGGTCGACACCACCAACATCCTGTTCATCTGCGGCGGCGCCTTCGTCGGGCTGGAGGAGATCATCGAGCAGCGGGTGGGCCAGAAGCAGATCGGCTTCGGGGCCAAGATCAGCTCCAAGAAGGAGCGCCGGGTGTGGGACCTCCTGCGCGAGGTCCAGCCCGAGGACCTGCTCAAGTACGGGATGATCCCCGAGTTCGTCGGGCGGTTGCCGGTGATCGCGCCGCTCCACGAGCTCGACGAGCCGGCCTTGATCGACATCCTCACCAAGCCGAAGAACGCGCTGGTCAAGCAGTACCAGAAGCTCTTCGACATGGACGGGGTCAAGCTGCGGTTCACCAAGCCGGCCATGTCCGCCATCGCCGGCGAGGCCATCAAGCACCGGTCGGGCGCGCGCGGTCTGCGGGCGATCCTCGAGCAGGCCATGATGGACATCATGTTCGAGGTGCCGTCGGCCGGGACCACCATCCGGGAGGTCGTGATCAACGAGGAGACCATCCAGAAGGGGGCCCAGCCGTTGCTGATGTACCAGAAGGGGGCAACGGCCGAGAAGTCCGCCGGGTGAGTCAGCCATGCCTACGCCATTCCAGAGGTCACACCATGCGTAAACTGGTTTTTTGGATGCCGCTGCTGTTCGTGGGATCGATGATGTACTGGACGGTCGCGGTGGGCCTCGGTGGCCTGTCGCTCGGGGCCTTGCTGCCGGCGGTGGACATGGCCGAGCGGGACATCTACCAGCCGATCCGGGTCACCTTCGGCAGGGCCGATGACCTGTCCACGACCTCCGACTCGGTCGAGCCCGGCGTCGACGACGGGGATCCCTCGGTGGAGGGTGCCAACTCCGAGGCCATCCAGGTCGAGCCCGAGCCCGATCAGGGTGGGTCTGGCGGGCCCGTGGTGGCCATTCCGGCCGCGCCCCCGACCTCGGGTCCCGCGGGCGGCCCCGGCGAAACCGCGTTCTGATGGAGTAGGGGGGACCGCCCGGCGCCACGTGGGTGGAGCTGCTCGGCGGGCGACAACTGGCGCCTCTGCGTCCCCCCTTTGCCGTCGATGGAGAAGGGGGGACCGCCCGGCGCCACGTGGGTGGAGCTGCTCGGCAGGCGACAACTGGCGCCTCTGCGTCCCCCCTTTGCCCCCGCTGGTCAACTCGGCGAAGCCGCGTCGCCCAGCCGCGGAGCTCGCCCAGCCGCGGAGCTCGCCCAGCCGCGGGGCTTCTCCAGTCGCGGACCTTCTCAGGGGGCGCTGACTTGCGTTTTTGGCGGGATGGCGGGGGGATTGGTACGCTGGACGCGGGATCAGCGGGCGGTTCCCCGGGTGAGGTCGTGCCTGGCGCGTTGCCGAGCTCCATGCCCGCGTGTCCTTGGAGGTGAGCCAACATGTCCGATGGTCCCGAGATGCAATCCGCCAGACGCCAGGTCCCGCTGCTTCCCCTGCGGGACATCGTGGTGTTCCCGCACATGGTCGTGCCGCTCTTCGTGGGCCGCGAGAAATCCATCAGTGCGCTCGAGGACGCCATCGGGCAGAACGGTTACAAGGAGGTCCTGCTCAGCGCCCAGCGCAAGGCCAAGACCAACGAGCCCATCCCCGAGGACATCTTCTCGGTTGGGACCGTCGCCACGATCATTCAGCTCCTCAGGCTGCCCGACGGGACCGTGAAGGTCCTGGTCGAGGGCAAGCGGCGCGCCGCCATCCGCCGGTTCGTCCAGACCGAGGAGTTCTTCGTGGTCGAGATCGAGGATCTCCCCGATCCACCCGAGAAGTCGGTGGAGACCGACGCGATGATGCGCGAGGTGCACGCCACCTTCGACACCTTCGTGAAGCTCAGCAAGCGGGTCGCGCCCGAGGTCCTGATGTCGGTCCAGAGCATCGAGGATGCGGGCCAGCTGGCCGACACCATGGCCGGACAGATCCCCCTCAAGCTGGCCGACAAGCAGGCCATCCTGGAGATGCTCTCACCCGCCAAGCGCCTCGGCCGGCTGTACGAGCTGATGAAGGCGGAGATCGAGATCCTCCAGGTCGAGCGCAAGATCCGCACCCGGGTCAAGAAGCAGATGGAGAAGACCCAGAAGGAGTACTACCTCAACGAGCAGATGCAGGCGATCCAGAAGGAGCTGGGGGACAAGGACGAGTTCAAGAACGAGCTGGCCGAGCTCGAGGATCGGGCCAAGAAGCGGCGCCTGTCGGCCGAGGCCGAGACCAAGGTCAAGAAGGAGCTGAAGAAGCTGCGCATGATGGCGCCCATGTCGGCCGAGGCCGCGGTGGTGCGGAACTACGTGGACTGGGTGCTCGGGTTGCCCTGGGGCGAGAAGACCGACGACAACATCGAGCTGCCGGCGGCCGAGCGCATCCTCGACGAGGACCACTTCGGCCTGCGCAAGGTCAAGGAGCGCATCCTCGAGTATTTGGCGGTTCAGGCCCTGGTGAAGAAGCTCAAGGGGCCGATCCTGTGTCTGGTCGGGCCCCCGGGGGTCGGAAAGACCTCCCTGGCCCGCTCGATCGCCAAGGCCACGGGCCGCAACTTCGTGCGCCTGTCGCTCGGTGGGGTGCGGGACGAGGCCGAGATCCGCGGGCACCGGCGCACCTACATCGGCGCGCTCCCGGGGAAGATCATCCAGTCCCTCAAGAAGGCCGGCAGCCAGAACCCGGTCTTCCTGCTCGACGAGATCGACAAGATGTCCGCGGATTTTCGGGGCGATCCGTCCTCGGCCCTGCTCGAGGTCCTCGATCCCGAGCAGAACGCCACCTTCAGCGATCACTTCCTCGATCTCGACTACGATCTGTCCGACGTGATGTTCGTCTGCACCGCGAACTCGCTGCACGGGATCCCGCTGCCGCTGCAGGACCGCATGGAGATCATCCAGTTGCCCGGTTACACCGAGTTCGAGAAGATCGCCATCGCCGAGCGCTACCTCATCCCGAAGCAAAAGCGGGACAACGGCATCGAGAGCGTGACCCTCGAGATGGGGGAGGACACCATCCGCGACGTGATTCACTTCTATACCAAGGAGGCCGGGGTCCGGAACCTCGAGCGGGAGATCGCCACCATCTGTCGCAAGATCGCCCGCGACTGGGTGAGCAAGCGAGGCAAGTCCGTCGCCGCGGCGCCGCCTCCCGGTCCGGTGGCCAGCGGCGCGCTGGCCGGCAATTCGACCGTGCCGGCCGTGCCGGCCCCGAGCTCCGCGCCCGCCGAGGCGACCGCCTCGCCGGGCGTCGGCACGGCCCGGGCCGCGGAGACCTGGGTGCTGACGCCCAAGCGCCTCCCGCGCTATCTCGGGCCGCACCGCTTCCGCCACGGCCGCAGCGACGGCAACGACGAGATCGGGCTCGTCAATGGGCTGGCGGTGACCATGTACGGTGGCGACTTGCTCCAGACCGAGGTCTCCATCGTGGCCGGCAAGGGCAAGATGGTGCTCACCGGCAAGCTCGGGGACGTGATGCAGGAGTCGGCGCAGGCGGCGATCAGCTACGTCCGGGCCCGGGCGCCGTCGCTGGGGCTCGAGCGAGACTTCTACTCGCGGGCGGACATCCACGTGCACCTGCCCGAGGGCGCGATCCCCAAGGACGGACCTTCGGCCGGGATCACCATGTGCACCGGGCTGGTGTCGGCGTTGCTGCGGGTGCCGGTGCGCCGGAACGTCGCCATGACGGGCGAGATCACCCTGCGCGGTCGGGTGCTTCCCATCGGCGGCCTCAAGGAGAAGATCCTGGCGGCCCACCGGGCCGGCATCTCGGTGGTGGTGATGCCCAAGTCCAACGCCAAGGATCTGCGCGACATCCCCAAGAAGGTCCTGAAGTCATTGCGCGTGAGCCTGGTGGAGCACATGGACGAGGTGCTGCGCATCGCGCTGGTGCTGCCGAATCCCGAGGAGTTCCTGCGTGAGCCGTCGCAGCCCGTCGACTGGCGGGTGCAGGTCGATCGCCGCGCCGACCGCGATCGGCGCGAGGACTCGCGAATCCCGGTGGCGAGCGCGACGCCACCTCCGATCCCCGGCACGGGGACCGGCACCGACACGACCCTCCCGCTGCCCGCCTTGGTCCCCGCGCTCGACGAAACCCCCACCTCCGGCCCGGCGGGCCCCCGCCCATCGAACGAGTCGGAGCACTGACGGACGCGCCTACGGCGCTCGTGGGAAGGGGAGGACCGGAGCGCGGAAAGGGGCGGACCCCTCCCCGCGGACCCCTCCCGACGGACGACGAGAGGCGTGCCCGGATCTGCTTTGCTGGTGGGGTCTCCGGTTGGCGAAGCCAACCTCCGATTCACTGCGCGGAGCACGTGCTCTTGAGGGTGAGCCGATCCGGGAACTGAGGTCCAACCCTTCCTGTCCCCTCGCCCCCAATCTCATCCCCCCCCCCGCGAAGCGGGGGGAGGGTGAGGGGGGAGAGGGGCCCCACTTCATTCCGGGGGCGTCGCCGCGAAGTACCTACCTAGGTCACCTGTGGCTGATCAGGCGAGCGTAGCGCGGCTTTGCCGCGCGGAGCGAGAGGGGCGCGGGGACGTGCGAGCGGCAGCGAGCCGCGTCCCCGATGCATCCGACGGGCGCCGCTTCAGCGCGTGTGCGCGAGCCAGTGGCGGAGGCGGGCGCGGTAGCCGGGGCCCCAGCCGCGGTTGATGTGCCGGACGATGCCCTGGTCGTCCACGATGAAGATGGTGGGCAGACGATCCGCGCCCCAGCGGGCGGCAGCCCGACCGTCGGGGTCGAGGGCCACGGTGGTCACGGCCGCGATCCCCGCCGGGGAGGAACCCGCCGACGGCGCCATTCCGGTCGAGCGGGCGTGGGGCTCGACCGCTTCCTTGGCCTCGCGCATGGAGATCATGAGGACCCGCGGTCGGGGGGCCGAGATCGCTCCGGCCGGGCTGGCGAGCTCGGCGAGTACCACCTCGAGGTCCTCCCAGGCGCGGTGGCAAGGCGCGCACCAGGTCGCGAAGAACTGCACGACCAGGGCTTGCCCCCGGAAGTCCTGGAGAGCCACCGACTTGCCCGCGAGATCCTGGACCGCCAGCGCGGGCGCCGGATCGCCGAGCAGCAAGCTTCGCCCCGGTCCGGGCTCGGCCGCGCGCCCCGGGCTACCGGCTGCACCGGTGATGATGACGGCCGCGAGCGCCAGGGCCGCGGCACGGGCGATCCGCGCGTCACCCCGCATGGACCTCCAGGTCGAAGGCGTCGAAGTCGGCCACGCGCGACACCGCCGTGAGCATGGCGTCGATCCGCTCCGGCGGGAGCGTCCCGCCTCGCCGGACCAGCTCGATGGCCTGAACACAGAGCGCCGCGAACGGAAGCACCAGCGCTGGGCTGTGGGTGCTCACCGCCCCGAGGTGCTCGGCGAGCGTCTCCACGCCGCCCCGGGCGATGGCCCCACCGAGCGCCTGGCGTGGAGAGCGGGCCTTCACGAGCCCGAGCGTTCCTTGAAGAAGTGGTTCATAAACAGAGTAGAAACCGTTGTCGCGACTGTGTTTTTCGCTCTTCGCTCCAATGACCGCCTTGCCATTGACCTTGGTGGCCGCTTCGGACGGGGTGGGGGCGGTGATCTGGGCGTACATCTCGGCCAGGATCGAGGTCAGCGCCGCCAGGTGGGTCGAGGCCACCACGCTCGCCGCGTGGTAGTAGACCCGCAGATGGGGCGGCACCAGCAGCGCCCGCCCGCCGAGGCGGCGCGCGAGGCGGCGGGCCATGCGCAGGGCCTCCGCGTCCCCAGCGTCGATCCCGTAGGTGATGCCGCGGGCGCTCGGGAGCAAGGTCGCGGGCCGGTAGATGCGCGGGAAGCTCTGCAGCGGATGAAACGAGAACACCCGTGCGCCGCGCTCGGCGAGCGGTGCCAGCGCCGCGGCGGTCAACATCCCTGAGGCGTGGCAGACGAACAGCCGCGTGAAATCGAGCTGCGGCAGGGCCGCCAGCGCCGCGGCCACCGGGGCGACCGCGGCGTGGGGCGTTGCGACGATGATGAGGCGCGTCCCGACCGACAGCCGTGCGAGATCACGGGTCGCCCGCGCCGCCCGGCTGAAGCGCGCCGCGCGCCGCGCGGAGGCGGTGGTGCGCGAGACCACCAGATCCGGTGGAGCACCCGACTCCGCGAGGAGTCTGCCGAAGAGGGACCCCACCATGCCGCCCCCCACGATGGTGGTGCTCCACGCTTCTTGTCGCGCGCGACTCGCGGTGTTGTGGCTCTTGGCCCGCATCGGAGGAGAGGGCGGGATTCGAACCCGCGGCGCGTTGCCGCGCGGTGGTTTTCAAGACCACTGCCTTAAACCGCTCGGCCACCTCTCCGGCGCCGACTTCTTAGCACAGGTTCCCGTATCGGGTCTGGGGCCGCCGGTCGCTCGCGCGCTCGTGATTGGCGTTCCCGCGCGCTCCGTGTTACGGAGATGGCGCACCGAAGTTCTGGAGAGGTGGCCGAGAGGCCGAAGGCGACGGTTTGCTAAACCGTTATACGGCCCAAAGCTGTATCGAGGGTTCGAATCCCTCCCTCTCCTCCAAGCGTTCTTGCGTTCTGGCAGGCTTTTTCAAACCGGACGTCGTGTTCAATCTGGACCTTGACGCCGGGAGGCCGGCACGGCATACGTGTCGTCCCAAATGCGGCCATAGCTCAGCTGGATAGAGCACAGGCCTACGAAGCCTGGGGTCAGAGGTTCGAATCCTCTTGGCCGCACCCCGACCAAGCCCGACGACCGAGCCAGAAACGAACTCCGGAAGACCCCAGCGTGGACAGCGTGGATGAATTCGCCGCGATTCCCGATTTCCACCAGGCCTCGGCGGAGCAGGCGCGGGCCCGGCAGCGCTCGCTGACCAAGCCTCCGGGAAGCCTCGGGCGAATCGAGGAGCTCGCGGTCTGGTACGCCGGGGTGCGGGGGCGCTTTCCGGTGGCCGTCCCCGAGCGGGGCGAGCTCGTGGTGTTCGCCGCCGATCACGGTGTGGCCGCCGAAGGGGTGAGTCAGTACCCCGCGGCCGTGACGGCCGCGATGGTGGAGAACTTTCGCGCTGGCGGGGCGGCCGTGTGTGTGCTCGCGCGCCAGGCGGGCCTCGGGCTGACGGTGGTCGACGTGGGGGTGGCCGGCGAGCGTTTCCCCCCTGGCCCCGACCCCGTGGACGCGGGCCCGGCGTCCAGCAACCCCGCCACCCGCTTCGTCGATGCCCGCATCCGCCCCGGGAGCGGGAACATGTACACGGGCGCGGCGATGTCGGCGGCCGAGGTCGAGCAGGCGATCGAGGTGGGGCGGTTGCAGGCCCGCTCCGCCCTCGCGCGCGGCAGTGAATTCCTGATCGGCGGCGAGATGGGCATCGGCAACTCGACGGCGGCCGCCGCCCTCGTCTCGGCGCTCGGTGGCGTGCCACCGGAGGAGGTGGTGGGTCACGGGACCGGCATCGACGCGCCCACCTGGCGTCACAAGGTGGCGGTGGTCGCGTCGTCGCTCGAGCGCCACCGCAGCCTGGTGGGAACGCCTGCATCACCCCTCGGCGCGCTGGCCGCGGTGGGCGGGCTGGAGATCGCCGCGCTGGCCGGGCTCATGCTCGAAGGCGCGAAGGCCCGCGTTCCGACCATCGTCGACGGCTTCATCGCGGGCGCGGCCGCGCTGGTGGCGCTGCGGTTGGCTCCGGCGGTGCGGCCGTTCCTGCTGCTGTCGCACCTGTCGGCCGAGCGCGGAGCCCGTCGCCTGGCCGCCCTGCTGGGGGCGCCGGCTCCCCTGCTCGAGCTCGAGCTCCGCCTCGGGGAGGGGACGGGGGCGGTCCTGGCCGTCCCGCTCCTGCGCGCGGCCGTGGCGCTGCAGGCGCAGATGGCGACCTTCGCGGAGGCCGCCGTCCCCGATCGCACCTGACCGACCGGTTCCTATCCGCCTGTCGAGCTCCCGAGCGAGCCCTCGGCGAGGATGGCGGCCAGCGCCTCGGCGATTCCGCCCCCGGCGCGCGAGGTGGAGCTCAGCACGTCGGTGGCGGCCTGCTTGACCACGGTCGGCGCCTGTCCCATGGCGAACGAGCGCCCGGCATAGCGGAACATTCCAAGGTCGTTGAGCCAGTCCCCGACCACCGCGATGCGCGTGGTGGGCAGCCCGGCGCGCTCGGCCAGCCTGCGCAACATGTTGGCCTTGTCGCACCCGCGGGGCAGTGACCGCACCGCCCATGTGAGGGCGTGCGGAGGCTCCGCAGCGCCCATTCCGAAGTGAACGGTATCGAGGTCAATCTGGTGGTGCTCCTGGAGGTGGCGAGACGCCCGTTCGACGTCGGCGCGTCTCCCGATCCCCACCGTGACGGAGACCCCGTCGGGATGCTGCCAGGCGTGGCTGTCGGACAGCGATTCGTGGATCACGAAGTCGGACGACCAGGTCTCGACCATGCGGCGGTGCGGCTCCCCATCTCGCCCACAGTGGATCGCGTCGGCCGAGAAGACGAAGGGCGCCAGGTGATGGGACACGAGGGCATCCACCCCGCGCCGGGCGCTCGCGAGCGAGATGCAGTGGCGCTCGAGCGTCTCGCCGGACATCGGATCGACGAGCAGCCCGCCGTCGGCGCAGACGATGGGCGTGGCGAGCCCCAGCCAGCGTGCCGTCGGCAGGGCTCCGGTCTTGAGCCGCCCGGTCGCGATGGTGACCGCCACCCCGTGCCCGGCAGCTTCCCGGATGGCCGCCTCGTCCTCGGGCGACACCGTCTTGTCGTCGCGCAACAGCGTTCCATCCAGGTCCACCGCCAGCAAGTAGCGTGGTCCCATCACGGGTGCGCGTCCCGAGGCCCCTGGCTCGTGCCCGACCGGCCTCCGTCGCCGGCGCGGGCTGGGCGCTCGGGCGCCGTGGGCTCGGGGGCCGGGGCCCCGAGCGGGATCACCGGATGGCTCGCGTCCGCCGGCGGCGCGGCCTCGTCGGTGTCGTCGCCGGAACGGTGACGGGGTGGGGCAGGACCGCGCAGGCTATGCGCCACCTGGGCCCGAAACAGGAGGGCTTGCTCGGTCGGCCGGAGGGGCTTCTTCGGCCAGTCGTAGACGATGTCACCGCCCATCCGGCAGGCCTCCGAGCGGAGCTGTCGCAGGCAGTCGGCAGTGTTGCTGTTGATGTTGCACACCGCCTCGACCGGTCCGAGATCGTCCCAGGCCGCGACCCCCGGCACAGACGTCGGGTAGATGGCCAGCTCGCAACCCGCCGCGCGTGGGGGATACCTGGGTGGTGGACCGGGCTGGCTGGCGCAGCCGGCGATTCCGGCCAGGGCCGCGAGGCTGCCGGCGATGCCCGCGGCCGCCGGCCAGCACACGAGAGAGGAAGAAAAGATGCGCATTCGCGTGAGCAGCTGACTCAATAGAGATCCCGCCACCGGCATAGCACGATCTCGCGCTGCACGACGGCGGTTCGAACCCGGGCCGTGCGCAGGGCCGACAGATCGGGGCTGGCGGCGGCTTGCCCGAGACCCGACGCCGACGCCGACGGGTGGCGCGACGGGTTGCAGATGAGCTCGTGGGCGCCCGCGCCCATCCGTCCGATGGTCTCGAGGATGCGGATCTCGTCCAGTCTTCCAGCTTCCATGTAGCCCCAGCTCCGGGGGCCGTGCCTCAGCATCCCGAGACGGCGGCGCGTGAGCCACGCGAGCCCGGACAACACGCCGAGCTCGACGCCGCGGCGTGGGTCGACCACCCACGTCAAGGTTGGCGGCTCGACATCGGTGCGGATGCCCTCGATGCGGTGGCGGCGCGCCAGCCGCTCGACGATCGCGCCGATCCCCGGGAGGAAGCCCAGGTGCCCGACGGTGCACAGGTGGTCGAGCTCGAGCCCGGCGGCCCGGGCCCGCTCGAGCTGCGCCTCGAGCTCGCGCTCGACCTCGTCGGCCCGGACGCGGCCGCGTAGCCATTCAAGGGCGAACCGTCGCGGATCGGCCCGGAAGGCGCCGCGCGGCGGTCCGCCCTCGACCGTTGGCTCGAGCAGGCTCGCGACCGAGGCGGGTGGTGCCACCGGCGGGCCGTTCACCAGGGCCAGCGCCAGCCCCACGCCGAGCCGCGGTGCGCCCGACAGCTCAGCGGGGAGGGCCGCGAGGCGCGGCGAGTTGCCCACCACCGAGGTCGACGTGACGATCCCTTCGGCGTGCGTGCGCAGGATCTCCGCGTCGGTGGTGGGGGACCGACCGAACTCGGCTGCGTCGACGACCAGGCGGATCATTTGCGGCACCGCATTTCAGGCCCTCGGGCCCGCCCTGTCAATTCGGGGTCGGATCTCGGCGTCACGGGAGCGCGCGACCCAGGCGCCCGCGTTGACCGTGCCGGCCCCCGTCTGTTATTGCCATGCAGCCGTGCCCAAGAAGAAGATCGTCGAGGAGCTGAAGCACCCGGACCAGTTCGTCGATTTCTGGACCCATGCCTGGCAACGCATCGTCGCGATCGTGGGTCCAAGGAAGAAGCCCGCCATCGCGATCTTGGTCGCTGGGGTGGTGGCCGTGATAGGGATTGCCGTGCTCAGCCAGGTCGACAGCGACAAGCGTCTCACCGATTCTCAGGCGTTCGCCGTCATCCAGCAGATGGCGACGGCCGACCTGTTGCCCGCCGACGACGACAAGAGCGCGGCGGATGCCGTCGGCGCCGCCGCCGAAAGGGCCAAGGACAAAGGCAAGGACGACGTGCACCGATTCAAGACCGAGACCGAGCGCTCGACCGCGGTCCTCACCGACGTGGGGAGCTTCCTGTCGGTCCACTCGGGCTCTCGCCTCAAGGCCGAGGCCCTCCTGCTCGAGGGGGCCACCCTGGTCCAGCTGGCCCGCTTCGACGAGGCCACCACCGCCTTCAAGGGCGCTCTCGACGCCAAGCTCGACGATCGGCTGCGCTTCCTGGCCAACGAGGGGCTGCTCTACGCCTACGAGGGAAAGGGGGAGCTCGATCGGGCCTTGAAGTCGGCGGACACCCTGATCGAGGATTCGAAGCGGCTCCAGGGGTTCTACAAGGATCGAGGGACCTACCAGAAGGCTCGCCTGCTCGAGCGGAAGGGCGACAAGCCCGGGGCAGTCAAGCTCTACGGCGAGGTCCTGAGGGGCGTTGCGGATTCCCCGCTCCATGACACCATCGTGGCCCGCCTGGCGTCGCTCGAGGCCAATTGAGCCACCAGCCACCGAGCTCGCTTGGCCGAGGTCGAGGTCGAGGCGGCGGCTCGCGCCGCCCGGCCGCCCGCGGATGACGACGCTGCGCCTCGGGCGGCTCGGGCTCGGTCTCGCGCTCAGTCTCGGCCTCGGGTGTGCCTCGCTCACCACCCGGACCGCCGCGCCCCCCGACGATCGGGTGGCGCCAGCGGGGGTGGTGCACGTGCGCTGGCGGGTCGAGCTGCACGCCCACCAGCTGTTCGAGGCGCGCCCCGAGGAGTGCGCGGTCGGGGTGGTGGCAGGCGGCCGGCTGGTGATCGGGTCGCGCGCTGGCTCGATGGTCGGGGTCTCCACCGCGAATGGACACATCGACTGGGCCACCGCCGCCACCGGCGGAATCGACAGCGAGGCCCGGCTGGATCCGGATCACGGCCAGGTTTACATGGGGGCCGACGACGGCTCGTTCTATGCGATCGAGCCCACCACCGGCCGCATCCGCTGGACCTACCGGGCCAAGGGCGCCATCGACGAGCGCGCCGAGCTGGGAGGCGACACCGTGTACCTGGCGAGCTCCGAGGACCAGGTGATCGCGCTCGACGCCCGGACCGGGAAGTGGCGCTGGCAATACGATCGCGAGACCCCCGACGGGTTCACCATCCACGGGTACGGCGGGCCGCGCCTGCACGGCAGCCAGCTGCTGGCGGGCTTTGCGGACGGATTCCTGGTCGCGCTGCAGATCTCGAACGGCGAGGTCGCCTGGGCCCACGGGCTCGCCGGCACCTCCGAGCAATTCGTCGACGTCGACTCCACGCCGGTGCTCGACGGGGAGACGGTCCTCGCGGCCTCGTACTCCGGCGGTGTCTATGCGCTCGACCTCAAGGACGGCAGCACCCGCTGGCGCGCGCCGATCGAGGGGGTCGGTCCCCTCAGCCTGATCGACGGGCGGATCTACTTCGCCTCGCCCCGCTCGGGCCTGCACGCCCTCGCGAAGCAGGACGGACAGATCCTCTGGCGGCAGGGGCTCCCGGACGCGGGGGACATGACGGCACCTCAGGCGGTCGGGCGCTTCCTGGTGTTCAGCGGAAGTCGGGGCGGGCTGTTCGTGGTCGAGCCGGCTTCCGGACGGCTCCTCGAGGTGTTCAACCCGGGCAACGGCGTCTGCGCCGGCGGCACCTACGACCCCGCGACGCAGCGGTTCTACCTGCTGTCGAACGGAGGAACGCTGTACGCGCTCGACATCGACTGATGGCTGTCTCCTCAGACCCGAAACGAGGCCGGCCGGCGTCCGTTCGATCCGTTGGTGGCCTCCTTGGCCGACAGATCGCCGCCGGCCGCGGCGTCGTCGCCGATGACCGCGGTCGCGCCGGGGGTGAGACGCGGGAGACGATCGCCCGGCAGCTCATCGGTGACCTCGGCCTCGGTGAGGCGCTCCATCCGGCGAACCAGCTCCTTGATGCGCCGGGTGCCGCCGGCATCCCGGGCCTTCCATGCGATGCCGAACCCCGGCTCGATCGATTCGAGCGGCGCGAGCCAGGCGATGCGGGCGGAGACCGGCATCTCGACCTCCGCCCCGGGCGGTGCGACCTTCAACACCACGTCGGTCTCGACCGGCACCCGCTCCTCGGTCATCACGAAGGCTCCCCCGCGGCCGATGTCGCGCAGGACGCCGCGGTTGTCCTGCAGCGTCCCCGGGATCTGCCAGTGCACCGGCAAGTCGATGGGCAGGCGCTGGTGACGGCGCGCCGACATCTCGGCGGTGTTGCCGCGCGCCACCGCGAGCAGGTAGTCGCGCTTGTGAACCTCGGTCGAGAGAAACTCCACGCCGATCCCGGCACGGGTCTTGGTGAGGTGCTTGCCCGGTCGCCGCCACGCCACCAAGCTCCTCAACAACACCGGCCCACGCCGTGGACCCACGCGCACGGAGACGACGATCGATTCTCCCGGCGTGAGCGTTCGGCGGGTGGGAATGAAGAGCCCCCCATGAGGAAGATCGCCGAGATAATGTTCGAGCAGCTCGTCGCCCGTGCGGAAATGGATCTTGATGATGTTCATGTAGGCGTTTCTGCCGCATTGTAGTCGGTGAGCGAGCTTCCGACAAAGTGATTCGAGGCCCCGCGTGAAAACCTCGGAATTCGATTTTTACCTCCCGGAAACCTCCATCGCGGCGTTTCCGCCTGAACGTCGGGACGACGCGCGCCTGCTGGTGCTCGGCCGCAACGACGGGGCGATGAGCCACACGCGGTTCTCCGAGCTCGAGCCGTTGCTTCCACGGCGATCGCTCGTGGTCCTCAACGACTCCCGGGTGTTTCCGGCGCGCCTGTTCGGGCACCGGAAGACCGGAGGCCACGTGGAGCTCCTCTTGATCCGCAAGCTCGAGGCCTCGGATGAAGCGGAGCCCTCGACCTTTCCTTCAAGCGCGGGCGCGGGCGCGGGCACGTCCGCGGACGCGGCGTCCCGCGGCGAGGAGCTCTGGGATGCGATCGGTCGGCACCTCGCGCGGGTGCGCCCGGGGGCCGAGCTGGTGTTTCCCGGCGGCCTCGAGGTGGTCCTCGTGGCCAGGGAAGGCGAGGGCGGCCTCGTGCGTCTGCGTCTGCGACCGCCGGTCGGGCAGACCGTCGCGTCGGTGCTCGAGGCCGTGGGAGAGATTCCGATCCCGCCGTACATCGTTGCCGCGCGGCGGGTTTCCGCGCGGCGGCTCGCCGCACGCTTGGTGGCCCAAGGCCGGACGACCGAGGACGACCAGGCGCCGCCCAACCCGTCCGCCGGGGAGCCCGAGCACGCTCGGGCGCGCGCGCTCGACCGGGTCCGCTATCAGACCGTGTATGCCGAGGCCCCGGGCTCCGTGGCCGCACCGACCGCGGGGTTGCATTTCACGCGGTCCTTGCTCGATGGTCTGAGGGCGGCCGGACACGACATCGTCACCGTGACGTTGCACGTGGGCCCGGGGACCTTCCGTCCCGTCAAGGTCGATGACGTCGAGGACCATCGCATGGATCCCGAGTGGTACAGCATCACCGAGCCGGCGGCCGCTGCCATCGAAGCCGCGCGCCGCGAGTCCCGACCGATCGTCGCGGTCGGAACCACCGTGGTGCGCACGCTGGAGTCGGCGGCCCGTGCTTCGGCCGATGGGCGCGTGCGGGCGGGAACCGCCTCGAGCCGCCTGTACCTGCGACCACCCGACGCGCGCTTCCAGGTCGTGACGGATCTGATCACCAACTTTCACCTGCCGCGCTCGACCCTGCTCATGCTGGTGGCCGCCTTCGCCGGCCCGGCGCGCGTCAACGCCGCGTACGAGGCGGCGGTGGCGGCCGGATATCGCTTCTACAGCTACGGAGACGCCATGTTCATCCGAGGGTCCGCGTGAGTGTCTTCGAGGGCGCAAGTGTCTTCGACATCGTGGGCCAGGATGGCCCGGCCCGGGCCGCCGTGCTCACCACCGCCCACGGCGCGATCGAGACGCCGGTGTTCATGCCGGTCGGGACCCAGGGCAGCGTGAAGGCTCTGTCCTCCGCGGACGTGCTGGCCCTCGGAGCGCAGATCCTGCTCGGCAACACCTATCACCTGGCGCTGCGCCCGGGCGCCGAGCGCGTCGCCGGGCAAGGGGGCCTGCACCGGTTCATGGGCTGGCCGCGCGCCATCCTGACCGACTCCGGCGGCTTTCAGGTCTTCAGCCTGCGCTCGCGGCGGACGCTCGACGAGGACGGCGTCACCTTTCGCTCGCACGTCGACGGCGCCACCCAGCGCCTGACGCCCGAGCGCGCGATGGCCATCCAGGCGGCGCTCGGCAGCGACATCGCCATGGCCTTCGACGAGTGTCCGCCCTCGGACGCCCCGCTTGCCGAGGTGGACGCGGCCATGGCCCGCACCTCGCGCTGGGCGCGGCGGTGCCTGGCGGCTCCGCGCGCCCCAGGGCAGTTGCGCTTCGGCATCGTGCAAGGCGCGGTGGATCTCGCGCGGCGCCGGTCCCACCTGGCCGAGATGGCGCCGCTCGGGTTCGAGGGCCTGGCGCTCGGGGGCCTCGGGGTCGGTGAGCCGCCCCCGCTCATGCACGCCGTGGTGGCCGAGATCGCGGGCGAGATGCCAGCCGACCGTCCCCGCTACCTGATGGGCGTGGGCACGCCGCTCGACATCCTGAACGGGATCGCGGCCGGGATCGACATGTTCGACTGCGTGATGCCCACCCGCAACGCCCGCAACGGGCAGCTCTTCGTGCGTGGTGGCCGCCTCAACATGGGCAACGCCCGCCACCGCGACGACGGCCGCCCCGTCGAGCCCGGCTGCCCCTGCGAGTGCTGCGCGACCTACAGCCGCGCGTACATCGCCCACCTGTTTCACGCCAAGGAGCTGCTGTATTACCGGCTCGCCACCATCCACAACCTGCGCCACTACCTCGATCTCGCCCGCGGCGCTCGCGCCGCCATCCTCGCCCGCACCTACGCCGCCTACCGCAATGAGTATCTCACCGCCGAGCCCCCGTGAGCCAGGAGGGGGCGTGGCGCATGCGACGGACGGCCGACGATCCGACCAAGGGTCGCTCAGCTAGCAAGTCCGGGTCCGGTTCCCGTTCCGTGTTCGAGCCCGTGCTCGAGTTAGAAGGCGGCCGACAAGCCGGCCCGATGGCGAAGCCGCACCGAGGACCGGAGCGGAGCATACTTGTGCGTATGTGAGCACCGGACCGCAGG
>Ga0265318_10000241_pt1 | contig 47732 bp, 37 predicted proteins | sample 4821metaG_FD_192431 | JGI IMG/M metagenome (GOLD analysis project Ga0265318, IMG submission 192431) | Rhizosphere microbial communities from Carex aquatilis grown in University of Washington, Seatle, WA, United States - 4-8-21 metaG | ecosystem: Host-associated > Plants > Roots > Rhizosphere >... | reverse complement strand
CTGGGGGGGCTCCCCGAGCCAGAGGAAGTGCCCGTGCCCGCAGCGGTGCCGCCGCCGGTCGTGGTCATCCCACCCGACGCCGACGACGCAGCCCCCGCGCCTCCCGAGCCGGCCGTCGGCCCGCTGCCGTTGCCGCTACCGCCAGGTGTCGAGGAGCTCGCGTCCGTCGAAACCGAGGCGGAACAGGACGCGGCGGTGACGACCGCCAGCACGAGCACCAGGCCGTGGCGAACGAGAGCCGGCGTGGCCGGCTTGGTCAGCTTGGTCGGCATGGCTCGCTCACTTGAACACGACCGTCCAGGTCTTGCGCTGGTAGCACATCGATGCCGGGGGACACAGGGCAGCGCCGTCGTCGCAGCCGGCCAGCACCGCGTCGATGGGCGCCGGATTGCGATCGTGGATCTCGACCCGCACCCGGATCCGATCGCCCGGCCGGTACATGAAGGGGTAGACCCTGAACACGGGAAGCGTGGCGCTCTGCTGATACACGACCGGGGACGCCGCGGGCACGACGGGTCCGACGCCGGCGGGTGCCGCGCTGTCCTGGCCGAGGAACCACGAGAAGCTCGTGATGCCGCCGCCAGGCTCGACCGGATAAGGATCTCCGTCGTCCACCACCCGGTTCACCTGGAACGACAGCGGGCTCGCGCCCGTGCTCACCACCAGGGGATCGGTGAGCGGCGGCGTGGTGTCGGTGAGGCAGGGCATCTGATCGGTCGCCACCAGGAAGGTCTTGTCCAGCCAGACCGGAGCGGCTCCCGGCAACGAGCTGACCGTCACCCGGATCGTGTACTGCCCGGGGGCGGGAGGCACGAAGCAAATCGTCGCCGTGGAGGTCGGATCGTCCTCGCGACAGGGGGCGAGCGCACTGGTGGTGGCCGCGGCCGCCGCGGGCAGCGCGAACGCCGTCGGCAGGATCTTCCAGCCGAAGGCGAGGGGATCGCCGTCCGCGTCCACCGAATTCGCGGCCGAGAGCTTCATCTCGGTGTAGAGCGGGAAGGCCCCGGCGGAGATGGGATCCGGGCGGAGGATCTGGAGATCCGGCACGGGCGGATGGTCCTCGGGATCGACCGGCCGGTGCTGGGTGGTGGTGGCCCCCTGGTGGTCGGTCGCAAACACCCACACGCAAAATGTCCCGACGGTGTCGCTGGCTGGCACCGTGTAGGGGGTGGCGGGGTCGGCCACGGGGGTCTGGGCGAGCGGGTTGCTGCCGACGCAATTGCCGGCGGTGTGCGCCCAGGCGATCCGGACCGCCCCACCGTCCGGATCGGTCGCGATGGCCGTGAACGCCGCGTCCTGGTGATGCCAGACATGCAGGGGCGAGGTGATGGTGACGGTGGGGGGCATGTTGATGGGATCGGTGTAGAGGCACCCACCCGTCGGCACGACCAGGGCGAGGCCGAGCAGCGCCGCCGGCAACCCGGAGGAGGATCGCGGGCCGCGTACGAACGCGTGGGATGCCCGGGGACTCTGCAACCGGGGGGCCAAGAGCCGCTGTTCCGGGAGGCCGGATTCCGCGCCTGCCTGGTCCGGCCACGGCTCGCCCACGACCGACCGCGGCTCCAGGACCGGGACACGCCTGCCCTGACCCGGGCGGAATCTGAACGCGGTCGGCCATGGAGTGGCAAGTCGCGGGGCCATGGCAGGGGGCATCTCCCCGACGAGCCTACTGCACCCGACCCGCGCCGGAACACCAAACTGGAATCGGCGCAAGACCCGAAATGACCCGCGCCCCCACGAAGGCCCCATCCACTGCAGGCGATCGACGCAACGGTCTACGAGACGGTCCACGGGGCGGTCCACACCTCCGGCGTCGTTGCTCGTTGACATCCCCGGTCGCGCCTGGCATAGGAACGCCTCACGTCGCGGGGCGTGGCGCAGCCTGGTAGCGCGTTCGGTTCGGGACCGAAAGGCCGGAGGTTCGAATCCTCTCGCCCCGACAACTGCTGACGGCGTCGCCGCCGGTATTCGTGGCGCTCGACAGGCCTGCCTTCCGAAGCAACGGGTTTGTTGCCCGGGCCACAACACAGGCCGACCGTCATCCGGCAGCAAATACAGAAGAATTCGTAATCTATAAGACATATTTTCTTGGCACAGGACCTGCTTCGTCTCTCCGGTATGAACACCACCGAGACGCTCCCAAGCAGGAATTCCCGTCGATTCGCCCTGTCGATGATCGCCCTGGCCATCGGCCATGCAGGGTGCGCCGCTCCCGACGAGCCCGCCGGCCAGGAGAGCGTCGCCGAGAGCCCGGCCCTCGCATCCACCAACGGCCTGAGCTCGATCAATGGCTTGAGCTCGATCAATGGCTTGAGCTCGATCAATGGCCTCAGCTCGATCAACGGCCTCAACTCGATCAAGGGCCTCAGCTCGACGACCGGGCTCATGACCACCGCCGCCGGACGCGCGACCGTGTCTTACATCGTGCGCTGCGCGCTCCCGGCTGGCCACAGCATCTCCAAGCAGGATCAGTCCGGCAACTGGTACACCTTCAACGGGCTGCTCGGCCTCGCTCCCGGGTGGGAGACCGGCGGGACCACCCAGACGGACCGATACTTGATCTCGTCGTGTCTCATGGCCCACGTCAACACCACCGGCCAGCACATCCCCCTCTACCTCGATGGACCGGCTCCGCTCGGGTGGGGCCGGAACAGCGCCTATCCCATCCAGGAGGGCTCCTTCATCGGGGATCTCTTCGCCTCGCCACCGGTGGCCCGCTACTGCGGTGGCCGCGGCTTCGGCAGCAGCGTGGTGGCCGGGCGCATCGGCGACGACAACCAGCACGGCGAGCCATACAGCGTCATCGTCAACCCGCAAGGCTACACCGGCTGCGACGCGGTCTGCACGCGCAACTCGACCAACGACGGGTTCACGACCTGCCCGGGGATCGCCGGCATTCCCATCACGGTGTGGCGTCAGCTGTCGGTCAGCTCGGCCATCAGCTTCGAGAACGGCAGCCTGTCGGGATTCTACTCGCAGGCCGATCAACCCGCGAAGGTGTCCATCTCCAGCGACTTCGCCGTCGACGGGACACATTCCTTGCTGGCCACCATCAACGCCAGCAGCAGCGGGACGGCGACCGTTCAAGCCAGCGCCCCCGCCAGCTTCCACGGCGGGCAGACCGTCACCATCTTCGTGAACGTCGCGTCTGGTACCAACTGGGACTACATCCAGGCCTACGTGCAGGAGCCCGGCCACAGCTTGCGCTGGACCGCCTCGGGCTGGAAGCGTCCCGAGCTCATCCCGGGCGAGTGGAACAGCGTCGTCATCCACCTCCCCTCCGACTATGCCTCGGCGGGAGCGGTGACCGGGGTCAGCCTGCACACCACGGGGGCCGGCACCATCAAGACGTACGTCGACGCCATCTCGTCGGAGGACTGAGGACGGGGCCCGGGCGATCCGACGAGAGACCGCCGCCTCGCCCGCTGCGCTCGCTTCATCGTGAGACGGGTGGGAGGAGCAGCGCGCCCGCGGCCTTGGCGGTTCCAATCGGCACCTCGCTGACGAGCGTCAGGAAGTCTCCCGAGGTGCGGGCGTACGTGAGGAGCACAGGGGCGCCGGCGTGGACGGCCTGGATGCCGACCAGCCCAGCGCGGAGATCGAGATCGAAGACGGACTCTCCAGGGCTGGCGGCGGCGCTGGTGTAGGTTTCGAACCCGTCGCGACCGAGGCGACCGCAGGACACCGTCATGCTCCCTGGGTTGCTGACGCAGGCCTCCTCGTCATCATTGGCAGTCCAGCACGCCGCGACCTCCTTGGTGGGCACCGTCTGGATCCGGCTCGTGCCCTCTGCCACCGCAATTTCCGCCTGATCGGGATTGCTGGCGAGGTGGGCGATGGGCGCGATCACCCCACCCTCGTATCCGCTGATCCCGACGATCACCCCGGCGGAGATACCGGTGACCGGCCTGGCGTCACCGACCAGGTTGCCGTCGCGCCCGAGGAGGAAGGCCTCGAGCGAGCCGTTCTTCTCGGACACGTAGGCGTACCGATCGCCGAGAGTGACCTCGGCCGCCGAACCGTCCCCCAGCAGCAGCGGCTGGCTGCTGCTCGCAACGGTCTCTCCGTGGCGAAAGAAGCGCACGTGTGTTCCGGTCAGGACGTACGCCCCTCGACGACTGACGGCGCCAGACAGGGATCCCTCCCCCGCCGTGTCGAGGACCTGGGGAGACGTGAGGTGGCCGTCCGCCTCGCGAAAGATCAGGGCGCCACCCACCTGATTGGTCACGAGCACCTGCCCGTCACCGGAGGCCAGGCTCCCACCGATGGCGCCGGCGGCGGAGACCGGGGCGCCGACCGGGATGGCCTGGGTGGTCGCGCCGGTCACGGTGCTCTTGCAGATCACGGTGCCGGTCTGTCCGACGTCGGCAAAACCGAGCGAGCAGATCTGGGCTTCGCCCGCGCGCGCGGCCTGCGCGCGCGCGGGCCAGGCGGCGGTCGCGGCGACGGCCACCGGGACGAGGAGCAGAGCGGTGAACGACGGAGATCGATCGAGAGGTCGGTGAAGCGGCATGGGAGTCTCCCGGTGTGAAGAGTTCGAACGACTGGGGATTCGAGCGCGTGTCACCGGGTACGTCGGTCCACGCGAGGCGTTACGCGGACGCGGCGCCTTTCTTCTTCTCGGGAGCCGGGCAACCTTGGCGTCCAGCGGAAATTCGCGCTCCTGTGCGCACACGCGAGCCCGTGTCCGCGCTCGCTGTCCATGCGCGCTGGCCCTCCGGAGGCTCCAAGGCAATGAGTTAAGGTATGCGGATGGCGGGCAGCTGGAGACGTCTCCTCAAGCTGGGTCTTGCGGGCGGCGCGGCGGCCATGGCCTTGCTCCAGGCCTTCCCGGCGAGCCGGCTCGGGATTCACATCGAGGAGATCGGGGTCAACCCGCCCGAGCGCTTCACCCTCGATGCGCCGCCCGAAGTGCTGGCCGTGCTCCATCGCGCCTGCTGGGATTGCCACAGCCACGAGACCCGGTGGCCCTTCTACGCGCACCTCGCCCCCTGCTCCTGGTTGATGGCCCACGACATCCACAATGCCCGCCGCCACCTCAACTTCTCGACCTGGGGAGGCGTCGACGAGGACGAACGCCGTGCGGATCGCCGCGACTGCTGGGAACAGATCCAGGCCGGATCGATGCCGCCCCTGTTCTACGTCTTCCCGCTCCACCCCGAGGCCCGCCTGTCCGCCGCCGACAAGCGCATCCTCGAGGCCTGGCTGATGCGGGACGCGGGCCCGAGCGGCCTCTGAGCTGGGCTTTGAATCGGACGGGAAAAGGGCTAAGACCAGCACGCCCGGCGCGATCCGAGACGCGCCGGTTCAAAACAGATGTCCACACTCCGATCTCTCGCAGCCGCCGTCCTCGGTCATGCCGCGCTCGTCGTCGCGACGGGCTCGCCCGTGCGGGCGGCCTCCGGCCCGCCCGTTCCCGCGGAGCCTTCTCCCCTGGCCTCGGCGGCGGCGGCGGCATCGGCCGCCCCGGCCGAGACCTCGCCGCGCCGGGCGCGTCCATGGGTGGTGCGCACCGACGCCTTCGCGCTGCGCGGCGGCGGCGACCTCTCCGGAGCCACCGCGGACGCCTTCGGGCTCAGTGTGCAGAAGACCTTCTTCGAGCGATGGGCCTGGGAGGAGACCGTGGCCTGGGGCGTCGGAAATCGCCAGGTCGAGGGCAAGGATCTGGGGCTCAACCTCGCGGGGACGTTGCGCTTCGCGGCCCTCATGAGCGCGGCACGCTCGAGCGCGCTCAGCCTCGGGCTCGGCACCGCGCTGATCCTCGGCGGCGGTTACGGTCACCTGAGCTTCGTGTTCGCCGAGCTCGGCTACGAATACCGCGCGCGCGATGGGCTGAGCCTGCTGCTCGCCGCGGGCCCGAACTGGCTCTCCGGGGGGCCCGCTCGGAGCTCGTGCCGAGACGCGTGGCTCTGTGGCGCGTTTCGCAGCGGGGATCTTGCCCCAGTTGGCCACGTCCGCGCCGGTGTCGGCTGGGCATTCTGACCGAGCTGGTCAGCTCTTCGCGCGGCTGCGCGGCTTCGCTCGGCCGAGGCCAAGGGCTCGGTGCCATGGCTCAGACCGGGGTGATGACCAGGCGGTGATCCTCCGAGATGCCGAGGACGATCACGGCGCTCAAGATGGCGCCGAAGAAACACCACACCGACGTCAGGGTCTGCCGCTCGATGATGAAGGTGGCGACCAGCGAGAGCGTCAGAACGGCACCCATGGTTCTCGCCCGGCTGATGGTCGAAACGAAGAACGGCAGGAGCGCCGGGATGATGTACATCGGCAGGTAGAGCGCCAGGACCAAGGCCGGGCCAGTCTCGGAATAGTCGTATGCGATGCTGTGCCCGGCCACCCGGGCGGTCGGCCGGCCTCGGACCAAGATCATCGCCGCGTAGATACCCACCCCGATGCCCACCCAGACCAGGCGCGCGAGGAGCCTGCGCCGCCGCGGGCTCCGCTCACCGGCCCAGAGCGAGAGCGGGACCCAGATCGGCCAGACCACCAGCGCGAAGCCAAGAAACACCGCGACCGCCGCGGCCTGCAGCCCGCTTCGGCCGGGGTGCTCGATGGTCAGCCAGACCACCCCCTCCGCCACCTGCTGGGCGGCGAACAGCAAGGGCACGAGGCCCAGCATCCGGCGAGAAGGCGCCTTCTCCTGGCCCATGGCCACCGCGCCGATTCCCGCCAGGACCCCCGCGATCCCGAAGCTTCCACTGGCCGAAAAGCACATGATCTTCCCCTTTCGAGCTCGCGGGGAACCTGGCGCCTTCGACCTCACCGGTGGAGAAACCGCCGCCGCGCGATCTCTCTCGTCCGCACATATTGACCGAAGACCGGGCCGCGCGCTCGCCCCGTATCGAGTCAGTCGGCGAAGACCTCGGCCGCGGCCGACCGCGCGCAGGCCCGGCCGCGCAGGAGCTCGACCTCGTCACCGACCGCGATCTCGCCGGGCTCGATCACGAAGCAGTTGAGCGCCAGCTTGCCCTCGAAGCGCCGGTAGATGCCCCGGGTGATCTCCTTGTCCTGGACCAGGGTGTCGGGATCGAACGAGGTCATGATGCAGCGAAGGCGCAGGTCCTGGACCCCGATGAGGACCCTGCCGACGCGAAGGCACCCACCTGGCCAGTCGCGCTCCCCGAGGCCCTCGACGCCCTCGACCACGATGTTCGGCCGCAGTCGACGGTGGTCGTACCCGAAGGCGGCGATGGCCCCGTCCGTGGCGACCAGCAGGGGCAGCACGTCAAAGCGGTCGGCGCCCTCGTGGCGGACGAGCCGGGCGCCCGGGCCCGCGATGGCGACCACATCCGCCGCGACGCTGGGGTCGGACCAGGGCCTCCCATCGACCCGGGGTTCCCGGTCCGGACCGAGCGTGCCTCGGTGGCCGAGGAAGCGCGGATGCGAGCGCGAGGTCACGACGTGGCCCCACGGGTCCTCCACGTGCACGATGCGATCGCCCTCGAGGCCGAGTGGTCCGAGGGCCGCCCGCTCGAGGCGCTCCCCCGCCATCGTCTTCACCGGATAGCGCCAGATCTCCGCGACCTTCATGGGATGGGCGGCGACCTGTGTGGCGAATTCCTCCGACTCTGCACTCGCTCTGGCTCTAGCTCTTGGACCTGGACTTGGTCGACTTCTTGCCCGTTGCCTTGGTCGACTTCTGGCTGGACGCCTGGACGGGCTTGCTCTTGGTGGGTTTGGCCTTCTGGGCCCAGACCCCGATGGTGGCTCCGCTCGGGTCGGTGAAGACGCCGATGGTGCCCATCTCGCCGATGTCCATGAGCTCGACCTGGATGCCGGCGCCGAGCTTCCGCGCCTTCGCGATGGTCTTCTTGACGTCGACCACCTCGACGTAGGGCAGCCACATGGCCGGCGCCCCCGGCATCGGCATCTTCTGCATGCCGCCGCCAGTGCCCTTTCCGACATCGATCATGGTGTAGTCCGGACCCATCGCACCGAGCTTCCACTGAAAGAGGCTCTTGTAGAACTTCTTGGCCTTGGCGACGTCGTCGGTGTTGAGCTCGATGTGGGCGAAGGCGTTCGGCATGGGTTGGCTCCTCGGTGAAGGTGGTTCGGTGCGCGCCCCCCTTTTCTACCACCCAAGGGGGCGCGTCGATCCGACCGATGTTCGATGTCGATGTTCGATGTTGATGTTATCTTCGGGACCTCATGGGCCAATCTCGCCTGGCTCTCCGTTCCCTCCCGCGTTTCCTCTTGGTGATCGCCATGACCGCAACGTCGTCCGCCCGAGCCGGGGAGCGCCAGGACATCCCCGACAAGTACAAGTGGAACCTCGGCGACCTCTACCCGTCGGAGGCGGCCTGGGCCAAGGCGAAGGAGGACCTCGGGCGCCGCCTGCCGGAGCTCGCCAAGCACCGCGGCCAGCTCGGCAAGTCGGCCCAGAGCCTCCTGGCGGCCCTGCAGTCCATGTTCGATCTGGACCGCGACCTGTCGCGGCTGTCGGTGTACGCCAGCAGCCTCTCCGACCAGGACGTGCGCGCGCCACGCCCGCGCGAGATGAAGCAATCGGCCGAGGAGCTGGCCACCCAGTTCTCCTCGGCCTGCTCGTGGGTGCGGCCGGAGATCCTGACCCTCGATCCCGCCAAGGTGCGCAGGTTCGTGGCCACCGAGAAGAAGCTCGATCCGTACCGCGTCTACCTGGAGGAGACGCTGCGACGCAAACCCCACACGCTCGGCGCCGCCGAGGAGCGCGTGGCCGCCGAGGCGGGCGAGCTCGAACGGGCGGGCAGCGAGGTCCACGGGGTCCTGTCCAACGCCGACCTGCCCTACCCGACCATCAAGCTGTCGACCGGCGCGTCGGTGCGCCTCGATCCCTCCGCCTACACGCTCCACCGCCAGGACCGCAACCGCACCGACCGCGACCAGGTCTTCGCGGCGTTCTTCGGCGCGCTCAAGACCTACGAGAGGACCATGGGCGCGACGCTGGCCGCGGGGGTGAAGGCCCACCTGTTCGAGAAGCGCGTCCACCATTTCAATTCGGCGCTCGAGGCGGCCCTCTTCCAGGACAACATCCCGACCCAGGTCTACAAGCAGCTGCTCGGCGACGTCCACCGGAGCCTGCCGACGCTCCACCGCTACCTGACCCTCCGCAAGCGCATGCTCGGGCTCGACGTCCTTCGCTACCAGGATCTCTACGTTCCGCTGGTGGCGAGCGTGGACCTGCACTTCGAGCCCGACCAGGCCCGCGCCATCACGCTCGAGGCGCTGGCTCCCCTCGGCAAGGACTACACCGATGCGCTGCACAAGGGCTTCGACAGCGGCTGGACGGACTATCTGCCTTCGACGGGCAAGCGCTCGGGCGCCTACTCGACCGGTGTCTACGGGGTGCACCCGTATCAGCTGCTCAACTTCAACGGGCGCTACGACGATCTCACGACGCTGGCCCACGAGTCGGGCCATTCGATGCACACCTTCCTGTCCTACGGCGCGCAGCCCTACCCGACCGCCGACTACCCGATCTTCGTGGCCGAGGTGGCCTCGACCTTCAACGAGAACCTGCTGATTCACTTCATGCTCGACCGGACCAAGGACGATGCCACGCGGCTCTTCTTGCTCGGGACGTTGCTCGACGGGCTTCGCACCACGCTGTTCCGACAGACGCAGTTCGCCGAGTTCGAGCTCGCCTTTCACGAGCAGGCCGAGCGCGGCGAGCCGCTGACCGGGGAGAACCTCTCCGCGCTGTACCTGAAGATCGCCCGCGCCTACTACGGCCACGATCAGAAGATCTGCCAGGTCGACGATCTCCTGGCCATCGAGTGGGCCTATGTCCCGCACTTCTATTACGACTTCTACGTGTACCAGTACGCGACCAGCATGGTGGCCTCGACCTCGCTGGCGCGGGCCGTGCGGGCCGAGGCCAAGACCAAGACCGGCGGAACGCCACGCCGGGACGCCTACCTCGAGATGCTGCGCTCGGGCAGCTCGAAGTACGCCATCGAGCTCCTGGCGAAGGCGGGGGTCGACATGACCACCTCCACACCCTTCGACGCGGCCATCGCCGAGATGAGCACCACCATGGACGAGATGGAGCGGATCCTCGCTCGGCAGAACAAGCCCGCCGCGGTCCCGGCCGCACCGAAACACTGACGAACGCGGAACCTAGAAGCGACGACCGTTGAGGCCGCGCCGCGAAGCCGCGCCCCGCGGAGGCAGCACTCCACTGCGCGATGGGCGCGGCATGACGGCGGCAAACCCGTACGACTGCGGCGCGCTCGGCCCCGAGGGTTGCAAAAGGCAGGGATGATCCCGCCGGGGCGTGCAAAACGCCCTCGGCGGTCGCGGAGGAATGACGAGCCGCCAGGCTGGATCGCTGGCCGCCCGACGCGCGTCGGACGTGAACATGCGCACGGATGCGGACACGTTCGAACACCGAGGACGTGGGAATCACCGTGGGATCGCCGTCGGCCCCCGCCCTGTTGCGTTGACCCGCTCGCTCTGGTTCTACTGGGGTCCGGTGGGCATATCGCTTGCTCTCACCATCCGACGGGAGAACCGCCATGTGCCCAGATCGAGACCCATACCCATATCCGTCTCCTCCCGTTCGAGCCGCGGCCGAGGACACGAGACGCGAGCTGCTCGACCTGGAGAGGGCGCGCGCGGCGGGCCGCCGGCTGGGTCGGCTCCGCCGCGCCCTCGCGTCCATCTTCATCGCCACGGGCGCGCCGGCCGCCGCGCTCAGCTGGTCCGGCCTGGTGAGGACCAGCCAGAGCCTCCCGGTCCCGGTCCCGGCCCTGGTCCTCGGCGCGACCGCCTGGACCGTCGCGCCCCTCGTGGTCTGGGCGCTCTTCCGGGAACGGCAGAACGACCGACGCACCGAGGAGCTCTTCACTCGGCTTTCAACCCTGGTCCACTCGGACGAGGTTCAGGCGTCGGCTCCTCCGGCAGCTACTTGATCTTCGCGGCGAAGTAGGACTTGACGCACGCGATCTCGTCGGCCGTCAGCGGGGTCCCGCCGTAGGGCATCTGGTCCCGGCACGTGGCCCCTGAAATCCAGAGGAAGAGGGTCCCGCCGAGGGGTGAGCCCGAATTCACGATCGATGAGGTCATGTCGGCCGTGCACTTCATGATTTGAGGCATCCCCACCAGGCTGGAAACGGCCTTCTCGCTGGAGAGATCCGGCATGAAGGGGCCGACGCTCCCGTGGCACGACGCCGCACACTTTGGAATGAATATCTTGTTCGTCGCGTCGCAGGGCGTGCCCGTCGCCATCGTGCCGCCGTCCGGGGTTCCCGTGCTGCCGCCGCTGGCGGCAGGTGCGGAGCCACCGGTGCCCGTCTTACCACCGGTGCCGACCGCGCCCCCGGTCCCCGATCCGACCGCGCCGCCGGTTCCCGATCCGACCGACTTGCCTCCTGATCCTCCACCGCTCGCGGGGCTGGTGGAATCGCTTCCGCACGCCACCAGGGCCAGACCCGAGACGAGCGCGACAACGGCGACCGACAACCACGAACGGGTCGTCTGCGATCGGCCAGCGTGGGGTGTATCCGTTCCAATCATTCGATCCTCCAGAGGCGGTTACTGACCATTGCGATGGGTGTGCGAGGGTCGTACATGGACCCCCAGATTCAGGCGACCAGTTTAGTGGTGGCCTGCGTGCGCGCCCGTCGAAAATTGTTGCGTCCGGAAATTTGGGAGGCACGCGTCGACCCATTCGGCCGTTGGTACCGACCAGTCCCTATCAGACGGGGATCACGATCTCAGGCGGTCGGTGCACCCGACCGCCCACGGCGCGAGCCGGGGCCCGCGCCGCCGGGAGATTGCGGACCGGCGCCAGAACGCAGAAGAGCCGCGCGCACCCGAAGGTACGCGCGGCTCGTTCGGCCGATCCAGCTGTTGGAGGACCCGCCTGCTACATGCGGACGCCGGGCATCCGGCTGCGGAAGGCGTCGCTCATGACCACCGTCTTGATGATGCTCGGCAAGCTGCCGTCGGTGGCCTGGGCGTGGGCAGCCAGATAGGCGATCCACGAAGGATCGTCCGGCTGATCCATGAGGCGACCGATCGCGAAGATCATGAACTTCTGGGTCACGCAACCGGGCAGGCGCGGGTCGTTCCCGAGGATCGTCCCGAGCTGGACCGCCCCACTGAAGGTCGTCCCATCCGGGAGCATGCCGCTCGAGTCGACCGGGCTTCCCGAGTCGGTCGTTCGATACGCGCCGATGGCGTCGTAGTTCTCGAGGCCAAAGCCGATGGGATCCATCAGGCTGTGGCAGGTGCTGCACGCCGGATTGCTCCGGTGCGCCTCGAGCCGCTGCCGCAGGGTCTGGCCCGGCACCGGCGTCTCGCTCAGCGGAGGCACGCCCGGCGGAGGCGCCGGCACCTCATCACACAGCAGCCGACGGAACACGTATTCGCCCCGGCGCACCGGAGAGGTCCGATTCGGATAGGCCGTGTCCGTCAGGAACGCCCCCAGGGTCAGCATGCCTTGCCGCTGGCTCCCGGTCGTGTCCACCTTGATGAAGTCGGTGGCGTTGGTCGCGCCCGTGCGGGTCAGGCCGTAGAACGTGGCGAGGTTGGCGTCGACGAAGGTGAAGTGGGCATTCATGATCCCGGTCACGTTGAGCGTGGTGCGCAGGAACTCCTGCATGTACCGCCGGGCCTCACCCTGGAACGACGTCGCCAGCGCGCTCGTGTACTTCGGGTACAACGTCGCGTCCACCTCGTGCGAGGGCAGGTTCACGAAGTCCAGCCACTTCCCGGAGAAGTTGTCGAGCAGGGTGTCCGCCCGAGGATCGGCCAGCATCCGGGCCACCTGGGTCGCCACCTGATCGTCCGTGGAGAGCTGTCCCGCCGCGGCGGCCGCCGTCAGCGTCGCGTCCGGCATCGTGCTCCACAGGGCGTACGACAGGCGGCTGGCGAGCTCGTAGCCACTCAGCCTTCGAGCCGGCCCGGAGAGCGGGTTCGGATCGAGCTCCAGCTTGAACAGGAAGTAGGGTGAGAGCAGGACCCCGGTCAATGCCGCCTGCAGACCCTGCAGGGGAGTGGCGCCGAGCGTCTTGGCGGCCGTCACCGGTGCCATGAGGCCGGTCACCTCGGCCGCGGTCGCCGGGCGCCGCCAGGCCTTGCTCGCGAAGGCGGTGAGGATGGTGTTGGCGCACGCATCGCCCCCCGTCGACACGTCGCACGTCGCGACGGTCTTCTGTCGGACGGGGTCGGAGAACAGGTCGGTGATGAGCTGCGTCGCGGCCTGCTCGTAGGAGATCAGGTACTCCGGCGCCAGGCTGAGGGCCGAGCCCACGGTGTCGAACTCTGCACCCAGATCGTCGCCGGGGAAGGTGTCCGCCGGCGTCAGCTTGGTGCCGAGCAGATCGGCGACCGTGTTGTTGTACTCGGGCTGATTGAGTCGGCGCACCACCATGAAGCCCGGGTTCGCCGGCGGGTTGGCGGGCGGCGCAACGACCGGCACGTTGCCGGGATTGGTCATGGTCCCAGGCGTCCCGTTGGTCCCGGGCGTCCCGTTCGTCCCGGGGGTCCCGTTCATCCCCGTGCTCCCGGTCGACCCCGGGGCTCCGTTGGTCCCGTTCGAGGAGTTGCCGGCGGTGGTGTTGCCGTTCCCGGTCGAGACACCACCTCCCGGCGTGTTGCCTTGAGAGGCCGAGCCCGTACCCGACTGGGTCCCGGTCCCGGGGCCGTGGACGGCGCCGGTGCAGCCCCACGAGACCAGCAGGGCCGCGCTCGCGCTCGCCAGGTATCCGAGTTTCACACCCCGATTCACGCGTTCCATGCGAGCGCCTCCTTGCCGTCGTTGCCGAAGGCCGTCACTTTCACGTCGAACAGATTGAGCAGCTGAATGTAGAAGTCCCCGTAGGTCTTCACGGCGGTGTAGTCCGACCCGGTCGCGTTGGGGTAGGCCACCAGTCGATTCGGGGTGATGAGACCGCCGAGCCGCCCGATGACCATGGTCGGCAGGTTGTCGTGGTTGTGGCGGTTCCCGTCGCCGATCTCGCTCGCCATCACCACCGCCGTGTTGTGGAGCATGTCGTTGCCGTCGGCGTCGAGGAGGGCCTTCATCTTGGTGAAGAAGGTGCTGATCCAGATCATCTTGTAGAGCGAGATCTGGTGGTAGACCTCCTGCAGCCCCGTGTTGCCGGCGTAGTGCGAGGACTGGTGGTCGAAGGTGGAGCCGCCCGCGGCGGCCCCGGCCGTGACGACCGCCGGCACGAAGTTGTAGTTCCGGCTGGTGACCGCGTCGGACAGCATGAAGGTGATCACCCGGGTGACGTCGCACTGGAAGGCGATGGCGATCAGGCTGTGCATGAAGTCGACCTGGTTCTTGTAGTCGACGCCGACCAGACCGTTCTTGTCGGTCGGGTTCACCGCCGCCGGAGGGAGCGCTGGCGGGGTGCAGGCTCCGCCGGCCGGGGCCGCCTGCAGCTCCATCTCCAGCGAGCGAATGCCCGAGAAGAGCTGATCGAGCTTGGCGCTGTCCGCCGGGTTCAGCTTGTTGGCCAGCATGGACTGGTACGGCATGACGCTGTCGAGCACGCTCTTGCGGAGCGCGAGGCGCATCGCCGCGTCGGCGTTGCTGGTCGAGGGGCTGGTGCCCATGAACACCCGGTTGAAGGCGGTCTGGGCGTCGATGATCTTGCCGAGCGGGGTACCCGCGCCGACCGGGAAGGACATGGTGCCATCGGCGTTCTTCGTCGACGTGGAGCGCCACGAGATGTTGCGCGTGAAGTACGTCCCGAAGGAGTCGGTCGGTCCACCGTTGCCGGTGCCGAGTTGCAAGGAGGCGATCCCGCGACAACCCATCTGGGCGTCCGCGATGATCTGGTCGACCGACATGCTCATCTGCTGCGAGTTCGGGGTCGGCATCCGCGCCGTGAGCAGGGCGCCCGCCCCGAGGGCATGGTCACCCGTCTGCCGGCGACGTTGCTGGTTCTCGAGCCCGGTGATGTAGGTGATGTCCGGCTTGAGAGCCGTCCAGGTCGGCATGGTCGACGGCAAGCCCCAGGCGGCGCCGGCACCAGCCCCGGTCGGGTTGTGCTCCTGCATGTAGTTGCCGTTGGGGTAGTGGTAGAACATGAACCGCTTGATCGGCGCGCAGGTCGCCGCCCCGGCCTTCTTCTCCCACATGAGAGACGGCAGCATCGGCAGGGTCACCGTGACACCAGCAGACGTGATGAACCGTCGCCTCGAAAAACGTCTTTCGTCCATTCAGCTCTCCTGGCTTTCTTGGCTGTCTTGGTGGGTCTCTTGGGGGACTGTGAGGTGTCGGCAGGCCCGGTGCCCGAGGGGCAGCCGATTCCAAGCCCGAGATTCACCGTGCTACATGGTTTCCCCGGCCGAGAGGATCGGTCTAACCTTTGGTGCGCGGATGCGGCAAAAACCAAGTCGTTCCTGATGCTTCGAGCCATCGGGGGCGGCGCACGGCCGATTCCCGTGCGGTTGCGGGAACATGCGGGGGAGCGTGACGCTGGTCAGGGGGGCATGTCGGTGTGGTGACGACACCCTTCGTACCTCCGGAAGCCGCCACGGCTCCCGCCCGCTCGGCGACCGAGGTCACACCCGCCCGAGCCGGGGCCTGCGGTCGCCCAGGGCGTCGCATCGGTACCGTCATGTACTCAAGCTGACGACAATCACGGCCGATGACCATCACCGAGGTCATGGTGTGGGCTGTGCGTGTGTGTGTGCGTTTGCCGGGCGTGCGTGAATCGCTGTCGACGGTCGTTCTCGGTCTGTGGGCGGTGCTCTCGGTGGTCGTCGTGGGATACACGCTCGGGGCACACCTCACCCGGCTCCCCGCGCCCGCGGCCTCCGACCCGGCCCTGGCGAGGGGCTTGAGGGCGCTCTTCCCGGCCATCGGCGGACGCCTCCCGGGTGGCGTGGGTGGCGGCCCCCGCGATCTGCTGGTGGTCCACGTTCTGTACGATCGCTGTGGCTGCTCGGCCCGGGTGGGCAAGTCCCTCGAGCTCCGTGGGGCCCGGCTGGGGGTCCGGGAGATGGTGCTGGTGGTCTCGGACGACGTGGGGGCCGACGGTGTGGCGGGAACCGACTGGCCGGCGATCTCCCGGCTGAAGGCGGCCGGATTCCCGGTGGTCACCCTGGCCACGACGGAGGTGGCCGACCGCCTCCACGTCCAGGCTGTCCCGCTCCTGGTGATCGTCGAGGGACCAGACCGCGTCCTTTACGCGGGAGGCTACACGGACGGGCGGGACGATCCCCGGCTCCAGGACCAGCGGCTCATCGCCGAGGCCGGGGCCGGCCGTGCACCTGCGGCGCTCCCGATCTTCGGGTGCGCGACGGCGTCCGCCCTCCAGAAGCAGCTCGATCCCCTGGGCATCAAGTATGGACGCTGAGATGGCGCGAGGAAGAACCATGTTGCAAAAGCTCGTCGGTATCATCGTCCTGCCCACCGAGGTGACCGCCTTCGAGCGGCGCTACCTCGAGCGGCTGAACAAGCTCGCGCTCACCTTCTTTCTCGCCCACCTCCCGGTCTTCGTGCTGGTCTCCTGGCTCTGTGGCACCGGCCCCTTCACGGCGGCGGCCTTGACCGGATTGGTGCTGGTGGGACCGCTCGTGGCCTATCGCACGCTGCGCGACCCGCGCCACATGTCCATCGTCTCGGGGTTCACCGCCATGTGCCTCGGTGGCCTGCTGGTCCACTTCGGACGCGGCCCCATGCAGATCGAGATGCACTTCTACTTCTTCGTGCTGATCGCCCTCCTGGTGGTCTTCGCCAATCCGGCGGCGATCATCGCCGCGGCCATCACGGTCGCGCTCCACCACCTGGTGGTGTTCACCCTGCTCCCGCGCAGCGTCTTCAACTACGACGCGTCCTACTGGACGGTGGCCGTGCACGCCCTCTTCGTGCTGCTGGAGTCGGTGGGGGCCTGCTTCGTGGCCCGCAGCTTCTTCGACAACGTCATCGGGCTCGAGCGGATCGTCGAGAGCCGGACCGCGGAGCTGAATGGCCGCACCCAGGCGATGCGGCTGCTGCTCGACAACGTCCAGCAGGGGTTCGTCACGCTGGGGCACGACGGGGTGGCCGACCGGGAGCGATCCGCCGCGGTGGATCGCTGGCTCGGCCCGAGCGTGGATGCCGGCCCCATCTGGCGGACGCTCAAGCGCCTCGAGCCTCAGTTCGGCGACAGCTTCGAGACCGGCTGGTCCGCGATCACCGACGGCTCGTTGCCGCTGGAGCTGGCGCTCGACCAGCTGCCGAAGCGGCTGCAGGTGGGCGCGCGGATCTGGTCGTTCGGGTACACGGCCATCGCGGCTACCCCCGAGGAGCCGGCGCGGGTGTTGCTGGTCATCACCGACATCACCTCCGAGGTGAGCCGCGAGCGGGCCGAATCGGAGCAACAGGATTTTCACCGGGCCTTCAATCACTTCATGCGCGACCGCACCGGATTCCTCGAGTTCATCGAGGAGGCGGACAAGCTGGTCCGGGAGAGCCAGGACAGCTGGCGGGACAAGCCCGAGATGCGGCGGATCCTGCACACCCTCAAGGGCAACTGCGGGCTGTTCGGGATCTCGCGCCTGGCGGGCCTGTGCCACGAGCTCGAGACCGCCCTGCGCGACAGCGCCGAGAACCTGTCGCCGGCCAACCGGGAGCGCATCGCGGCCGAATGGAAGGGCACCACCGAGAAGCTCGGGGTCCTGCTGGAGAGCCCCACCACCCATACCCTCGAGGTCGACGAACAGGAGATCGAGCGGGTAGCCGCCGCGGCCCGAGGCTCGAAGAACGGGGCCAAGGAGCTCGCCGACCGGGTGCTCTCCTGGAAGCTCGAGCCGACGGAGCGTCGCTTCGCGCGGCTCGCGGCCCAGGCGCAGGCCATCGCCAACCGGACCGGCAAGGGTCACGTCGACGTCATCCTCGAAGGCAACGGCTTGCGGCTGGCGCCGGGGCCCTGGCGGGAGTTCTGGGCGACCTTCACCCACGCGATCCGCAACGCCATCGACCATGGCATCGAGACCCCCGAGGAGCGCCGGCAACTCGGCAAGAAGCCGGCCGGCCAGATCCGGTTCTGCAGCCGGCGGGAGGGCAATCGATTCATCATCGAGATCTCCGACGACGGTCGGGGCGTCGACTGGGAGGCCGTGCGGGCGAGGGCCCGCGCCCTCGATCTTCCTTACGACTCCCGAGGCGATCTGCTGAACGCCCTGTTTCACGATGGCCTGACCACCAAGGAGGTCGTGACGGCCTACTCGGGTCGAGGTATCGGGATGGGGGCCCTGCGGTCCACCACTCAGAGGTCGGGCGGCCACATGGAGGTGGTGAGCGCCGGTGGCCGCGGGACCACGGTGCGCTTCTCCTGGCCCTGGGGAATGACCATGCACCAGGAGCTCCCCCAGCAAGCCGCCCCTCAGCGCGCCGCGGGCTGAGGACCGGTGCTGGTGGGTCTCACCGGGAGGGCCTTCTCCATGCGCACCACCGGGACCCAGATCGCCCGTCCGATCAACCGCTCGGGCCCGGCGCAGGGTCGAAAGCCCGCCCGCAGGTAGAAGCGAACCGCGTTCAGCGCCATCGAGCCGCGCAGGAGCTCGCAGCCGCGGGCACGGGCGCGCCCCTCGACGTGGGCGAGCAGCGCGCTCCCCACGCCGCGGCCGTGCAGCCGCGCATCGACGAAGAGGGCCCTCAGCCTCGCGTCGGCGGGATCGAGCTGCGCCACCGCCACCAGCCGCCCGTCCCGCTCGGCGGCGATCGTCTCGTAGGGGGCGTGGGTGTCGACGAACAGCGTGGCGGCATAGCTGGCATAGACCGCGTCTCGCTGGCGTGGCCCGTAGTGAGCGTGACATCCCCGGTCGACCGCCCCCCGGATGAGCCGCAAGACCTGCGGGACGTCCTCGAAGCGCACGGCGCGCATGCTGAGCGGCGACGTGCCTGCCGGATCGCCGATCGCGCTCGAGGGTTCCATCGGCTGAGCTTAGTACATGACGTACACCCGGGCCGGCAGGCGCGGGGGCGGTCAGGGGCCGACGAACTGCTCCCAGAACACGACCTCGCCGTCGCGGTTGGCGACGAACGAGACGCCGCCGTCGTGAGAGATGACGATCGCCAGGCCGCCGGGGTGATCGTGGACGAAGCGGTAGGCGGCGCGGTGCCGGGTCCCGACGCTCTCCATGTCGTCGGGCACGCACGCGCGGGCGTCCGTGTCGAGGGCCCGCAGGACCCGGGTCGGCGCCGGTAGCTCGGGCGACACCTCGGTGCCGAACCCGACGATCCCGAAGTGCTTGTCGAGGACCACCGCCCCGTCGATGGCGGCGAGGTTCGAGATCACCCGGCTCAGCTCGAACACCGCTTGCTCGAGCTTCTCCAGGCTCTGGCTCTCGTCCTGCGCGAAGTCCATCCAGCCCACCGAGGCCTTGGAGGTGGCGGCCGCCACACGCTCGAGGATCTGCAGGAGCAGGCCGCGGTAGCGGCGGGCCGGCTCGTCGTCATCGAAGCAATACTTGAGACGGAGACCACCCCGGTTGACCTCGCCGCGGGTCCCGGAGGTGGGATCGTCGACGATCAGGATCATCCCGCCGTGCCCGGCGCCCCGGACCAGCTGGATCACGCGCCGGAGCATGTGCTGGCCCACCCGCCCCACCAGCGAATGGTCGGCCAGCGTCGGCGACAGCGTGCGGGCCTGGACCGCCGCGTGCTCGGCCCGGATCTGTTCCCGCTCGCGCGCGAACAGGGCGGAGAACCACTCGGATTCGAAGACATCGATGGTGGCGATCCGCAGCTCGCCCCGCTCGAGGGCGCCCACCAGCTTGCCCGCGGAGCGCACCGCCAGGTGGCCGGGGCTGGTGGCGTGGATGATGGGATCGTAGGTCCAGTTCGGGACCAGGCTGCGTCCGCCCCAGGTCGGCGCCAGCCAGGCCGGTCCAGAGTGGGCGAGCCCCCAGATCCGGAGCTTGCCCTCGGCGCCCGCCGCCTGGGCGTCGGGCCCAGGCTCGGGGTACGCGCAGATGAGCGACGTCTCGAAGGGGGAGGCCGGGCCGAGCCGGCGCAGCTCGTCCGCCGTCAGTGGTCGCGTGCGATTGAAGCGAAGCCGCAGGACGCCCTCGTTGGGGACGCCGGTCTCGGGCAGCAGCTCGGGTGGCGTCAGCAGCAGCCGAAAGCGCGTGGGGCGGGACTCCTCCGAGGTGAGCGAGGCCTGAAAGCACACCGCGAGCGCCTCGCGGAGCACGGCCCGGGAGACCGACAGCGCACGACCGGCCGGCCAGTGCTCCTCGACGTAGGTGGCGAGATCCGGGGGGTACGCGTGGTCGCGCGACATCAGCCGCCCCTCGCGACCCATGCGACGCCGACCGAAGGAGATCCTGGCACGAGCGTAGGCGTAGTCCACGATCGCCGCCGGCGCAAGGCGCGAGCCGCCCGCCCCCCGCGCCGCGCGCGCCGGATCGCTCCTCAATACGTCAGGCCGTACCCGTAGGCATAGAGCGGATCGTAGGTGGCATCACCGAAGTTGATGGGGATCTGCGCCATGCTGCGCGGCCAGGTCTGGGGGAGCTTGCCCGACGGATGGGCGTCCCCGAACAAGATGTCCGTGACGCCGGCGCCCTCGCTGCCGGGCAACCAGGCCGCCACGATGGCGTCGGCCATCGGCAAGATCGAATCGAGGAGCATGGGGCGCCCGGACATCAACACCACCACTGTCTTCAGGCCGGCGGCCTTCATCGCCTGCACCACCGCGACGTCGGCGGCCGCCAGGGACAGATCCGCGCGATCTCCCATGCCCTCGGCGTAAGGTGTCTCGCCGATCACCGCGATGCCCACGCTCGCTCCCCCGGCGGCGGTGGGTCCGGTCAGCGAATAGGACACGTTGCTGGCTCCCACCACCGCCTCGAGCGCCTGCTTCACGCTGGTCGCCCCGGTGACCCCGTTGCCGGTGGTGCCCTGCCAGGTGATGGTCCACCCGCCGCACTGGTTGCCGGTGTTGTCCGCGCTCTTGCCGCCGAGCGCGATGGGCCCGGTCTTGGCGAGCGGCAGCAGGTTGCCGTCGTTCTTGAGCACCACCAGCGACTCCTGCACCGCCCGACGCGCCACCATCCGGTGGGCATCCGAGCCGACCTGCGCGGTGAGGGTGCGATCGACCACCCCGGTCGCCTGGAACAGACCGAGCTCGCACTTGACGGCCAGGATGCGGTGGACGGCGTCGTCGATGCGCGACTGGGGCACGGTGCCCGGCACCAGGGCCGCGAAGTAGCCGAGGGTGGTCGGGATGTCGACCCGGAAGAGCATGAACATGTCGACGCCGGCGTTGATGCACTGACCGAGCCCGGTCTGATTGGGCACGCTGGTCCCGAGCTGGAAGCAGGCGTCGAAGTCTGAGATCACGAAGCCCCCGAAGCCGAGCTCGCCCTTCAGCGTGTCGGTCAGCATGGCCTTGTTGACGTGCATCTTGGTCCCCTGCCAGCTGCTGTACGAGGCCATGATCGACCCGACGTGCGCCGCCACGGCCGCCCGGTACGGCGTCAGGTGGATGGCGCGCAAGGTCGCCTCGTCGCCGCTGACCAGCCCGCCGTTGGCGCCGTTGGCGGTCCCGCCATCCCCGAGGTAGTGCTTGGCGTTGGCCAGGATGCCGGTGGCCAGGCCGGCCGGTGTGAACTGGATCCCGTTGATCATGGCGACGCCCATCATGCTCGCGAGGTCGGTGGTCTCCCCGAAGGCCTCGTAGGTGCGGCCCCAGCGCTCGTTGAGCGCCACCGCGACCACCGGCGAGAACAGGAAGTCCACGCCCACGCCCTGCGCCTCGGAGGAGGTGATCTGGGCGATCTGGTTGACCAGCGCCACGTCGCGGGTGGCGCCGAGCCCGATGTTGTGCGGGAAGATGGTCGCGCCCTTGACCGTGCCGATGCCGTGCACCTCGTCGGCGCCGTACAGGAAGGGGATCTTCATGCGGCTGGCCAGGGCCGCCTTTCGGTAGGCGTCGGTCATGTCGGCCCAGCCGGTCGCGGAGTTGGTGGCGGGCCCCGAGCCTCCCTGGCTGAAGCCAGAGCCGATCCCGTACTGGGTCACGAGCGCCGGCGTCAGCGCCGCCCGCTCCATCTGCATCATCTGCGCGTACTTCTCGGTGGGCGTCATCTGCGCGAGCAGCGTGGTGGCGCGATCGAGGCAGGCCTGGGTCGGGAAGGGCCCGCTCGGCGTCGAGCCGCTCGTGCCGGCGGTCCCGCTCGCGCCGGCGCCGGCACCGGTGCCACCACCTCCCGACGGGCCGCCCGCACCGGCGGCGCCTCCCGCACGACCGCCGCTCCCCGACGCGGTGGGGGCACCGGCGGCCCCACCCGAGCCCGGTCGGCTGCCTGGGTCACCAGCCGCGCCGCCACCGGTCGCGCCATCCACGCCGACGGGACCAGGCTGGCCTCCGCTCGAGGACGTCGCGGCGCCGCCGCTGCCGCTCCCCCCGGTGGCAGGGCCCTGGCCCTGTCCGCCGGTGGCGGAGCCGACGACGCCGCCACCGGTCCCCCCGCTCGCGATGCCGATGGCGGAGGTACCGCCGCTCGCCGCCCGGCCCGGGCTGCCGCCGCCCGAGGACGAGCACGACGAGAACGCCAGCAGCAAACCGGCGAAGCCCGGCCCAAACATACGTCCATGCGAAGGTCCCGATGATCGATCCACGTGATGGGGTAGCGAGCGCCACCCAGACCGGCTCACTTTGCCGCCGACCGTCACGCGCGTGGTTCGTGTCAACGGTGCGGGCTTCCATCGCGGGCTTCGACCGCCGCTTCGATCGCCTGCATGGCGGCGAGGACCAGATCCTCGCGCCAGGGGCGGGCCGCGACCTGGAGCCGTCCGCGCCCGCTCATCCCGAGCAGCAGATCCACGAGCGGCTTGCGGCGAAGGGCCATCTCGAGCCTGGCGATGCGCGGATCCCGGCGGTCGGCCCGAGCACCCGACGCGACCCCGCGAAGCCGTCCGCGCCGAGGATCCCATGGAAGAGATCGCGGGCGTGGCCCACCTCGGGCGGGGAGAAGGGCTCGACGGCCGCGGCCCGTGCGCCGAGCGCGGCCGCCGCCTCCGTCACGGCCCACCGCACCGCCGGGGCAACCGCTAAGGGCCCGTCGTCCTGGTAGGTCGCCACGCGCAGCCGCGCGATCTCGATCGCCGCTGGATCGCCGAGAGGCACCCGGGGAGCGAGCGAGCCATCGAACTCGTGGTCGTGGTATCGAACCCGGGCGCGGCGGCGGGCGCGGGATGCGCGCCTCCATTGATGACATCGAGCCCCAGGGTCGCGTCGGCCACCGAGCGCGCGAGCACCCCGACCTGGCTGGCGATCGAGGTGCGGTGGCGACCGCCGATGTCAATCGCCCGGGGAGGTGATGTCTCGACCGACCGCCCTCGACTGGACTTCAGGGCCGGGCTTCGAGGACCAGGTTGAAGGGCGTCTCGGTGGCGCGCCGAAAGCGCGAGAATCCACCGTCGCGCATCACGACCTCCCGCAGCCGCGCCTCGCCGGCCTGAGCCCCCAGCGCCGGCCCGTGTCCCGCCAGCGAGCACGGCACGCAGAACACCGTCGACGCGCCGTAGAACACCCGCCCGACCGGGTTCAGGTTGTTCTCCACCTGGTCGTCGGCGAACGGTTCCACCAGCAGCCAGGTTCCGTCCGGCGCCAGGGTCTGACGGATGTGTCGCGCGGCCCCGGCTGGGTCGGCCATGTCGTGCAAGCAATCGAAGCACGCCACCAGATCGTAGCCGTGTGCCGCGAAGTCCTGCGCCCCCGCCACCTCGAACCGCACCCGGTCGGCGACGCCCGCATCGCGCGCCCGCCGACGCGCCGTTTCGATCGAAGCCGGGTGGGTGTCCACCCCGAGGAACTCCGACGCGGGGTACTGCCGCGCCATCAAGATCGTCGATGCCCCGTGCCCGCATCCGACGTCGGCCACCCGGCCGCCCCGCCGCAGCTTGGCCTCCACCCCGTCGAGCGCCGGGATCCAGGTGGAGGTCAGGTTGCCGAGGTAGCCCGACCGGAAGAACCGCTCGGTGCCGACGAAGAGGATGGGGTCCTGGTCGCCCCAATCGATCCCGTCGCCCGTGCGGAAGGCCCGTGCGATGCGCGGGCCCACCTTCATCGCCGCGGCGATGACCTGGAAAGCGCCCGGGAGGAAGGCGGGGCTGGCCTCGTCCGCCAGCGCCGCCGCCTGCTCGGGCGGCAGGGAATACACCGCGTTCGTGGCGTCATACACCACGTATCCGCCCGCGGCCTGGTTGTTCAGCCACTCGCGCACGTAGCGCTCGTGGGTCTCCGTCCGACTGGCCAGCGTGGCCGCGCTGAGCGGCCCGGCGGCGGCCATGGCCCGGTACAGGCCGAGCTCGTCTCCGATCAGCACGAGCGCGGCGCTCATGGCCGCGCCAATGTCTCCGACCGCGCGCCCCATGAAGGCGTTCAGCTTGTCCGGGTCGATGGGAAGGGCGGTGACGGGCATGCCCGCCGGAGTGACGGAGGCGGTGTTGGCTGTCGTGGTGGTCATGTTCATGCTCCTTTCATCTCGGGTGATGGCGGTCGGCGATCACTTGCGGGCGATGGCCTTCAGGACCTCGTCGGCCGACCCGTACGTGCCGGCGCGGAGGTGCTCCGCGAACCAGCGCTTCTCGGCGGGCGAGAAGTCGACCAGCCCCTTGCAAGACGCCAGCAGCTCGGCGCGCGTGGCCGGGTACTTCTGGTGGTCGCGCAGGTGCTGGCCGAGCTTCTCGAGATCCGGCTTCTCGGCGGCGGCTGCGGCTTGCGCCGCCGATCCGGTCTCGGCCCGGGCGACCGAGCCGCCGGAGGCAAGCCCCCCCGAGCTCGGAGCGATGAGGGTGGTGGCCAGCATGAAGAAGGTGGTGGGAATGAGCTTTTGCATGTGCGTCTCCTGGTTGGTGGGCTTGCCGACGGGCGACCGGCCCGCCTGACCCAGCCACCTTGAGGGCCTCCCGTTGGAGTGGGCGTTGGGACCAGCGTGGAAATTGGTGTAAGAGTTCGCGGGGTGGTGCGGGGGATGCGGCAAACAGGGCCACATGCCGCCGAGATCAACCTGCTCGGCGAGCTGGAGGTGCGCCTCGGTGGACGGCCGCTCCAGCTTCCGGCCTCGAAGAAGACCCGGGCGCTGCTCGCGTACCTGGTGGTCACCGGCCGCCCGCACCTGCGCGAACGCCTGTGCGCGCTGCTGTGGGATGGGCCGGACGATCCCCGGGCGGCCCTGCGCTGGAGCCTCAGCAAGCTGCGCCCGCTGCTCGATGGCGGGGGCGGTTCCCTGGTCGCCGATCGCGAACGCGCGGGCTTCGTCCCGGGAGGCGTGGCGGTCGACGTGACCGCGGTGCGCACGCTCCTGGCGGCCGGCCCCGCGGCAACCCCGACCGACGTGCTGCGCGACGCGACCGCGCGTTTTCGTGGCGAGCTCCTCGAGGGGCTGGACCTGCCGGGGTGCTACTCCTACCACGCGTGGTGCGTGTCCGAGCGCGAGCTGCTGCGGACCCTTCGCCTGGCGGCGCTGGGGGCGCTGGTGGGACGACTCTCGCGGGGCAATGGAGATCCGGGGGATCTGGAAGAGGCGCTGGTGGTGGCGCGCGCGCGGGTGGCGATCGATTCGCTGGCCGAGGCGGCCCACGTCGATGTGGTCCGGATCCTCGGACGTCTCGGGCGGGTTCGCGAGGCCCAGGCCCAGGTGGAGAGCTGCCGGCGGATCCTCGAGACCGAGCTCGGTGCACGCGCGTCGGAGGCGCTCGAGCAGGCCCGGCGGGAGCTCACGGCCCAGCCCACGGCGCAGGGGACGCCTCTGGTGCTGGCAGGAGCGCCCCCGGGGCCCCGGCAATCCGTTCTTGCCGTTCCCGCCGTTCTTGCCGCTCCCGCCGCTCCCCCTGGTACCCGAGAGATCTCCTTCCCCGCGCCCGAGGGCTCCCACCCCGGGGCGCGCCCGCCCCTCGTCGGGCGCGACGCCCCTCGCGAGACCATCGCGGCCGCGGTCGAACGGGCGGCGGCCGGGCGATCCGGCCCGGCGCTGCTGTTCGTGGGCGATCCGGGGATCGGCAAGACCCGCCTCCTCGATCTCGTCTGCGACGAGGTCGGCGCCGCGCGCGGCACCGTGCTGCGGGGTCGGGCCTTCGAGGCCGAGATGGTGCGGCCCTATGGACCGTGGCTCGACGCGCTCGGCGCGGTCGCGCCACCGCCCGGGATCGATCTCGGCCCTCTGGCGCCCCTCCTCGGCCCCGGGGGATCCCGCGGGATCCAACCCACGTCCTCCGTCGACCGCGCACAGCTCTTCGATGCTTTCGTGCACGTGCTCGGCGCCTGGTCCGCGGCGGCGGGGGTGCTGGCCTTGATCCTCGATGACGTCCAGTGGCTGGACGAGGCGTCGGCGGCGCTGCTGCACTTCGTGGGACGCGCCGCTCCCGGGGGGCGCGTGCTCACGGCCTGCGCCGCGCGGGCCGGCGAGCTCGGGGACAACGCCTCGGCGCTGCGGGTGGTCCGGGCGTTGCAACGCGAGCGGCGGCTCGAGCAACACACCCTCGCGCCGCTCGGAGCGGCGGAGACCGCGGCGCTGGTGCGCGCGGTTCACCCCGACGTCGACGCCTCCGAGGCGTTCGCGTCGAGCGAGGGCAATCCCCTCTTCGCGCTCGAGCTCGCCCGCTCGGCCCGGGCCATCGCCACCGGCGATCTCCTCCCGGGGGAGGCCACCGGCCTCGTGGGCGGGACGCTCGACGAGCTGCTGGACGAACGGATCGCGCGCCTCGAGGAAGGCACGCGGGAGCTCCTGACCTGGGCCGCAGCCCTCGGGCGGTCCTTCGATCCCGACGTGCTCGCCCGGGTCAGCGGGATTGCCGCGCCGGCGCTGCTGCCCGCGCTCGAGCGCCTCGAACGGCACGGCATGGTCCGACCCGCGGCCGGCGGCTACGATTTCACCCACGATCTGCTGCGGCGGGCCGCCTACCGACGCCTCTCGGAGCCACGGCGGAGGCTCGCCCACCTCGAGATCGCCCGTCAGCTGCACCGGCTCGGGGACGGCGACGATCGCTTCGCCGGCGAGGTCGCCCACCACGCGGCCCTCGGCGGCGATCCGGCCCTGGCCGCCGAGGCCGCGGTCATCGCCGGGCGGCGCTGCCTGCGCATGTTCGCGTTCAGCGAGGCCGCGGAGCTCTGTCTTCGCGGCCTGCCTCACCTGCCGCGTCTCGAGCACACCACGCGCATCCGCCTGCAGCTCGAGCTTTATGGCGTGCTCGTCGGCTCGGGCCAGGCGGAGCAGCGGATCCCTGCCATCGAGCTCGAGCTGACCCGCGCCATCCTCGACGCCCAGGACACCGGGCTCCACGCCGAGGCGGCCCGCGGCTTCCACACCCGCTCGCTGCTGCACTTCAAGCGGCAGAACATCGAAGGGGCCCGCGAGAGCTCGCTGCGCGCGCTCGCGGAGAGCGACGCCGCGGGCGTCGAGGAGCGCGTGCGCCAGCTGGCGGATTCGGCCCGCTGCCTCATGCTCCTCGAGCGGGAGGTGCCGCGCGCCCAGGCGCTGGTCGAGGAGGCACGGGCCATGCTCGCTCCGCGGGACGGCCGCAGCACGAACGTGGCCTGGGCGCTGGCGCTGCTCGGTCGATACACCGGCGATCACGCCGGGGCGGTGCCGGCGTTCGAGGAGGCCATCGCGGGCTTTCGGCGAGAGCACGCCCACTGGGAGCACTGCCTGGCCCTCACCCAGCGGGTGATGCTCGAGCTCGAGCGCGGCGATCCCGGATGTGCGCAGCGGCTCTGCGCCACGCTGGTCGAGGTGGCCGGCAGGATGGCCGAAGGCAGCGAGGGCGCGAGCGCCGCGGCGCTGACGGCGCTGGCCGCCCGCGCGCGCGGTGTGGTGGGCGCGGACCACGCCCTCGAGGCGGCGATCGCCCACCTGCGCATGGTCGACGCCAAGGCCATGCTGGCCTACGTGCTGAACAGCGCCGTGGCGCAGGATCTCGCGGCCGGCGCGCTGGACGATCTCGCACGGACCGGCGCGCGCGCGCTCGCACGGACCGACGCGCGCGCGGCCGCGGCGCTCGCGGCCGCCGAGCCGGTCCGACACCTGAGCGAGAGCGCGGTCGCGCACGCGCTGCTCGGCGGGATCGCCTGGCGCCGGGGAGAGCGGGCGAGCGCCGAAGCCCACCTGGCGCTGGCCCGGCGACAATCGACGACGCCACTCGCCCTGTCGGCCCGGGCCGTGGCCGCCGTGGAGGGGCTCGCCCGCCAGCTGTCCGGCTCGCGGTGATAGATTTCGCCGGCGAAGCTCGGCACCAAACCAGGAGAAGCCATGGCGTACGTGATCACCGAATACGTCTTCGATCCCCCCCTCACCGAGGCGCAGCTGAACCAGGACAGCGCCGCGCTGAACCCGTGCCTCGACATGCGTGGCGTCCGGCGCCTGCGGACCTTTCTCGCGACCGATCGGCGCCGCGGGTTCTGCGAGTTCGAAGCCGCCGATGCCGAGACGGTTCGCGAGGCCTTCCGCACCGCCGGCGTCAAGTTCGAGCGGGCATGGTCGGCGGATCTCTTCGGAAAGCCGTAGGCGCGGTCGTGGGACGAGGACGGCGACGAGACGGGGACGAGACGGGGACGAGGACGGGTGAGCTTCGCTGCGAATCGTGGTCTCGTCCTCGAACGTCCGTCATAGTTGGCGATGTGACCGCGTTCCCCATGTCGATCCTGGATCTCGCGCCCATCGTCGAGGGGGGCGATGCGGGGGGAGCGCTGCGCAACGCGCTCGAGCTCGGTCGCCACGGGGAGCGGCTCGGCTACAGACGCATCTGGTTCGCCGAGCACCACGGCATGCCCGGCGTCGCCAGCGCGGCCACCTCGGTCGTCATCGCCCATGTGGCGGGTGGGACCTCGACGATCCGGGTGGGCGCGGGCGGGATCATGCTCCCGAACCACGCCCCCCTGGTCATCGCCGAGCAGTTCGGGACCCTCGCCTGTCTCTTCCCCGGACGCATCGATCTCGGCGTCGGACGCGCCCCCGGCACCGATCCCGTGACCGCGCGCGCGTTGCGACGCGGCCGGCCAGATGGCGTCGACCGCTTCCCCGACGACGTCGTCGAGCTGATGGGCTACCTGCGCGCCACCCGCCCCGGGCAAGCGCTGCAGGCGATCCCCGGCGCCGGCACCAACGTCCCGATCTGGATCCTCGGCTCGAGCCTCTACGGCGCCCAGCTGGCGGCCGCCCTCGGCCTGCCCTTCGCCTTCGCGTCTCACTTCGCCCCCGCGCACATGACGCAGGCGCTCGCGCTCTACCGCGCCCAGTTTCGACCCTCGAGCGGGCTCGGCACCCCTCATGTGATGCTCGGGGTCAACGTGATCGCCGCCGACACCGACGACGAGGCGCGCCGGCTCTTTACGTCACTGCGTCAGACCTTCTTGCAGCTGCGGCGCGGCCGCCCGGGCCCGCTGCCTCCACCCGCCCGCGACGTCGCCGCCTTCGAGGCGCAGCTCGCGCCGGAGGAGCGGGCCATGCTCGACGAGACGTTCTCCTGTGCGTTCGTCGGCTCCGCGCGGACCGTTCGCGCGGGTCTCGCCGGCTTCATCGAGCGCACGCGCGCCGACGAGGTGATGGTGAGCGGCCACATCTTCGATCACGCCGCTCGACTCCGATCGTTCGAGATCCTCGGCGAGCTCGCGCCCGAGCTGACGGGCGCGCGCATGACGGACCTCCCCGCCGGGGACGCGGTTTCGCCCGGCCCCGCGGCATTCGTCGGGTAGAATAAAAACACCAGCACATCGGTCCAGATGATGGGCCGGAGGGCCGCCATGAAAATCTTCGTATTGCCCACTCTCGTCTGTTCGTTGGTCCTTGGGTTTGGCTCGACTTCGGGCGTCGCCCGTGCCCAGCAAGAGGGCACCACCACCATGACCGACCCGCTGTCGGGGCAGGCTGTGGTCGCGCCCCGATCGGTGGTCCCCAGCACCGAGGTGCCCGTGCAGGTTCCGCCGGCCCCCCCAGTCGAGCCCCCGCCACCGCCCGTCGGGCAAAATCAGCAAGACCAGCAAGACCAGCAAGAACAGCAACTCGCGCCGGAACAGCTGTCGGCTCAGCCGGCCGACGTGGGCGGGGGTTACGTCACACCGGCCCCGGCGGCCGCTCAACCCGGGACGGCTGGCCAGTGGGTCTACACCGAGCAGTATGGGTGGATCTGGATGCCCTACGGCACCCAGTACACGTACGAAGGCGGGTCCGACAACGTCGCGCAGCCGTACTCGTATGCCTATTACCCTGCGTACGGGTGGATGTGGCTGGCGGCACCCTGGGTCTGGGGATGGGGCGGTTACCCGTACTTCGGCGTCGTTGGCCCATGGCACTACCCCTGGTACCGGGGCCTCTATCACGCGGGGTACGGCTGGGGCGGGTACCGCGGTGGCTATGCCCATGCTTACGCCAGCGGCTATCGCGGCTTCGCCGCGCACGGGGCCGGCTACGGCGGCGGCGTGGGTGCGAGCCCCTACCGTGGGCGGCCCGCCTCGGCGGGCGGATACGCTGGGGCCGTGAATCGCGGCGGGAGCTACGGCAGCGCCGGCGGCACCTTCCGGGGCGCGGCGCCGGTCAACGCGTACGGCCGGGCGTCGGTGGGAGGAGATCGAGGCTTTGGCTTCACCGGAGGCGCCGCCCCGCGCGGAGGATTCACCGGCGGAGCGCCCCACGGCGGGACCTTTGGCAGCGGCAGCCACGGCGGAGGGTTCAGCGGCGGCGGTCACAGCTTCGGGGGAGGGTTTCGCGGCGGGCACGGCGGCCGCCGCTGATCCGGGGCGCCCACGCTCTCGACGAGGTAACACCTCGGCGAATCGTGCTTATATCGACCGCATGCGAACCAGGGCAGCAAGGCGGGTACGGGCATGAAGGCGGTCATTCTCCCGGCGTTCGGCGGTGCCGACGCCCTCGTGCTTCGCGACGTTCCTGACCCCCCGGCCCCCGGTCCCGGCGCGATCAAGGTCCGGGTGGTGGCCGCCAGCCTGAACCCGGTGGACTGGAAGCTGCGAAGCGGGGCGCTCCAGAGTCTGATGCCGCTCGAGCTGCCAGCCATCCTCGGGCGGGACGTCGCCGGGACCGTGATCGAGGTCGGTCCAGGCGTCCAAGGTTTCCGCCTGGGGGAGCCGGTCATGGGGCTCGTCAACCATGGATACGCCGAGCTGGTGGTGGCCAGCGTGGATGCGTGGGCGCACGTCCCGGTGGGCCTGGCAACCGCGGATGCGGCTGCGTTGCCGCTCGTGTCGCTCACCGGCGCGCAGCTCCTCGAGGAGGCCATCGACCCCAGGCCCGGCGATCGCGTGCTGGTGACGGGGGCGCTCGGCGGCGTGGGGCGCGCCGCGGTCTACGCGGCCAGGGTGCGCAAGGCCACCGTCATCGCGGGTGTGCGTCGCGCCCAGAAGGAAGCAGCCGCCAAGCTGGGCGTCGACGCGGTGGTGGCCATCGATGACGATGACGACGTGGCGCGGATGCCCGAGCTCGACGCCATCGCCGACACGGTGGGTGGCGACCGCACCTTGAAGCTCATCGCCCGGCTCAAGCGAGGCGGGATCCTCGGCAGCGTGGTGGGCGCGCCCGAAGCGGCCCAGGCCGCGGCGCGAGAGCGCGGCATCCTGGTGCGCACCATCTTCACCCACCCCGACGCCCGGCGCATGGGCGAGCTGGCCCGCGCGGCGGCCGAGGGCGCGCTGGTCATCCCCATTTCCCGGCGCTTTCCCCTGGCCATGGTGGCCGAGGCCCACGCGATGGGCGAGAAGCACGGGGCTGGCGGCAAGTTGCTGCTGATGATGTGAAGGTGCTGGGCCTCGTCCGAGGTCACCGGTCGAGCGCGTGCGTCGCGGGCCGGCACCATCGATTGCGACTCACACATTGCGTGTCCGTCGGAGTTCGCGCCGGGCCTGTCGCTGCCTATCTCCAGCCGCCCTCGCACGAGGCCGTGAAGTTCTGCGTCACGCTGCCGCCGAGGTTGTCGAGGTTGACGACGTCGGGCCCGAAGCTGCATCGGCGCCGTCCGTCGGGGCTCGGGCGCACGGCGTAGGATCCGGGCGACAGACCCGTGAAGACGTAGGCGCCATTTCCATCGGTGACGGTGCGGCCCTCGCTGGTCCCTGCGAGCACCAACGTGATGCCGGGCAGCGGGCGCCCGTCGGGCGCGGCGACTCGCCCCGAGATGACCACCTCGGCATGGCCGCCCGGTCCACGGGCATACGCATCGTGACGACCGTGCTCCCACCCACCCGGATGCCAGACGTGTCGGTCGCGGTGCTCATCGTCGCCGTCGCGGTCCCAGTGACCCGCCCTCCAGGCGTCGCCGCTGCGTTCCCGCTCCCATCGTCCCTCCACCCACACGTAGCGACCATCGCGCCATTCCTGCGCACCGGGCACCCAGACGAATCCGTGGCGCGGCTCGGGAGGTGGTGTTGGCGACCATTCCCTGCCCTGCCCTGCCACGCCCTGCCCTGGCCCCTGGGGTGGCATCGGAGGAGGGGGAGCCACCGGAGACTGGACGACATATTCCGGAGGAGGAGGCGGCGACGCGGCCACCTCCTCGGCCCAGAAGCCGGGCGCCCAGGCGTAGTGGTTCCCGCGCCACTCCCAGGCGCCACCGTGCCAGCGTCGACCCTTTCGGGCGCGCTCGAAGTGCCCGGGCGCCCAGACGTAGCGGCCGTCGCGCCAGTCGTAGTTCCCTTCGATCCACACGAACCCACGACGCGGCTCCACGTGCTCCACCGGTGGCGGAGGCGGTGGCCCGGGCGCCGTGGCCGCGTAGGCCGGGGGTTGCGGACCTGGCGGAGGAGCCCCGCGCACGGGCGCCACCGAGACCTGCGCAATCCGACGGACCCAGGCCGCGGCCCGCACGGTGCGCGGTTGGCAGAACGCATCGGTCGACGTCAGTGCAGGCCCGAGAGTCACTCCCACCACCGCCATCCGGATGCACATCAGGGTTCGCACCCCTCGTTTGTAACACCAACCGCGAGCGCCCGCGAGGAGCCGGCCGCGGGCTATCGGCGTGGGGAGCCCGGGCGGCGGCGACCGAGGCCGAGAGCCACGAGGCCCACCATCAGCGACACCCGGGACAGGGCGGAGCCCCGGAGGTCCCCGCTGGCGATCGCGCAGGCGCACCCCGAGCTGTCCGCCGGTGCCGTGGTGGCGCCCGGCGCGCTTCCGCCGGTGCCAACCTGCGGAGGCGAAGCCCCGCCGCTCGAGGCGGTGGTCTGCGGCGGCGCCGCGAGTCCACCCGTGCCGGAGCCGAAGCCGCCACCGCTGCCGAGAATGCCTCCCGCGGTCTCGCCGCCGGTGCCCATGACGGCGGTCATCCCACCCGTGCCGGTCACCATCGGGGCTCCGCCACTGCCGACGACGCCGCCGGTTCCCGTCGTCGTCCCTGGCGAGCCGGCGCTCCCGCCCGCGGGCGTCGTTCCGCCAGCCCCCGGCCTCGTCCCCCCAGAGCCGCCCCCCCCACCGCCGGGCGGACCTCCTCCTCCGCCGGCGCCGCCCCCGCCAGGGGCGGGGTTCGATCCATCGAGCCCGAAGAAGTGGATCGCCTCGGCCCCGTCGACGACGAGATTGTGGGGCTGCCCGGTCTCCTGGATGGCCTCCACCTCGACCACGCCCGCGGCGTTGGCGTAGCGTGTCCTGATCCACCCCGTCATGAGGGCGTTGTTCTCGGTGGACGTGGGCGTCTCGCTGACGCCGAGCACGTTGGTCCACTCCTTGATAGCCTCCCCGAAATTGTGAAAGTCGACGGTGGCGTCCGCCGTCCCGTGCCAGAGCTGGATTCGCGGGCGCGTGCCGGTGAAGCCCGGGTACGCGCCCCGCACGATGTCGCCCCACTGCATCCCGGTCAGCGTCACCTTGCCCGTCGCGCAGCTGGTGTTCCAGCCGAGCGAGTCGACGGGCCCCTGCGCGTAGCAGGCGAACGGGACCCCCGCGAAGGAGGCCCCCGCCTTGAAGACGTCCGGGTACGAGCCGAGGAGGACGTTGGTCATCATGCCGCCCGACGAGTGGCCGGCGGCGTAGACCCGGTTCATGTCCCCTTGCTTGTTCTGCACCACCCAGGTGACCATGGACATGATACCGGTCACGTCGCCCGAGCCGCCGTGGGTCAGGTCACCCGTCGAGTGCACGTCCCAGCATCCGTCGCTGCTCACGGCCGAGGGGCAGATCATCAGGAAGTGGTACTTCTCCGCCTGCTGGGCAAAGGTGTTGCCGGTCGAGCAGACGTCGAGGCCCTTGCCGTGGCACGCGTGCACGCCGACCAGGATGGCCGGCTTCGGGTCCACCGTGGTGGGGGTGTACAGGTACATCCCGATCCCGCTCGGGTTCGGGCCGAAGTTCGTCACCGGCGTGACCGTCCCGGCGAAGGCCGCGGGCGCCCCCCGCGCCGTGGCCAGCCACCAGGCAGCCCATACAATCAACCGCGCGGCGCGACGTCTAAGAATGGTCCTCACGACCCGGTCAAGGGTGTCCATGTGAAGAACCTTCGCACAAAGCGCGTCAGCTCTTCCCGTGTTCGGGGTGCGCCGCGGCGAGGCGGCGCTTCTTGGTGTCCGAGACGGTCGCCGGCCTGGGAGCCGGCACGGTCTCCATCCCTGGCACCGAACGTCCGAGGTACATGTCGTAGTCGGGGACCAGGCGGTCGTAGGACTCGTCCATCAGCGGCGACGAGATGATGAAGTCTGCGGTGGCCCGGTCGCAGGCCGTTGGGATGTTCCACACCACCGCCATGCGCAGCAGCGCCTTGACGTCGGGATCGTGCGCCTGCTGTTCCAGCGGATCCCAGAAGAAGATCAGGAAGTCGATCTCGTTGCTCACGATCATGGCGCCGACCTGCTGGTCGCCTCCGAGCGGGCCGCTTTGCAGCATGCTGATCGAGAACCCGAGCTCGCGCTCCAGCAGGGTGCCGGTGGTGCCGGTGGCGAAGATCTTGTGGCCGGCGAGGAGATCGCGGTTGAAGCGAGACCACTCGACCAGATCGCGCTTCTTGTTGTCGTGCGCGACGAGCGCGATCTTCTTCTTCGGTGTCATCGAAATGATCTTGTAAGACAATGCAACTCCCCTCGAGCTCCGCGAATCCCCGGCCCCGGCCCGGCCAATGACGATAACGACATCGATATCGTCAAAGAGATGATGATGCACCCCCCCGGCCTTGTCACTCGAATCCCCCTCCTGCCTGCGCGTCCCTCCCCACCTTCACCGCCAGTGTACGAATCTGCATTCCCACAAGGAGCGCCTCGGCCCGGGCTCGACGTCCGCCCCGGCAGCTGAGAGAATGGCGCTCATGTCGAACTCCCGTACCGCGCGTGTCGTCCTCATCGTCTCGATGACCATCGCCTCCGGTCTCGCCGGCGCGCGCCCGAGCCGCGCCGCCGACGAGAAGGGCCCGCCCACCCCCCAGAAGGACAAGCAAGCCGGTCAGGACACCGGCAAGGCGGCGACGCATCAGGCAAAGGCCCCCACCAAGTCGGAGAAGTCCGACAAGGCGGTCGCCGCCGAGGTCACCCTCAAAGGCGACCTGACCTGCGCTCGCTGCGGCCTGCACGAAGGCACCGCCTGCCAGAACGTCCTCCGCGTCAAGGAGGCGGCCGGCGGCGAGGCGAAGTACTACCTCGCCAAGAACGCCGTGGCCGAGGAGAACCACGGCAGGGTCTGTGGCGGCTCGGCCCCCGCGACGGTCACGGGCAAGCTCAGCAGCGAGGGCGGCAAGAAGATCATCACCCCCTCCGCCGTGACCTTCGACTGAGCACGCACCACTCTCGTCCTCGTCGCCGTCCTCGTCCCGCGACCGGCCGAGACGCGCGACGAAGGGAGCCCGCTCCCTTCATGCCGCGTCGCGCTGCAAACGCCGCCCCGTCAAAATCAGTGTGGACCATGGGGCATGGATGGGGGCACTGCTAGGCCGGACCTCGCATCTCACGACGACGCGAGCGAGAAAGGAATCCGGCCCGAACGATGCAGCTCCCGAACGCAACACCCGGACCCTTTCGGCTCGCGCGCCTCACGGCCCTCGGCATCCTCCTCGGCTTGGTGGCAACAGCCGCGTGCACGGCAACGGTCGGTGGTCCGGGTGGCGCTCCTGGCAAGGGCCCTGAAACCGGGCCCGCAGGCGGCCCACAGGCGGGACCCGCTGGCTCCTCGGCGGCCGGCCAGACCGGGACCTCCTCTGCCGGCACGAGCAGCTCACCCGGGTCGCCACCGAGCACGACCGGGGCAGGCGCGGTCGGTGCCGCCTCCGGCGGCGGTGGCAACTCGGCCACCTCCCTTCAGCCACCTCCGCCCGCGCTGGTCCCCACCGCTCGACTGGCCCGGCTCAGCCGCCCGCAGTGGGTGAACACCGTGAAGGATCTGCTGAAGCTCTCCGACATCAGCGACGTCGAGGCCAACGTGTCGGGGGACGCGGTGGTGGGCTTCGACAACGACGTCGACTCGCTGTTCGTGGGAGAGACCCTGCGCTCGGATCTCGCCGACGCGGCCGTCAGCCTCGCGGCCAAGGTGACGGGCGATCCCACGGCCCTCGCGCGGCTCATGCCGCCCACGGCCCCGACCGATCTGGCCGGCAAGGCCAGGGCCTTCATCAGCGCCTTTGGTCTGCGGGCCTACCGCCGCCCCCTGACCGACGCCGAGGTGGCGGAGGTCACCGGGCTCTTCAACCAGGGCCCGGCCCTCTACCCCGGCGCCGATCCCTTCACGGCGGGCGTGAGCCTGGCGCTGCAGCTCTTCTTGCAATCCCCCCACTTCCTCTACCGGACCGAGCTCTCCACGGCGGTGGTGAATGGCGTCGTCCCGCTGTCGGACTACGAGCTCGCCTCGAAGCTGTCCTACGCCATCGCCAACACCATGCCGGACGACACCCTGCTGGCGGCGGCAGCGGTGCCGGGGCAGCTGCGCAATCCGACCAGCGCCAACAACTTGCTCGCCCAGGCCACCCGGCTCCTCGCCAGCGAGGCGGGGGCCTCCGGGCGCGATCACCTGCACTTCCAGGTCCTGCGGCTCGGGGCCTACGACGGCATCGTGCGCGATCCGGTGGCCTTTCCCGATTTCACGCCGGCCACCCCCGCGGCCATGCGCCAGGAGATCTTGTCCTTTCTGCGCTGGATCTTCGACCAGGGCTACGGCGTGCGCGAGATCTTCACCTCTCCGGTGGGATTCGTGAACCAGGCGCTCGCCCCCATCTACCAGCTCCCGGGCACCTTCCAAGCGACGCAGCTGACCCGGGTCGATCTCGATCCCACCCAGCGCTCGGGCCTGCTCACCCTGGCGGGCTTCCTCTCCTCCTATGCGATCGGCAACGATCCGGACTCCATCCACCGCGGGGTGTTCGTCAATCAGCGCATCCTGTGCGTCACCTTGCCGCCGCCCGATCCCAAGGCGACGCCGCTCATCGATCCGCAGCCGGACATGACCAACCGGGAGCGGGTCGAGAAGACCACCGGCGTCGGGACCTGCGGCGCCGCCTGCCACGGGACGCTGATCAACCCGGCGGGCTTCGCCTTCGAGGAGTTCGATGCGATCGGGAAGTTCCGCACCACCGATCGCGGCAAGCCCATCAACTCGGCGGACACCTACCCCTTCACCGACGGGGCGAAGTCCTACGCCAACGCGGTCGAGTTCTCGCGCGCCATCGCCGGCAGCGCGCAGGCGCACGGGTGTTACACCCGCAACTGGCAGACCTACATCAATGGCCGCGCCCTTGCCCCGGCGGAGGGCCCGCTCGCCGACTACTTCGCGGCCATGTCCGAGGCCGGGAAGCTGTCCATGAAGGACATGATCCTGGCGATGGTCACCAACGACGCCTTCATCAACCGCTTGCCATGACGCCATCCCACCGGAGCCGCGCGCAGATGCACCAGTCGAGACGCCATTTCTTGCGGGGATTCGGGGGGGTCACCCTGGGGTTGCCGCTGCTCGAGTCGCTGCGGCCGAGCCGGGCCTCCGCGCAGGCCGCGGCCGCCGCCGGCACGGCGCGCACGCCTTTCCTGCTGCTCGTGGTCAACGGCAACGGGGTGGTGCAACAGGGCTCCGACCTGACCGGCGGCGTCGATCCCGAGAAGTTCTGGCCGACCAAGACCGGGATCCTGACCAAGGCCTCGATGGACGCCGAGGCCACCACCCAGACCACGAGCCTCCTGTCGGACTACGCCACCCGCCTGCTGATGGTCCGCGGGATCAACCACCCGTTCCTCGGCGCCGGCTGCGATCACGCGGCGGGCGATGCGCAGCTCCTCACGGCCAGCAAGCTGACCGGAATGGGCAACAAGACCCTGGCCTCCGGAGAGTCCATCGACAGCCGCATCGCCCGCGAGAAGAACCCCGCCGGCCGCGAGCCGCTCGTGCTCCACGCCGGCAAGTACTCCCCGGGCGGCACCGGCTACGACATCCCAGGGTACGTCTCGTACATCGGCCCGGGGCAGCCGCGCACGTACATCGACAGCCCCTACAAGGCGTACCAGAAGATCGTCGGCGTCGTGGCCGGGACCAGCACCAACCCGGCCGCCATGCAGGCGCAGCAGCTCCTCGCCAGCCGGTCGAAGAGCGTCAACGATATTCTGCGCGCCCAGATCACCGCCCTGCTCGCCCGCAAGGATCTCGCCAGCGGCGACGTGAACCGCCTGAACCAGCACTTCGCCGCCATCCGCGACATCGAGATCTCCATGAGCGCGTCGGCCATCTCCGCGCTGCCGGCCGCCACCGTCAGCGCGATGCAGACGGTGGATCCCGCGCCCTACGACATCCCCAACCACGAGACGGTGATCAAGCTGCAGATGCAGCTCATGGCCTTCGCGATGGCCTCCGACTACAGCCGGGTGGCGGTGCTCAAGATCGGGGATCGCGAGGACGACCACCAGCTCACCATCTCGGGGACCACCTTCGTCTTCCACACCGCCTCGCACCGGGCCGTGCCGAACGGCGCCGAGCTCTGCCGCCAGGTGGATCGCCTGCACGCCGGCTACTTCAAGTTCCTGCTCGACACCCTGGCGAGCTACACCACCCCGACCGGGACCCTCCTCGACCAGGGCGTCACCGTGCTCACCAACCAGGTGGCCAACGGCGCGCACTCGTTCACCCGGGTCCCCTGGATCCTCTGCGGGACGGGGAACGGCTACCTCAAGACGGGACAGTTCCTCGACGTCGGCAAGGTGGTCGGCAACCAGATGCTGAACACCCTCCTCAACGCCGCCGGGGTCCGCAAGGCCGACGGCACCCCGGTCGACGACTTCGGCGACGCCTCGCTGACCAAGGGCGTCGCCTCGGCGATCGTCGCCTGAGGCCCTTCAAAGCGAGCCGTCAAAACCCGTGGTCGTGGCCGTGGCCGATCCCCTGACCGTGGCCGTGCACGTGAACCTGAACGCCCCCGTGGGCGTGATCGAATCGATCGAAAGTTGAGCGGGGTGCGCGGATCGCTGGTTTCTCGAGGAAGAGAAAGCTCGACCGGCTCATCCATCCCCTGGGCCCTGCCGATCAGGTCCACGGGGGGCGTTCACGTGCACGTGCACGGCTCGTCACGGCCACGATCACGGGTGCGTCCAGGTCCACGTCCATTTAAACGTGAACGTCCACCGATCTCGACGGTTTGCGCCTCGGAAACGGGAGGTCCGGGGTCCCGATGCCCGCGCCGTCAGACGATGTTGGCGAGCGGCCCGTTCGTGTACTGGGCGGTCCCGAAGCTGGTGCGGGTGTCGCCGAACAGGTTCAGGACCGACACGAGCAGGCCGTTGTGTGACGGGCTGTTCGGGTACGAGACCCAGCGCCCGGTGCGCAGCCCCCCGGCGCCGCCCGCCAGCATGAACGGCATGTTCAGCTTCTTGTGGGTGGGCGGCTCGGAGATCTCGGAGCCGAAGAAGACCACGCTCTCGTCGAGCAGGCTGTGCCCACCCATGTCGACGGCCGCCATCTGCTGGATGAGGTAGAGGTGCTGCTGCGAATACCAGGTGTCGATCTGCTGGCACTGGGTTGGCTGGAAGCCCCCGTCGTGCTGGTAGTAGTGGTGGTGGTTCATCAGGTTCAACCACGGGAAGGTGTGCTTGGCCTCGGAGTCACTCCACTGCAGGGACGCGACCCCGGTCATGTCGCAGGCCAGGGCCATCACGATCATGTCCATCATGAACTGGCCGACCTTGGGGATGGCCGCGTCGGTCGAGTTGTCCACCAGCGAGCCATCGTCGGCCGACTTGAGCCCGGAGGTGGGGTTGTAGCCGGTGGTGTCCACCTTGGTCGGCGCCTTGCACGTGGCGGTGGTGGTGGTGGTGACGGTGATGCTCTGCTCGAGCTCCCGGATCTTGGTCAGGTGCTGATCCAGCTTCTGCTTGTCGCTGGCCCCGAGCCTGGCCGACAGCGCCACGTACTTCTTGTCGACGAAGTCGAGGATCGACTTGCGGCGGGCCGCGACCGGGTCGACCCCGGCGGCCCCGCCGGTGGTGGGGGTGGTGCCGAGGGTGCCGAAGAGATCGCTCCAGATGGTCTGGGGATCGAGGCGCGGCGGGATCGGGCTGTACGGGCTCGCGCTCTCGAAGTAGACGGCGTTGATCGGCGAGAGGTTGCCGTGCGACTTGCCGGTCGCCCAGCGCACGGCCACCTGCAAGCTCTGCAGCTTCTTGCCGACCGACAGCCGCCCCGCCAGCACCTGATCGATGGACGGCCCCTGCGAGTACCCCGTCCCCCCGCCGGCCTGAACCGTCCCGCTGAGGAACGCGATCATCCCCGACTGGTGCTGCTCACCCACCGCGCTTTGCATCTGCAGCCCGTCGACGATCAGCACCTTTCCCTTGACCGGCTCGAGCGGCGCCAGGATCGGGCTCAGCACGGGAGCGGTCTCCGTGCCGGTGGGCCGCCACTTGTCGATGACGGTCCCCCCGGGCTGGAACACGCTGACGAAGCGCTTTCCGGCCGTGCCAGCGGCGCGCGCGTAGCGGCTCGGCCCCATGGCCTCTAGCCAGGGGAGCGCGATGGCGATGCTGCCAGCGCCGCGGATCAGGGTTCGGCGGTTCATGCGGAACTGTGCCATGGACGGGCTCCTCACTGAGCTGCGGGGAGGTACAAGAACGCGTCGGTCTGGCTCAGGGACAACAGCAGCTGCTTGACGTTGTAGCCCGCGGCCTTGAAGGCGGCCTGCACGGTCTGCTGGGTGCAAGCGTCGCCGTCGGCGGTGAGCGTGCGGCCGTAGGCATACTCGAGCCAGTGGCTGGCGAAGCAGGTCTGCGTGGCGTCGGCCGAGGCCAGGAGCTTGATCATGTCGACCGGGCCGGCCGCGGCCCCGCTGGTCCCGGGCACCGAGCCGCTCGCGTCGATGGTCACCCCGTTCTCGGTGTCGCGCCACAGCCCGACCGGATCGTAGTTCTCGAGGGTCAGCCCCACCGGATCCATGAACTGGTGGCAGGTCATGCACACCGGGTTCATCCGGTGCGCCGCGAACCGCTCGCGGGCCGTCGGGAACGAGTAGGGATCGGGCGGCTTGACCATCGCCAGGATGTCCCCGGTCGGCAGCGGGATGATCCGGCACATCAGCTTCTGCACCACGAACGAGCCACGCAGCACCGGGCTCGTGGTGTTCGAGACGGTCGAGCCCGCCATCACCCCGCCTTGCGACAGGAGCCCGATGCGCTTGCGCGGATCGAGCGCCACCTTCTGGAACGCCGAGCCGGTCACCCCGGCCATCCCGTAGTAGCTGGCGAGCGCGTCGTTGACGAAGGTGTAGGGGGCGGTGAGGATGTCGGTCCAGGTGCCGGGCCCCTCGTAGATCTCGTACTCGAGGAAGCGCTGGGTCTCCTGGTGCATCAGGTTGCCGATGGTGGCACCGAAGGTCGGGTACAGCGTCTTGTCGCGCTCGAGGCTGGTCAGGTTGTTGATCGGCAGCAGGCTGTCGAAGAAGTACGCCATGATGGGATGCGACCGCGCGTCGTCGAGCATGCCCTTGGCCTGCGCCAGCACGCCGGCGTTGGTCAGCAACGTCCCCGTGCCGGCCGTCGCGGTCAAGGTGGCATCGGGCAAGGTTCCCCAGAACAGGTACGACAGGCGCGTGGCCATCTCGTAGGGCGTGGGGCGCTTCACCCCGGGACGCGCGGGATCGGGCATCCCGAACTCGATCCGGTACAGGAAATCCGGCGCCTGCAGGACCGCCTCGAGGACCCCGGCGATCCCGGAGGCGAAGGTGTTCCCGGTGCGGATGCCCTTGTACAAGGCGACGAGCTCGTCGCTCTCGGCGGAGGTCAGCGGGCGCCGGTAGGCCTTCGGGACCACGGCGCCGACGATGGTGCGGGCACAGGCATCCTCGGTGGCGGTCGGGCTGGTCGCCACGATGGTGCTGCCGCACGGTGCGAGCTTGCCGAGCGCCCCCGGCGTCGCCGTCGCCCGATCGGCGATCCCGGCGGCGACGGTGTCGTACTTCTCGGCGAGCAAGCTCGAGACCGACTGGTTGTCCGCGTTGTTGCCGAAGATCGCCACCCCGCTCGCCAGGGTCTCGGCGGGGAGCGCGGCGCCAGGAGAGGTGGTGTCGCCCAGCAGATCACGCACGGTGTTGCCGTATTCGAACTGGGTCAGCCGGCGAAGTGGCGCGCGCCCCGGTGCCACGGTCGCGGGATCGCAGACCGCGGTCGCGCCCCCGCTGCCCGTGACCGCCGTCCCACCGGCGGCCCCCGAGGACGGGTTGCTGCCGGGGTCGGCCCCGCCGGCGCCGGGCGTGGCGACCGGAGCGCTCGAGGCACCGACGCCGCCGGACGGTCCCGCCCCGCCCGACCCGACGTTTCCGTTCCCGGGGATCGAGCCACTCGTTCCACCCGATCCCGGCGAGGTGCCGTCGCTCGGCGCCCCGCCCGGGTCCGCCGGCCCGTGAACCTGGCCTGCGCAGGCGCCGACGGCGAACAACACCCCGAGCCTCCACGCCGACATGCGACGGGGCCGCGCTCGACATCGTGTCGTCACGACTCGAGGCGCACCACACGGGAAGGCGTCCGACAGTGTTGCCATGGGCAGCAGTACCTTTCGGGTTCAGCCCCGCGCTCGACCAATTCGGCGATCCCACGGCACGAGCACCATGAGGGGCATGGTCCTCTGGCCGTCAGGGCTCACGGCCACCGCGTCGGATAGTGTGATCTTCGCACCCTCGCCAGGCAAGGTCCAGTCATTTTGAGTGGACTCTTTACAAAGCCTGGAGCAGCGCGTTACGCCCACGCGTCCCGAGCCGACCCTTCACTCGACCGCGGGGATCTGGAAGACGTCCCACGCGGGCGTGTGGTTGTTCTCGCCGGCCGGTTGATTCCACAGGTAGAGCGCCGGCGTGGTGCTGAAACCGAATTCGTCCTCGACCACGGCCGCCATGAAGAGCTGCGGGTGCGACTGGTCGAGGCGCTTCGACGAGAAGATGAGCCAGTGGTAGGTCTTGCCGAGGACGCTCCCGGCGGTCGGGGCCCACTTGGGCCAGCTGTTGGTGAGCCCGGGGCTGGTCCTGCCGAGGCACGCGACCGGATCGTTCGCGCGGAGACGGGTGGGGGTGCCACCGGCCGCCCTCACGACGAAGATCTCCGCGGCGGCGTTGTCGTAGCTGGTCTGTCCGTCCGGGGTACGCGTGAAGGCCAGCAACCCATCGTCGCTCGACAGCGCCGGGTAGAACTCGTTCCACTGCGTGGTGCTGGCCCCCGGGATGGGGCTGGCAGCCCCGCCCTTTCGATCGGCGAACGGGATCCGGTACAGATCGCCGTGATCCACGATCCCGCCGTTGATCATCCCGGAGGACGAGGCGTAGACCAAGCTCTGGCCATCGTGGCTGAAGAACGGGTGCGCGGGGCCCGCGCCCGGATCGCCGGTTCGCGCCAGCTCGCCCCAGCCCACCCCCTGCGCGGTCGAGCTGGCCTCGAGATCGATCCAGTCGAGGTGGGTCCTGGCTGGCACTCCGGGGGTGTCGGACTCGGCGACGACGAGGACGTGATCACCGGACGTCCAGTGCCCTCGCGAGAAGGTGGGCAGCTGCTGCTGCACGCGCGCGAGCAGGGTCTGCGCCGAGGCGGAGAGGAAGCTCGGTTGTTGTGCTGGATTCTGCCCGGACCGGATCTCGATGTGAGAGGAGTTGCCGCTCACGATCGGCGAGGCCGAGAAGCCGATGAACGCACCGTCGGGGGTCGAGCTGTGGCAGGCCACGCATTGCCCGGAGGCGTTCGACGGCGTGAGCACGGTGGTGACGCTCTCGTCGCCGACGTGAAACCCCTTCAGCGCGGAGCCGCCCGAGGTGGTCCAGTACACGATGGTCCCGTCCGCGCTGGCGGGCGCGATGCGGATCGTGGCGCTGGCGGCGGAGCTGGCGCCGCCCCCCGCGCCGGCGGCGGCGCGCGCGACGCCCCGGACGGTCACGGCGATGTCGCGATCGGTGGCGTCGATGGAGAGGGACTTCCACAGATCCTTGGGCATCGTCCAGCTGGTCGCGGTGGTGTAGACGACGAGATCATTGGCCTGGTTGTCGACGTGCAGCCGCAGCTCGAAGAGATCCTGATTACCGGCGGGCGCGAAGCGGAAGCGGGGGCGCAACCAGTTGCGTGGAAACAGGGAGCCGTCCTCCGGCTCGAGCAAGCAGGGCGCGGTCGAGCCGGGCGCGCTGGCCCCACTGCCGCCGGACGGACCGAGCAACGCCTGGGAGTTGTCGGGCGCCCCGCTGTCGAAGATGGGCGCCGCGGGGAAGTCGGTGCACGGGCTGCACGTGACACCCTGCCCCCGGCCAGACGCGCCGCCCCCGCCAAGGAGGAGCCCGCCCCTCGCGGTCCCGCCGGTGCCAGTTGCGGGGCCACCGCCGACGCCGACAGAACCCGCAGCGCCCCCGGCCGCGCCCACGACCGGCTCGACGGTATGAATCCCGGCGCAGGCGGCAACCACCCCCCCGAGACCGAGCCCCAGAGACAGGCGGAAGACGAGGCGGAACCGTGGAACCCCGGAGCTCGAGGAAGGCATGGCCCACGCCTCTGCAAGAACCGCAGCGAGCCCGAACCCGACGGAACACAAGGAAACGGGTCGACCCCGGAGCCAGACCGCCAACTCCCCCACCTTCACCCCCGCGCCGCTCGCGGCGCCTCGAGGTCGCACCTGCTCCGCCCCATCCACCCGTACGCTCTTGCCTCCCCCCGCGCCTCCCAGTTCCCGGGCCCAGGTGACCTTGCCTCGATGCAAGGCTGCCCGGATGCCCCATGCACTGGAGCGAGGGTAGCCCCTGTCTGGTCTGGTCGAGTTCGGCCGCTTGTCACGGAAGTTTCACCCCCCTGTCGATGGGCCAGGGCTAGTGTCGCGCGCTGGGACGCTCCCCGAGTCGCCCATCGCCATCGACATGCCGCCATCCGACGCCCACGTAGGACCCATCGACGCCGCCCCGCGATACCGCGAGCTCGCGCGGATCGGGCGGGGTGGCATGGCCGAGGTGTTCCTGGCCGTGGCCTCCGAAGCCACCGTCCGGAAGGTGGTGGTTCTGAAGCGCATCTGGCCCGAGCTGGCGTCCGACCCGACGTTCGCCGCCATGTTCCTCGACGAGGCCCGCCTGTCCGTCCGCATGAGCCATCCGAACGTGGTCCAGACCTACGAGGTCAGCGAGCACGACGGCCGACTCACCATCGCCATGGAGTACCTCGACGGGCAGCCGCTGACCCGGGTGCAAAACCGGCTGTCGGCCGCACGCGGGACCACGGAGCTCACCCTGCCGCTCGCGCTGCGCCTGCGCATCGTCATCGAGATCCTGGCGGGGCTCGGACATGTCCACGATCTCACCGACTACGACGGCCGGCCGCTCGGGGTCGTGCACCGGGACGTGAGCCCCCACAATGTCTTCATCACCTACGATGGCCACGTCAAGCTGGTGGACTTCGGGGTGGCGAAGATGGTGGCGGCCTCCCACGAGACCCGCCCGGGAACCATCAAGGGCAAGCTCGCGTACATGGCCCCCGACCAGCTCCGCCCGCAGCCCGTCGATCGGAGGGCCGATCTGTTCTCGGTCGGGGTCATCCTGTGGGAGCTGCTCGCGGGCCGGCGCATGTGGCAGGGCATGACGGAGGTGACGATCGTCCGGCACCTGTCGTACGGCTTGCCGCTGCCCCCCGTGCGCTCGACCAGCGCCTTGCCCTCCGGTCTCGAGGACGTGTGTCGCAAGGCCCTCGCGATGAACCCCGACGACCGCTACGCGACGGCGGCCGAGATGGAGCACGCGCTGCAGGGCATGCTGCCGCTCGTGGCCGATTCGCACACCCGCCACCTCGGCAAGCTGGTCTCGATGGCGTTCGCGCACGAGCGCGCCGAGCGGCAGGCGGTGATCGACCGACACCTCGGCAGCGGCCTGCGGGCGACCGGGGAAACCGCCCCGCCCGCGGTCGAGCCCGGCGGAGCCCGAGAGCTCACCCGTGACCCGATTCCGCCCGAGACCCCCGATCCCATGCCGACGCTGCCCACCGATGTCGCCGCGCGCCGCGGATGGCGGTGGGTGAGGACATCGGCCCTGGCCTGCGGTGGGCTCGTCGTGCTCGGATTGATCGTGCGTGGTGGCACCGGGCTTCACAGGGGCGGGCCGGTTCCGCCTTCGCCCGCGTCTTCGTCCTGGTCTTCACCTGGTCGGTCTTTGCGCGCGGCACCCAGCCCGGCGCCCAGCCCTTCGGTGTCGGCGCCGCCGCGAACCGTGCCGCTCGAGACCGACGAGGCGCCCCGGAGCACGGCGCTCCGGCGGGCGCGCCAGCACCGGCGCGAAGACACCCACGAGCGATGGGCCTGGCGCGATGAGCGTGACGTGGGGCGCGGTCAGTCCGGTCAGCGGTGGCTCCCCGAAGGCGTGCCGGCTGGGGCTGACGCCTTCTCGGTCGATCTGGGTGCGCCGCCGCCCTCCACCCGTCGGCGAGAGATCGACACCGAGAGCCCGTTTTCCCCGTGAGCATCACTCGACGCCCGCCCGCCCGTGACGTGCGCGTGGTCCGCCGGAGCCTTCGTGCGACCCTGGTGACCCCATTGCTGCTGCTGGCGCTCGTGGCCGGGCCCCCTCGGGTGTCCCAGGCCGCCGACTCGCCCGACCCGCCGCTCGTCGGTCACGACGGCGCGGGGGTGGCGCGCAGCGAGGCCGAGAAGCACTTTCGCCGCGGGATAGAGCTTTACGACGACGCCGATCTGGCGGGGGCCACGGCGGAGCTCGAGCGCGCCTATCAGCTCGTCCCGAGCTACAAGATCCTCTACAACCTCGGCCAGATCTCCTATCAGCGACAGGACTACGTGCAGGCGCTGGCGCACTTTCGACACTACCTGCGCGACGGCGGCGGGGATCTGCCGGGCGGGCGGCGGGAGAAGGTGGAGCAGGACATCCAGCAGCTCGAGCGGCGCATCGGCCGCATCGAGATCGCGACCGACACCACCGACGACGGCGCGGACATCTTGCTCGACGACGTGAAGGTGGCGAGCGCGCCCGTCGCCGGCCCGCTGTCCGCCAGCGTCGGTCAACGCAAGCTCGAGCTGGTGCGGCCCGCCGGCCCGCGCTCGGTGCGGATGGTCGAGGTCATCGGGGGAGAGACGGCGCGGATCCGGTTCGCCCGGCCGGTGCCCGGGCTCTCGGGGAATGGCCTGTCCGCGCTCGCCGGCTCCGCCGATCCCGGCACGACCAGCAGCCGGGCGGCAGGATGGTTCACGACCACCGGCAGGCCCCCCCACGGAGGGGCAGAGCCCGCGCGGTCGGTCGGGCCAGCGATCTGGGTGACCTGGAGCGCGACGGCCCTGCTCGCCGCGGGTGCGGCGATCTCTGGCGGGATGGCGCTCGCCGCGTCCCGGGACCTGCAACAGCGCCGCGACGGGTATCCGCTGGCACCGGGCGATCTCGACGCTCCGTCCAGCCGGGGGGGGCGCCGCGCCCGGGTCAC
>Ga0265318_10000236_pt1 | contig 48002 bp, 31 predicted proteins | sample 4821metaG_FD_192431 | JGI IMG/M metagenome (GOLD analysis project Ga0265318, IMG submission 192431) | Rhizosphere microbial communities from Carex aquatilis grown in University of Washington, Seatle, WA, United States - 4-8-21 metaG | ecosystem: Host-associated > Plants > Roots > Rhizosphere >... | reverse complement strand
GGGTCACCCCGAAGAGTACGTCGTCGTCGCCGGTGAAGCGCGCCAGGACCAGGGCCCAGGCGGCCTGCACCACCGTCCCGACCGTGGTCCCGGTGCGCTCGGCGAGCCCACGCAGGGCGGGGAGCAAGCTGGCCCGGTGGCGCGCGATGCGGCCGTAGGGAGCCAGGTCGTTCGCCACCGGCAGCGGTCGCTCGGCGAGCTCCGCGCCCGGCAGCGGCGTCGGCGTGGTCTTGCCCCGCAGGAGCTCGCGAAAGAACTCGCGGCTCGCGGTCGGCTCGAGCGTCGCCAGCCAGTCGAGGTAGCGGTCGTAGCGATCCGCCGGCGGGGCAAGGGTGGGCGCGAGGTTGCGGCAGAAGGCATCGTAGGCCGCGAACACCTCGCCGAGCAGCACCGGGAAGCAGCGGGCATCGAGCAGGATGTGGTGGAAGGTCCACAGCACCTCCGTGCGACCGCTCGCCGTGCGGATGAGGGTCACGCGCACGAGCGGCGGTTGCCGCAGGTCGAAGCCGCGCCGGCGATCCGCGAGCAGCAGCCGGTCGAGACGCTCGCGGTGGGTCTCGACGGTCTCGCCAGTGAAGTCGACGATCTCGATGGCGATACCGGCGGTCGGGTGGACGAGCTGCTGGGGAAGGGCCGCATCCCAGGCGAACCCGGTGCGCAGCACGGGGTGGCGGTCGACGAGCCACTGCCAGGCCCGCTGGAACGGGCCGGCCAGCACGTTCTCCCCGAGGACGATGTGGAGCTGCTCGACATCGAACGGGCTTTGCCCGCCGGGGTTCCCGGCGCGCAGCGCCTGGTACAGCATTCCGATCTGCATCGGAGAAAGTGCGTAGGTCCGCGCCGCGCCCCCGTTTTCGATGGCCGAATTCTATGGGGAGAAGTGTGCCTGCGCATGCAAATGTCGCATACCGTGCGTCCGCTCCGAAAAACGTGACCGGCGCCCGTGACCCGGGGTCGGCCAGGTCACGCCTGCGCGACGCGGCCCCGTCCGGCGGGGCGGGCCGGTGCTCGTCTTCGAAAGACCAGGACGGCGGGATCGAGCTCGGGCGGCAGCACCAGCGCGGCGAGCGCGGCAGGCGCCTCGCAGTCGAAGGCGGTCTGGGCGGCGTAGGCGTTCCAGTCGCCAGCCGCATGGCGGTGCCGCGAGGTGATCACGATGTACAGCTCCACGCTCGAGGTCCGGAAAACGTGACGCTCGAAGGTGTTCTGTGGGGGCGGAAACGAGCACACCACCGCGGCTGGCCGGCGCAGGGCCAGCGCCTCCGGCGCGGTCTCCACCTGCACGTCGTCGGGGTACGCGATCGCGTGGCTCCAGCTCCGGTCGTCGGTGGGGATGACCGGGGTCCCGGCCGCCGAGAGGAAGCGCGCCAGGGTCCCGTCCCCGGCGGCGATCTCCAGGCAGACGCGCACGCCAATCAGCTCGCCGAGCGCGCGCACCAGCTCCCGGCTGTAAAAGCAGTAGATCCCGCGCGGCGCGACCAGAGGCATGAGGATGCGCCGCTGCCGGATGAGCGGCCAGAGCCACCGGAAGGCCCTCAGCGAGACGGGCTTGCGAGCCAGCCCTGCCGCCGTCCCGAGGGCGTCCCCGCCGTGGCCGGGTGGTCGGCGCGCGAAGAACAGCCGGTCGATGAGCCAGCCGTCGAGGCGGCCGAAGCGCAGGGTTCCGGTCGGCTGGCCGGTGGCGAGGTGCGCCGCGGCGGCTTTCAGGGTCACCTCGGCCGCGAGCCGCGCCATGCGGTCCATCGCCAGGTGCGGTGCGGCCGCGCGCAGGAGCGCGGTCGTTCCGTTCCGCCCGCCCCGTCGCTCGAGGCGGGCCCGCCAGGGTCTCGCCCCCGCACGAAACCGGTTCATGAAGGCAACCATGGCCTCGGGGCGACGGGTCTCGGCCGCCGCCACCAGCGCCGAGCCCACGGTCCTCCACTCGCCGGGGAAGCGCTGCTGCAGGCCTTCGAGGCTGTCGTCGGCGATCCGTTTCAGCCCTTCGCTCGCCTCGCGCAGGGCGTCGCTGTCCGCGGGCGCCAGTGCCGCTCCGGGTCCCCGATCCCGACGTCGCATGCCGCCGCCGATCCTATTCGGGTTTCCCCGCTTGCGCGCGCCTGGGCGGCCGATTTCCGCGGACCTGTGCCGGCGACCTGCGGCGCTGTCGTGAAAGCCCCGACACGGGAGGAGCTCGCACTCATTGCCAGGCAGAGGGGCCGGTTTCCTCGGTCACCTCCCGTCTTTTCAGGCGAGCACGGCGGCTTCAGCTCCTGCACATCCCGTCGATGGAACACCCGAGCTCATGCCGCAGAGAACAGCTTCGACCGGGCGTTCGGGGAGCCCTGTCGCGGCAGTGGCCCTCCTCGTATCCGCGGGCCTGACGCTGTCGTGGTCCATGTCGGCGCGGGCGGACGACTGGCCGGCGCACGGTCTCGAGCCCGCGCATGGCTCGGCGACGCCGGAGCGCTCGGGGGTCGACTTTCGGGCGGGGAGCTGGTCGTTTCCCATCCCGAACGGGACATGGAACACCTCGAGCCCGGCGGTCGCCGATGGAGTCGCCGTGGTGGGCAGCCGCGACGGCACGGTGTACGGGCTGCGCGCGGGCACCGGCCAGCTGATCTGGAAGTTCACCGCGACCGATGGCCTGATGGCCTCACCGGCCATCCACAAGGGCCGCGTGTTCGTGCCCTCGCTCGATCAGAGCCTCTATGCCCTGCGTCTCACCGACGGCAAGCTGGTCTGGAAGAAGCACCTCGGGGGCATCGAGCAGTCGTCGCCGCAGGTGGTGGCGGACAGCCTGCTCCTGGCGGGGGGGTACCCCTTGCGCCAGCTCTTCCGCATCGACGCCGCAACCGGCGCGACCCTCTGGGCCACGCGCGCGGACGTGATGGCCCAGTTCAGCAACTCCGTGCCGGTCACCGATGGGGCTCAGGTGCTGGTGGGCGCGATGGAGGGGCACCTCTACAGCTTCGACCTCGCGACCGGCGCGCCCCGGTGGACCTACGACGGCGACGGGATGGTCAACCTGTCGGCGCCGGTGATCAGCGGGAGCCGGGTCTACCTGCTGCCCGGGGGAGCCAGTGGGCGTCTGCACGCGGTCGAGCTCGCGACCGGACAGGCCGCCGCGGGGTGGCCCATCGATCTGCCCACCTTGCTCCCGAGCCTGGCGGACGAGGGGGTGGACACCGCGGCCGCCCGGCTCGGCCGGTCGTATGCGGTCTCGTCCATCACCGCGGTCGCGGGGCTGCTGGTCTTCGATGTTCGAATCGATGACGCCATCGACACCGACAAGGACAAGGTGGCCGACCAGTTTCTGCTGCGCGAGACCGTGGTGGCCGTCGATCCGGCCTCCGGGCGGGTGATCTGGCAGCGCGCCAACGGACGGCTGCAGCTCGCCTCCGCCAACGACATCCCGAAGAACTGGCTCTGTCCGACCCCCGCGGGGTACGCGGGCGTGCGGGCCGGGGGCGCGTGGGTGGCGGTGGGCTCGTCGCTGCAAGCTTCCGTGCAGGTGCTGGACGCGCGCAGCGGACAGCGACGCGGTCCCACGTTGACCCTGACCGCTCCTGGGCGGACCTCGCCGGTGCTCGCCAACGGCCGCCTGTTCGTCGAGTCGGAGGACGGGACGCTCGAGAGTCACCTGTCGAGCGTGAATCTGCCGCCCGACGCGCCGGTTTGGAGCGGGGGCTCGGGACGCCTTCTCGCCGCGGGGCGGCCGCTCGTCGAATGGAAGCCGGTGCTCGATCCGGATGGCGACGACGTGGCGTACGAGATTCGCATCGATCGCGACGGGGAGATCCTGGAGGACTGGCTTGGCGCCGAGATCACCGCCGCAGGTGCCACCAGCCTGCGGCTGGCCACGTCGCTCGAGCCGGGGGTGACTTACGTGGTCGCCCTGCGCGCCCGGGATGCACGGGGGGCCTGGTCCGACTGGTCCAAGTTGCAATACCTGCGCGCCGTCGCCCCGGCCCTGGGACGGCTCCCGCTCCCGGAGCTCTCCCGCTACGAGGGGGTGGCGTCGATGGAGCGCGCCCCGATCGGGAGCATCATCCGGCTCGGGGCGGGGACCTTTCGCCTGCAGGGCTCGATGGACGTGCCCGCCGGTGTGTCGCTGGAGGGCGCCGGCCCTGGAAAGACCGTGCTCGACGCGACGGGGCTCGAGGTTGGGCTGTCGCTGGCCGCCAGCACCACCGGCCGGCCCCCCGAGGTCCGCAACCTGACCGTGATCGGCGCCAAGGTCGGCATCGCGATCGCACACGACGTCCACGACGCCCGCATCCGCAACGTCATCGTGCGCGGCAGCGTGGACACCGGCGTCGCGGTGGGCGCGAACGCCGCCGCCTCGCTGGTGAATCTCACCCTCGCGGCCAACGGGCGCGCGGTCCGTGCCGCTGGCCGGGTCCTGATCAAGAACAGCATCGTGGTCGGCAACCAGGTGGGCCTCGCGGTCGAGACCGGGGGCGCCATCGCCAGCACCTTCAACGATCTCACCGGCAACCTGGTCGCCGCCTACCAGGGAATGAGCCGTGGGGATTCCGATGTCGCGGAGGAGGTGGCGTTCGTCGGGTACGGACAGGGGGATCTGCACGTGCAGCGCGGCCAGCCCACGACCGATCGGGGAGATCCAGGCGACGACTTCGCCGCCGAGCCGGCGCCAAACGGCGGACGCATCAACCTCGGGGCCTTCGGCGGGACGGCGGAGGCCGAGCCGAGCGTGGCGCCGTCGTCTCCGGTCGTCGCCGAGAGCCCGACCGGGGTGGCCGCGGACCCCGCCCCCTCGGACAGCAAGCCCACCGAGCTCAAGCCCGCCGGCGAGGGGTGCGCGGTCGCCGGGCCGGACGGCCCATCCCCGACCGCGGCCGCCGAGCTGGGTGGAGCCAGGGGACGGGCGGCTCGACGGCTCGCGGGGCTCGTTGGCGTGCTGGCGTTGCTCGGACGTCGACGCAAGCGCTCAGCCTGACGAGTTCGAGGCAGCCGGGGGGCAAGGGCGGTCGTCGGAGCGTCGCTCGGCCAGCGCCCGGAGCAGGAGCTGGCGCAGGTCGTCCGGGTCGAACGGCTTGGCCAGGAAGGCGTCCATCCCGGAGGCGAGACAGCGCTCCCGCTCCTCGGTCATGGTGGCGGCGGTCAGCGCCACGATGAACACCGGGCGCGCCGCGGCGGGCCCGGGGGCACCTTCTCCTTCTCCTTCACCATCTCCTTCGCGGGCCAGGGCGAGGTCGGTCGGAGCTCCGGGGGTCGGGGAGGGTGACGCCCCGGCGCCGGACTGCTTCTCGGCGCGCCGGATCTCGCGCGCCGCCGCGAAGCCGTCCAGCTCCGGCATCTGGCAGTCCATGAAGATGGCCACGTAGGGGTGGCGCCGGGCGAGCTCGACCGCGTGGCGCCCGTTGCTGGCGATGTCGACGCGACACCTGAGGCGGCCGAGCAGACCGGCGGCCACCTTCTGGTTGACGAGGTTGTCCTCCGCCACGAGGACCCGCAGCCCCTCGAGGCGGGCGGAGGTCACGACCGCGCTCGACTCGGCGCGGGCCGACGGCAGGCCCAGCGCCGTGGCGATGGATGCCGTGGCCGCCGGGGTGAGCTCCGCGCGCGGCAAGTCGATCCAGAACGTGGAGCCCTCGGAGGCCCGGCTCTCGAAGCCGATCGAGCCGCCCATGAGCTCCACCAGCAGGGCGGAGATGGCGAGGCCGAGCCCGGTGCCTCCGAACTTGCGGGTGGTCGAGGGGGCGGCCTGACTGAAGCGCTTGAAGATCCGGTCCTTCTGATCGTCCGGAATCCCCATGCCGCTGTCGCGAACGGCGATCCGCAGGCGGCCCGTGCCGGCATCGGGTCCATCGACGGCGGTCACCGACAGGACGATGGCACCCCGGTCGGTGAACTTGATGGCGTTGCCGACCAGGTTGAGGAGGACCTGCCGCACCCGCCGGGGATCGGCCGCCACCACCCGCGGCCCGATCCCGCGCTCGGCGGCCGCGCGGCCGGTGCCGGACGCCGCGCCGTCCTCGACCGCCGGCCGGTGGTACCCGAGGGTCAACCCCTTCTCCTCGGCCAGGGGACGCGACACCTCGAGGATCTCGTCGATCACGGTGTCGACCAGGAAGACCGCGGTCTCGATGTCGACCTTGCCGGCCTCGAGCTTGGCGTGATCGAGGACGTCGCGGATGAGATCGAGGAGGATGTCGCCGGAGCGCTTGAGGGCGAGGGCGAGCTCGCGCTGACCCTCGTCGAGCCTGGTGTGCATGAGCAGGTTGGAGAGGCCAATCACCCCGTTGAGCGGGGTGCGGATCTCGTGGCTCATGGTCGCGAGGAAATCGCTCTTGGCCTGGCTCGCGTGCTCGGCCGTCTCCTTGGCCTCGCGCAGCTCGGTCTCCATCTGCTTGCGCCCGGTGATGTCGGCCGCCATCGCCAGGTACCCCGAGATGTCCCCCCGGGCATCGCGGATGGCGGCCATGCCCATGAGGACCGGGAGCTGGGTCCCGTCCTTGCGGACGAACGTGAGCTCGTGCGCGGGGGGCTCGCCGGACACGCCTGCGCGCGAGCCCGTGCCTGCGCCGGCGATGAACACCGGGAAGGCCGGCCGTGCCTCGGCACGCTCGGCGCCGGACAGCTGCGCGGGATGGGCGACGTGCGACCCGTCACCGGCCACCATCCCGGGCATGCGCTGTCCGACCATCTCGGCCTCGGTGTACCCGAGCATGCGGGTCGCGGCCGGGTTCCAGGAGGTGATGGTCCCGGCCAGATCCGTGCTGGCGATGGCGTACGGCGCGCTGTCCGTCAGGGTCTTGTAGGTGGCCAGCGTCTTCAGCAGGTCGGCCTCGATGCGCTTGCGCTCGGTGATGTCGTTGACCACCACGAACATGCCCTTGCAGGCCCCTGGGGCACCATCCGGCACGTACTGGACCCAGATGGAGGCGCTCTGGCCGCTCGCCTTGGTGTGCTGCCGCTCGAAGGACTGCGGGATGCCCGCCAGGGCGCCCTCGATCGCCGGGAGGTTCCTGCGCCAGAGCTCCGGTCCGAGGAGATCGCGCATGTGCAAGCCCCGCATTTGCTCGGGGGTCCGTCCCCACCATTCGACGTGGGCCTGGTTCGCGAAGACACAGCGCAGCTCGCTGTCCCAGTAAGCGATCTGGCCAGGCAAGCCCTGGGTGATGGCGCGCAGGAACTGCTCGCTCTCGAGGATTCGCGCCTCGGCCTGCTTGCGGTGGGAGATGTCCCGGTTGATGCTGAAGTACCCGGTGATGTGGTCGTCCGAGCCGCGCAGGACGATCGAGTCGACCTCGACCTGGATCCGGCCGCCGTCCTTGCGCAGCTGGGTGGCATCCCCGCGGTAGTACCCCGAGCGCTGGAGTTGCTCGAGGACGTCGGTCTTCTCGGTGGCGGCGAACTCGGTCGCCAGCAGCTCGAGGCCCGAGCGCCCGAGCACCTCGCTCTCCCGCCACCCGTAGAGGCGCTCCGCGCCGCGGTTCCAGACCGTGATGCGGTACTGGGCGTCGCTGACCATGACCGCGTCGCGCACGTGGCCCCACAGCTCGGCGGGCAGGCGCGATGGTCCCGACGACCCTTCCAGCGAGGCTCCGTCGGGCGGCGTGGTTGATCCGGCGGGTGCGCCTGCTTGGACCATCGGCTTCACGGGATCCTCCCCGGGGGATTATCCGGGTGCCTCGGGAGGAAGACAAGGGTCGTCGGCGGGAGCGACCGCACGGAGGCAGCCCAGGCGAGGTATTTGCAGTGAGTTTTTTGCGACCGGCCCCGGTTGGTGGCTCAATCGACCCATGTTCGAACATGTGGATGACGACTCCTCGGGCGTGCTGGCATCTTTCTCGGGGATCAAGCTCCCGCTGTCGGAAGAGGCCCGGGCCTCCCTGGCAGCGGTCCGGGCGGCCCAGGAGGCGGCTCGCCTGCGGGCGCGCCGGGAGACCTTGCAGACCCGCCTGTGGTTCGGGGCGATCGTGGCGGCGATCTCGGTCGCGGTGGTGGTCATCGGGCCGCGCGCCAAGCGCGCTCCGGCCGGGGGACGGCGCATGGAGGCCACGGTGGCCGGGCCAGCGGCCGGAACCACCGATCGCACGGCGGCAGGTGACCCGTCGGGCAGCCCGCACGTGGCCCGCGGGGCCGGGGTCGAGGCCCCGCAGCCGGGCTCGGGCGCGGTCCCGTCGGCCTCGCCGAAGACGATGCCCGCGGCGGCCGCTGGCGCGGCGCTCCCCGCCCCCGTCGCTTCGGCGCCCGGCGGCGGTGCCACCGAGGCCGGCAGCGCCGCCTCCACGGACGACGCCGAGAGCGTCGTCGCGACCTGCGGGGACACCTTTCGCGAGCGCAAGTGGCGCCTCAGCATCGAGGCTTGCACGCAGGCCTTCACGGCCCGTCCCAAGGATGCGGGCCTCGCTCTCAAGGTCGCCAAGTCGTACTACGCCCGAGCGCGCGGGGTCGAGGCGGGCGAGTGGGCGAACAAGGCCATCGCCCTCGATCCGACGCTCGCCGAGGCCTTCGTGCTCGTGGCGCGCGCGGATGGCAAGGCGGGCGAGACCGGGCGGGCCGTCGAGGCGTACCGGCGTTACCTCGTCCTCGCGCCCCGGGGCTGGCACGCGCCCGAGGCCCGGGCCGCGGTGCGCGCCCATCGCCGCGACGAGCAGCACCCCTCCCACGCCGAGGCGCAGATCCACCGCCCGACGGCCGCGGTCGTCGCCACCGGAGAGTGAGACGCGACCGGCGACTTTCGCTCATGGAACGGCGAAACAATAGAACGAGCCCCGGCCTCCGCCGGAGCTGACCGTCCCCATCTGAAAATCCATCCCGGCGGTGGGCTCGCCGCAGCCGACCGTGTGGGCCGAGTTCCACGAGGTGGGGCGTGTCCCGCCGCCCGCGCGATTGGCGTGACCGATCCAGGCGGTGTCGGTGGTCATCGACGACGTCCAGTTGTTGCAGTGAACGGGTGCCGCGGTCCCATCCGCGTTCGAGCCGGTCAGGATATCGTGCACCAGCGTCGGGGCCAGCGGGACCATGACGCCCTTCTCATCGAGGGCGATGGTGGCGTTGCCGGTGGACCAGGTCGCGTCCAGCATCCCGCCCACCGCCTGATCGTGCAGCTGGGCCACGGTGTTGGCGACGATGACGCCGCGGGCATTGCGCCAGGGCCCCGCGCCGATTCGATCCCGGGCGTTGACGGTGGAGGTGGACAGGTAGGCGTGCCAGGTCTTGGCCCCGAGGGCAGGCGAGACCGCCATGGCCAGCGACTTGCAAAAAGCATCCGCCCCGTCGAGACCATTGAGGTTGCCGCCGTTGCCCATTCCGCGGCTGGTGACGAAGAAGCTCATGTCCGCGCCTCCCCCTCCGGCGCCCGCTCCGGAGACGCCGCCACCGCCCGGGGGCGCGCCGTCGCCGCCGCCCAGCGAGGACCCCGGCGAAGGTTGTCCGGCTGCCCCGCCCGCGGTCTGGCCACCGCCGCCGCCAGCCGCGGGGCTGGTGGCTCCCGCGCCGCCCGCGCCGCCCGCGGCCGGGACGCCGCCTCCGCCTCCGGAGGCACCCGGACCGCCTCCGGTTCCTGACGGACTTCCGCCCGTCGCCACCGCCGGGCTGCCGCCCGTTCCGACCGCGACGCCGCCCCCGGTCCCCGCGGCACTGCCGCCGGAGCCGCGCCCGCCGCTCGCGCTGGCGGCCCCACCGGAGCCGCTCGCGGGGGAGGACGATCCCCCCGAGCAGGCCCCGAGAACGAGAAGTCCCATGGCCGAGAACACGACTTCGCTTCTTCGCAAGTGTCACCTCCGGTTGGTTTCGCCGAATGTAGCATCGGGCTCGAATCGCCGGGCACCTGGCGGTTGGTGTGTCCGGTGGTGTGGGATGGCAGGGGTGAGCCGAACCCGCGAACCCCGCTGCACCCTCGGCTCGCGGATCAGGTACGAGGGCGTGACGACCCTCGCCGCGCGCGCCGGGGAACGGTTCGAATCCGTGACGCCTGGCCAGGGCGCCCGCGTGGCCGCGCCCGATTGCGCGCGGCACGTCGATTGCTGACTGAAATGCCGCCGCCACCGCCACGATCGCCCGCCAGTCGGTCGGTCGAGCTGGGATGAACGAGCATGCGCTATCACGCCCTCGCAACGGACTATGACGGGACCTTGGCCGACGAGGGCCGCGTCGCCCATGCGACCAGGGAGGCCCTCGAGCGGCTGCGGCGCACTGGCCGCAAGGTCATCCTGGTGACGGGCCGGGAAATCGAGGATCTCGAGCGGGTCTGTCCCGATCTCGCGATCTTCGACCTGGTGGTGGCCGAGAACGGTGGGGTGCTGTACTGGCCATCGACGCGCGAGCTGCGGGTGCTGGCCGAGCCGCCCCCGCCCCGTTTCGCGGCCGCCCTGCTCGAGCGAGGCGTTCCGGACGTGCGATCGGGAAAGGTGGTGGTGGCGACCTGGCAACCCCACGAAGGCACCGTCCTCGACGTGATCCGGGAGCTCGGCCTCGAGCTGCAGGTGGTCTTCAACAAGGGGGCGGTGATGGTGCTGCCCTCGGGGGTCAACAAGGGCACGGGCCTGCGGGCCGCGCTCGATGACCTGCACCTGTCGCCTCACAACGTGGTGGCCGTCGGCGACGCCGAGAACGACCATGCCCTCCTCGACGGGTGCGAGTGTCGGGTGGCGGTCGCCAACGCCGTGTCCATGCTGAGGGAGCGCGCCGATCTGGTGACGCGCGCGGTGCAAGGGGCCGGTGTCGTCGAGCTCGCGGATCGCCTGATCGCCACCGATCTGGCCGAGCTCGGCGGCCACCAGGCCCGCCACGACATCCCGGTCGGAGCCGCCCTGGCGCGGCCCGGAGCTGGCGCCGGCGGCACCGTGAGCCTCCCCGCGTATGGGGCGACGGTCTTGCTGACCGGTACGTCGGGGGGCGGCAAGTCCACCTTCACCACCGCCTTTCTCGAGCGACTGGGCGAGCGGGGCTACCAGTACTGCATCTTCGATCCGGAGGGCGACTACGACGAGCTCCCCGGGGTGATCGCCTTCGGCGGTCGCCACGAGCTGCCCTCCCTCGAGGGCCTGATCAAGGTCATGGAGGAACCCGAGCAGAATGTCATGATCAACATGCTCGGGGTGGGGCTGTCGGATCGTCCGGCCCTGTTCGAGGAGTTTCTCCCCCGCTTGCACCTCGAGCGGCTGCGGCTCGGGCATCCGCACTGGATCGTGATCGACGAGGCCCATCACCTCGCACCGGCGTCGGCGGCGGCGACGGGGGCCACCGCGAGCGTGCCCGTGGCCATCGGCGAGATGACCAACCTGTTCCTCGTCACGGTGCACCCGGGGCACGTGGCGCCGGCCCTGCTGGCGCGGGTGAACGTGGTGGTGGCCATCGGTGCCAGCCCGGCCGCGACCCTGGCCGAATTCGCCGCCGCGGTCGGTGTCGTGCCGCCCCAGGTCGACCCCGGCCCTCTCGAGAGCGGTCAGGCCATCGTCTGGTGGCCGTACCTCCCGGACCATCCGGTCGAGCGCTTCGACGGCATCGCCCCCGCGACCGAGCGGCGTCGCCACATCCGCAAGTACGCCGAGGGAGAGCTCCCGCGGGAGAGCAGCTTCTATTTTCGCGGACCGGAGGGCAAGCTGAACCTGCGCGCCCAGAACCTGAGCGCGTTCCTCGAGCTCGGACAGGGGATCGACGACGAGACCTGGGACCACCACCTGCGCGCGGGAGACTACTCGCGCTGGCTCCGCGAGATCATCAAGGATCCGGAGCTCGCCGCCGAGGTGGCGGCGGTGGAAGAGCGCGCGCGGAACCCGGTGTCCGGGCCCTCGGGGAGCGGTCCGCCTCCCGGCCCACCCCCATCTGCCCACGACACGCGGCAGGCCGTCCGCGCCGCCATCGAGGGACGCTACACGGGTCCGGTCTGATCCTCGCGCTGGACGCCAAGATTTCGAAGGCGGTGCACTAAGGCGCCGGGTTCTTGTAACGGACCATCTGCCAGTCGGGGCTCTGGCAGAGCACACACGTGGCGGCCGGATAGAACATCGCCTTGGCCTGGGTGTCGTCCATGAGCTTCCAGCGAAACCAGGCCACGGTGGGGGCGTGCATCTTGGCGTTCATCGCATCCTCGTGCACCCCGATGAAGCTCGCCTGCACGAGCTCGGTCACCGCCCCACCGTAGATCTGGGTGGCATAAGCGCCGGTCGGATCGCGGTTGTCCATGGTCGCGTTGACGTTGAACATCGGGACGAGCTGGTGCGCCACGATGGTCTTGTCGGCCTCGAACGACAGGAGCGGCATCAGGGGCAAGGTGGTGGTGATGCCGGTGACCCCGGGCTTGTTGCTGCCGGCGGCGATGGTCGCGCCGCCACCCTGCGAGTGCCCGGCGGCGCCGATCCTGGTGGGATCGAGGACACCGAAGTAGGGGCTCGTGGACCTGGCGTTCTCGGCCACCAGCCAGTCGATCCCGGCCTTGTGGGTCCCGCCCCCGGCGGTGGTGTTGGTATGCCCCGCGATGACCACGAACCCGTGCGAGGCCCAGTGCGTGAGCAGGGGCGCGTAGTCGTCGACGCTGTAGAGGGTCCCGTTGGCCCAGCTGACGATGGGATACTTCCGGTGATCGGCGCCGAGCGACGCCGGACGAAACACGTCGTAGGCGCCCCCCGGACCGGTGCCCGTGTCCCGCCCCGTCGCGAAGGGACCAGGTGCGCCAAAGTCGGCCACCGCCGGCCAGCCGGGTCCGGGCGCCACGCCGACGTCGCCGCCACCGCCACCGCCCTTGCCAGCGCCGGGCGTCCCTCCCGCACCGCCGTCGGCCGCCGGGCCGGTGCCGGACCCGCCACCGGCGGGGGTAGCGGCGCCTCCAGCCGTGCCGACGACCCCGGCATCCTCCGTGGCAGGAGGCCCCGCGCCTCCCGAGCTGGCGCTCGCGCCGACCGCCCCATCCTGGGCGGCCGACCCGGCATCGGACGGCGCCCCGCCCGATGAGCTCCCGGTCGTGGCCGGGGAGCCAGCGCCCTGTCCGGAGCCGCCACTGGCGCTGCCGGTTGCTCGCGTGCCCCCCGTGCCGGGGGCTCCGCCCGAGGACCCACCCGGCGAGCCGGCGGCGGGTGCGCTCGATCCTTGCGAGCAAGCCGGCGCGGCCAGGGCCAGGGCAGCCATGCCCGCCGCCAGCAACAAGGCCATCAGGACACCGGAGCGTGCACGGTCGTTCGGCCTGATCATGGGTCGCTCCTCGCGCGAGCCAGAGGTTCTACGCCAATTGCCGCCCGAGAACGAGAGGCCAGGAAGGGCGCTGTCGACCTTGCGCCCGTCTGCCAGGCCGAAGCTGTGCCCAAGCGGTGCAGGGGAGCGAGGGAGATTCTTTTCGTCGAAGCGCCAGAGCGACCGCCGCGAGCGGGTCTTCCACCGGGAGCCGCGGCTTCTCCGCGCCGGCCCACCTCAGCAAGATCGGAGGGGGGCACGTGGGGGCCCCCCGCGAGCGCCGGAGGCGCGTCAGCTGCCCTGGCCGGTGGCGCGGCGGAGCAGCACCGCCACCTGCGCCATCTCGTACTGCGCGCGGGTGAGGTTGAGCCGGGCCTCGGTGAGGGAGGCCTCGGCCTGCAGCAGATCGGTGGTGGTCGCGGTGCCGGCCTTGACCTGCACCTCCGTGACCCGGAAGGCCTCCTCGGCGCTGGTGATGGCGCTCTCGGCGGCCTCGACGGCGCCGCGCGCGGCGTCTCCTTGCGCGAGGGTGTTCTCGAGGTCGGCCTCGATGGCGCGCTCGAGCGCCTCGCTGTCGTGCCGGGCGGCGCTTGCCTCGGCGACGGCCGCCCGGTGCTGCGCCAGGCTCGCCCCCCACTCCCAGATGGCCCACTGGGCCTTCACCCCGACGAAGGCGGAGTTGGCGGGCGCGAAGATCTGCCCATCGATCCGGGTGTAGGCCGCCTCGAGATCGATCTCAGGCAAGAGGGCGAATCCGCGCCCGCGGGCCTGGCGATCGGCAGCGAGGCCGAGCTGCCGCTGCGCCACCAGCTCGGGCCGCCGCAGCCGCGTCTCCTCCATGGCGGATTCGAAGGATCGCGTCGGCGCGCGTGCCGCCGCCAGGAGCTCGCGCGGCTCGACCAGCACCAGGGCGGCGGCGTCGGCGGCCGGGAGCCCGATGGCGGCCACGATGCGGGCCCGCGCGCCGAGGGCCTGGCTCTCCGCCTGCAGCGCCTGCTGCTTGGCGTTGGCCGCCGCCACCTCGATGCGCAGCACGTCCGCGCGCGTGTTGACCCCCGAGGCGAGACGGGCCTGAGCCACCTGCACCTGGTCGGCCAGCTCGCGCTGTGACTCCTCGGCGATCTGCTTCATCGCCCGCGCCTCGAAGAAGCGCAGGAACTGGGTCTCGATGTCGGCGCGCAGGTCGGCGATGGTCGCGGCGAGCTGGGCGTCTCCGGCGGCCGTCAGGGCCACCTGCGCGTCGCGATCCTGCTCGAGGTGCAGGAGTCCCAGCACCGGCTGGTCGGCCGACGCCACGAACGTGTTGGTGACCTGGTCGCGTGCGGTGATGGGGGCGCCGAAGTTGATCGAGAACGGGCTGTCGTAGATCTGAAACTCCTCGCTCACATGGACCGAGGGCAGCATCCGGCGCCCGAGCGACGAGGTGCTGGCGTCGCGCCCGCGCTGGCGCTCGCGCGCGGCGGCCAGGCGCGGGCTCGACTGGGTCGCGAGCGCCACGGCCCCGTCGACGGTCAGAGTGGCGGGCACGGGCGCGCCACCCGCCGTTGCGCCCGCCGCCGCCGCCCGGGCGGCCGGGATCACCGACGACCCGACCAGGCCGAAGCAAAGAATGGCCACGGTGGCCCGAGACTTCCTGAGCGACACCGCAACAGACATTGCAAGAGACGTTGATCGCAGGACCATGTTCATTTATCCACGTGAACGGTGACGTCGGCCGACAGACCCGCGCGCATCGGGACGTCGCCCACCGATCTGGCCCAGGCCACGCGCACGGGCACCCGTTGTACCACCTTCACGAAGTTCCCCGTGGCGTTGTCCGCGGGCAGGAGCGAAAAGCTCCCGCCCGTGCCCCCGGCGAGGCTCTCGACCACGCCGGCGAAGGTCCGTCCCGGAAAGGCGTCCACCTGGATGTCGGCGGGCTGACCCGGTCGCATCTCGCCGATCTGGGTCTCCTTGAAGTTCGCGATGACGTAGGTGGTGCTCGGGACCAGGTCGAGCAGGGGCTGGCCGAGGCTGGCGAGCTGGCCCTCGTGGACCATGAGCTTCGAGGCCACCCCGTCGGCCGGGGAGACGATGCGCGTGTAGCCGAGCTGGAGGCGTGCGAGGGTCAGCGCCGCCTCGGCGCCACGCACCCGCGCCCGGGCCAATTCGGCCCCGGCGCGGGCCGCCGCGATCACCGGGGCGATGGGAGCGCTCTGACTCAGCCGGCCCCTGGCCTCGCCGACCCGGCTCATCGCGGTGTTGCGGGCGTCCTCGGCGAGGGCCACCTCGGCCTGCGCCCGCGCCAGCCCGGCCCGGGTGGTGTCCACCGCGCTCCGCGCCGTGTCGAGCCTCTCCTGAGGTGCGGCGTTGGCCTGGTGCAGCTGCTCGGCGCGGGCGAGATCGAGCTCGGCCTTGCGGCCCTCGGCCTCGGCCCGGGCGAGCGTGGCCCGCGCCGCCGCCAGCTGCGCGTCCGCGCTGCTGACCCCGCTGGCGGAGCCGGTGAGCGCGGCGCGGGCCGAAGCGAAGCCGCCCTTCGAGGTCGCCTCGGCGATCGTGACCTGGGCCTCCGCGGCCTGGGACTGGGCGACCGCCGTGCCGAGCTCGGCCTCGGCCTGCTGCACCCGCGCGGCGTAGTCGGCCGAGTCGAGCTCGACGAGCACGTCACCCTTCTTGACCGACTGGTTCTCGCGCACGCGCACGTGCGTGACCATTCCCATGACCCGGGCACCGATCGGGACGAGATCGGCGGTGATCTGGGCGTCGTCGGTGGATTCCCGGCCCGCGGTGACCGCCCGGTAGATGCCAATCGCCCCGAGGGCCAGGGCCGCCAGCACCGCGAGGAAGAGGTAGGGACGGCGGCCGCTCCGGGGACGGACCGTCGTCGCGGGCGGGGAGGGGGACGGAAGAGCCGCGGCTGGCGCCGAGGACAGACCGGCCTGGCCGGTGGCCGTTCCGGGCGCGGGGGCTGCCGCCGCGCCGGCGGTGGTGCCCGCCGTCTCGGCGAGCGGGGCGTTTCGGATGGGTCGCAAGGTGTCCATGGGCGTCTCGATCTTCTCCGGTCGGTGAGCTCGGCGAATCAGTGCAGGTCGGCTTGCGGCCGCGCGCCGCGCAGGCGCGGCGGGGCCTTCAGGAAGATGGCGAGGGGCAGGATGAGGAGGAACGCCATGCCCGCCATCAGGAACATGCGCTCGAACCCGAGCACGGTGGCCTGCCGCGCGACCAGGCCGCGCAGCAGGCGGAGCGCGCCCGCCTGGGCGTCGCCCGGATCGAGGCCGCGCGCGACCAGCCCCTGCTGCATCTGCGCCAACCGCGCGGTGACCGCCGGGCTTCCCGCCACCACGTGCGCCGCGACCCCGGCCTGTGCGGCCGCCTCGAAACGCGGCAGCAGGGTGGCGAAGGTCGCGAGGCCGAGCGAGCCGCCGATCTGGCGGAGCAGCGAGTTGAGGCCGGCGGCGTCGGACAGCTTGTAGCGGGGAATGCTGGAGAGGGCGACCGTCGTCAGTGGAACGAAGATGGCCGCGAAGCCGAGGCCCTGGACCACGATGGCCCCCATCACCGTCCGCGCTCCCGTGTCGAGCGTGTCGTGCGACATCATGAAGGTGCTCAGCGCCACCAGGCAGACGCCCACGAACACCAGGATGCGCGGCTGCACCACGTTGTAGAGACGCCCCGCGATGGGGATCCCCACCATCATGGCGAAGGCGCGCGGCGCCAGCGACTCGCCGGACTGGGTGGCCGTGAAGCCGAGCAGCTCCTGCATGAAGACCGGCAACAGGAAGGTGATGGACATGAGGATGGCGAACATCACGGCCCCGATCGCCGTCCCGGCCAGGAACACCCGATCCTTGAACAGCGACAGATCGACGGCCGGGTGAGGTGCCGTCAGCTCGCGGATCACGAACGCCGCCAGGACCGTGACCGACACGAAGGTGCAGACCGAGATGGCGGTCGACTGGAACCAGTCGTCGCGGCTGCCCTCCTCGAGGACGTACTGCAGGCTGGCGAGCCCGACCGTCAGGAGCGCGATGCCCAGCCAGTCCAGGCTCCCGCGCTCCTGGCGGGCCCGCTCGAGGTTGGCGCGGCGGATGTCCTCGGGCTCGTGCACGAAGCGCGTGACCATGAACAGCGCGAGGATACCGATGGGGAGGTTGATGTAGAAGATCCAGGGCCAGCTGTAGTTGTCCACCAGGAATCCGCCGAGGGTGGGGCCCGCGGCCGGTCCCACCACCACCGCGAGGCCGAAGAGCGCCATGGCCATCCCCTGCTCCTCGGGCGGGAAGGTCTGCCGCAAGATCGCCTGCTCGGTGGGTTGCAACGCGCCGGCACCGAGCCCCTGCAGCGCGCGAAAGGCCACCATCATCGGCAGGCTGCGGGCCAGCCCGCACAGCGCCGAGCCCACGACGAACAGCGCCAGCGAGAAGAGGTAGACGCGCTTCTGCCCGAACATGCGGCCGAGGAAGGCGGTGAGGGGCATGACCACCACCGTCGCGACCACGAAGCCGGTGGTCACCCAGGTCATCTCTTCCACGGTCGCGCCGAGGGCACCACGCAGGTGCGGGGTCGCCACCGCGACGATCGACGTGTCGATGGCCCCCATGAGTGTGCCGAAGGTCACCGAGAGGGTGACCAGCCACTTGTTGGTGGGCGCGCGCGTCGCTGACCCGCCCAGGCGGGGCAGGGCAGACGTGGCGGTGCTCGCGGAGCCGGTCACGTGCGCACCGTACAGAGCCCCGGCTGCGGCGTCAAAGCGCGGCGGCGCGGGCGGGTCGATCGGCCCTGGCGGAGGACGCGCTCGAGGCACGGCGACGTGCGAGCTGGATGCATGCGCGGAAGTGGATGCGAGCGCCGGCGATTGGGTTACAGCGTGCCGCGGGCGCGTCGGCGGGCCTGCCCCGGGGTCGGGACGACCCCCGACCCCATGCCACATCGCGCTCCGCGGGCACGGAGATCTCGCGGCACCGCCGCGCACGCTCTCGCCGCTCCCGCTCGCGCGCACCCGCTCGCGGCGCTGGCCGATAGGGAGGCATGTGGCGACGGGGTGGGGCGGGCGGGGTTGCATGCACTTGCGCAGCGATCGCCTGCGCAGCGATGATGATTGGCGTGGTGCCGGCCCTGGCATTAACGTCCGCGGGTGGGGCAGGTGCACCGCGACCGAGATCGGACGCGAGATCGTCGGACGATGCGTGGGCCGTGTTTCGCGCGCTGGACATGGATGGTGCGACGGGCTCGGGGTGGAGTCGGGGCCGGGGCGACGAAGGCTCCCGGGGTGGCGATGCGGCTGGCCCTGGCCATCGTCTGGCTGGTCGGCCTGTCCGTCCCGCTGGGCGTGGGGGGCTGCCGGACCCCACGGACGGGCCCGCCGCCACCGGTGCCGCCCTCCGCGGCGCGCCTGGTGGTCGATTTCCTCGACGTGGGACATGGCGACGCCATTCTCGTCACCTCACCGGCGGGGAGGCGGGTGCTCATCGACGGAGGCCCAGGCGAAGCCGGGCCCCGCGTGGCGGCGTTCGTTCGCGCGCGCTCCGCGCTGCCGCTCGATCTGGTGGTCCTGACCCACCGCCACGCGGATCATCTGGGCGGGCTCGGCCAGGTGATCGCCAGCTCGGGAGCGCGGCTCTTCATGGACATGGAGGCGCCGTCTCCTGCCCCTACCTCTTCTTCTCCTTTCTCCTCCACCGACCCGCCCCGCGCCCATGCGAGCCCCGCTTACGCCCGGTTGGTGGCGCTGCTCGAGCAGCGCCACATCCCGGTGCGGAACGCCGTGCGTGGGCGCACCGTCGATCTGGGGGGTGGCGCGAGCCTGGTGCTGCTGACCCCACCCGAGCCCCCCATCGTGGGGTCCCGGTCGGACGTCAACGCCAACAGCGTGGTGGTCCGCCTCGAGCTCGGCCACGTGCGGATGCTGTTCACGGGAGACGCCGAGGCGGTGACCGAGACCTGGTTGCTCGGATCGGGGGCGGACGTGCGCGCCGACGTGCTGAAGCTGGCCCACCACGGCAGCCGGTACGCCTCGTCGACGCTCTTCCTCGCCGCGGTGGGTCCGCGGGTGGCCGTGGCGTCCTGCGGACCGGACGGTCACAGCGGTCAACTTCATCCCGACACGGAGGCGCGGGTCCGGAGCACGGGCGCGAGGCTCTACCGGACGGATCTCGACGGCGACATCGAGATCTCGACCGACGGTCGCGATCTGCGCGTGGAGACCCAGCGCGCAAGGCCGATGCCGTAAGCTCGCGACGCATGACCGACCGCTCGCCATTCGCTTCGCCGCCACCGGCCGAGAGCAGCGCACGCACCGGCTCCAGCCCCCCGCCGGATCGCGAGGCCCCCTGCACCGCGGTCTTCGTCGATGCCATCGAGGACGGCGTGGCCCGGATCCTGGACGCGCACGAAGAAGGGAGCTGGTCATTGCCCGTCGCCTGGTTGCCCGCGAACGTACGCGAGGGGGAATGGCTCTCGCTGACCGCGCGCAGAACGAGCCCGCCTCATCCGCCAGGTGATCCCGATGGAAAGACCCCCGAGGCCCGCCGCGCGAACCTCTCCGCCGACGATCCCGGAGGCCCGATCAAGCTCTGACGACGAACGGGTTGCCGTCAGGGCGCGACCGCGTAGAACGCGGCGAGCGAGAGCAACATGCCCGCGATGCCGACGATGGTCTCGCAGACGGTCCAGGTGCGGAGGGTCTGGATCACCGACAGCCCCAGGAATTCCTTGACGATCCAGAAGCCGGCGTCGTTGAGGTGCGACAGGAACATCGAGCCGCAGCCAATGGCGACCACGATCAGGGCGGTCTGGTTGGCGGTGAGCTCCGGGTGCAGGGCCATCACGGGGACCAGCAGGCCCGAGGCGGTCGTGATGGCGACGGTGGCCGAGCCAGTCGCGACGCGAATGAACGCCGACAGAAGCCAGCCGTAGAGCAAGGGTGGCAGGTGCATGACCTCGCCCCCGCGACCGATGGCGTCCGCGACCCCGGCGTCGCGCAGGACCCGCGCGAATCCACCGCCGCCGCCGACGATGAGCAGGGTCATGCCCATGGTCGAGATGCACTCCTCGGTGAACTTCAGCACGCGGGCTCGGGTGTATCCGCACCGCGTCCCGAACCCCCAGGCGGCGAAGAGCACCGCGACCAGCAGCGCGATGGTCGGGTTGCCGATGAAGTTGGCCGCGGCGCGGAGGTGGCTGGTTGGCGGGAGCGTCAGCTCGGCGAGGGTGGCGAGCAGCATGAGGCCGACCGGGAGCAGCACCGAGAAGAGGGTCAGGGCGAAGCCTGGCAACCGGAACCCGGGGCCGAGGGCCGTGCTCTTCTGCGGCGCCACGGGGGCCTCCGCCTTCACGTGCCGGACGGCGATCCGTGCGAAGAGGGGCCCAGCCACGATGGCGGTCGGGATCCCGACCACGAACCCCCAGAAGAGGACCAGCCCCATCTTGGCGCCGAGCGCGCCCACGGCCACCACGGGTCCCGGGTGCGGCGGCATGAGCCCGTGCATGACCGACATGCACGAGAGCAGGGGAATGGCGAGCTTGAGGAAGGGCTGCTTGGTCTCGTAGGTCAAGGTCAAGAGGATGGGCACGAGCAGCACGAAGCCCACGGCGAACCAGGTCGTGAGCCCGACGACCAGGGCCAGCGCCATCACGCACCACTGGATGTGCTTCGGCCCGAAGATCCGCGCGAAGCGCTTGGCCAGCACCTCGGCGCCGCCCGACTCCGCCAGCAGCTTTCCGAGCATGGTGCCGAGGCCGATGACCGCCGCGATGCTGCCGAGGGTCGCGCCGAGGCCGTCCGAGAAGGACTTCACCACCGCCACCATGGTGTAGGCGATGCTCTTGCCGGACGGGTCCTTGAGGTGGGCGCCCATGAAGACGGCCGCCGCGCCAACCAGCAGGGACGCCAGCATCAGCGAGATGAAGGCGTTCACCTTGAACCGGGTGACGAGGAGGACGAGAAGCGCGATGGCGGCGACGGCGACCACCAGGAGTCTGAGGTCCGCTGGGCTCACGGTGGGCGAATCTCGCACAAAATCCCCTGCCGCGCGACGATCCAAGCGCGGGACAAGCACGGGCCGAGCGCGGTCCACGCACCGGGACGAACCGATGTCGGGGCGCCCCGGCACTGCGTGGTGTAGTGTTCCGGCCGGCACATGATCAGCCGATACGAGAAAGGGGCGACGCGATGTACCTGACCCGACACCAAACCGCCGATGGGGCCCGCTGGGCCGTCGACGGTCGCTTCTTGCCGGCCGCCTTCGAGCTCGGGCTGGCCCTGCAGCTCCCGGCCGCGGCCATCCCCGGGCTCCTGCAAGCGATGCCCCGTGGCGCTCTGGCGACCGGGCCGCTCCTCGCCCCCGTGGAGCCCACCCAGGAGATCTGGGCCAGCGGGGTCACCTACCTGCGCAGCCGCGAGGCGCGAGAGGCCGAGTCCACCGTCAAGGATGTATACGCCCGGGTCTACGACGCCAAGCGGCCAGAGCTCTTCTGGAAGGCCATCGGGTGGCGGGTGGTGGGGCACGAGGGGCCGATCCGGGTGCGGGATGACAGCGCCTGGAACGTCCCCGAGCCAGAGCTGACGCTGGTGGTGAACGCACACCGCGAGATCGTGGGGTTCTGCGTGGGCAACGACGTGTCGTCCCGCGACATCGAGGGCGAGAATCCCCTGTACCTGCCCCAGGCCAAGGTCTACGAGGGCTCGTGCGCGCTCGGCCCCGGGCTCTCGCTGCAGGCCCCCGACACCCTGCGCGATCTGCCGATTGAGATTGTGATTCTGCGTGAGGGGCGGCCGGCCTTCGAGGGCTCGACCCGCACCGGGCAGATCAAGCGGCCGCTCGAGGAGCTGGTCGAGTACCTCGGCAAGGAGCTGGACTTTCCCCGGGGGGTGTTCCTGATGACCGGGACCGGCATCATTCCCCCGCACGACTTCAGCATGAAGCGCGGCGATCGGGTGCGCATCACGATTGGCTCGCTCACGCTGGAGAACGACGTCGCACGCACCCCGAGCGCCAGGAGAGCACCGTGACCGCCAGCCAGACTCAGACTCAGACTCAGCCACGACCCGTCCTCGTCGCCGGCGAGTGGCGACCGTCCGCCGACCCGCACGGGAGCTTCAGCGCCGTCGATCCGTCCACCTCGACTCCGCTCCCCGAGTCCTATCCGGTGTCCGGGACCAAGGACGTGACCCGGGCCTGCGAGGCGGGGCTCGAGGCGGCCGTGGCGCTCCGCTCGATGCCGGACGCCGCCGACCGCATCGCGCGGTTTCTCGACGGCTATGCGGCGCGCATCGAGGTGTCGGCGGATGGGCTGGTCGCCATGGCCGCCCGCGAGACCGCGTATCCGGTCACCCCGCGCCTGCGCGCGGTCGAGCTGCCGCGGACCACCAACCAGCTGCGCCAGGGCGCCGCCGCGGCCCGGGATCGGTCGTGGACCCACGCCACCATCGACACCCAGGCCAACCTGCGCGCGTACCAGGCCGCGCTCGGCGGGCCCGTGGTGGTCTTCGGACCCAACAACTTTCCCTTCGCCTTCAACTCGATCGCCGGCGGCGACTTCGTGGCGGCGGTGGCGGCCGGCAATCCGGTGATCGGCAAGGCCAACACCGGTCACCCCGGGACCAGCCGCCTGCTGGCGGAGCTGGCGGTCGAGGCGGCCCGCGAGAGCGGGCTGCCGGCCGCGATGGTCCAGCTCATCTACCGGACGCCCGCCGCGGTGGGCTTCGAGCTCGTCGCCCATCCGGCGGTGGCCGCCACCGGGTTCACGGGCAGCAAGAGCGCCGGGCTTCAGCTGAAGGCGGCGGCCGACCGCGCCGGCAAGCCCATCTACCTCGAGATGTCGAGCGTCAACCCGATCTTCGTCTTGCCAGGCGCGCTCGCGGAGCGCCTGCCGGCCGTGGCCAAGGAGCTCTTCGACTCGTGCGCGCTCGGGGCCGGGCAGTTCTGCACGCGGCCCGGGCTGACCGTGGTGTGTGACGACGTCGCGGGCCAGGCGTTCGTGGCGGAGGTGGCCGCCCTGTTCGCCAAGGGGCCCCCGGGGACCCTGCTCGGCCCGTCGGGGCTGGCCGGCATCGCGAGCGGCATCGAGGAGCTCCGCAAGCACGGCGCCGAGCTGGTGGTCGGGGGCCACCCCCTCGCCGGCCCGCGCATCAGCCACGAGAGCACCTTGTTGCGGGTGTCGGGCGATGGCTTCCTCGCGAACCCCCACGCCCTGCAGACGGAAGCCTTCGGCACCGTCAACACCATCGTGCTCGCCCGGGACGTGGGCCAGATGGTGGAGATCGCCACCCGCCTCGAGGGCAACCTCACCGGGACCATCTACAGCGACACCAGCGGCAAGGACGACGCCGAGTACCCGCGGGTGGCCGAGGTGTTGCGCCAGCGGGTGGGCCGGCTGCTCAACGACAAGATGCCGACCGGCGTGGCGGTCTCGCCCGCGATGAACCACGGCGGGCCGTTCCCGGCGACCGGCCACCCGGGCTTCACCGCGGTGGGTCTGCCCGCGTCGATGTCGCGGTTCGCGGCCCTGCAGTCCTTCGACAACGTGCGGGCCCACCGCCTTCCAGTCGAGCTGCAGGACAAGAACCCCACCGGGCGGATGTGGCGCTCGATCGACGGCGCCTGGACCCAGAAGGACGTCGGCGGCGCGGCCTGATGTCAGCCCGTCGCGAGCAGGGTGGTTGCGAGCGGCGTCACCTCGGGAGCCGGTCGTGAGTCATCCGGCGGCCGAGCTGTCCCTCGCCGAGCTGCTCGGCGGCGGCGAGCTCTTCGCCGACACCCGCACCAAGGCCAGCGGGCCGGAAGGGCAGCTGCCGATCACGCCCGAGATGCTGCTCGCCGAGCCGAGCGGCAACCTCTTCGGGATGACCCAGGACGCCGGGATGGGCTGGGCCCCGTCCGAGGTCGGGCGCGCGCAGTTCCTGATCGTCAGCACCCAGGGGGGGCTGCGCGATGCCGACGGCACCCCGGTCGCGCTCGGGTACCACACCGGGCACTGGGAGATCGGGCTCCTGGTGCGCGCCGCCGCCGAGACCCTGCGCGCCGCCGGGGTGGTCCCCTTCGCGGCCTACTGCAGCGATCCCTGCGACGGCCGGACCCAGGGGACCGTCGGGATGTTCGACAGCCTCCCGTATCGCAACGACGCCGCCATCACCATGCGCCGGCTCATCCGCTCGCTGCCGCGGCGATCCGGGGTGATGGGCATCGCGACCTGCGACAAGGGCCTGCCGGCGACCTTGCTGGCCCTCGCCGGGTGCCGCGATCTCCCGGGGATCGTGGTCCCGGGGGGCGTGACCCTGCCCGCGATCGGCGGGGAGGACGCCGGGAAGGTGCAGTCGATCGGCGCCCGCTTCGCCCACGGGCTCATCACCCGGGACGAGGCCGCGACGATGGGCTGCCGCGCCTGTGGCACTCCGGGGGGAGGCTGTCAGTTCCTCGGCACCGCGGCGACCTCGCAGGTGGTGGCCGAGGCCTTCGGTCTGACCCTGCCCCACAGCGCCCTCGCGCCGTCGGGCGAGCCGGCCTGGCTGGACATGGCCCGCCGCTCGGCGCGGGCCCTCGTGCGGCTCTCGGCACGAAACATCCCGCTGTCGGCGATCCTGACCCCCGGGGCGCTCGAGAACGCGATGTTGCTCCACGCGGCCTTCGGCGGCTCGACCAACCTCTTGCTGCACATCCCGGCCCTGGCCCACGCGGCCGGGCTCAGGCGCCCGACCATCGAGGACTGGAACCGCATCAACCGCTCGACCCCGCGGCTGGTCGATGCGTTGCCGAACGGGCCGCGCAACCACCCCACCGTCCAGGTGTTCATGGCCGGCGGCGTGCCCGAGGTCATGCTGCATCTGCGGCGCATGGGATTGCTCGACGTCGGCGCCCTCACCGTGACCGGGGAGAAGCTCGGGACGGTGCTCGACTGGTGGGAAGCCAGCGACCGGCGGCGCGAGGCCCGGGCGCGGCTTCGGGCCTCCGATGGGATCAATCCCGACGACGTGATCATGGACGCGGACGCCGCGCGCCGGGCCGGGCTCACGAGCACGGTGGTCTTCCCGTCGGGCAACCTGGCCCCGGAGGGCTCGGTGGTCAAGGCGACGGCCATCGATCCCTCGGTGGTGGGTGAGGATCAGGTCTACCGTCACCGGGGACCCGTGCGGGTCTTCGGCTCCGAGGTGGAGGCGATCGCCGCCATCAAGGGCACGAGCCGGCCGCCCGTGAAGGCGAATGACGTCGTGGTCCTGATCGGCGCGGGGCCGCTCGGCACCGGGATGGAGGAGACGTACCAGCTCACCTCGGCCCTCAAGTACGTCCCCTGGGGCAAGCACGTCGCCATCGTGACCGACGCCCGGTTCTCCGGGGTCTCGACCGGCGCCTGCCTCGGGCACGTGGGACCCGAGGCGCTGGCCGGCGGGCCGATCGGCAAGCTGCGCGACGGGGACATCGTCGAGATCATGGTGGACCGGCGGGCGCTGACCGGACGGGTCGACCTGGTGGCGGTGCCGGTGCCCGACCGGGACCAGCCGCGCGCCCTCGATCCCGGCGAGGCGGTGCGACTGCTGGCGGAGCGCACCACCCATCCGGCGGTTCGGCCACACGCCCGCCTGCCCGACGACACCCGCCTCTGGGCAGCTCTGCAGCAGGCGAGTGGCGGCACCTGGGCGGGTTGCATCTACGACGTCGATCGGATCATCGAGGTGATCGAGGCTGGCCTCGCGTCGCTGCGGCCCGCGGGCGCGCGCGAGCGCCTGCCTCGCGACGAAGGTGCTGAATAGAAACGGCCCCGCCGGGTCGTGGGCTCTCTTCCATGCGCGTGCTCGTGACCGGCGCTTCCGGCGCCATCGGCAGGCCGGTGTGCGCGTTTCTGGCCGGACGGGGGCACGCCGTCCGGCGCTTCGATCGGTCGCCCGCGGGGGCACCCGCACGGGATGGCGTCGCCCCCGGTCCCGATGACGTGCGCGGGGAGCTCGGCGATCTCGGGGCGCTGACCGGGGCCTGCGCCGGGATCGAGGCCATCGTGCACCTGGCGGCGGTCCCCGACGACGCGCCCTTCGAGCAGCTGGTCCCTTCGAACGTCGTGGGTCTTTACCACCTGCTCGACGCCGCCCGGCAGCATTCCGTCCCGCGGGTGGTGCTGGCGAGCTCGGTCCAGGTGGCCTGGCATCGAGCCGCGGGTGATCCCCGGCGGACCTCGATGCACGTCGAGCCCACCAACCACTATGCGCTCACCAAGGTGTGGGCGGAGCAGATGGGCGAGATGTACGCCCGCAAGTTCCCGATGGCGATCATCGCGGCCCGCATCGGCTGGATGGTCCGGGACGAGCGCGAGGCCCTGCGGATGCGGGAGGTGGCGATGTCGCGCCACTACATCAGCCGGCGCGACGTCGCGCACTTCATGGCCTGCGCCATCGAGGCGCCCTTCGCGGGCTTCGCGACCTTCTACGCCATCGGACCGGAGGGCCGCGACGCCTACGATCTCGCGGCGCCGGCCGCCGCCATCGGCTACGACCCGCAGGACCGCTTTCCAGCCGGCCTTCCCTTCGATTTTCCCCCTGGGCCCGATTCGCCGAGCGCGCCAACCGGGTGAAGCGGGCGGTGAGCGGGCCGCGCACGGGGGCGACGCCGGGTGCGGATCGATTGTGGCTTCACCTGCCGATTTCATCGCGTAAGTTTCGGTCAACCGTGAAGCCCAGCGACGACTTCGTACCCTCCCGCGAGCAGCTCCTGCACACCCTCTACGAGGCGTCCGAGCTCGAGCACACGCTCATGTGCACCTATCTCTATGCGGCCTTCAGCCTGCGGGATGGCGAGGCCGAGGGGCTGACCGCCGAGGAGGCCACCGCGGTGTCGGCCTGGCGCAAGACCATGGTCGACGTGGCCATCGAGGAGATGGGGCACCTGGCGGCGGTGTGGAACATCACCTCGGCGCTCGGCGGCGCGCCCCACTTGGGACGCGGGAACTTCCCGCTCGATCCGGGGGCGCTCCCGGCGGGGCTGGTGGTCAAGCTGGCACCGTTCAGCGCGGCGGTGCTGCAGCACTTCATTCACCTCGAGCGACCGGTGGGCTCGGCCGAGCCCGAGGGGGAGGGGTTCGCTCCAGAGTTTCTCTTCTCGCGCGGCGTTCGGGCCCCGCGGATCACCCCCATGGCGCTGGACTACGAGACGGTGGGCGAGTTCTACGAGGCGCTCGAGGCCAGCCTGCGCGCGTTCGTCGCGCACCAGGGAGAGGCCGTCGCCTTTTGCGGCGACCGAGAGCTCCAGCTGTCGTCGAGCGAGGTCGATCTGGCGGGCGTCAAGCCGGTGGTGTGCCTCGAGACCGCGCTCGAGGCCCTGACGTCGATCGTGGAGCAGGGGGAGGGCGCGCCCTTGCATTCGGTGGGCTCTCACTACCAGAAGTTCGCCGCCATCCGCTCCGAGCTCGCGGCCCTCCAGGCGGCCCGACCGGCGTTCGCTCCGGCGTTTCCGAGCGCCCACAACCCGGTCCTGCGGCCGCCCATGCGCCGCGAGGGACGGGTCTGGATCGAGGATCCGCAGGCCGCCGCCACCGTCGATCTCGCCAACACCGGATACCAGCTGATGTTGCGGCTGCTGGCGTTCTCCTACCTCGTCCCGCGACCGGCGGCCGACAAGGGGGTGGTGGTGGAGCTCGCGATTGGCCTCATGCGGGCGGTCACCGCGCTCGGCGAGCACGCCGCCCGGCTGCCCGCGGGGCCGTCGCATCCGGCCTGCCACGCCGGGATGTCCTTCACCGCCCTGCGGGACGCGGCCGCCCTGCCGCCCGGCCCGTCCGCGCACCGCTTCTTCCGCGAGCGTCTCCACGAGGTGGCGGAAGCCGGTGCCGGGCTCGCGTCTTCGTGGTCGTCGTCGTCGTCGTCGGCTGGGTCGGGAACGGTCGCGACCCGGGCCGGGGGCCGGCTCGAGCGTGCGGCGCGCATCCTCGCCGAGCTCGATCGGCGCGGCGACCACGCGCTCGGCGATGAGGTGGCGGCTGGCTCGCCGATCGCCCAGGCCGCGGTGGCGCCCGCGCCGAAGCCGGTTGCACCCGAGCAGCCGGTCCTGCCCGGACGGCCGGTCCTGCCCGGGCTGCCGCCTGGGGACCCGGCGCCCCCCCCGGTGCCGACGGTGGTCGGCGGGGTGGAGCACATCGAGGGCCAGGCCCTGACTCTGCTCTTCGACGGCAAGAAGTGCATCCACTCCCGCTTCTGCGTGACCGGCGCTCCCCAGGTGTTCCTGGCCAACGTCAAGGGCCCCTGGATCCGCCCCGATGCGGTCCGCGTCGAGGCCCTGGTGGAGATCGCGCACGCCTGTCCGTCGGGCGCCATCGCGTACCGGCGCAAGGACGGGCAGCCGGACGAGACGGCTCCCCCGGTGAACCTGATCTCGGTGCGCGAGGCGGGGCCCTATGCCGTGCGCGGCGCCCTCGATCTCGACGGCCAGACCGGCTTCTTTCGCGCCACCCTCTGCCGATGTGGGGCCTCGAAGAACAAGCCGTATTGCGACAACAGCCACCACGAGATCGGGTTCTCGGCCTCCGGGGAGCCGGCGACGACCTCACGAACCGACATGCTCCCCGTGCGCGATGGGCCGCTCACGATCAATCCTCAGACCGATGGCCCCCTCAACGTGCGCGGAAATCTCGAGATCACGAGCGGGACGGGCCGCGTGGTTGCTCGCCTCGGTCAGGCGAAGCTCTGTCGTTGCGGCGCGAGCAACACCAAGCCCTTCTGCGACGGCAGCCACGCCCGGGTCGGGTTCCGGTCGACCTGACGCTCGCCTCCGGCCGGCCGCTACTCGGCCGGCTCCAGCATTGGCCCGGCGTGGGCGAGCTCTTCGTCGTCGGCGTGGTGATGTCCACTCACGGCGCTCGGGGTCACCTGGGCGAAGCGGGCGCAGCCGGCGAGCACGCCCGCCACCCCGAGGTACGCCAGGGCCACCACCGGGGTCTCGCCGAACCCGATGGCCTCGCCATGCATGAAGCCAAAGAAGGTCAGCCCAGCCCCGACCAGCGCGAAGATGGCCGATTTCATGAACTGTCGCTCGATGATGAAGACCGCGATCGAGGCCAGGATGACGCCCCCGAGGATCGCGCCTCCCCCCATGACGGCCAGCCCCTTGTACAGAACGCCGATGTCGCCGAGCTTGTCGTAGCCGACCGCGGCTGCGTTGGTCCCCGCCGCCGCCAGCGAGTTGTCGATCTGAAGCTTGCCCCAGGCGGCGATGTGCGGCGTCAGGGAGAGGACGATGGCCGGGGCGTGGCTCTTCGGGGTCTCCTGGAAGGCCTGCGAGCCGATCAGCATCCCGATGTAGAGCAGGATTGGCGATATGGCGACCACGGGGACCAGAGAGACGATCAAGGAGATGACCCCGAGCCAGGAGAGCAGGAGGACACTGACCCCCGTGGCCGCCGAATATCCGATGCGTCCTCCCATGGCCTTCCAGCCCGGGTGACCGATGTAGACCGCGTTGATGAAGGGGTTGCCCATCGAGCAGCCGATCAGACTGATCACGCCATCGGCGGTGAGCACCCGCGTGGTGGGGAAGCTGTCCCCGGCCACCGCCGCGCTCTCGACGTTGTCGAGCGCCTCGACCAGATCGTAGATGCCGAACGGGATGGCGGTCACCAGGATCACGCCGAGGAACTGGAAGCCTGAGAAGATGTGGCCCACCGCCGGCAACGGGACCGAGAACCCGAAGCTCGAGACCGAGTCGACGAGGCTCTTCTTGCTCATTCCGAGGTCGAATCCGAGGGCTGTCCCACCCCAGGCAATGGCCGTCCCCACCCCGATCGCCACCAATCCGGCCGGGATGCCCCGAAAGTAACGGACCCCTCCGAACCAGCTGGCGAGGATGATGGCGAAGCAGACGATGCCGATGGTGGGATTCATGAACATCTGCAGCGCCGGGCGCATCGATATGAAGGCGATCGAGACCCCGGCCAGGGTGCCGAGCAGCGCAGCGCGCGGGGTGATCTTCCGGATGTAGGGGGCGAGAAAGCCGCCAGCCATCAGCACGAAGCTCTGGATGAAGACCCAGGTCAGGCCAGCTTCCCACCCCTTGACGGGATCGCCGGTCTTGGCGGCGATGGGCAGCATGATCACGAAGGTGACGACGAACATGTGCGGGACGCTGATCCCGGAGGGGAGCGCACAGACGTCGCTGCGTCCGGTCTTCTTGGCCAGGTTGTAGGCCAGGCGGGCATAGTAGAGCGTGCTGATGCACAACATCAGCCCGGTGGCGGGCAGGATGCGCCCGAAGACCAGGGCATCAGGCATCTTGAGGACGAACCGCAGCAGCCCGGTCAGAACAATCAGGTTCACCAGGATGTTGGTGCCGAACCCGAAGAAGGCGTTCCAGTCGCCCGGTGTCCAGAGCACCGGCTTGTCCCGCATCGTCACTCCGGATTTGCCCATGGTCGTGGTCTTCGTCGTCGTCATGCTGGTTCTCCCTTCGCTGCAGCGACTCCGCCGCGCAAGCGGGGCGTTCCCCGTCGACCCTTCGCCTGTCTTTGACCCGGCGGCGCCGCTCGGCCGTCCGCTAGGCGGCGAGCGCCGCCGTGATGCGGGCGACGTCGGTCACCCACCCGAAGATCCCGCCCTGAGCCTTGATCATGCGCAGACCAACTTCGTGGAATTCTGGGAAGTAGGAGGCGCAACAATCACCGGGCACCAGGCAGCGGAATCCCCGGTCATTGGCCTCGCGCACCGTCGTGTGGACGCACACTTCGGTCGTCACCCCGCACACGATCAAGGTCTCGATGCCGCGGTTCTGCAACACCAGGTGCAGGTCGGTGGCGAAGAACGCGCCCTTGCCCGGCTTGTCGATCACCGGCTCCCCCTTGCGGGGCGCGAGGGCGTCGATGATGTCGTGCCCGCGCTCTCCCCGGATCAAGATGCGTCCCATCGGGCCTGGCGCCCCGATGCGCATGCTCGGTGCGCCGCGCTCGACCTTGGCGCGGGGCGCGTCGCTCATGTCGGGGCGATGCCCCTCGCGGGTGTGGACCACGAGCAGGCGATTGCGCCGCGCGACCTCGAGCAGGGCGCGACAGGGCCCCACCGCGGCGTTCAACAGCGAGACGTCGTTCCCCAGCGTCTCGCCAAATCCCCCGGGCTCGAGAAAGTCCCGCTGCATGTCGATCATCACGACGGCGGTGCGGCTCGGATCTATCGGGAGCGGCTCTGGCTCTGCATCGACGATTGCACTTCCCATGAGCGACCTGCCTCCTTGGTCGGCTCATGACGTCCGACCACCACCGGCAGACTAGCCGACGGTGGTTTCCGCACGGTTTCCAGGCGTCGCAATCGGCGTAACGCGTGGGCGCCACAGCGACTGGCGCCCGCCGGGCCGGATCTGGGGGCTGCGCGGGTATATGCGGCTGCGACCCCGTGACGGGCAGGGGCGAGAGCTCGGAGGGGGCGCCGCCGCGCGCGCACGCTGCTGCTGGTTCCGCTGCAGGGAGGCCTCGCGGTCCGCTTCCGGGGTGCGCGGCGGACGACTCAAGATTCCGAAGAGGAGCGCCGCGGTGGCGGCCAGGATCGCGATGGGATCGGCCTCGGATGACGCCATCTCTCCGAGGTCGCAGCCGCCAGCGTGAGCCACCGAAACGGCGCCGGTGGTCGACGGACCCGCTCCGCTCGTCAGGTTGCCGGTGCTCTGGCCGCCGGCTCCTGCGGCGCCGGCGGCGGGGCCGGTGCCGCCGGACGCGGGATCTGCGGGGGGCGGGGCGACCTCCTGCCGGAAGTGGATGGTGGGCCCCGGGCAGGTCATTCCGACGCTGGAGCTGTCGGGACAGGCCACCCCGGTCTTCACGTCGGCGAAGGCCAGCAGGCGCTGAAACGACTCGCCGTCGTCGGAGGAGACGCTGATGTCGAAGTTGCCCTCGGTGACTCCGCAGGCGTACAGCCGGCCGCCGTGGGCATCGAGGCACCCCACCCGCGTGAGCCCGGAGCCAGGGATCGCCTCGAAGTGGGCGCCCCGATCCCGCGAGCGCCACAGCCCCTCCGCTCCGCCCACCCACACGGTGAGGCCGTCGGGCGACATGGTGAAGCCATTCATCGAGGTCATGGTGGCGAGCGTGGCGAAGCTCTTGCCGGCGTCCGTGGTGACGATGAGCCGCTCGGGCAGCTCGAGGCTGGTGGCCTCCACGTGCAGGTACACCCGGTCGGGATCGCCGGGGTCGACCGCCAGCAACCGCGCCTGGAGCTCGTTGCTGCCGAGCGGGATGAGGTGCTCGACGGCGGTGTTGCCCCCGTCGGTCGACACCGAGAGCTTGTGCACCAGGGTGGCGTCGGCCGCGACGTCGACGGCGCTCCGGTAGATCCGGTTCGGATCCGAGGGGGCCACCCGCACCCGGGTGTAGGGCACCTGGCCGTCTCCGACGGCGGTCCAGGTGGCGCCCGCGTCGTCGCTGCGGAAGAGCCCGGTCGACGAGGGGGCGGTGCTGGCGAGGAGGTAGCGCCGTCGGGGCTGGCCGGGCACCCCGACCACGTCGAAGGTGGCCGCGCCGCCGCCGAGCGGCCCGGTCGCGGAATGCCAATCGCATAAGTCGGCGCTGCCGGTCACGAGGCCATTGGCGAAGGTGGCCACCGCGAGCTGCCCATCGGACGTGACCAGGATCGGGGTCGGCGTGGTGTCCGTCCCCCAGATCACGTCGCTGCAGAGGTACTGGAAGCTCGCCTGGCCGTCGCTCGAGATCATCAGCCCGCGGTTGGTCTGGACGAGCATGCGCTCCGGCGCCGCGACGACGGCGCCGGCGGAGCTGGTCTTCGTGTCGCCCGGCGCCCACAGAATGCCGGTGCCCTGCGGCGGATCGTGCGCGAGCGCGTCCGATGCCAGAGCCACTCCGAGCAACGCCGGGACGACACGAAGACGGTACTTCATAGCCCCGTGCACCCGTTTTCGCGGAGGAACGAGCCCGAGGAGAGGCCGCCGTTCGGGTAGGCGAGCACGAAGTTGTAACACATCTCCTGCTTGGTCCCCTGGCCGTAGAAGGCGGCCCCACCGTATGTGCAGGTGGTGGTGAGGGTGTCACCCGGCATGATCACCGCCGGCGTGTCGTAGCCGATCTGGTTGGCGAACTCGAAGGGCTTGTCGATCAGCATCTCGGTGGTGCCGCCCTTGCGGTTGATGACGGTGGTCATGTGGCGGCCCTGCAGGTGCATGTGCGGCGTGGCCGAGATGATGGTGACCGGACCGGTGGCCTTGGGGGTGCAGACCCCGCTGGTATTCCCGCCCGAGGGCAACGAGATGTTCTCGGTGCCGAGCCAGTGGATGCCAGCCTCGTTCTTGCGAAGCTTCTTGGTCACGCACATGTGCACGCCGCTGGCGTCGGCCTGGGTGCCCATGGTGTTGTTGTAGTGAATCTCGAGCGTGAAGCCGGCCCCCGCGACCGACTGGCCCACGTCGGGGGGCAAGGTGGAGGCCTGTCCACCCGGCGCCCAGCCGGTCACCATCGCGGCGCTCGGGTGCGCGCCCGAGCAGTCCATGTCCGAGCCGTCGGTCACGCTGCCGGTGTCGTTGTAGAGGATCCAGTGGTGGATGACCTTGTCGTTGTCGATGACCGGGCTCCAGCTCACCATCTGCACCTTGTCGCTGCCCCAGGGCGGCGAGAAGTTGAAGCAGTGATAGAGGTCGGGCGTGGTCGGGACGTTGTAGCGCTTGGTCTTGGAGGAGGGATCGTGCGCGACGATGTCGTAGCAGGTCACGTCCGGATCGGCCGAAGGCGGGGTCGTCCCGGTCGAGGTCCCGGTGCCGCTGCCGCTGCCGCCGCTGCCGGTGGCGACGGTGGTCTGGCAGGTGTCGGACTTGGCGCCGGCGTTGATCCAGGTGGTGAGGGTGGAGATCTCGGCGGTGGTGAGGCGCGTGGCGGGGGCCGCCGGCATCGGCTTGGCGTTGTCCTGGATGCGAGCGATGACCGCCTGTCCCACGGTCGAGCCGCCGGAGGTGGCCATCTTCTTGAAGTCCGCGGCGGTCACCAGTGACATCGGTGCGCCGAACTTCGGCTGGCTGCCGTGGCAGGTCGCGCAGTGCGCCTGCAACACGGTGGACACCGCGCAGGGCAGGTCGCTCGACGCGGTGGCCGGCGGTGGGGTGCTGGTCGAGCTGCCGCCGCTGCCGGTGGTCACCATCCCGCTGCTCCCTCCGCTGCTGGGATCGACGTTGCCGCCTCCCACGGTGGTGGCGCCACCGCTGCCGTTGCCGCTGCCAGGCGAGCTCAGCGAGCCGCGCCCACCGCCCGAGCCGGATCCGACGTTGACGTCCGATCCCGCGGTGCCGAAGCTCGCGCCGCCGCCGCACCCGAGCAGCATGATCAGTGTCCCGGAGAAGAAGAGCTCGGCCCAGTGTGGATCGCGTGTCATCGATGTACCTCCCATTGGTTCGCTGGCATTGGTGGCGTGCGGCGCGCGCTCGACGAGGAGAGCCTCCTCGAGTCACGGGCGGCCGCGTGGCGCTTTCGCCGCAGTCGCCGCAGTCGCCGAATTCCAAAGCAACAAGCGCACCAGGTGATCGCATGTGCGCATCCGCGCCTCCGCGCGGGCCGCGCGACGCACGTCGGCCCGCATCAGGCCGGGCTGGCCGGGGATTTGCTGTGCACCCGGGTGGAGCGCGTTGCCACTCAAAGGAGCTTGACGATGAAACCCGGTTCCCGAATCTCTGGCTTTTACGAATTGCCGATCGAGCAGCGTCGTCTGATCTTGATCGAGCGCGGCTGGCTCGATGGCGAGGACGTCGCGCGCCTGGCCTATGGTGGCCTCACGGTTCAGGCGGCCGACGGCATGGTCGAGAACGCCATTGGATTGCACGCGCTGCCGCTCGGCATCGGCTTGAATTTCCTGATCAATGGCCGCGATCACCTGGTGGCGATGGCCACCGAGGAGCCCTCGGTGATCGCGGCGGCCTCCAATGCCGCGCGCATCGTGCGGGGCGGCGGCGGCTTCCGCTACGCGGCCGACGAATCGATCATGACGACCCAGATCGAGATCCGCGAGGTCCGGGATCCGGCGGGCGCCACCCGGGTGATCCTGGCCGAGAGCGAGACGATCCTGGCCATCGCGCGGACCACGGTCCCCCGGCTGGTGGCGCGCGGGGGCGGCCCGCGCGCCCTCGAGGTGCGTCAGATCGATGCATCCACGCTGGTTGTCCACGTGCACGTGGATTGCCTGGATGCAATGGGGGCGAACCTGGTGAACACGCTGGCGGAGGGCGTCTCGGAGGCGCTGTGCGCGCTGGCGGAGGGGCGGTGCGGCCTGCGCATCCTCACCAACCTGTCCGACCGACGCTGCGTGCGGGTCGAGGCGCGCATCCCGGTAGGCTTGATGCACACGCACACCCATTCCGGGCCGGTGGTGGCCGAGGGGATCGCCGCGGCATCGCGCTTCGCCGAGCTCGATCCCTACCGGGCCGCCACCCACAACAAGGGCATCATGAATGGCGTCGACGCGGTGGTGCTGGCCACCGGCAACGACTGGCGCGGGGTGGAGGCCGGAGCCCATGCCTTCGCCGCCCGCACCGGGCGGTACCTGCCGCTCGCGGTGTGGCACGTGGTGGAGGACGAGCTGGTCGGCAAGCTGGAGATGCCGATGGCGGTGGGGGTGGTGGGGGGGACGTCGACCTTCCACGCGGGGGCGCGCGCGGCCCTGCGGCTGATGGACGTGCGATCGGCCTCCGAGCTCGCGGGGATCGTGGGGGCGGCGGGCCTGGCCTCGAACCTCGCCGCGCTGCGGGCGCTGGCGACCGACGGGATCCAGCAGGGCCACATGCGCATGCACCGCCGCGCGGTCGAGAGCAACGTCCCGCTGACGGCGGCTCCGCGCGCGCTCGACGGGGTGGTCACCGCCCTCGGCGATTCGAGCGGGCAGAGCGGCTCGGGAGCCGTCGACGGCTCGCGCTCAGCGCGCAAGTGCGCGTGACCGGGCGCGGGCCGCACCGCGGGCGCGCCGCGCCGGCGCCGAGGTCAGGTCACCCGGCAGATCGCGCCGGCGCTGACCTCGGATCTCGCCTCACTCGGTCGCTCGCCTAGGATCCTCAGATCCTGGGCTTGCGGAGGTTGTGCTTGTCGAGGAGGCGCAGGAAGTGAACCCGGTCGACCTCCGCGGCCGCGGCCGAGGCGGTGATGCGCCCGTCGTGCGCGGCGAGGAGGTTGGTGAGGTACTCGAGCTCGAACTGATCCACCACCCGCGCCTTGCCGACCTTGAAGGGCTCGAGGGGCATGCGCAGCCCGGCGCCCCGCCCGCCGCCGCTCCCGCCCGGTCCGCTCGCGCCGCTCGCCCCCACCGAGGTCGCGGTGACCAGGGACAGCGGCAGCGGAGGCGGGGTCCCCGTCGACGACCCCGCCGGCACGATCTCCTCGTCGCCGAAGGCCACGATCTGCTCGACCACGTTGCGCAGCTCCCGGATGTTGCCGGGCCAAGGCCGGGCCACCAGGCGCCTGATGCTGTCCTCGTCGAGGGTGTGCCGTCGACCGTCCCGGGCGAACTGCTGATCGAGGAAGTGCTCGATCAGCATCGGGATGTCCTCGGGGCGCTCGCGGAGCGGCGGCATGGTCACGCAGGCCACCGCCACCCGGTAGTACAGATCCTCGCGGAAGGTCTTGCGGTTGACCTCGCGCCGCAGATCCTTGTTGGTCGCGGAGATGACCCGCACGTCCACCGGGATCACGCTGGACGAGCCGATGGGCTTGACCTCCCGGCGCTCGAGCGCGCCCAGGAGCCGGGGCTGCAGGTCGAGGTCGAGCTCGCCGATCTCGTCGAGGAAGATGGTGCCGGTGTGGGCCCGGACGAAGGCGCCTGGGCGCGCCTGGGTGGCGCCGGTGAAGGCCCCCTTCTCGTGACCGAAGAGCTCGGCCTCGATGAGGTTGCGGGGGATCGAGCCGCAGTCGACCACCACGAAGGGCCGGTCGCGGCGCGGGCTGTTCTCGTGCACCGCGCGCGCGGCCAGCTCCTTGCCGGTGCCGCTCTCGCCTTCGAGCAGCAGCGTGGTGTCGCGTGCGGCCACCCGCGCCAGTCGGTCGAAGAGCGCCCGCATGACCGGGCCCACGGCCAGCATGGCGCCGAATTGCTTGTCGGGGTGCAGGTTGAGCTCGTCGGATTCGCCGAGCAGCAGGAAGGAGAGCTGGGACCGCCCGATCTGGATCTTGGCGCGCTGCTGCAGGTAGGCCTCGCGGATGCGCAGCCCCGCGATCTCGGTCCCGTTCTTCGAGCCGAGGTCCCGGATGAGGTGACCGTCGTGGTCCGTCACGATCTCGAAGTGAAAGCGCGATACCGTGCTGTCGTTCACCACCAGGGTCGCGCTCGGGTGGCTGCCGACGATCACCCGGGGCTCGGAGGAGACGAGCTCGATCTGGGGACCCTCCCCGCGCTCGATGCGCAGCCGAAAGCGTCGTCGCGTGATGCGCGGGCTCAGGTACTGGCGGGCGGCGAGGGTCAGCTCCGAGGTCTTTTCCATCATCGACTCCGGGATGGGCTCCGCGGAGCCGGGAGGGGCGAGCGGGCCGGGCGGGCCGGGTGGGCAAGGTGGGGCGAGGTCGACATGGGTGGGATTGGAGGGGCGCGGGGGTAGGTGGTTGGGCCGAGCAGGTTTCCTGTCCCGATCGCCAGATCCCGGGAAAAGTTGATGCGCCCGGAGAAAGAATCCCCGGCGCGCAATCGGTCAATCTCTGCGGTATCGCGCGGCGTGAGCAGGTTCGAGCAGCCCATGCCTCCCCCTGCTCGCACCCCGAGCTCGCGGGGTACCGCGGGCAGGCCTCAGCGGCGGCCCGGGAGCGGGGGCCCGGGGGCGTGCACGGTCAGGCTGAGGGTGAGGGCGCTGGCCGGGGCGAAGATCTCGCTTTCACCCGACCGGGGGAGAGGGAAGGGCTGGTAGTGTCCGTCCTTCCAGGTGAGCCAGAGCTGTCCGTGCCGCTGGAGATCCTCGGTGAAGGTGAAGTCCACCACCGACGGACGGCCATCGTCGGTGACGGCCACCACCGATGCGGTCATCCCGGCCATGCGAATGGTCTGACCAGGCTCCAGGCGGTGGCGGCGATCCCGGTAGAGCTTCTCGGTGGCGTGGCCGAGGAAGCCCCCCTCGGGCGCGATGCGGAGCGTGTGCGGGCCGGTGCGCGTGACGCGCACCCCGTCGCGGCTCTCGGCCAGCCAGCGGACGCGGGGCCGTGCGAGGTGGTGCGCGAGCGCCCAGCGCGCGGCCAGGTAGGAGACGTCGGGGGCGACCGGTGTGTTGACGAAGACGACGGTGTCCGCGTCCGCACCGTAGCGCTGGATGGCGGCATCGGCCGAATCGGAGCCGAGGGCAAACGTCTGCATCGCGTGCGTGCGGATGGGCAAGAGCGCCAGCGCGAAGACCGTTCGCCGGCAAAGAAGGCCGATGGAGACGAGCCGGAGCGCACGGGCGCCCGCGCCCGGCGGCGCGCGGAGCGGGACGTCCGCGGGCCGGGGCGCGCGCCAGCGCGCCAGGTACCAGTCGAGGAGCTCGCCGAGGAGGCCCATCGCCCCGACGCTCACGAAGAGCAGCAGGCGATCGCCGGGCAAGCCAGCGGAGATCGGGAACAGCGCCAGCGACGCGCCGGCGGCCCAGAAGCGTGCGGTCGGACGGGCCCGGAGCACGGGCCGGGCGATGGCGATGAGGCTGGCGATCCCGAGGACTGCGGCCGCGAGGACGAGAGGAACACAGGCGGGAGGTCCCCAGGCGAGAAGATCGGCCGAGGTGAGGCCGAGCTCGGCCCCGGCGAGCGCGAGGGCATTGGTGGCGAGGGACCGGACGAACTGCGCAGGGGCGGCCAGGGGATCGGCGTAGACGCCCGAGCCCGAGACGCCGTGGCGGAGGGCCCGGTAGACGATCTGCCACACCAGGGTCACGGCCAGGCTCGGGGCGAGGGCGAGCCAGCGGCGGGACCTGCCGCCGCCGGTCGCCGGGGGGGGCTCCATGAACGCGGCGTAGGCCGCCAGGTACCCGAGCGTCGCGATCGCGGCCTCCCCGGCCAGCAGCGCGCTCGCCAGCAGCGCGGGGGCGAGCAGCGCCCCCGGGCGCCAGCCCTGGGCCCGCCAGCGGTGGTGGCTCCAGAGCGCGGCCGCTCCGAGGAGGGTGGTGAGGAGCGCACTGCGGTTGGCCAGCCACGAGAGGGTCGCGCCGTGGCTGTCGTCGAGGGCGAAGAAGGCGAGGGCGAACAGGGCGGAGCTGCCGGTCCGGGCGAGCGTCGTGGTCGGGCGACCCGTGCGTGCCACCTCGCCGTAGAGCGCGGAGACCACCGTCAACAGGAGGGCGTAAAGGAGGAGGCTGTGCGCCTGCATGAGCCAGGCGGTCCGCGGCCACAGCATGGCATCGAGCGCGTGGCTGGCCGCCGAGAGCGGCCGGAAGAAGGAGACCTTCAATTCAGGGCTGGTCCACCAGGGGAGCAGATCGCCCGCGTCCATGGCCCGGCGGGCGTCTCCTGGAGCTCCGGAGGCAAAGGTGAACAGGTCGCCTGCCCACCCGCTCCGCCTCCCTGGCTCGAGCCGCCGCATGAGCAGCAGGTCATCGAGCACGAGCCGGTTCGAGAGCGTCGGCACCGCCAGCAAAACGCCGAGCAGAATCAGCCCGCAGCGCCTCCCACCATCCGAGGCCACGAGCGATCCCCACCACCGAGCGAGCGGCCCAAACATCCGCATATGAGACAACCTCCGTCCAAGCTAGTTTCGATTCGACCCGATCCGATCTAGTGGGCCCCTCTCCCCGCTCAGCGGGCGAGGGAATAGGGGGAGGGCTCGCCTCTCCCTCATCCGTACGCGGGCTCACTTCGAGATTGAGATTCCCCCGCCAAGATCACCCGGTTCATGCGGTGTATCGGAGGTTGGCTCTGCCAACCGGAGAAGACACCCGCAAAGCAGATCCGGGCCCGCTTCTCGTCGTCCGTCGGGAGGGGCCCGCGGGGAGGGGTCCTCCCCTTCCCGCGCTCCGGTCCGTCGGGAGGGGCCCGCGGGGAGGGGTCCTCCCCTTCCCGCGAGCGCCGAAGGCGCGTCCCTAGTAGTGCCGCTGGAGCACGTACCAGCCGAAGGCACGCAGCATCACCTTGGTGAGCGACGGCTTGAAGAGCGGGGCGGCTTTTTGCCACGCCTCCTCCACCATGGTCTCCGCCTCGTCGACGCAGGCCTGGATGGCGCCGCATTGCTCGAGCAGCCGCACCGCCCGCAGCACGAACATCGCGTCGGTCTCCTTGCTCTGCAGCACGGTCCAGAGCCACTCGCGCTGCGCGCGATCGAGCCGGCCCATGGCCTTGGCGACGGGCAAGGTGATGGTCCCGTTGACGATGTCCTCGCCCCGTGACTTGAGGTCCCCCTTGAACCCGCGCAGGTTGAGGACGTCGTCGAGGATCTGGAAGGCCAGCCCCAGCGCCTCGAAGAAGGTCCCGAGCGCCTCGACCTGCACGTCGGTTCCTCCACCCGCGACCGCGCCCATCCGCGCCAAGGCGCCCGCCGGCGCCCCGGTCTTTAGGCGGTGGCAGGCCCGCACCCGCGACTCCAGCACCTGGTGCTCCCCGGTCTCCACCACCGACGCCACGAGCCCCCCGAGCCCGTCGAGATCCAGCGCCTGGCCGGCGTGGCCCGCCCGCAGCGCCTCGAAGTAGAACGCATACACCTTGAGCTTCTTGTCGTCCGGCAGATCCGCGCCCATCAGCAGCTGGTGCAGGAGGAAGTAGGCCGCGGTGCCCGCGTTGATGGCCAGGGCCTCGCCGTGCACCACGTGGCACGCCGGCCCGCCGCGCCGGATGGCCGACTTGTCCTGCACGTCGTCGACGATCAGCGATCCGACGTGCATCAGCTCGGGCATGGCGAGCCAGCGGGCGAAGCGCCGGGAGTCGCCCTGCACCACATCGCAGCAGGCGAGCGCCGCGTACGAGCGCCAGGATTTTCCGCCGCGGTCCGAGATCTCGCGAATCGGCTGGAAGAGCGTGCGCGACAGCTGCCCCACGTCCACGCCGTCGAGGTACTGCGGTCGCTCGGGGCTGCCGATGAGCGCGAGCGCCTGCGCCGGGGTCGGGTCGCGTGGGAGCGCCGCGGCCACCGAGGCCCGCACCTCGGCGCCCACCTCGCCGAAGAACTGGTCGAGGGTCTCCACCATCTCGAAGCCGCTGCGCTCGAGGTAGGCGGTCCCCTTGACCGGCTGCACGCCGATGCGCCCGCGCACCTCGCAGCGTCCCTCCCAGAAGGCCGGCTTCGAGATCACGGTCAGGAACTCCTGGTCGGCGAAGCTCGCCTCGACCGTGACGTGCAGGTCGAGCTCGGGGACGTCGAGCTGCACGCAGGTCGGGTAGCTCTGGAACGAGCGGACACTGCGCCAGGCACCCTTGACCTCGAGCTCGAGCTCACCCACCGAGCGCGACCCGCCATCCTTTCCGATCAGGATGGCGCGCTGGCCCACGACCTCGCCGGTCGAGGCCTGGACCATGCGGTACGCGGTCAGCTCGCGGCCGTCGTTGAGATGCACCGCGATCCACGTCCAGGCCATGGCGTTTGCGCTGGGCTTGACCTCGTCGTCGCTGGTGGCGGCGGCGTCACCGCCCGCGGCGTCGGGCGACGCGGCGGCGCGATCGGACGGCGGCGCGCGGAGCTCGCGCGCGGACGTCGGCGCGGCGGACTCGGGGGCGCCGAACTCGTGGTCGTACCATCCCGAGCCCTCGACCGGAGCCTCCGGGAAGCCCGGGGTGGTCACGGTGCCCTGCACCTGACAGCGCGGGACGAAGTAGTAGAACATGGTCTCGCCCTCGGCCGCCTGCACCACGCCGTCGACGCCGTGCCGCACGGCGCCCTTGCGCGGCTTGAGGGAGAGCGTGCAGGCGATCTGCCGCTCGTCGTCACGCAGGGACAGCTGGTAGGTCCCATCGGCGGTCTTGGTCAGCAGCGCGTCCCCGAAGTCGAGCTCGAGGCGTTCGAGGGCCACCGTGACCTCGGTGTCGAAGCGCCGGTCGGGCAGCGGGATCTCGTCCTGCTCGAGCATCTCGAGCATGGCGCGGTTGAGCCGCGGATCCTTCGAGCCGCGCCCGCTGCGAATCCGCTCGATGCCCATGCTGGCGGCGTGCTGATCGACCCGCGAGGCCGCCGAGTAGACCGCGCTCGAGGAATCGCTGATGGCCCAGGTGAGGGAGTGGGCGTATTCCAGCTGCTTGGTCACCGGGTGTTGTCCGCGGACGATGCGGAAGAATGCGGCGAACACCGACAGCCGCCGCCCGTCCTCGGTGGTCACGTGCGCGTTGAGGTACCACCACTCGGTGCTGGCCGAGGCGTGGGGGAGATCCTGCACCGCGAGATCGATCGGTCCGGGGGCGGGCCAGTCGGCGGGGTGCTGGGCCTTACCGCGGGGAGCTGCTCGACCCTCGACCGGGACGGCGGTCGGGTTCTGCTCTGAGGGAGACGGGAGCTTCCAGGCGGTCAGCGTATTCATGTCGTTCTCCTGCGGCGGAATTGCCGATGCAGGAGCGCTTTGCAGAAGTCGAGCCAGCCGAGATCGCCGCGAGCCGGCCCATCGCGCACCGCCCCACGCGGCGTGCGCGTTCGTCAGTTTTCCGCGACGAAGAGGGTGTGCCGCGCGCCGCGACCGCTGCGCCGGATGCCGCCACCGCTCGCGCGGGCGGGGTGGCTTTGCACCGCGAGGCCCGCGGCCGCCAGGCGCGCAGCGAAGTCCTCGTCGGGATCGGCCGACCAGACCACCAGCGTGCCGCGCGGGCGCAGGGCCCGCGCGATCGCCAGCATTCCCGTGCGGTTCCACAGCAATTGGTTGGTGGGCAGGCTCAACGCCGAGGGGCCGTTGTCGACGTCCATCAAGATGGCATCGAAGGCGGCCGGCGCGTCGGCCAGCAGCTCGCGCACATCGACGCACGCGACCCGCACCCGCGCATCGTCGAGCGGATGTCCGGCGAGGTGTCCCACCAGGCCGCGGTTCCACTCGACGACGGCGGGGGAGATCTCGGCGACCACGATGCGACCCCCTCGGCCGAGCTGCGCCTTGCTTGCACGCAAGGTGTAGCCAAAACCCAATCCCCCGACGAGGACGCACGCGTCGCGCCGTCCGATCGCGGCGGCGGCCAGGCGTGCCATCTCCTCCTCGGAGCCGTGGCGGCGACTCGACATCAGCTCGGCGCCCCGGACCCGGATGACGTACTCGGTGTCGCGCCGGAGCAGGGCGAGCTGGCCTCTCGCGCCGTCGCCGTCGCCGTCGCCGCCGCCCGGAGCGGGGGCCGTGGCCAGCGTGATCCAGGGCTTCATGGGCCAACACTACCCTCGGGGCCGGCCGCCCGACGAGTGCCTGAGCGCCGTCCGGCAGCTGGCTCGCCGCGCGTGTCAATTTCTTGCCAGGACGGCCCACGCTGATAGGAATCAAGGACCGAGATGGACAAGCGATTCCTGGTCGAACAGCTCACGGACCGGTTGCGCGAGGTCGCCGTCGGGGCGCGTCGCGCGGGTGCGGCCGCCGAGGAGGAGGCCCGCGTGGGTGCCACCGCCTCCGAGAAGCGCGAGAACGCCCGGGTCTCCCAGGAGTACTCGAGCCTGGCCCGAGGCCAGAAGGAGCGAGCGGCCCGGGCCCTCGCCGAGGCGGCGGCGCTCGAGGCGTTCCGTCCGATCGCGCTCCCCGCCCGCGCCGCCATCGCTCTTGGCGCCATCGTCGAGGTCGAGGTCGAGGTCGAATCCGACGCGGAGGCGACGCGACGACCGACAGCGGAACCGGGCCGGGTGCAGGGCCGGACATTCTTCCTCGCTCCCGCGGGTGCCGGTATCGAGCTGACCGGACCGGGTGGAGATGGGTTCCTCTCGGTGGTCACGCCGCAGTCGCCGGTGGGCCGGTCGGTGCTCGGGCGGCGCGTCGGGGACACCATCGAGGTCACGGTGGAGGGCGAGCCGCGGGAGTGGACGATCACCTTCGTCGGATGACCGACCGCGGCTCCGCGCGGCGAGCTGCCCATCGCCCTGGAAGGGCGCTCGTCGGCAGCCTGCCCCCACGTCCGCGCGGGCTCAAGGGCCGGCGTGCCGAGCTCGCCACCCTGGAGGCGGTCCTGGCCGCGGGCCAGGTCGCGCGCATGGCCTTCGTGGGCGGTGGGGGCAGCGGGAAGTCCTTGCTGGCGGCGGCGCTGGTTCACCGGCTGCGTGGCCGGCGCGCCATCGCCGCGGGCGGCGCCTTCTGGTTGCGGGTCGGCGGGTGGGACCACCGGACACTGCTCCAGATGGTGGCATTGCGGCTCGGTGCCCCGCGCGAGCCGCTGGTGGACAGCGTGCGCCAGGCCCTGCTCGCGCGCGGCCCGACCCTGTGGGTGCTCGACAACCACGAGAACGATCGGGCGATGGCCCGCTTCTTCGAGGCGCTCGAGGGAACGCCAACCACCTTCATCCTCACCGCCAGGCGGTGCCTCCTGTCCGGGGTCGCGGTGTTCCCGGTGATCCCTCCGCTCATCCAGGCCCGACGTACGCCCTTCCCGCGGGTGCGGGCGCTGACCCGGCTCTTGCGCTGGAATCCGCTGGCGCTCGACATGTGCGACGCACTGGTCGCTGCCGGGGCCGCCACCCCGGAGGACCTGCGTGTCTGGCTGGTCGAGCAACAGGTGGCCCGGGTGCGCCCGATGGTCCACGAGGACGACGTGATCGAGGTGCGGCTGGTGGTCGACTGGGCCTGGCGGGCCCTGTCGCCTCAGGCGCGGCGCATGTTGCTGGTGCTGGCCCACTGTCCGGGGGATCACATGAGCGCGGCCTCGCTCGCCGCCCTGGCCCGCGCGCCGGGGGTGGGCGGAAGGCGCGCGCTCGCGCAGCTCCGGCGCTGGCGCCTGGTGCAGGAGCATCTCCCCGGCCGCTTCGCGCTCCATGCGGTGGTTCGCTGCGCGGTGGCTCCGAAGGGCACGGTCCCGGCGGAGCGGTACTTCGCGCACTACGTCGCGCTCGTCGAACGCCATCCCGAGGCCCTCGCCATCGAACAGTCGCACGTCTTCGCGGCGATGGATCACGCCCAGTCGCTCTCGTCGCTGAACAAGATCCTCCGCGTGGAGGCGGTCTTCGACTGACCCCATGCCGTCGAAGCCGTCGATTCCTTCGGAGCCTTCGGGCCCTTCGAAGCCTTCGGGGCTCGTCGCCATCAGCCGAGCCCTGGCCCGGCGCGCTGGCGGGTTGCGGTTCGGGCCGCCGACGGCGTTCGTCTACAACCCCCTCGTGTACGCACGTGCTTCGCACGAGGCGTATCTCACCCGATACGGCGAGCCAGGGGCCGGCACGCCGCGCGGTCGGGTGCTGCTGCTCGGGATGAACCCCGGCCCGTTCGGGATGGCGCAGACCGGGGTTCCCTTCGGCGACGTGGCCATGGTGCGCGACTTCCTCGGGGTGTCGGCCCCGGTCGGGCGCCCCCCGCGCGAACATCCGGCGCGCCCGGTCCGGGGCTTCGAATGCCCCCGCGGCGAGGTGAGCGGTACGCGCCTGTGGGGCTGGGCGCGGGAGCGCTTCGGGACGCCGCAGGCCTTCTTCCAGCGCTTCTTCGTGATCAACTACTGCCCGCTGGTCTTCATGGAGGCGCGCGGTCAGAACCGGACCCCCGACAAGCTCCCGGCGACGGAGCAGGCTCCCCTGTTCGCGGCCTGCGATCGCGCCCTCGTCGAGATGGCGGCGGTCCTGGCGCCCGCCCTGGTGGTCGGGGTCGGGGCCTTCGCGGCCACCCGCGCCGAGCTCGCGCTCGGGCCGTCCGGGGTGCCGGTCGCGAGCATCTTGCATCCGAGCCCCGCCAATCCGCGCGCCAACACCGGCTGGGCCCCGATCATCGAGGGTCAGCTCCGGGCGCTGGGGATGGCGTTGTGAGCCCACGCGTGCCGCCGGGCCCTCGGCCCATCCCCGAGGACGCTGGTGGCGCGGCCGCGGATGCCGCGCGCTCGAAGACATAGCCGACTATCACCTTCGCGACGAGCCGGCTGCTGCTGGAGGTGAGGCCTTCCCCGAGCCCGGCGTCGAGCTCGAGGTTCGGGAGCGACAGCAGGTTGACGACCTCGAACAAGGTGTGCTCGCCAGCCTCGCGATGCCCGGACGTGACGATGGCACCGAGATCGCCGTAGTACTCGAGGCCCGCCGACAAGACGCCGCCGATCTTGACCAGGGCCATGGCGGCCGGCTCGAAGGTGGGCGCACCGCCGGTGAGGGGAATCCCGACGATGGGATTGACCGCAAGCAAGAAGCGAGCGTCCTCCCACGCCACGATGGGACGCAGCTCGGCGCCCCAGCGCTCGGGGGCGTAGCGCGCGAGGAGGTGACCGGCCTCCATGTTGAGGCCGAGCCGAAGATGGGGTCGCCACCCGCCCGGAGTCACCAGCTTGGACCGGAGCTTGGCCCCCGCGAATTCGTAGCCACCCCCGTCGGCCCGCAGGGCGGTCTGGAGGTAGGCGCCGAGTTCCCAGAACCGCGTGACCCCGAGGGAGGGCTCGAGCGTCACGTGCAGCAGGTGATGCGGCGGCAGCTCGGGGGGCGGCGCGGTCTTGACCCCGTCGATGGCGTCGTTGACGTGCAGCTCGAGGCCGAACACCCCGGCCGGGTTGGCGGTGCCGTCGTACACCTGGATCTCGAACGCGTCCGCGCCGAGGGCGGGTGCCGGCCACCCCGCCAAGGCCGCCAAGGCCGCGAGCGCAGCCAGGAGGGAACGCGAGGCGGCGCCGGCGGACGCGGCACGGATCACCGCCGTCCTGCGCACGAGCCTCACCCCGGCACGCCAGCCCGGATCAGGCGAAACGCCGCCCGAGGTGGCTCGTGATGGCGTCGATCAACCGGCGCTGCGCCCAGAGCTGGGTGAACGTGTGGTCCGGGCCCGGAATCACATCCACCCGAAAGTTGGGCAGCGCGCGCAACTTGTCCGCCTTGCGTCCAAGCTCGAGCTCGAGGGAATCGAGCCCCTGGTCCTCCTCCCCGTAGATGAGCAGCGAATCCGTCCCGCGGCGCGACAGCTTGCGAAAGGAGGCCGCGAGACCGTCTTCCCCCGGCGGTCGCCCGAAGGCGCTGGCGGCCAGCCTCGCCTTCACCTTGGCGAGCGCCAGCGCCTGGAGCCGCTGCGCGATGCCTCGGAGATCTATCTGCCCGCGCGCCGCACGCCTCCAGGTATCGAGGTCGAAGAGGGCCCGTCGATAGAAGTGGCTCGACTTGTACACGCGCTGGGTGGCCACGTCGATGGGATCTCCGGGCTTCCAGGAGAAGGTGGCCGTGTTGATCAGGACCTCGCCCACCACGCGCGGGTCGGCGAGCGCCGTGTGAAACGCGACGTACGCCCCCGAGCAGAGCCCCACCAGGACGAACCGGTCAATCCGCCGAAACCGCTCGAGGAAGGCCATGGCCGACTGGACGTCCGCGATGGCGTCCTTCGAGTAGAGCCGGGACTGCGCGTAGCCCTCGGCGGCGCGGCTGTCGCCGATCCCCGCGAGGTCGAACCGCAGCACCGCGTATCCCATCGACGCCCAGGTGCGGGCCATCTTGACGTAGAGGCGGTTGGGGCCCACGCGGTGGTTGGTCCCCACGTTCAGCATCAAGATGGCGGGCCGGCCGGACACCGACGGCGCGCTCACACCGGGCTCGCCGCCCGCGATGCCGACCGCACCCCGGGGCTCGGTGAGGATTCCAAAGAGGCGCGGCGACTCTCCGAACACCACGGGCTCCTCGCGGAACCACGCGCCCTCGGGGGTGGACGCCAGCAGCTCCGGGGCGGTGACCCGGCCGTCGGTCCTGCCGAGGGCCGGCGCGAGCGCCGCGGGCCCCGGCGCAGCGGATGGCTCGCCGTCGGGCTCGCCGTCGCGCTCGCCGTCCACCATCCAGGCGATCGCGGCGGCGATCACCGCCCCGGGGACGACCGAGCGGTGGACCTGGTCGACCATCATCTCGGAGAAGCCGGGAACGTTGCGATAGGTCGTTCGGTTGCCCTGCGCCTCGAGCTGCGCCGCCAGGCGTTCTTCGGTCGGCAGGTCACCGC
>Ga0265318_10000235_pt1 | contig 48102 bp, 46 predicted proteins | sample 4821metaG_FD_192431 | JGI IMG/M metagenome (GOLD analysis project Ga0265318, IMG submission 192431) | Rhizosphere microbial communities from Carex aquatilis grown in University of Washington, Seatle, WA, United States - 4-8-21 metaG | ecosystem: Host-associated > Plants > Roots > Rhizosphere >... | reverse complement strand
TACTGCTGCAGTAGGTACGTCACCCTGAGGCGCGAGCGCAGCGAGCCTCGAAGGGCGACGTGCCGCTTGTTGGCGCTCTAAGTTAGCGCCTATGGGGGCGTCCCCCTCCGGCGCTTCGCGCCACCTCCCCCGTGAGGACGGGGGAGGATGTTTCGCTAATGCCCGAACAGCCCCGACAGGAAGCCGCCGCTCTTTTTCTCGGCCGGCTTCTGCTCGGGTTGCGTGGGAGCGGGCGCAGGCGCCACGGCCGGGGCCTGGACCGTCTGCACGCCGAGCGACAGGCTCGCGGGCGTAGGCAGCGGCGGCTCGACGGCGGCCTGGCGCATCGGGTTGGGCTTGGGGAGCACGTCGGGGCCGGCCATCGCGCCCTTCAGCGTGACCGCGACGGAGATCTCGCATTTGCCGACAGGTGAATCGTCGGTGTCGTTGATCTGCACGCCGGCGACGAAATCGGTGAGCGAGGGCTTGTCGGCGGCCAAGGCCGCGGCGAAGACCAGATCGGCCGAGGTGCAGAAATCGGTGATGTTGTGCACCCGGCGCATCTCGGCCTTGGACGCCATGTTGGTCTTGAAGAGGTTGTATTCCGCGTCGCCCTTCGACGGCCCGTAGAGGCGCTTGAAGAAGGTCAGCAGCGTGCGGTCGGAGCGGCGCAACTCCCCGCTATACGCCGTCTGGAAGGCATTGAACTTCTGGACGAAGGGCTGGCCGCAGCCGAGCGCGCTGTCCATCAGCTCCTGCTGGACGGCGGCTGTCTGCAGCGCGCTCACCTCGCCCGGATCGGCACAGGTGGAGGTGTGGCGGGCGGTGGCGCCATCGGTTCCCGCGGCCAGAAGGGCGAGCAGGCACGCCCCGGTCCTCAAGGTCTTCGTCATTGTTTTGTCTCGTTGTTTGGCAGCCCAGGGCACTTTAGCATCGCCTCCCCGGCGAGTGCTATTCCTTCGCCCCACCACCGTTAAGATTGTTTGACCGATGGGCGCGCTTTCCCACATCCGGGTTCTGGACCTTTCCCGCGTGCTCGCGGCGCCCTGGGCCACGCAAATCCTGGGCGATCTGGGGGCGGAGGTGATCAAGGTCGAGAAACCCGGCGAGGGCGACGAGACGCGTCACTTTGGCCCACCGTTCGTTAACGGGCCCGACGGGACGCGGGGCGATGCCACCTATTTCCTCACCGCCAACCGCAACAAGAAATCGGTCACCATCGATTTCTCCAAGCCCGAGGGCGCCGCGCTGGTGAAGCGGCTCGCGCGCCGCGCCCATGTCGTGGTCGAGAATTTCAAGACCGGGGCGCTGGCCAGATACGGCCTCGACTACGAGAGCCTCAGGAACGAGAACCCGGCGCTGATCTATTGCTCGCTGACCGGCTTCGGCCATGACGGGCCGAAGAAGGACAAGGCGGGCTACGACTATCTTATTCAGGGTATGGGCGGTCTGATGAGCATCACGGGCCAGCCCGACGGCGCACCGGGAGCCGAGCCGATGAAGGTGGGCGTGGCGGTGAGCGACCTGGTGACGGGCCTCTATACGGCCATCGCGATCCTGGCGGCGCTGCTGCATCAGGCGCGGACCGGTGAGGGACAATCCATCGACATGGCGCTGTTCGACTGCCAGGCGGCGGGCCTCGCCAACCAGGCGACGAACTACTTGGTCGGAGGGATGCTGCCCCAGCGCCTGGGCAACGCTCATCCCAACATCGTGCCCTATCAGGTCTTCCCGGTGGCCGACGGGCATCTGATCCTGGCCGTCGCCAACGACCGCCAGTTCGCGAGCTTCGCCAAGGCCGCGGGTATGGGCGATCTCGCGCGCGATCCGCGCTTCGCGAACAACGCCGAGCGGGTCGCCCATCGCGCCGTCCTGATCGCGCTCATCGAGCCCGTCCTGCGCCGTCACGGCGTCGAGCACTGGATCAGGGTGCTGGAGGCGGCCAACGTCCCCTGCGGCGCCATCAACCGCATCGACCAGGTCTTTGCAGACCCGCAAGCCGTCGCCCGCGGTCTCACCGTCGCCATGCAGCACGCGACCGCGGGTGCGATGAACCTCGTCGCCAGCCCCTTGCGTCTGTCTGCCACGCCGCCCGAGTACCGCTTCGCCCCGCCGCTGCTGGGCGAGCACACGGAAGAAATCCTTGCAGGCCTGTTAGCCATTCCCGAGGCGGAAATCGAAGCGCTTCGCGCCAAAGGCGTCGTTTAAGGTCAATTTCGCGCGTCCGCTTTCGAACGGACGCGCAACCAATCCTTCAAGCCTCGCGTTCTAACTTTTGCCTGGGAGGCAGAAGTGAAACGCGTTCTCGCAGCTTTGTTGGTGTTGTCCGCGATGGCCGTTCCGGCCTTGGGCGATGATTTCGGCAATCGGCACGACGCGCGCGCGTTCTGGCTCAAGGACCAGCCCTGGCCCATGACGCACGGGCAGGCCGACACCGCGCCGCCGCCGCGTTTCACCAAGACCTACATGGACGGCATCGCCCGCCGCTTCGGCGCGGGCAGCGGTCACGCCGATCTCTTCGAGCAGCGCCTGGGCGGCACGAGCGGCCCCGGCCTCGTCGGCACGGTCGACGGCGGCGCGCCCAAGCTCGAGCTGCGCTGGCACCCGGGGGAGTAGCGGAGCTGCCCTCATGCTTCGACAGGCTCAGCATGAGGGACTGAGGCAGCGTGCCGGTTGCTCCACCCCTCACCCTGAGCTTGTCCGCCTTCGCCAAGGCTACGGCGGACCAGGAGAATAAGACCCGCCCGCCGAAGCTTTAGCGCAGGCGGGTCGAAGGGTGAGAGCCGCGAGTCTCGAATTCCACTCCGCCCGCCTTTTCTCCGTCATTTTCCTCTAGTATTGCTCCCTCATCGAATGCGTGAAGGGACAAAAGTATCATGAGCTACAAGGTCGCCGTGGTCGGCGCGACCGGCAATGTCGGGCGCGAGATGCTGAACGTCCTCGCCCAGCGCCAGTTTCCCGCAAGCGAGGTCGTGGCGCTCGCCTCGACGCGCTCCAACGGCACGGAAGTGTCGTTCGGCGACGGCGTGCTGAAGGTGAAGGCGCTCGACTATTACGATTTCAAGGGCACCGACATCGTGCTGATGGCGGCGGGCTCGGCCGTCTCCAAGCCCTGGGCGCCGAAGATCGTGGCCCAAGGCGCGCTCGTCATCGACAACGCCTCGTGCTGGCGCCTCGACCGCGAGGTGCCGCTGGTCGTGCCGGAGGTGAACGCCCACGACCTCGACAACATCAAGAAGGGCATCATCGCCAATCCCAACTGCGCCATCGCCCAGCTCGTGGTCGCGCTCAAGCCCTTGAACGACGAGGCCAAGATCAAGCGGGTCGTCGTTGCGACCTATCAATCCGTCTCGGGCGCCGGCAAGGCCGCGATGGACGAGCTGTTCCGCCAGACGCGCGCGATCTTCGTCGCCGATCCGATCGAGACGGAACACTTCACCAAGCAGATCGCGTTCAACGTCATCCCCCAGATCCAGGAATTCCACGCCAGCGGCTACACCAACGAGGAATTCAAGATGATGGCCGAGGTGCAGAAGATCCTCGACCCCGACATCCAGCTCACCGCGACCTGCGTGCGCGTGCCGGTCTTCGTCGGCCATTCGGAAGCCGTGAACGTCGAGTTCGAACGGCCGATCACCGCGGAGCGCGCGCGCGCTATCCTGCGCGAGGCGCCGGGCGTGCTCGTCGTCGACAAGCGCGAGGACGGCGGCTACGTCACGCCGATCGAATGCGTCGGCGAGGACGCGACCTATGTCAGCCGCATCCGCAAGGATCCCACTGTCGAGCACGGGTTGTCGCTGTGGGTGGTGAGCGACAACCTGCGCAAAGGCGCCGCGCTCAACGCCGTGCAGATCGCGGAGTGCTTGATCAACCGCAAGATTTTGAAAGCTGCCTGACCTCCCCCTTGTGGGGAGGTCGAAAAATCCGAAGGATTTTTCGGGTGGGGGCCTACCGGTGGATGGACCGCCCCCCACCCGGCTCGCTACGCTCGCCGACCTCCCCACAAGGGGGAGGTGAAAAAGGACGAGATGAACTCCACCGACTTCGCTTCCCTCATCGCCCGTTTCGGCGCCGCGGCCACGGCCGGCGACGGGCGCGCTCTTTCGCATCTCTTCACCGAGGACGGCGTCTATCACGACTATATCTACGGGCCGCATCGCGGGCGCGAGGCGATCGCGGACATGCTGGAGAACCTCTTCCACCGCGACGCGGCGGAATACGACTGGACGTTCTTCGATCCCGTCTGCGAGGGCGATACCGGCTACGCGCGCTCGCTGTCGCGCTTCGTCTCCACCATTCCGGAATTCAAAGGCCGCGAGGTCGTCATCGACGGCATCAGCCGCTTCGTGCTCAAGGGCGAGCGCATCGCGGAATACCATGAGAGCGTGAACGGCGGCGTCGCGCAGTCGCAGCTCGGCCTGGCGCCCGAGCGCATGGCGAAGGTCATGGCCAGGTGGTCGAAGCGCCTGCTCGGCGACGCCGAAGTGCAGGCCTATCGCGCCGCTGCCCGCGCGCGCTATGTCGGCGGAGGCTGAAGATGGCTGCGATCCGCCCGCGCCGCTCCGTGCTCTACATGCCGGGCTCCAATGCCCGCGCGCTGGAGAAGGCGCGCGACATCCCCGCCGACGCGCTGATCCTGGATCTCGAGGACGCGGTCGCGCCTGACGCGAAAGACGCCGCGCGGCAGCAGGTCGTGGACGCGGTGCGCGCGAGGGGTTTCGGCCCGCGCGAGGTGATCGTGCGCGTCAACGCGCTGTCGACATCGTGGGGCGAGGCCGACGTCGCGGCCGTCGCGGCGGCGCGCCCGGATGCGATCCTGATCCCGAAAGTCTCCGAGGCCGGCGATCTGTTGCGCGCCGCCGAGCGCGCGCCCGGCGTGGCGCTGTGGGCGATGATCGAGACGCCGCTGGCGATCCTCAACATCGCCGCACTCGCCGGCGCGGGGCGCGGGCTGGCCTGCTTCGTCATGGGCACCAACGATCTCGTCAAGGAGATGCGCGGCGAGCACATGAAGGACCGCGCCAATCTGGCCGCCGCGCTCGGCCTGTCGGTGATGGCGGCGCGCGCGCACGGCCTTGCCGTCATCGACGGCGTGTTCAACGATATCCAGGACGGCGACGGTTTCGCCGCGCAATGCCGCCAGGCGCGCGCCTTCGGTTTCGACGGCAAGACGCTGATCCATCCAAGCCAGGTCGGGCCGTGCAACGACATCTTCGCGCCCTCGGCCGAAGAGATTGCGGCCGCGCGCAAGATCATCGCGGCCTTCGAGCTCCCTGAGAACAAGGGCAAGGGCGCGATCAAGCTCGACGGCCGCATGGTCGAGATCCTCCACGCCGACATCGCGCGACGCACGGTGGCTTTGGCGGATGCGATAGAGACGCTAACCTAGCGGCACGTCGCCCTTCGAGGCCCGCTTCGCGGGCACCTCAGGGTGACGCGCCTACTTTAGCAGCAGCGTCATGCTGAGGTGCGAGCGGAGCGAGCCTCGAAGCATGGCGCGTTGCTCGGTTTGGACAATCCGCACTGGACTGATCTATATCCAGCCCTGTCGAACGCTGGGTCCCGGACTGCCTCTTCGGGGGCGTCCGGGATGACAGGAAGTGATTTAATGACGACTAAAGCGCTCACCGGCAATTTCTTCGAGGACTTCGTGCTCCGGCAGCGCTTCGTCCACGCGCCGCCGCGCACGCTGACGGTGGGCGACGCGGCGCTCTACAAGGCGATCTACGGCGCGCGTTTCGCGCTGCAGTCGAGCGAGCCTCTGGCCTGCGCGATGGGCCACAAGACGACGCCGTTCGACGACCTGCTCGTCTTCCACATGGCCTTCGGGGCGAGCGTGGGCGATATCTCGCTCAACGCCGTCGCCAATCTCGGCTACGCGCAGGTGCGCCTCGGCAAGCCGCTCTATCCAGGCGCCACGCTCAGCGTGTCCTCGGAGGTTATCGGGCTCAAGGAGAACTCGGACAGCAAGACCGGCATCGTCTATGTGCGCACCGAGGCGCTGGACGGGATGGACGACGAGGTCGTCTCCTTCGTGCGCTGGGTGATGGTGCGCAAGCGCGACGCCGCCTCGCCCCCGCCGGAAGCGCAAGTTCCCGAGCTGCAGAGCGTGGTCTCGCCCGCCTCGCTCGTCGCGCCCGACGGCATCGACTTCAAGTCTCCGCCGCCGCACGAGGTGGGAAGCGCGCTCACCTGGGAAGACTACGAAATCGGCGAGAAGATCGATCATGTCGACGGCACGACGATCGAGGACGCCGAGCACATGATGGCGACGCGGCTATATCACAACACCGCGCGCGTGCATTTCAACCAGTTTTCGGAAAGGCAGGGCCGCTTCGGCAAGCGCATCGTCTATGGCGGGCATGTGATCTCGATCGCGCGCGCGCTGTCGTATAACGGCCTGCCGACCGCGTTCTCGATCTGTGCGATCAATGGCGGGCGGCACGCGAACCCGGTGTTCGCGGGCGACACGATCTTCGCGTGGACCGAGGTCCTGGACAAAGTCACCGTCCCCAAAGCCTCGGGCCTGATCATGGACCGGTCCGATTGCGGCGCGCTGCGCCTGCGCACGGTCGCGACCAAGAACCTTCCCTGCGGCGATTTTCCGGACAAGAATGGCGGCGCATATAACGAGAACGTCGTCCTCGACCTCGACTATTGGGCGATCCTGCCGCGCCGCTGATGCCCTTCCTCGCCCGATACCGCAAAGCCGTCGCGAACGGCACGCTCAAGCCCGACGCCGGCCAGGACCGCGTCGCGGCCAGGCTCGAGGCGCTGGCGCAGGCGCTCGCGCGCTGGCGCCCCGGCCGCGGCCTGTTCGGTCCGCGCAAGCCGCCGCGCGGGCTCTACATCTTCGGCGATGTCGGCCGCGGCAAGACGATGCTGATGGATCTGTTCTTCGAGAGCGTCGAGACGGCGCCCAAGCGCCGCGTCCACTTCAACGTCTTCATGGTCGAGACCCATGCGCGCCTTCATGCCGAGCGCCAGCGCATCGGCGCCAGCGACGCGATCCTGCCCGTCGCCAAGACGATTGCCGACGAGGCGCGCCTGTTGTGCTTCGACGAGTTCCAGGTGAACGATGTCGCCGACGCGATGATCCTCGGCCGCCTGTTCGAGCAGCTGCTGGAGCGCGGCGTGGTGATCGTGGCAACCTCTAACACGCCGCCGGACCGGTTGTACGAAGACGGCCTCAACCGCCAGCTCTTCCTGCCCTTCATCGCGCTCATCGAGGAGAAACTCGACGTGGTCGAGCTCGGCGGCGCAATCGATTACCGCCGCCGCCTCATCGGCGGGCTGAACGTCTATCTCACGCCGCTCGGCCCCGAGACCGATGCCGCGATGGACGAGGATTGGCTGAAGCTCACCGGCCGCAAGGGCTGTGACGCGCGCACGCTCACCGTGCTCGGCCGCGCCCTCGTCGTGCCCTGCGCGGCGAAGGGCGTGGCGCGCTTTTCGTTCGCCGATCTCTGCCTGGCGCCGCTCGCGGCGGCCGACTATCTCGCCATCGCGCACAATTTCCACACGCTGCTGATCGACCGCATCCCGCAAATGACGGCCGATATGCGCGACGCCGCGCGCCGGTTCATCCTTTTGATCGACACGCTCTACGACGAAAACATCAAGCTCGTCTGTTCCGCCGCCGTCCCGCCGGACCGGCTCTACCCGGAAGGGCAGGGCTCGGCGGCGTTCCAGCGCACCGTGTCGCGCCTGCTGGAGATGCAGTCGCGCGCCTACCTTGAACAAGAGAGGCTCGAGCGCGAAAGGGGTTGAGAGCCGCCCGTCCCCCTCCTACATAGTAGGGGATGGTCTGGAATATCGTCACTGTCGCCTTGATCGTGCTCGCGGGGCTGGTTCTGGTCCATCCGCGCGTGACGGGCGCGTTCCGCCGCTTCGACACGCGCTCGCGCGAGCGCATCCTTGCCGAGCGCCTCGACCGCGGCGACCCGCAGGCCCATTTCCGCCACACCCTCAAGCTCGCCGAGGAGCAGGTCGAGGAGGTCAGCGCCGTCACCGTCCCCGACGAGCGCACGGGAGAGCCCGTGACGCGCTATCTCTTCGAAGGCGAGACGTTCATGAACGAAGCCGACGCGCTGGAGGCCCGCGCCGGCAGGATGCGCGGCATCGCGCGGGGTTTCTACATGGACCTTCCTGCCGCCCTGCGCGCGCGCCGCGAAGAAGACAGGATCAAGAGCAATTGATTTCCTCTCCCCTTGAGGGAGAGGACGCAAAATCTTGCGCTTAACGAAGCGCAGCGCAGTTAAGCGCTTAGATTTTGCTGGTGAGGGGTGAGTGGTTCGGACCGCTTGCGACTCACCCCTCACCTGAAAAATCAAGGGCTTGGTCTTCGCTTACGCTCAGCCCAAACCCATGATTTTTCTTCCTCTCCCTCAAGGGGAGAGGAAAATCACGCCGCTTCTCCCCGCATCAGCCTTGGCAGCTTGCCGACGTCGCCGCCGGCGTGGCGCATGAAGAAGCGGCGCGCGGGGCCGATACGGTCGACGACGCCCATGCCCAGGTCGCGAAGCGTGCGCAGTGGCGCGATGTCGTTGGAGAACAGCCGCGTCAGCGCGTCGGTCGCGGCCGCCAGCGCGAACGAGTCGAAGCGGCGCCAGCGCTCGTAGCGCTTCAGTTGGTCGAGCGTGCCGAAATCCAGACCCAATCGCGCGGCGTCGAGCACGATCTCGGCGAGCGCGGCCGCATCCTTGAGGCCGAGATTGAGGCCTTGTCCCGCGATCGGGTGGATGCCGTGCGCCGCGTCGCCCGCGAGCGCGAAGCGCGGCCGCACGTAGTCGCGCGCCAGGTGGAATTTGAGCGGATAGGACCAGCGCGGGCCGGCGGCCTCGGTCCGGCCCAGATGCGCGCCGAAGCGCGTCGCGATCTCGGCGTTGAACGCGGCCTCGTCGAGCGCCATCAGCCTGGGCGCGAGCTCCGCGCGCTCGGTCCACACCAACGATGAACGATTGAAGTAATTTTGGCCTGCCGCTTCGCTGCTTGAGGCCGGGGTCATCGGCAATATCGCGAACGGTCCGGAGGGCAGGAAATGCTCATAGGCGACGCCGTTGTGCGGCTTCTCATGCGCGACCGTCGCCACGATCCCGGTCTGCGGATAGTCCCAGCCGACGACGCCGATGCGCATGCGCTCGCGCATCGCCGACTCGCGTCCGTCCGCGGCGACGGCGAGGCGCGCCTCGATCGTCTCGCCGTTGCTCAAGCTCGCCCGGATCGTGTGCGCGCCCGCGTCGAGACCCGTAAGCGAAGCCGGCGCGATCAGCGTCAAGTTCGGCGCCGTTTCCACCGCGGCGAACAGCGCGCTTCGGATATGGCGGTTCTCGGCGATGTGGCCCAGCGGCGTGCCGGCCTCCGCGCCGTCGAAATGCAGCGAGAACGGCGAGGGCGCGCGCCCCGGCCCGCCGTCGGTGACCAGGATGTCCTCGATCGGCTGCGCGTCGCTTTCGAGATGCTCCCACACGCCCAGTGCGCGATACATGCGCACGGCCGCGTAGGCGAGCGCGCTCACCCGTCCGTCGAAGGCGGCCGCGGTGACGGTTTCTTTCGGCAACGGATCGGCGACCGCGACCGTCATCCCGCCGCGCGCGAGCGCAAGGCCGAGCGTCAGCCCCACCATCCCGCCGCCGCCGATGATCACGTCGCAGGTCTTGGTCATGAGCCCCGACCGTAGCATCCCGCCCCAAATTGTCATCCCGGCCGAGCGGAGCGAGTGCCGGGACCCAGGGAGCGAGCGGCACGCTGGGTCCCGGCCCAGCGCGATGCTTACGCATCGCTTGGCCGGGATGACAATTTGGGGATTCCAGATGAACACGATCAACTCTAGGATTCCCTCCGCTTCGAAGGATTTCGCACCGTGTTCCCAGGCCGTCTGTCCCAATTGCCTCCGTCCTCCTTCGCGATGCTGGCCGATCTGCTCGACCCGCATCCGCCGGGGATGGCGCCGATCGCGCTCTCCGTGGGCGATCCACGGGGCACCACGCCCGCTTTCGTGATGGAGGCGCTGAACAGCCATGCGCACCAGTTCGGCGAATATCCGCCGATCAACGGCACCAAGGCCTGGCGCGACGCGGCTGCGGGCTGGATCAAGCGCCGCTTCGGGGTCGAGGTCGATCCCGAGCGCGAGGTGCTGCCGCTCAACGGCACGCGAGAGGGCCTGTTCCTGGCGCCGTTCATCGTCACGCCGGAGACGAAGGCGGGCGCGCGTCCGGTGATCCTGCTGCCGAACCCGTTCTATCAGTGCTATGCGGCGGCGATCCTGTCCGCCGGCGCCGAGCCCGTCTTCGTGCGCGCAGATGCCGCGAGCGGCTTCCTTCCCGACTATGCGTCGCTTCCGAAGGAGACGCTGGAGCGCGCGGTCGCCGCCTATATCTGCTCGCCGTCCAACCCCGAAGGCGCGGTCGCCGGCGAAGCGTATTGGAAGGGTCTCTTCGCCCTCGCCGACCGCTACGATTTCACCGTGTTCGCCGACGAATGCTATGCCGACATCTATCTGGGCAAGCCGCCCATGGGCGCGCTCACCGCGCGCGGCGCGCCGTTCGAGCGGCTGCTCACGTTCCACTCCTTGTCGAAGCGCTCGGGCCAGCCGGGACTGCGCTCCGGCATCGTCGCGGGTGCCGCCAAGCTGATGGCGACGTTCCGCGCCTACCGCAACTACGCAGGGCCGCAAGTGCCGATGCCGATCATGGCGGCCTCGGCCGCCTGCTGGAACGACGATGCCCATGTCGCCGCCAACCGCGCGCAATATGTCGCCCGCTTCGAGCTCGCCCGCCGCCTGCTCGGCAACCGCACGGGCTTCCGCGTGCCCGAGGGCGGCTTCTTCCTCTGGCTCGACGTCGGGAACGGCGAGGAGACGGCGCTCGAATTGTGGCGCAAGGCGGGGGTGAGGACCTTGCCCGGCGCCTATATGGGCCGCGCGGCCGAACCTGGAAAACCCCGCACAAATCCTGGGTTTTCATACCTCCGGGTGGCGCTCGTAAACGATTTGTCAACCATTTCGGCGGCCCTTGAGCGGATGAGCGAAGTCCTGATGAGCGAAGTCCTGGGGCCGTCCTGATGCGTGCCACCGATATCTACGAGCCGCGTCCGTTTGGAGCCAAGATGATCGACGGCCTCGCCCAGACGCGCGGCAAGCTCGTGCGTCTGATGCAGCTTGCGATCATGCGCGGCGCGGGCGTGGTGATCGTGCTGGCGACGCTGGCCGTGACCGTGTCGCTGGCGACCTATTCCTCGACCGACCCAAGCCTGAACAACGCGACCGGCAAGCCGGTGAGCAACTGGCTCGGCCCGTTGGGGGCGACCGCGGCCGACATGCTGCTGCAGACCTTCGGCATCGCCGCCATCGCCTTCATCGCGCCGCTCGCGGTGTGGGGCGCGCGCGCGCTGATGGGACGCGGTATCAGCCACGCGATCTGGCGCGCGCTCGCCTGGCCGATCGGCACCGTGCTCGTCGCGGGCGGGCTGGGCGCGTTTCCGCGGCCTGAGACGCTGCCCGCCGGCGCCGGCGGCTGGATCGGCATCTGGGCCGCGTCGCTGTCGCAGAACGCAGGCCATGTCTGGGGCCAGCCATGGATCGGTACCGTGCTGCCCTTGCTGCTTCTCATCGCGGGCCTTCCGCTCGCCTTCATCGCGACGGGCCTGCGGTTCTCGAGGATCGCGCGCGGCGTCGGCAACGGTGCCGCGGCGGTCTACTGGCTGGGCGGCAGGATCAGGCTTCCCAAGCGCGACGCGGCGCACGACTACGACGAAGAGGACGCTGAGATCGAGAGCGAGGATCTCGAGGAAGCGCATGACGAATACGCGCTCGACATCGCGCCCGAGCCGATCGCGGCGACCAGGCTTGCGCAGCGCCGCGAGACGCGCATCAAGCGCGACGAGGCGCGCAAGACGGCGCAGACCAAGACCACGCGGCCCAAGCAGCCCGCGCTCAACCTCGCCTCGGGCGAATATCAATTGCCGTCGCTCGGCCTGCTCGCCGAGCCGGTGGTCCATACCGGCGAAAGCGCGGCGCTTTCCGACGAGGCGCTGGAAGAGAACGCGCGCATGCTCGAAGCCGTGCTCACCGATTTCGGCGTCAAGGGCCGCATCGTCGCGGTCCGGCCCGGCCCGGTGGTGACGCTGTACGAGTTCGAGCCCGCGGCCGGGGTCAAATCCTCGCGCGTGATCAGCCTCGCCGACGACGTCGCGCGCTCGATGTCGGCGGTGGCGGCGCGCATCGCCACGATCTCCGGCCGCAACGTCATCGGCATCGAGCTGCCCAATCTCACCCGCGAGACGGTCTACCTGCGCGAGCTTCTGAGCAGCGCGGATTACGAGAAGGTGCGCGCGCCGCTGACGCTGGCGCTCGGCAAGTCCATCGGCGGCGAGCCGATCCTGGCCGATCTCGCCAAGATGCCGCATCTGCTCATCGCCGGCACCACGGGCTCGGGCAAGTCCGTCGGCCTCAACACGATGATCCTGTCGCTGCTCTACAGGCTGCCGCCCGAGCATTGCCGGCTGATCATGATCGATCCCAAGATGCTCGAGCTTTCGGTCTACGAAGGCATCCCGCATCTGCTCGCTCCCGTCGTCACCGAGCCCAAGAAGGCCGTGGTCGCGCTCAAATGGGCGGTGCGCGAGATGGAAGAGCGCTACCGCAAGATGTCCAAGCTCGGCGTGCGCGGCGTCGAGGCCTTCAACGACCGCGTGCGCAAGGCGCGCGACAAGGGCGAGGTCCTCAAGCGCACCGTGCAGACCGGCTTCGACCGCGAGACGGGAAAGCCGATCTACGAGGACGAGCAGCTCGAGCTCGAGCCCATGCCCTACATCGTCGTCGTGGTCGACGAGGTCGCCGACCTGATGATGATCTCCGGCAAGGAGATCGAAGGCGCGGTGCAGCGCCTGGCGCAGATGGCGCGCGCCGCCGGCATCCATCTCATCGCCGCCACGCAACGCCCCTCGGTCGACGTCATCACCGGCACGATCAAGGCGAACTTCCCGACCCGCATCTCGTTCCAGGTCACGAGCAAGATCGACAGCCGCACGATCCTGGGCGAGCAGGGCGCCGAGCAGCTCCTCGGCCAGGGCGACATGCTCTACATGATGGCGGGCGGACGCATCCGGCGCATCCACGGCCCCTTCGTCTCCGACCATGAGGTCGAGGACGTGGTGAGGTTCCTCAAGAGCCAGGGCCGCCCCGAATATCTCGATGCTGTCACCGAGGAGCCCGACGAGCCGGGCGACGATCCCTATGCGCTCATGGGCGGCGGCAACGCCGAGGCCGGCGACGATCTCTACGACAAGGCCTTGGCGGTGGTCGCGCGCGAACGCCGCGCCACGACGAGCTACATCCAGCGCCGCCTGCAGATCGGCTACAACCGCGCCGCCTCGCTGATCGAGCGCATGGAAGAGGACGGGGTGATCTCGCGCCCCAACCACAAAGGCGTGCGCGAGGTTCTGCTGCCGGAGCATGAGCAGCGGTAGGAGGTCGCCCCTCCGTGTCATGGCCCGCGAATGCGGGCCACTCAGGTGATACAGCTACGCTTTTCGAATAGTTGCACGCGGAGACGCGGAGTTCGCGGAGTAGAAAGGAACCTCCGTGTTCTCCGTGTTCTCCGCGTCTCCGCGTGAATCATTTCAAGGGTGCAGAACCCAACTGGGTGGCCCGCATTCGCGGGCCATGACAGAATGGGACGATGCCCCCCAAAGCCCAGCTCGACTCCTTCCTCGACAAGTTCACGCCGCAGATGGCCAAGAGCGCGCGCGGGGTGCTTGTGGCGATGCGCAAGATCTGTCCCGGCGCGATCGAGCTCGTCTATGACAATTACAATGCGCTCGCGATCGGGTTCGCGACGGGGGAACGCGTGGCCGACGTCTGGTTCTCCATCGCGGTCTATCCGAGATGGGCAAGTCTGTTCTTCTTCAAGACCTTGCCGCTCAAGGATCCGCAGAAGCTGCTCAAGGGCACCGGCAAGACGACGCGGCATATCGTGCTGAAGGAAGGTGCTGCGACACTGGCCGAGCCCGGCGTGCGCGCGCTGATCGATCAGGCGCTGGAGAAGGCGGGGCATCCGTTCAAGCCCGGCGCGAAAGGGCGGATCGTCGTCAAGTCGGTATCGGCGAAGCAGCGGCCGCGGCGCTAAAGCGCAATAGGGTCAAGCGTACTTCGCTTGACCCGTAGATTGCGCGCCAATCAAGGAATCTACTCCGCCGGCGCCGCGCGTCCGCCGGTCAGGAAGAAGACGAGGCCCAGCACGCATCCGGCAATCAGCCCGCCGATATGCGCCGACACGTCGATGCCTGGGATCGTGAAGCCGAGCGCCAGGTTGATGACGATGATGAAGACGGCGTTGGAGAACATGGAGCGCCGCACGCCGATGAAGCGGCGGTCGCCCAGCCCTGCGAGCACGAACAGCATCCCGAACAGGCCGAAGATGGCGCCCGAGGCGCCGACGCTCACCACGTCCGGATGCGTCACTGCGCTCAGGATGCTGCCCGCGACGCCGCAGAAGAGATAGCAGAAGATCAACCTCCCATTGCGCGCGACCGGCGCGAGGAACAGGCCGCCGAGCAGCAGGCCGTACATGTTGGTCGCGATGTGCAGCAGCCCCGCATGCACGAAGGTGCTGGTGACGAGCCGGATGAGGCCCACCCCCTCGAGCGCCGGCCCGTAATTGGCGCCCCAATCGACGAGATCGCCGGTCTGGAACTCCATGACGCCGAGCCCCGCGATCACCATGGCGAGATAGACGGCGATATTGACGTCGATCAGCAGCGCCAGGCCCCAGAACCCCCTGCGCGGCACGAGATAGCTCAGCAGCGAGGGCTGGCGGGGCGCTTGCGGCGGGCTCGGGCCCCGGTTGGGCTGGATGTCTTGCGGTTGCATGCGTCGCACGGATCGGGAACGATGCGCCATTCATCGCGCGCTTCCACCCCTCCCGCAAGGGGAAGCGAGCGACTATATCCACCCCTCACGGTCCAAGATCCTGGGAGACGCCATGTCCTATATCCAAGACTCGCTGGGCGCGAACGAGCGCGTCGTCAAAGAGGCCAGCTTCCATTGGTCCTATACGCTCGGCGCGGTCCTGCTCGCGCTCACCGTGATCGGATTGGTCGTCGCGATCCCGATGCTGATCCGCAAGGCGACGACCGAGATCGGCATCACCACCCACCGCTTCATAATGAAAACGGGCCTGTTCTCGCTGCATACGCAGGAGATGGCGATCCACAACATCGAGGGCGTGAAGGTGGACCAGGGCCTGTTCGGACGCATCCTGGGTTTCGGGCGCCTGCGCATCGAGGGCACGGGCGTCGACGCGATCGAGCTTCCGACCATCGCCGATCCCGTCGCTTTCCGCGCGGCCATCGAGACGGCGAAGGGCGAGTAGCGCTCTCGCAGTTCGGAAAAAATCGCCCGCGGCCAGCGTGTCCGAGCGTGCCCGCGCCGCCTGTGATGTGCCCGGTGATGATGAAATTGCCCACCGATGTGCCGCCGCTGACGCCCACCGTCTCGACATTGTTGACCACAGTGCTCGCGATGGTGACCGACGTCGCGAATGTGCCGTGGCCGCCGGTGAGCGAAAGCGTGTCGCTGCCGGTGCCGCCACTCGACATGTCGAACGTGCCGGAAAGCGCGCCGCCGGTGAGTCCGTCGTTGTGCCGAACGCGGAAGGCGAAGTTTCACGCGCGTAATTTTGGCGGCAAATTGCAACTCGCGGGTCGCGCTCAACCGAAGATCAATATTATACCGATATATCAAGTAAATAATCGCGAATTACATTGTAAAGCTGTGTTTTTCTCTACCTTTCTGCGACGCATTCGCATTACGATTTGGTCATTCCGGATTCCTCCGGTTTTCCGCGGCGCCCAAGGCCGCACCATGGGGAAAACATGCGACCGAACCTCATTCTCAAAGCAATTTCGCTTGTCTTCGCCGCTGCCTCGATCGGTCTCACCGCGACACCCGCTTCGGCGGTCCCGGCGTTCGCGCAGCAGACGGGCCTGCGCTGCCAGGCGTGCCACATCGGCGGCCTCGGTCCGCAGCTCACCGACTTCGGCCGCAAGTTCAAGATGGGCGGCTACACCCAGCGCGTCAGCGACGCGTTCACGCCGCCGGTGTCGGCGATGGCGGTCGCCTCTTTCGTCAACACGGCGAAGGATCAGGCATCGCCGCCCGCCGATCACTACGCCACCAACAACAATTTCACGCTCGACGAGGCGAGCCTCTTCCTCGCCGGCGGCATCGGCGATCACTTCGGTGCGTTCTCGCAGTTCACCTATGACGGTGTCGGCCGCGCCTTCGGCTGGGACAATCTCGATATCCGAGCTGTCGATCATTTCACCATCGGCGGCGACGACGTGCTGGTCGGTACTTCGTTCAACAACAATCCCGGCATCCAGGACGCGTTCAACACGCTGCCTGCTTGGGGCTTTCCCTACACCAACAGCGACCTCGCGCCGGGACCTGCGGCCGCGACGCTGTTCGACGGCGGCTATGAGATGGCGCTGCTCGGCAACACGGTCTATGCGCAGTGGCCGAACGGGCTCTACACCGAGGCCGGCGTCTATTGGACGCCGGGCGACAAGTTCCTCAGCATGGTCGGCGCCGACGAGGGCCCCGGCCAGATCGACGGCGTCGCGCCCTATTTCCGCCTGGCCTGGCAGAAGGATCTCGAGGGCAACGGCAATTTCGAGGTCGGCGCGTTCGGCTTCTTCCCGAGCTTCTATCCCGACAACGACAAGAGCACGGGCAAGACCGACGACTATTCCGATTACGGCATCGACGCCTCGTACCAGTTCCTGGGCGACGAGACGAACGTCTACACGCTCAACGCCCGCTACACGCACGAAGAGCAGGACCTGAACGCGACGCATCTCCTCGGCGGGGCTGCGCGTTCGAGCGACTCGCTCGACGATTTCAGGATCGACGCCTCGTATTATTGGCACGATTGGGTCGGCGCGACCGTGCAGTTCTTCGACACCACGGGCTCGCGCGACGCGCTGCTCTATGCCGGCAACCGCACCTTCTCGCCCGACAGCACGGGCCTGCGCTTCCAGATCGACGCCACCCCCTGGGGCAACGACGTCTCGCCGTTCGGGCCGCGCTTCAACATGCGGGTGGGATTGCAGTATACGCTCTATACAAAGTTCGACGGCGCGGGCAAGAATTACGACGGCACCGGCCGCGACGCGTCGGACAACAATACGCTGAGGATATTCACATGGTTCGCCTTGTAGCCCTGGGATTTTCCATACTCATCGCATCGGGCGTCGCCGCACAGGCCGGCGACGCCGCCAAGGGCAAGAGCGTCTTCCAGCGCTGCGCCATCTGCCACACGGTGGAGAAGGGCGGCGGCAACGGGCTCGGCCCCAACCTCTTCGGCGTCGTCGGCCGCAAGGCGGGCACGGCGTCCGGCTTCTCCTACAGTGCCGCGATGAAGGGTTCCGGCATCACCTGGACCCCGGACAAGCTCAGCGCCTATGTCACGCACCCGGGCGCGATCGTCCCCGGCAACCGCATGGCGTTCGCCGGCATCGGCAATCCCGAGCAGGTCGCCGACGTCGTAGCTTACCTGTCGACGCTCAAATGAGCCCGCGTTGGCCGTGGCTTGCGGGGCTGCTGATGGCGGCGTCGCCGGCCGCGGCCGACACGATGCCCAACGACATCGACTTCATCTGCACGCTGCACCACAAGGGCGGCATCGATCTGAATTCGATCACGAAGCTCCCGCCGTCGATCAAATCCTGGATCGCGGGCAACATCGGAGCGATGGCCGACCGCGGCGCCCCGTTCAACGCGACCGACGTCATCATCGACAAGAACGCACCGGGCGCGCGCTTCATCCGGGCCGGCCGCGTCAACGATTTCTGGTTCATCTGGTACGAACGCGGCGGCATCGCGCACACCAAGCACATCGTGTTTTTGCAGCTGGGCCTTGAGCTCACCCAGCTCGCCGACAAGACCTACACCACGATGGAAGACCCCTGTCCCATGACCGACGCGCTGATCGACCGGCGGTGGTGAAACAGGCTCGCTCTTTTTCCCCCACCCCATACCGTCATCGCCCGGCTTGTCCGGGCGACCCATGGCAACCTTGCGAGATGGAGAAGACGTCCGTGGGTGGCCCGGACAAGCCGGGCCATGACGAAGGGGATTAAAGCCCCTCGAAGAAGCTCCCGATCGGCACTTTGAAGATACGCGCGAGCTGGAAGAGCCGCGCCGCGCTCACCCGGTCGACTCCGCATTCGTATTTCTGCACCTGCGTATAGCTGACGCCCAGCCACGCACCGAGATCGCTCTGCGACACGCCGCGCCCACGCCTGAGCACCCGAATCCGCGCGCCGACATGCTCATCGATCACGCTGGGAGCCTTCGGCGCGACACCGCTCACGCCTCGGCCTCGACGATGATTTTCGCGCACGCCGCCTTCGCACTTTCAAGATGCCTGAGCACCGCCTCCGTCACGGTGATCAGCGCGCTGGAGTAATCATCCTCCAGCGCCCGCATCCCAAGCCCCATCAGCTCCAACGCCCGCCCGAACGCCTTCGCCGACCCGAGAGCGTCGTCGATCTCGGCAACGAGGGCGGCGATGTTGTCGGGGCGCTGATTCGACTTTTTGGATCGCTTGGACTGTTTCGGCATAGACAGATAGTCCCTAAAATTCCCTCTTAGGTCAATATACTTATCCTTCTAGTCCCTAAAATACCCAAGCTATAGCCAAATTTGCCCGTGCGGTGATTGTCACCGCCATGATCACCGCGCGTCAGGTCCGGGCCGGTAGGGCTCTTGTTGGCTGGTCTCAAAAGGCCTTGTCAGCCAAAGCCTCCGTGTCGATTAAAGCGATCACTCGCTACGAAACTGGCGAAGCCGATCCGCGGGTTAGCACGCTCTCGGCCATTGAAAGAGTATTGATCAAAGCAGGTGTCGAGTTCATCCCGGCCGATGACCGCAAAGGTGAAGGCGTGCGGATGGCAAGCTTGAAGGAATAGCGAGCTATCGCGACATTAGCGGCTCGGCAGCCGAATATTTAAAGCGTGTTATAATCGTCTTCACTAAAAGTAGTTTTTCATCGACAATAAATGTGCCATGATCAAGCATGGCCGACGAACAAAAGCCGGTTTGGATCGAGCCGCGCATCAAAACGGCGCCGAAGATTCGTCAGCTCTACTGGTGCGATTTTTGGAAAGACGCGATGTTGCCGGAATTCTGGAAGACCCGGCCGGTTATCGTTGTGTCCTTCAAGAATACGCTGCACGGGCCCTGCCTCGTGATCCCTACGACGACGATTCCCCAAGACGGGAATCCGTGGGCACATCGGCTTTCTGTCGTCTTCGACGGTGTTCAGTCGTGGGCTGTGTGCAACCAGCCTTCCACAGTTTCGCCAAGCCGCTTCGGTCAGTTTAAAGGCCGAATTCCGCTTGTACCGGAAACAGACTTCAATGCCATTCTAGCCATGCTGAACCAATGGCTTCCTAAGCCGTTTCCGATTCCTCATTGAAAATTCAGAGTTGTTAGATTATATTCTGCCTATCCGCGGCCCCAGAGATGGGTGTCCGTTGCCCGCAAGGGAGACGTTCGACCAAGGGGAGGCTTCACGGCTTCCCCTTTGGTTTTTCTAGTTTGCGCGTCTGCGCGGAAACCGTCGCAGATTGCGCCTCAAGACCGTGAAAGCGGCAAAGCCCTGCCCGCGATAACAAGCGGGCGGGGCTTTTCGATAACGCTGCTATGGCTCTATGTTCGCTGTATGCGCGGCCCCAGAGATGGGTGTCCGTTTCCCGAAAGGGAGTGACGCGCCAAGGGGAAGCTCAAAGCTTCCCCTTTGGTTTTTGGGTTGCGTGAAAATACAAATTCTGTTTATATTATTCATATTTGCGGCCCCAGACGTGGGTGTTCGTTGCCCGCAAGGGAGACAATCGACCAGGGGGAGGCTTCGCGGCCTCCCCTTTGGTTTGTCCGGCGCCGCGCGCCGGGCTGCGGCGGGTTGCCGCACCTTCGCCCCTATGCTGCACCGCAACCATAAAATCCCCGGCTTCACCGCCGGTGGATAAGGCAGGTTCTGCGCCGTGAAGGTTCGTTGACAGACGGTCAGTCGCGGTCCTAGTTTTTGCGCCGCACAAAAGAGGGCGGGCACCACGAGGTTGCGGACGGGCAAGGCCGGACGCGAAAAAACGCCGCCCATCAGGGGATCTGCTCAGTCATGAAGGTACTTGTCCCCGTCAAGCGGGTGATCGACTACAACGTCAAGGTCCGCGTGAAGCCGGATCAGACCGGCGTGGACCTCGCCAACGTCAAGATGTCCATGAACCCCTTCGACGAGATCAGCGTCGAGGAAGCGGTTCGCCTGAAGGAGAAGGGCAAGGCGACGGAAGTCATCGCCGTCTCCATCGGACCCGCGCAGGCGAGCGAGACGCTGCGCACCGCGCTCGCGATGGGCGCCGACCGCGGCATCCTGGTGAAGACCGACGGCGAGGTCGAGCCGCTCGCGGTCGCCAAGATTTTGAAAGCCATTTGCGACGCCGAGCAGCCGACGCTCGTCATCACCGGCAAGCAGGCCATCGACGACGACAGCAACCAGACGGGCCAGATGCTCGCGGCGCTGCTCGGCTGGCCGCAGGGCACGTTCGCGCACAAGCTCGAGCTCGGCGACGCGTCGGCGCAGATCGAACGCGAAATCGACGGCGGCCTTCAGACCGTCGAGGTCAAGCTGCCCGCGGTGATGACCGTGGACCTGCGCCTCAACGAGCCGCGCTATGCCTCGCTCCCCAACATCATGAAGGCGAAGAAGAAGCCGATCGACGAGAAGAGCCCATCGGACTACGGCGTCGACGTCACGCCGCGCCTCAAGACGCTGAAAGTGACCGAGCCCGAGAAGCGCAAGGCCGGCGTGAAGGTCAAGACCGTCGCCGAGCTGCTCGACAAGCTCAAGAACGAAGCGGGAGTGATCTGACATGGCCTCTCTCGTCATCGCCGAGCACGACAACAAGACGCTGAAGGATTCCACGGCAAAAGTCGTGACCGCGGCCGGCCAGGTCGGCGGTCCCGTCCACATCCTCGTCGCGGGGCAGGGCTGCGATGCGGTCGCGCAAGCGGCATCGAAGCTCGCCGGCGTCGAGAAGGTGCTCGTCGCCGACGACGCGCTCTATGCCAAGATGGTCGCCGAGACGATGGAGACGCTGATCCTGTCGCTGGCGGACAAGTACGACGCGCTGCTCGCGCCCGCCACGACCAACGGCAAGAACTACATGCCGCGCGTCGCGGCCAAGCTCGACGTGCCGCAGGTCTCCGAGATCCTGAGTGTCGTCTCCGCCGACACCTTCGTGCGTCCGATCTATGCGGGCAATGCGCTGGCGACGGTGCAGGCGCCCGCGGGCAAGAAAGTCATCACCGTGCGCACGACGACGTTCAAACCGGCGGGCGAGGGCGGAAGTGCTGCGATCGAGAAAGTGTCCGCGGCGGCCGATCCCGGCCTGTCGAAATTCGTCGGCGAGGAGCTGTCGAAATCCGAGCGGCCCGAGCTCACCTCCGCCAAGATCATCATCTCCGGCGGGCGCGGCATGCAGTCGGGCGAGAACTTCCACATGCTCGACGCCATCGCCGACAAGCTCCACGCCGCGGTGGGCGCGAGCCGCGCCGCGGTCGACGCGGGTTTCGTGCCCAACGACTACCAGGTCGGCCAGACCGGCAAGGTCGTGGCGCCAGATCTCTACATCGCGGTCGGCATCTCGGGCGCGATCCAGCATCTGGCCGGCATGAAGGACTCCAAAGTCATCGCCGCCATCAACAAGGACGAGGAAGCGCCGATCTTCCAGGTCGCCGATTACGGGCTGGTCGCCGATCTGTTCAAGGCGATCCCCGAGATGAACGAAGAGCTGACCAAGCTCGGCTACTAGGTAAAGGACATACAGATGAGTATCGAACGCATCGGCGTAATCGGTGCAGGCCAGATGGGCAACGGCATCGCCCATGTGCTGGCGCTGGCGGGCTTCGACGTCATGCTCGAGGACATCAACGCCGAGCAGCTCGGCAAGGCGCTCGAGCGCATCACCAAGAACATGAACCGCCAGGCGGCGCGCGGGCTGATCAAGAGCGAAGTGGTCGAAACCGCGCTCAAGCGCATCCACACCGCCGAAGGCTTGGATGCGATGCAGGACCGCGATCTCGTCATCGAGGCGGCGACCGAGGACGAGAGCGTCAAGCGCAAGATCTTCCAGGACCTCTGTCCGCGCATCGGCAAGAACACGCTGATCGCGACCAACACCTCGTCGATCTCGGTGACGCGGCTCGCCGCCTCGACCGACCGGCCGGAGCATTTCATCGGGCTTCATTTCATGAACCCGGTGCCGATGATGCAGCTGGTGGAGGTCATCCGCGGCATCGCCACCGACGATTCCACCTTCCAGGCCGCGCTCGACATCGTGCGCCGCGTCGGCAAGACCGCGGCTTATGCCGAAGACTTCCCGGCCTTCATCGTCAACCGCATCCTGCTGCCGATGATCAACGAGGCCGTCTATACGCTGTATGAAGGCGTCGGCAATGTGGAGGCCATCGACACCGCGATGAAGCTCGGCGCCAACCATCCGATGGGCCCGCTCCAGCTCGCCGATTTCATCGGCTTGGATACGTGCCTGAGCGTGATGCAGGTGCTGTACGAAGGCCTCGCGGATTCGAAATACCGCCCGTGCCCGCTGCTGGTGAAATACGTCGAAGCCGGCTGGCTCGGCCAGAAGACCGGCCGCGGCTTCTACGACTACCGCGGCGAGCATCCGGTGCCCACGCGGTAAAATCCGCTTGTACCGATCGAAAGATCGGCAGGAACCTGTGCCCGTTTCCTTCGACCGGCAAGTTGGATAGAGTAGGGTCTCAACCTGACCTTGTAGGGGCGAGCCATGCCCACCCAAGAACTTCCGCCATCCAGATTCAGATCGCTGACCATCGTCAAAAGAGTTGCCGGCGCCGCGACCCGATTGAGCGTCGCGCGTGCCATTGCTTCCGTGCTCCAGTCCGTTTTCACCTTGTCGATCGAACTTCCGGGCGGGCCCTATGTCGATCCGAACCCCAAAATGCCGGTGCCCAGGCCGGCGAATCCGGAAGCGGCGCCTGGATCGCCGGTGTCGCCCGTAGTCGCGCCCGCGCCAAAACCCGAGCACAAGTTGGAAGCGGAATAGAGATGCTCTCGAGCCTGTCGGGCCTTGCGGACCGCAACTTCGTCGTGGGCTTCCTGTTGCCAACTCTGATCGCGGCGGTGCTTCTGACCTGGCTCTTCCAGGGCTACGCGTTTGTCGCGCCGATTTGGGAGACATTGCGAAGCGCCGACGGCTTCGCCTCTCTCACACTCTTCGTTCTCGCGGTATGGTGCGCCGCCGTGTTGCTCGCGGTCTTCAATGTCCAGCTCTATCGCATCCTGGAAGGCTATTACGGACCTCTGAGCGGCAAGCGGCGGATCGAGCGCTACAAGCGGAAATTCGCCGCCGAACAGACAAGGTTCATCGCTCTGGCCAAGGATGTCGACGAGGGCCGATACGAGCGCGGCCGCTATTTTGGCGTGTATGCGAAATCTCAGCTCAACTATCCACTCAAAGCTGAGTATGTGAAGCCCAGCCGGTTCGGCAACATCCTGAGCTCGATAGAAACCTATCCGCTTGAGCATTACGGCGCCGACGGCGCGACGCTCTGGCCGAGGCTGCTCTCGGTCGTGCCCGAGAGCTATCAGAGGCTGATCGACAGCGCCCGGGCGGAAGTCGACTTTTTCGTCAGCGGGCTGTTCTTGTCGCTGCTTCTGTGCTGCGTCTGCCTGTGGAGCTTTCTGTGGTCGCTCTATGCCGATTGGCGCGATAGTTCCGGTTTCATGTGGCTTCATTTGATCGCCTCGATCGCTTTCGCGCTCGCCGCGGTGCTTGCTTATGAAGGTGCGCTCATCCGCGCCCGTGGCTGGGGCCATGCCGTGCGAAGCGCTTACGATCTTTTCCTCTCCGGTCTCGGCAAGCAACTCGGCTACGAGGAACCGGCGGAGGCGGCGGCGCGCAAGCAATTCTGGATCGCGTTTTCCTCCATGGTGGCCTACGCGCTGCCGATCGATGGCCGGTACCGCGTTGCGCCGCGATTGCCCCCGGCATCGAGCAAGCCCAGACGTTCGCCCGATACGGTATAGTCGCCGCACGCCGCTTCGCCTCCCGGCGCCAATCTTGCAACGGTAGGACCATGACTCCTTCCGACGGTTTGCCTGTCCCGCAGCGCACCTGGGCGATCCTCGCCATCGGGCTGGGCATCACGCTGGCGGTGATCGACTCGGCCATCGCCAATGTCGCGCTGCCGACCATCGCCTCCGACCTGCACACCGATCCCGCTCTGTCGATCTGGATCGTCAACGGCTACCAGCTCGCCATCACCATCTCGCTGCTGCCGCTGTCGTCGCTGGGCGACATCATGGGCTATCGCCGCGTCTATCTGGCGGGCCTCGCGCTGTTCACCGTCGCCTCGCTGGGCTGCGCGTTCTCGACGACGCTGCCCATGCTGGCGCTGGCGCGCGTGATCCAGGGCTTCGGGGCTGCCGGCATCATGAGCGTGAACACCGCGCTGCTGCGCTTCATCTATCCGCAGCGATTGCTGGGCCGCGGCATCGGCATCAACGCGCTGGTGGTGGCGGTGTCGTCGGCGATAGGCCCCACCGTCGCGGGCGCCATCCTCGCCGTCGCCAACTGGCCCTGGCTGTTCGCCGTCAACGTGCCGATCGGGATCGCCGCGGTTGTCGTGGGCTGGTCGTCTCTGCCGCATACCAAGCGGTCGCCGCACGGCTTCGACGTCGTGAGCGCGCTGCTGAGTGCGGCGACCTTCGGTCTGCTGATCGGCAGCATCGACGCGCTCGGGCATGGCGAGGGCTTCCCTGCGTTCCTGGCCGAGATGATGGCGACCATCGGGCTCGGTACCGTCCTGGTGCGGCGGCAGCTGGCGCTCGTGGCGCCGCTGCTGCCGGTCGATCTGCTGAAGATCCCGATCTTCGCGCTGTCGGTCTCGACCTCGATCTCGTCCTTCGTGGCGCAGATGCTGGCCTTGGTGTCGCTGCCTTTCCTGTTCCAGACCGAGCTGCATTTCAGCGCCGTGGAGACGGGCCTTCTGATCACGCCGTGGCCGCTTGCGATCTGCGTCGCGGCTCCGCTCGCCGGACGCCTCGCGGACCGCTATTCGGCCGGACTGCTGGGCGGCATCGGGCTGTTCGCCTTCGCCATGGGCTTGCTGTCCTTCGCCTTCCTGCCGGCGCATCCCGGCTATCTCGACATCGGATGGCGCATGGCGCTCTCGGGCTTCGGCTTCGGCCTTTTCCAGTCGCCGAACAACCGCGCGATGCTCACCGCCGCGCCCAAAGAGCGCAGCGGCGGCGCCAGCGGCATGCTCGGCACCGCGCGCCTGCTCGGACAGACGACGGGAGCTGCGCTCGCGGCGCTCTTGTTCGCGCGCCTGGCCGGCCAGGCGCCGACGGTGGGCTTGCTGATCTCGAGCGGGTTCGCATTGATCGCGGCCGTCGTCAGCCTCGCACGCCTCTACGAGATTCCGGCGAAAGCCGAGCTGCGCGCCTCCAATCCCGAGGCCGATCCGTCGCTGCACGCCTCGCTGCTGCGCGACGAGAAGGGAGAATAGCGCATGACGGCCAAGCGCATCGCCGTCATCGGGCTGGGCCAGCGCATCGCGCATGTGTTGCTCGCGATGGAGGAGGTCGGCTGGGACATCGAGGTCGCTGGATACGCCGATCCCGCGCCGGTCGGCTTGGCCGTCCTCAAGCGCGACGCGCGCGCCTATCCGGATGCGGCATCGCTCCTGAAGGACGGCCCGTTCGATCTGGTGATGATCGGCTCGCCCAATCATCTGCACTACGAGCATTTGCTCGCCGCGTTCGCTGCGGGTTATCCGGTCTTCGCCGAGAAGCCGATCGTGCGCACCGAAGAAGAGACGTTTGCGCTCGCCCGGCAACTGCACACCGCGCCGCCGCTCTATATCGGGCTGGTGATGCGCTCCATGCCGATCGTGCGCGAGGTGATCGCGCGGGTGGACGCAGGCGCGCTGGGCGAGATCGTGTCGATGGACGCGACCGAGCATCTGCCGCCCGAGCACGGCGCCTATCTCTCGCGCAACTGGCGCCGCAAGCAGGCGTGGGGCGGCTCGTTCCTGCTCGACAAGGTCTGCCACGATTTCGATATCTTCGGCCGCATCGCGGGTGCGCGGCCCGCGCGCGTCGCGAGCTTCGGGGGCAAGCGCATCTTCGAGCCCGGACGCGCCAGCGAGCATGAAGCCTACTCGGCTGTCGACGCCGGCTGGTCGGGGGCGAACGACGCGTTCCATTCCGACATGGACGTCACCGATCACCAGGTCGCGCTGGTGGAATACGCCAACGGCATGCGGCTGTCGTTCCACTCCAACAGCCATGTGGGCCTGACCGAGCGGCGCTGGTACGTCGCGGGCACGAAAGGCACGCTGATCGCAGATCTGGTGCGCAACCGGCTGATGGTGCGCGCGGCACATGACAGGGGCAAGCCGGAGCGCATCGACTATGGCGGTCGGACGGAAGACAGCCACAACGGCGCCGACCAGGCGATGGCGCGCGACCTGCTCGCCGCGCTCGACGGTCGCGCAGCCTTTCCGGTGATGCCGCAGGAGTCGATGGAGGCGGGCCTCACCGTCATGGCCATCGACCGCGCGATGCGCGAGGGCTGCGTCGTCGACTGCGCGAAGATGTGGGCGGAATACGACGCTGCGCCGTGCACCGGCATGCACAAGCGAACGGGCGACAAGGAGTAGGGCGCGGGCGCTGGCAGGGAATCGGAGCCGGATTCCGCATTTTTTGATTCTTGTCAATGGTCCATTTGCGATTCAAGGTCATACGTGCGAATCATGCACTCCGGCGCGCCTCGGCACTCCGGGACGTTGTCGTCTTCAAGGAGCAAGCGGATGGCTCAGATTGAGCTTGACGAGGAAGCGGTGCTTGCCCTTCTTGGCGGCAGCGCCGAGCAGATATCGAGCGAGCTTGCGGAGTTCACGGCGAGTGCTCGGTCTCTTTCTGACGGCCACCCCAGATACATCGACGAATATCCGGAAAGCTGGGTTGCGGTATATCAAGGCCGTGTCGCGGCGAGCGGCGCCAGCCTGGAAGACGCGAGAAACGCAGCGAGCGCGAAAGGGCTGCCGGTGCAGCACCTCATAATGCGTCACATCACAAGAGCCGAAAAAAACTTTTTCTTCTAGCCACATCGATGCTGCGGGGAGATTCGGAAACACGAGCGGCCGGCCCTATGTCGAGGGTCGGATAGGCTTGCCTTCCCTGAGCAGGTGGATCGATGTTTCGTTCTGCTTTGATACGGGTGCCGATGCGACGCTCTTGATGCCGGTGGACTCGACGCGGCTGGGGATCGATTTTTCAGACCCGTCGTATACGCGCAAGCCTCTCTACGGCATTGGAACGGGCGTGTCGGGTATAGTTCTCGATTCCGCCATCTCTTTCCGAGATGAGGATACCGGCGAACTATCCATCTATCACGTGCCCGTGTTCGCCGCCGATCCATGCGATGAGATCATGGATGCGCCATCGCTTCTCGGCAGAAACATCATTCATCATTGGCGTGTGCTTTACATCGGCAGCCAAAATATATTGGAGGCCGAGATGCTGACGGCTCATATCAAGATCCCCGTTAAGCGGTAGCTCCTGGAAATGGAGGCTAACTCTTCGCCGTCAGCGCCTTGAAGTAGTCGATCGCGTCGGGCGCGTCCCAGTCTGCCGGACCGACGGCGCGGGCGACCTCGCGGCCCTTGTCGTCGATGAGCACGGTCAGCGGCAACCCATAAGCGCCGAAGACGCGCATCATGCCGAGATCGGCGTCGATGAAGGCGGGAAGCCGCGCCGCGCCATGGGCTTTCAGGAACGAAGCCGCGTCGGCGGGCGTGCCGCGCGCGACGTCGACGGGAACGACTTCCAGCCTCCCCCTGGGGACCGCGGCTTGAAGCCTGGCCAGCGCCGGAAGCTCCTTGACGCAGGGCGCGCACCACACCGCCCAAAGATTGAGCAGCACGTAATGTCCCTTGAACTCGCCAAGCGTATGCCGCGTGCCGTCCGTGCCCGTGAACGACACGGGCGCGACCGCGACAGGCTGCTTTCCGGGCGCCAGCCGCGCCAGCGACGCGGGCGGGACGAGCGCCGCGTGGACAGGCGCGGACCTCTTCCAATATAGAACCCCTGCTGCGCCAAGGGCGGCCAGCACCAGGACGATTGCGATGAGCAGGTTTGCGGTCCGCATCATGGGTATCCTATGAGCACCAATTCGATGTGGGGCGGCCGCTTCGCGCAAGGCCCCGCCTCCGTGATGAAGGACATAACGCCCTCCATCGATTTCGACAAACGCCTGGCCATGCAGGACCTGGCCGGCAGCCGGGCGCATGCGCGGATGCTGGCGGCGCAGGGGATCATCGCACAGGCCGACGGCGACGCGATCCTTGCCGGGCTCGATGCGGTCGAAAAGGAGATCGTGGACGGGACATTCGTCTTCAAGCGCGAGCTCGAGGACATCCATCTCAACATCGAGGCGCGGCTGAAGGAGATCGCGGGCGAGGCGGCGGGGCGCCTGCACACCGCGCGCTCGCGCAACGACCAGGTGGCGACGGATTTCAGGCTCTGGGTGCGCGACGCCTGCGCCCACGCGCGCGAGCTCATCGACGATCTGCAGCGCAGTCTCCTGTCGCAGGCCGAGATGCATGTGGAAACCATCATGCCGGGCTTCACCCACATGCAGCCCGCGCAGCCGATCACCTTCGCGCATCATTGCCTGGCCTATGTCGAGATGCTGGCGCGCGACGCCGGACGCTTTGCGGATGCGGCAGCGCGGCTGAACGAGTCTCCGCTGGGTGCGGCGGCGCTCGCGGGCACCTCGTTCCCCATCGACCGCAAGGCGACCGCGAAGGCGCTGGGCTTTTCGCATCCGATGCGCAATTCGCTCGATGCGGTGTCGGCACGCGACTTCGCGCTCGAATATCTTTCGGCCGCCGCGATCTGCATGACCAACCTGTCGCGGCTCGCGGGCGAGCTCGTGCAGTGGACGAGCCCGGCCTTCGGCTTCGTGCGCCTGTCGGATGCCTTCACCACCGGCTCCTCGATCATGCCGCAGAAGCGCAACCCCGACGCGGCCGAGCTCGTGCGCGGCAAGACGGGCCGGGTGCTGGGCGACTTCGTGGCGCTGGCCACCGTCGTCAAGGGTCTCGCGCTCGCCTATGGCAGCGACCTGCAGGAGGACAAGGAGCGCGTCTTCGACGCCGCCGACACGCTGGATCTCTGCCTGCGCGCGATGACGGGCATGATTGCGGATCTTCAAGCCGACCCAGCCGCGATGCGCCGCGCGGCGGAGGCGGGCTTTCCGACCGCGACCGATCTGGCGGACTGGCTGGTGCGCGTGCTCAAGAAGCCGTTCCGCGACGCCCATCACATCGCCGGCGCCATCGTGAAGCGCGCGGAGGAGGCTGGCGTCGGCCTCGACGAATTGCCGCTTGCCGATATGCAATCGATAGAGCCCGCGATCACCAAAGACGTGTATGATGTGTTGAGCCTGGAGGCGTCGGTGAACTCGCGCATGAGCGAGGGCGGCACGGCGCCGAGCCGGGTGCGCGAGCAGATCGCGTTCTGGCGGGAGAAGCTGAAATGACCTTGCGCCTCGTTGCCCTGCTCGTGCTGAGCCTCGCGCTCGCGTCGTGCGGCGTGAAGAACGAACTCGTCCTCCCCGACGGCAAGCCCACGGCGAAGAACCAGAAGGACCCGTCCAAGCCGCCTCTGCCGATCGGCGAATGAACCATTTCGCTTACAAGAACGGCTCGCTGCATGCCGAAGACGTCGATCTGGCCGCGCTTGCCCGCGAGGTCGGCACGCCGTTCTATTGCTATTCGACCGCGACGCTCGAACGCCACACCCGCGCCTTCGCGGACGCGGTGCCCAAGGACTCGCTGATCGCGTTCTCCGTCAAGGCCAACGGCAATCTGGGTGTCTTGAGGACACTCGCGCGCCTGGGCGCTGGCGCCGACGTCGTCTCGGGCGGCGAGCTCAAGAAAGCGCTCGCAGCGGGGATCGCGGCGCAGCGCATCGTCTTCTCGGGCGTCGGCAAGACGAAAGCGGAGCTGGCGCTCGGCCTCGATACGGGCATCTATCAATTCAACGTCGAGAGCGAGCCGGAGCTTGAGGCTCTGAACGAAATCGCGCTCGGCAAAGGGACGCGCGCGCAGGTCGCCTTGCGCATCAATCCGGACGTGGATGCCAAGACGCATGCCAAGATCACGACCGGCACCGCGGAGAACAAGTTCGGCATTCCCATCGGCCGCGCGCGCGAGGCCTATGCGCACGCAGCCAGGCTCGACGGCATCCGCGTCGTCGGCATCGACGTCCATATCGGAAGCCAGATCACCGAGCTCGGCCCCTTCGAGGCCGCCTTCCTGCGGATCGTCGCGTTGGCGAAGGTCCTGCGCGCCGACGGCCACGACATCGCCCGTCTCGATCTGGGCGGCGGCCTGGGCGTGCCGTATCGGACCGACAACACGCCCCCGCCCGACCCTGGCGCCTATGGCGCGATGGCTGAGCGCGTGACGCGGGGCTTGGGCGCGCGGCTGATCTTCGAGCCGGGGCGGCTGATCGCCGCCAATGCCGGCGTGCTGGTCGCACAGGTGCTCTATGTCAAACAGGGCGAAACCAAGGCATTCGCGATCCTGGATGCGGGCATGAACGACCTGTTGCGGCCCGCGCTCTATGAGGCGCATCACGAGATCGTGTCCGTGGCCGAGCCCGCGTCCACCAGGGCGCGCTACGACGTGGTGGGCCCGGTCTGCGAATCCACCGACGTCTTCGCGCAAGGCCGCGAGATGGCCGAATTGAAATCGGGCGATCTTGTCGCGTTCCTGACCGCTGGGGCCTATGGCGCGGTGATGTCCTCGGCCTACAATGCGCGTCCCCCCGCGCCCGAGGTCCTGGTCAAGGGGGAGCGTTGGAGTGTCGTGCGGCCCCGGATCAGTGATGACGCGCTTATCGCCACCGACCGAATTCCGGACTGGCTCGCTTAGGCGGGCCGGCGCCTATATCCGCGGCGCGCGCGCGGCGCTGGTGTGGGAGCGCGTGTGGCCGGCGCTGTGGCCGGCCAGCGGCATCGCGGGCGCGTTCGCGGCCGCAGCCCTGTTCGGACTGCCGACGCTTCTTCCTTGGCCGCTGCATGCGCTGTTGCTCGCCGGTCTCGTCGCAGGCATGGGGCTGTCGCTCTATTTCGCGCTCGATGGGTTGCGCTGGCCGTCCTGGAGCGAAGGCGCGCGCCGTGTCGAGCGCGACAGCACGCTTAGCCATCGCCCGATCTCCGAAAGCGAGGACGTGATCGCGGCCGGCAACGGCGACACGCTCGCGGAAGCATTGTGGCAGGCGCATCTGCGCCGTCGCCTCGCCGATATCGGAAAGCTGCGCGTCTCCTGGCCGCGCTCGTCGTTGCCCAAGCGCGATCCGCGCGCGCTGCGCTATGTCGTCCTGCTCTTGATCGCGGCGGGGGCGCTCGTCGCCGGCAGCGATTGGCGCCAGCGCATCGCGGCCGCTTTCGGGCCAGGGACAGGCGAGGCCGCGAACGTCTCCATCGACGCCTGGATCGATCCGCCCGCCTATACGGGCGAGGCGCCGGTCTATTTGAGCCAATCCGGCGTGCATACGGTCACGGTGCCCACGGGCTCGACCCTCAACCTTCGCGTCCACGGCGCGGGCCATGCGCCTTACGTCTCCGTCGACGGTGCATCGTTCACCGGCGGCTCGGGCGAGTATTCGAGCACCGCGCGCATCGGCGAGAACACCTCCGTGCGCGTGCGCAGCGGCGGACGCACCATCGGCGACTGGCGCCTGCATGTGCTCCCCGACGACAAGCCGGTGATCGCGTTCTCGTCTGCGCCCGCGCGCACCGAGCACGACGCGCTCAAGCTCGCCTTCACCGCGGGCGACGATTACGGCGTCGTCGCGGCCCGCGCGCACATCACGCCGCACGGCCATTACGGCAAGGACCTCGTCGTCGACCTGCCGCTCGACCAGCCCTCGGCCAAGACGGTGACGCAGACGGCGTTCCGCGACCTCACCGCGCATCCCTATGCCGGCCTCGACGTCGACATCGTGCTCGAAGCCGTCGACGGCGCGGGCCAGTCGGGCTTCTCCAAGGCCGCGCGCTTCACGCTGCCCGCGCGCGTCTTCACCAACCCGCTGGCGCGCGCGCTGATCGAGCAGCGCCAGGTGCTGGCCACGGGCGACGTGCGCCTGCGGCCTCACGTCGCCAACACGCTGGAGGCGCTGACCTTCGCGCCGGACCGCTTCTATCAGGACCAGCTCGGCGTCTTTCTCGGCATCCGTTCGGCCTATTGGACGCTGAAGAACGCGACCCATGACGAGGAGGTCGGCCAGGCGGGCGATCTTCTGTGGCAGATCGCCAGCGGGTTGGAGCGCGGCGGGCTGCTCAGCGCGGCGGAGGAACTGCGCCGCATCAAGCAGATGCTCTCCGAGGCGCTCGCCCAGAACGCGCCGCAGGAGGTGATCGACTCGCTGATGGAGCGCTATCGCGAGGCGCTGCAGCGTTACCTCAAAGCGCTCGCGGAGAATCCGCCGGACGAGAACTCGCAAGCGGCGCCCGACGGCAAGGTGATGAGCCAGGCCGATCTCGAGGCGCTGCTGAAAGCCATCGAACAGCTCGCCCAGAGCGGCGACCGCGCGCAGGCCGAGCAGATGCTCGCTCTGCTGCAGAGCCTGCTCGAAAACCTGCGCATGACGAACGGCGCGGGCTCCGGCGGCAACGGCAAGCAGTCGCCGCAGGACAAGGCGTTGAGCGACGCGATCCAGGGGCTCGGCGACCTGATGGGCAAGCAGCGCGGCCTCGTCGACAAGACGTTCCGCCAAGGCCAGGGCAAGGGCGATCCCAAGGATGGCGGCCCCAAAGGCCTCGCCGATCAGCAGCGTCAGTTGCACGAGCAGCTCGACAAGATCCTCAAGGACCTCGGCGGTCAGAAGCTGGATCCGCCCAAATCGCTCGGCGAGGCGGGCAAGTCGATGGGCCAGGCGCAAGGCGATCTCAGCGCACCGGACCTGCCCAATGCCGGCATCGACCAGAAGCAGGCGCTGGAGCAGATGCGCAAGGGCGCGGGCGATCTCGCCAAGCAGCTCCTGGACCGCGCGGGGCCGCAGGGCCAGGGCGACGGCACCGATCCGCTCGGCCGCAACGAAGGCGCCAGCGGCCAGGACATGGGCGGCGACGTCAAGGTGCCGAGCGTCTCCGATCTCCAGCGCGCGAGGGAGATCTTGAAGGAGCTCCGCCGCCGCGCCGCCGAACGCGGCCGCCCGCAGTCGGAACTCGACTACATCGACCGGCTGCTGAAGCAGTTTTGAGCGAGCCCTTCATCCCAACTGTCATGGCCCGCGACTGCGGGCCACCCAGGTGGGTGCTGCACATTCTCTCCAAACCAAACATTGTCATCGCCCGCTTTATGCGGGCGACCCACGGCAAGCTTGCACCATGGAGAAAACGTCCGTGGGTGGCCCGGACAAGCCGGGCCATGACGATATTTTTTGATAAAATAGAGAAGACGTCACCTGGGTGGCCCGCAGTCGCGGGCCATGACAGTTGGGGCGGTGTCAATCCACCCGCACAATATCCGGCAGCCCGCGCTCGGCGCCATCGTGATCCATCCCATACCCTGCGATGAATTCCGTCACGCCGTGGAACAGCGCGAAGTCGGCGTGGGCCGCGGCATCGTCGCGCAGCTTGTCGACGGCGACGGCGGTGAGCACGGACTTAGCCCCGGCGTTCTTCAGCAGCGTGCGTGCGTGCGCCACAGTCGCGCCGCTGTCGAGAACACCGTCGATCAACAGCACCGACTTGCCGCGCACCGCCGCGCTCGGGCCGGCGATCACCGACACCGCGCCTTGCGCGCTCTTGCCGCCATAGGAGCGCAGCCACAGGAGCTCCATCGGCAGCGACAGGCCCAGACGCGCCAGCGCGCGCAACAGGTCGGCGGCGAAGACGAAGCTGCCTACGAGGACCGGCACGGCGATCTCGGGCCTGCGGGCCACGATCTCGTGGGCGAGGTCCTCGACGCGGGCGGCGATTTCGCGTTCCGAGAACAGGATCTCGCCCATCGCTTAGTCCGTCACTCGCCTTCTCGCGCGAAGCGCAGCTCGACATGGCTGCCGCCGCCGGGCGGGTTGGTGAGGCGCGAGCGGAACTTGACGCTCTGCCCGGGCTTCAGCGTCGCCACGCCCGGCATGAACTTCCACTGATAGAGCTCGCGGCGGTCCTCGTCGGTGAGGGCGGCGCGGATCTCGGGCATGGGAAGCTCATGCGCGCCGGTGTTGGCGACGGTGCCGGTGACGACGAGCACGGGCTGGCCGGCCTCGCTCACGCGCGTCGTGGCATAGTTCTGGATGTCGAGGCCGCTGGTCTGCGCCTTCATGCCGAGCGCGGCATAGACCGACGCCGATTGCGGCCAGATCGTCGCGATCTGCTGGCGGAAGGTCAGCGCCGACCAGCCCAGCGCCAGCACCACCGCGATCAGCGCGGCCCAGCCGAGCACGATGCCGATCCGCCTCGGCCAGCGAGATTTCGCCCGCGGCTCCGCGGCAGCCGCTTCGCGCGCGATGACGGGGTTGGGCGCAAAGGCCTCCGCTCTCGGCGGCGCGCTGCGCATGACGGGCGGCGGAGGCGGCGGTGGCGGCGGCGCGGGCTCGGGCCGTTGCTCCTCGGGCTCGGGTGCGACGAGCTCCGCGATGGGGTCCGATTCGTCGGGCGGCGGATCCTGATGCCACAGATGCCCGCATTTCGCGCAGCGCACGTTGCGGCCCGCGGGGCGGAACTTCGCCGCGTCCGCCTGATAGCGCGTCGCGCATTGTGGGCAGGTGAGGATCATGTTCCGAAAGGCTTCGAACCGCGGGTTGAAAATGGCGCAAGCGGCGGGTTCAGGCAAGGTGGTCCTTCGGGGCTCGCTTCGCTCGCACCTCAGGATGACGCTACAGCGAGAGGCGCGTCATCCTGAGGTGCGAGCCGTCCGTAGCGACAGCGTACGGACGGGTGAGCCCCGAAGGATGCATGATTCAAACTCCCCCCAACTTCCTCTATGTTCGATTCATGGTTCGCTTCGAAAACGTCGGCATGCGCTATGGCGCCGGTCCTGAGGTGCTGCGCGACGTCACTTTCGTGCTCGAGGCGGGCTCGTTCACGTTCCTCACCGGGCTCTCGGGCGCGGGCAAGACGACGCTGCTCAGGCTGATCGACATGATGCAGCCGCCGTCGCGCGGCCTGGTGACGCTGTTCGGCCGCGACCTGTCGGTGACCAAGCGCGCCGAATACCCTGCGCTGCGGCGGCGCATCGGCGTGGTGTTCCAGGATTTCCGCCTGCTGCCGCATCTCTCCGCTTTCGACAACGTGGCGCTGCCCTTGCGCCTCGCCGGCCGGCGCGAGAGCGAATACGAGCAGGACGTCGAGGAGCTGCTCTCCTGGGTGGGTCTCGGCGACCGCATGCGCGCCAAGCCCGCGACGCTTTCGGGCGGCGAGCAGCAGCGCATCGCCATCGCGCGCGCGGTCGTGGCGCGGCCCGACCTGCTCATCGCCGACGAGCCCACCGGCAACGTCGACGCCGAGATCGGCCAGCGCCTGATCCGCCTGTTCGCGGAGCTCAACCGGCTCGGCACAACGGTGCTGATCGCCACCCACGACCGCGCGCTCATCGAAGGCATGCGCGCGCGCGAGATGCGCCTCGTCGACGGACGGCTCGTCGAGATGCGGACGCAGCGGCCATGAACCTGCGAGGCAAAGCAAACGCCATCCTGCCGCGCGAGAAGGGCGCCGCACCCCTCGACATCGTCATCGCGATCATGGCGTTCCTGGCGGCGCTCGCGCTCGGCGCCTCGCTGATCGCGGAGCGCACCGCGCTCGGCTGGCGCGCGGGCCTCTCCGACAGGCTGACCGTGCAGATCGTCCCGCCGGCGCAAGATGCGCCCGGCGCGGGGCTCGACCGCGAGACGGACGCGGCGCTGGCGGTGTTGCGCGCCACGCCCGGCATCGCGCACGCGGCCCCCTTGAGCCAGGACCAGACGCTGGCGCTGGTGCAGCCCTGGATCGGCAGCGACGCGCTGGTCGCGGAGCTGCCGCTGCCGCGCCTCATCGACGCGACGATCACGCCGGGCGCTGAGGTCGATCTCGTAGCCCTGACGCGCGAGCTCAGGAAGGCCGCGCCGGATTCCCTCGTCGACGATCACGCGCGCTGGATCTCGCGGCTGAAGAGTCTCGCAGAGGCGATCACCTGGTCGGCCTACGGCATCCTGCTGCTCATCGCCATCGCGACCGCGGCGACGGTCGCGTTCGCGACGCGCGCGGGACTTGAGGCCTATCGCGAGATCGTGGCGCTGCTGCACCAGATGGGCGCGCAGTCGAACTTCATCGCGCGCGCCTTCGAGCGGCACTATTTCGTCTCGACGCTGGGCGCGTCGCTCGTGGGCGCCGCGCTCGCCGCGTTGTTCTTCGCAAGCATCGGCGGACTCGAATTCGCCGGCGTCGAAGCGGTGCCGTTCCTGCCGCCCCTGGGGCTAAGGCTCGCGGAGATGCCCTGGCTTCTGCTGGTGCCCGCGGTCTCCGGCATCATTGCGCTCGCCACCGCGCGGCTCTCGGTTTTGGCGGCATTGCGCCAAATCTATTGAATTTACCGACCACAAAACCGCCGCAAGCCTGGAGTTTTCTCGAATTTAGGGTTTGCGCGTTACAATAGGGGCGATGAAACGAGGCCGTGCCGTGTGGAAGTGGGTCGCAGCGCTGGTGGTGCTCTACCTCGCGGGCTTTATCGCCTTCGTGGCGAACCTGCCGGTGCCCAAGCCCGCAGCCAAGCGCGCGCAAGGCATCGTGGCGCTGACCGGCGGCGACGAGCGGCTCTCGGCCGCCGTCAACCTGCTGGAGAGCAATGAGGCCGACCGGCTTCTCATCAGCGGCGTCCATCCCAACACCACGAAGGAAGAGGTCAAGCGCCTCACCCATGGAGGGGCGCGCTTCGATTGCTGCGCCGACATGGGCTACATGGCCGAGAACACGCGCGGCAACGCGCAGGAGGCGGCGAACTGGGCGCGCGCGCACCGCTTCAAGAGCCTGATCGTGGTGACCGCGAGCTATCACATGCCGCGCAGCCTCACCGAGTTCGAGGCGGCGATGCCGGGCGTCAAGCTCGAGCCCTATCCCGTCGAGCCCGAGGACATCGACCTTCAAGGCTGGTGGCACGACGCGCGCGCGCTGCGCGTGCTGCAGGGCGAATACGCCAAATACCTCGCCAGCACCGTGCGCAACGCCGTCTATCGTCCGCCTCTTGACGGCCACGACCAGGGCGGCAAGTCTCGCACCGCATCGCGCTGAGCTTGCGCCTTCCGTGACCTTCCTCCGTTCTGCGGTCTTCTTCCTCTGGTTCGCGCTGGTTTCGGCCACGCTGGCGATCGTGTTCCTGCCCGCGCTCGCGCTTCCGCGCGGGGTCACGGTGTGGATGTCGCGCAGCTGGAGCGCGCTCGTCTTCTGGGGCCTGCGCGTCATCGCCGGCATCGCGTTCGAGGTGCGCGGGAAGGCGCCCGCGAACGGCGTGCTCGTCGCCGCCAAGCATATGAGCATGTGGGATACGATGGCGCTCTATCTCGCGCTCGACGATCCCGCGGTGGTGCTCAAGCGCGGGCTCACCCTGATCCCGTTCTATGGCTGGTACGTCTCGAAGGCGGGCTCGATCGCGATCGACCGCGCGGGCGGGGCGCAGGCGCTGCGCCGCATGGCGGCCGCGGCCAAGGCTGTGATCGCGCAAGGCCGTTCGGTGCTCATCTTTCCCGAGGGCACGCGCAAGAAGGCCGGCGCGCCGCCGGACTACAAGCCGGGTGTCGCGGGGCTCTACGGACAGCTCGGCGTCGAATGCGTGCCGGCGGCGCTGAACTCCGGGCTGTTCTGGACCGGCTTCATCAAGCGCCCGGGACGCATCGTGCTTGAGTTCCTGGAGCCGATCCCTCCGGGGTTGAAGAGCCGCGAATTCATGAAGCAGTTGGAAGGCCGCATCGAGACGGCCACCGCGCGCCTGATCGCGGAGGGGCGCGCACTGCGCAACAGCGGTTAATCCTGACGCGCGCGGCGGCTGCGTGGTTTTGAAGCAGCGAAGACAAGCTTAAACGCAACTTATCCGGTTGCGCTTCTTGGCGCCGTGGATGAAGAGAAGTATACTTTTGGTTCATCGAAGGGGAACGCCAATGAACACCAAGACCATCGCCGCGCTTGCGGCTGCCGCAGCTTGCCTCGGCGGCTGCGCCTCCATCACCGAAGGCACGCATCAGGCCATCACGGTGAACACCAATCCTCCGGGCGCGTCCTGCGTGCTCAACCGCACCGAGGGCCGGATCGCCAGCATCGCCTCGACGCCCGACACCGTCACGATCCGCAAGACGAAGCACGACATCACCATCGTCTGCGACAAGGCCGGCTATCAGACGGCCACGTTCATGAACCATTCGGGCATCGAAGCCATGACGTTCGGCAACGCGATCCTGGGCGGCGGCATCGGCTGGGCGATCGACTCGTCGACCGGCTCCGACAACAAATATACGAGCCCGGTGAACATCTCGCTGGTGCCGGAACAGGCCTCGATGGCGCCTGCTCCTGCTCCTGCTCCCGCGGCCACGAAGTAACGGCTCGCGCGAAGCAACGAATGACGCGGGCCGCCGATTCCCTCGGCGGCCCGGGCATATCTGGAACAATTCATGAACGATTTTTGTGATATAGGGTTATAATCGCGGTGACCAACGCCCATATAGACTGATCCCGATGACCGACATTTCCCGCCAGATCTGGGACATGAAATACCGCCTGAAGGCGCAGGACGGCACGCCCGTGGACGCGGACGTGGCCGACACCTGGGCCCGCGTGGCGCTGGCGGCGGCCGGGGCCGAGCGGCCCGAGCAGCGCCGCGCCTGGGCGCTCGATTTCGCGCGCGCGCTGGCCGGGCACCGCTTCCTGCCGGCGGGCCGCATCCTGGCCGGCGCCGGCACCGACCGGCAGGTCACGCTGTTCAACTGCTTCGTGATGGGCGCCATCCCCGATTCGATGGACGGGATCTTCTCGAGTTTGCGCGAGGCGGCGCTGACGCTGCAGCAGGGCGGCGGCATCGGCTACGACTTCTCGACGCTGCGTCCCAAAGGCGCCCCGGTCGCCGGCGTGGGCGCCGACGCCTCGGGCCCGGTCTCGTTCATGGATGTGTGGGATTCGATGTGCCGCACGATCATGAGCGCGGGCAGCCGCCGCGGTGCGATGATGGCGACGCTCGCCTGCGACCATCCCGATATCGAGGATTTCATCGCCGCCAAGCAGACACAGGGCCGCCTGACCAATTTCAACCTCTCGGTCCTGGTCAGCGACGCCTTCATGGCGGCGGTGAAGGACGACGCGAATTGGGACCTCACCTTCGGCGGCCGCGTCTACAGGAGTCTGCGCGCGCGCGAATTGTGGGATCGCATCATGCGCGCGACCTACGACTACGCCGAGCCCGGCGTGATCTTCATCGACCGCATCAACGAAGAGAACAACCTCGCCTACTGCGAAACCATCCGCGCGACCAATCCGTGCCTGACGGCGGATAGTTGGATCATGACGGAGGAAGGGCCCAGACAAATCGCCGACCTGTCAGGGCACGGTTTTGTCGCGATCGCCGACGGCAAGACTTGGCCGAGCGACGGCCGGGGCTTCTTCTCGCGCGGCGTGAAGTCCGTGGTCGAGATGCGCTCGGCGGAAGGCTATCGCCTCAAGCTCACGCGCGATCATCGTCTGCGAAGGGTCAAACGCCGCACGCGATGGTCCTGCGAGTGGGAGTGGACGGAAGCCGGATCGCTGGCGGCGGGCGACGAAGTGTTGATCCATGATCACCGCGCCGCGCCCGCCTGGGGCGATCCGAGGGCGGCGGAGAAGGACGCGGCGGAAGGCTATCTTCTGGGCCTGCTCATTGGCGATGGCGTGCTCAAAGCCGATGCGGCGGTGCTTTCCGTCTGGCCGGGGCGGCGTGTGGTCAACGGCGCGGATGAACGGCCAGGTGTGCAGGGAGTCATGAACGCGGCCACCGAAGCTGTGCGCCATTTCCGTCATCGTGCGGATTTCAAAGGCTGGGCGGAAGTTTCCGGTCGCGGTGAATGGCGCATGAAGCCCGGTGCGCTCAAGGTTCTCGCCGACCGTCATGGACTGGCACCTCGCGCAAAGACGATCACGCCGTCCATCGAGCGGAGCTCTTCGGCGTTCTACGCCGCGCTGCTGCGCGGCTTGTTCGACACGGACGGTAGCGTCCAAGGAACGCAGGCCAAGGGCTTGAGCGTGCGGCTGGCGCAGAGCGATCTTCCGTTGCTCGAAGCGGCGCAGCGCATGCTGTTGCGCTTGGGCGTCGCGAGCACGATCTATCGCGAGCGCCGCCCCGCCGGGCTGCATACGCTGCCCGATGGACGCGGAGGCTCGAAGACCTATCCGATCCGCGCACAGCACGAGCTCGTGATCTCCGGAGAAAATCTGACAGCCTTCGCCGAGCGAATCGGCTTTTGCGATACGGAAAAATCCGCGCGGCTGGCACACGGGCTGGCAAGCTACAAGCGAAAGCTCAACCACGAGGCTTTCGTTGCGACGGTGGAAGAGATCGTGCCAGCCGGCGAGGCAGAAGTCTTCGACGCCGCCATTCCTGGACTCAACGCTTTCGATGCCAACGGGTTCTGGGCGCACAATTGCGGCGAACAGCCGTTGCCGCCTTATGGCGCATGCCTGCTGGGCTCGATCAATCTCGCCAAGCTGGTGAAGGAGCCGTTCGGTGCGGATGCACATGTCGATCTCGACGAGCTGAAAGTGCTCACGCGTACCGCCGTCCGCCTGATGGACAACGCCATCGACATCTCGCGCTTTCCGTTGCCCGAGCAGCGGGGCGAGGCGAAGGCCAAGCGGCGCATCGGGCTCGGCGTCACGGGGCTGGCCGACGCGCTCATCTTCTGCCGCACGCGCTATGGCTCGCGTGAGAGCATCCATCTGATCGAGACATGGCTCGCGGCGCTGAGCCATGCGGCCTATGCCGCGTCGGTCGAGATCGCGCGCGAGAAAGGTCCGTTCCCGCTTTTCGATGCGAAGGAATATCTCGCGCGTCCGCATATCCGGGCGCTGCCGCAGGAGATCAGGGACGGCATCGCTACGCACGGCATCCGCAACGGGCTCGTCACCTCGATCGCGCCGACGGGGACGATCTCGCTCTTCGCCGGCAACGTTTCGAGCGGCATCGAGCCGGTCTTCGCCTACAGCTACAGGCGCCGCATCCTCAAGCCCGACGGCACGCGTGCCGAGGAGGAGGTCGAGGACTACGCCTATCGCCTGTTCCGCGCCCGCTTCGGCGAAGACGCAGGCCTGCCGGACTATTTCGTCAACGCGCAGACGCTTGTCCCCGCCGACCATCTCGCGGTGCAGGCGGCGGCGCAGAAGCATATCGACAGCTCGATCTCCAAGACGATCAACGTGCCGGCGGAAATCTCGTTCGAGGCGTTCAAGGACGTCTATGCGGGCGCCTATGCGCTGGGCTGCAAGGGCTGCACGACCTATCGCCCGAACGCGGTGACGGGCGCGGTGCTGGAAGCGGCACCGGCGCCGAAGCCCCCCACGCTGGAATCGGGCGAGCCGATGCTGCCGCTCGACCTTCCCGAGCAGCGCGAGACCGGCGGCATCGTCTACATGACCCGGCCGCTCGACCGGCCCGACGTGCTGCTCGGCCAGACCTACAAGATCAAATGGCTGGATTCCGACCACGCCTTCTACATCACCATCAACGACATCGAGAAGGACGGGCGCAGGCGCCCCTTCGAGGTCTTCATCAATTCCAAGAACATGGAGGCCTATGCCTGGACGCTGGCGCTCACCCGCATGATCAGCGCGGTGTTCCGGCGCGGCGGCGACGTCTCCTTCGTCGTCGACGAGATGAAGGCGGTGTTCGACCCGCGCGGCGGGCAGTGGATGGGCGGACGCTACGTCCCCTCGCTGCTCGCCGCCATCGGCGAGGTGATCGAACAGCATCTGGTCGCGACCGGCTTCATGGCACCGCGCGACGCGACGCTGCCCAGAGAGGAACGCCGCGCCGTCGCCGTGGCCGCGGAAGGCGCCCCCGCCCGCTATTGCCCGCGCTGCGGCAGCCCCAGCTTCGTGCGCCTGGAAGGCTGCGACAGCTGCGTCTCCTGCGGCTATTCGAAATGCGGTTAAGTCTTCCTCTCCCCTTGTGGGAGAGGAAGAAAAATCATGGGTTTGGGCTGAGCGCAGCGAGGACCAAGCCCTTGATTTTTCAGGTGAGGGGTGAGTCGCCGGCGCCCAGACCGGTTCCCCCTCACCAGCAAAATCTAACGCTTAGCTCCACTGCGTTGCGGCTCAAGCGTAAGATTTTGCGTCGTCGCTAGCGCCAGCGTAGCGACCCCACGAAGGGGAGAGGACGTTCATCTCAATCTCGTGGGAGGATGGTGCTCGGTGCGATATTGATGGATCATGACCTGGTCCGCGCCAACCGCAGCGATTCCCGTGAACTACTCCAGCCGCTTCTTCCTCTACGCGCCGTTCGGGCTTCTGCTGCTCGTGGGCCTCGCGACCGGCGCGCGCTGGTGGTATGCCGCCGGCGCGCTCGAGACGCGCCTGGACGCGATGCAGCGCGGCGAGGCGATGCCCGGTGTTGTGGTGCGCTACCGGACACGCAGCGTCGGCGGATTTCCCTTCCGGCTCGAGGCGGTGCTCGACGATCTCAGCGTCCAGGTCGCGACCGCGGACGGCCCCATCGTGTGGCGTGCCGAGCATTTCGCACTGCACGGCCTTACCTATGGACGCAACGAGCTGATCTTCGAGGCGGCGGGAAAGCAGAGCCTCGCCTGGGGCAAGGGCCGTCATCTCGACTTCCAGACCGGGAGCCTGCATGCGAGCGCGATCCAGGACGAGGTGGGCCTGTCGCGCTTCGATCTCGATCTCGTCGCGTTCGACTCGCCCGCGCTCGCGGCGGGGCGCATCCAGTTCCATATCCGCAGGGCCAGGGACGCGCTCGACATCGCCACCAGCGGCGAGGACGTGCAGCTCGCGCCCAGGCTGCGTGGCGCGTTCGGCGACCGCGTCAGCCTCGCAGCACTTCAGGGCGACGTGTCCGCGGCCCGCGCCTTCGACGGGCTGCGCGCCGGCCGCGCCGATTGGCGAAGCGCGGTGGAGGCGTGGCGCAGGGCGCAGGGCGCGCTGCACGCCGATCCGTTCGAGATCAATTGGAGCACGCTCGACATGCTCGCCCACGGCCGTATCGGTCTCGACGACGCCAAGCGCCCGGCGGGGCTTCTCGACGTCAAGATCACCGGCATGCCCGATTGGCTCGCGCGCAATCCCCAGACCAAGCCCGGCGGCTTCGCGGCCGCGCTCCGCGACCGCGCCGCGAAGGCCGGCGCCGATCAAGCGGGCAAGATGGGCGTCGTCCTCGGCGCCAGGGACGGCGTCGTCTATCTCGGCGACGCGCCGGTGGGCGTGGTGGGGGCGGTGTATTAGCGCCCAATTGTCATGGCCCGCGAATGCGGGCCACCCAGGTGATACAGCGGCGCTCTTTAAAGTTTTGCTCGCGGAGACGCGGAGCCGCGGAGAAGAAAAGAGCCTCCGCGGCTCCGCGCCTCCGCGTGAGTCATTTTCCAGCTTGCAGAACCCAACCGGGTGGCCCGCATTCGCGGGCCATGACAATGGTTTTTTGAACAATAGTTCCCTACGGTACATATGTTCCGTATACGGAAAATAATTTGCTCCGCACCCCTTGAACTCCCGGTTGCAATCACCATCTCCTTTTTCGGAAAAGCTGCGGAGCGCGCACGCCGGTGATCTGAGCAGGCCTGGGCACGTCAGACAGGGAAGGGCGGAAGTCCAGGCGCGCCCGCGGAACGCACGTTCCATGATCCCGCGGACGAATGCGAAGGTGTCTGTTCGTCGCTCATTGAGTTGGGCGGCGGCTGCCCGCCGGAGCGTCGAAACCAAGAAGCCCGCCGGCAGCGTCCCCTGTGCGGGCTTTTGTGTTGTGAGCGCGTCATCCTTCGAGGCTCGCTACGCTCGCACCTCAGGATGACGCTACTGCAAACAGTAGGCACGTCATGCTGAGGTGCGAGCCGAAGGCGAGCCTCGAAGCACGACGTGCCGTTTCGATGCTGTAGGACGCGCTCAACTCTTCTTCGGATCGCGGCCGAAGTTCGGCGTGGCGGAATCCTGGCCGGCGTCGATGATGCCGCGGCGGATGGCGCGGGTGCGGGTGAAGAGGTTGAACAGCGCGTCGCCGTCGCCCCAGCGGATCGCGCGCTGGAGCGCGCTCAGATCCTCGCTGAAACGGCCCAGCACTTCGAGCACCGCCTCCTTGTTGTTCAGGAACACGTCGCGCCACATCGTGGGATCGGACGCCGCGATGCGCGTGAAATCGCGGAAGCCGCCGGCCGAATATTTGATCACCTCGCTCTTGGTGACGCTCGACAGATCGTCGGCGGTTCCCACGATGTTGTAGGCGATCAGATGCGGCACGTGGCTGGTGATCGCGAGCACCAGATCGTGGTGATGCGGATCCATCGCCTCGACCTGGCTGCCGAGCCGGCGCCAGAACTCCTTCAGGCGCTCGAGCGCGTCCGCATCGGTCCCGGGCGGCGGCGTGACGATGCACCAGCGGTTGTCGAACAGCTCGGCGAAGCCGGCTTCCGGGCCCGACTGCTCCGTGCCCGAGATCGGATGCGCCGGGATGAAGTGCACGCCGGGCGGGATGTGCGGCCCCGCATCGCGCAGCACGGCCGATTTGACCGAGCCTACATCGCTGACGACCGCGCCCGGCTTCAGCGCCGGCGCCATCGCGGCCGCGAGCCCGCCATAGGCGCCGACCGGCGCCGCCATGATCACCAGATCGGCGTCGCGCACGGCGTCTTCGAGATTTTCGTCGAACGAATCCGCGAAGCCGAGTGTGCCTGCGCGTGCCAGCACGTCTTTCGAAGAATCGTAAACCGCGATCTTCGCCGCCGCGTTGCCGCGCCTCGCCGCGCGCGCGATGGATGAGCCGATCAGGCCGATGCCGAGCAGCGCGAGCTTGTCGAAAACGGGCTCGCCGCTCATTTGCGCGCCGTGAACTGTGCGAGCGCCTCGACGACCTTGCGGTTGGCGGTCTCGGTGCCGACGGTGAGCCGCAGGCAATCGGGCAGCCCGTAGGCGAGCATGCCGGGCAGGATCAGGCCGTGCTCGCACAGGAACGCGTCGGCCCCGGCGGCCTCGGCCTTGCTTGCGAAATGGATCAGCACGAAATTGCCCACGCTGTCGTCCACGCGCAAGCCGAGCTTGCGGATGCTCTGCGTGAGCCGGTTGCGCCAGGTCTCGTTATGCGCGACGCAGGCCTCGACATGGGCCGTGTCCTTCAGCGCGGCGGCCGCTGCAAGCTGCGCAGGAGCGGAGACGTTGAACGGCCCGCGGATGCGGTTCAGCACGTCGGCGACCTGCGCCGGGCAATAGGCCCAGCCGGCGCGCAGTCCCGCAAGTCCATGCACTTTCGAGAACGTCCGCGTCATCACGACGTTGGCGTTGTTCGCGACGAGCTCGATCCCGGCTTCATAGTCGTTGCGCCGGACATATTCGGCAAAGGCCGCGTCGATCACCAGCAGAGTATCCGGGCTCAGCCCTGCGTGCAGCCTTCGCACCTCGTCATGCGGCAGGTAGGAGCCGGTCGGATTGTTCGGATTGGCGAGATAGACGAGCCTGGTCTTCGCCGTGACATGCGCCAGCATCGCGTCGACGTCGACGGTGAGGTTCTTCTCCGGCACCTCGACCGGCACCGCGTTGTTGGCGAGCGTGGCGATTCGATAGACCAGGAACGCATGGCGGTTGTAGAGCACCTCGTCGCCGGGGCGCAGATAGCCATGCGCCAGCAGGGTGAGCAGCTCGTCCGAGCCGTTGCCGCAGACGATGCGCGCGGGATCCAGGCCGAAGGTCTCCGCGATCGCGTGGCGCAGGATATGCGCGCTGCCCTCGGGATAGAACTCGAGCCTGCCCGCCGCCTCGCGGTACGCGGCGATGGCGGACGGGCTCGGTCCCAGCGCGCTCTCGTTCGACGACAGCTTGATGGGCGCCTTGGCACCGCCCGCGTGGCTGCGTCCGCCGACATAAGGCTGGATGTCGAGAATTCCGGGTTTGGGCGCGGGTTTCATGGCGGCGGTATTGATACGCAGGACCTTAGGCCTTAGCAAACGCTCATGGTTGACGCGCAGACGCCCACCTTCACGCGCCCGATTTCCGCGCCCGGCGCCGATCCCGGCCGTGCGATGACGTTCGGTCCCGACCGGGCGCTCGCGCTCGACGCCGGCCGCACGCTGGCGCCCTGGACCTGCGCCTACATGACTTACGGCACGCTCAACGCGGCGCGCTCGAACGCGATCCTGATCTGCCACGCGCTGTCGCTCGACCAGTTCGTCATCGGCGACAATCCGGTGACGGGAAAGCCCGGCTGGTGGCCTTTGATGGTCGGCCCCGGCAAGCCCATCGACACCGACCGCTTCTTCGTCATCTGCGCCAATGTGCTGGGCGGCTGCATGGGATCGAGCGGGCCGGCTGAGCTCGACCCTGCGACCGGGGAGCCGCGCGGCCTGTCCTTCCCGCTCGTCACGGTGCGCGACATGGTCAAGGCGCAGGCGATGCTGCTCGACGCGCTGGGGATAGAGAAGCTGCTCTGCGTCACCGGCGGATCGATGGGCGGGATGCAGGCGCTGCAATGGGCGGCGCTTTATCCGGAGCGCGTCGTGAGCGCGATCCCGATCGCGACCGCCGCGCGCCACTCCGCGCAGAACATCGCCTTCCACGAAGTCGGCCGCCAGGCGATCATGGCCGATCCCGACTGGCGCGGCGGGCGCTATCACGCGGCCGGCACGCAGCCTTCGAAGGGGCTGGCGGTCGCGCGCATGGCTGCGCACATCACATATCTTTCCGAAGCCGCGCTGCAGCGCAAGTTCGGCCGCACGCTGCAGGACCGCGCGGAGATATCGTTCGCCTTCGCGCCGGATTTCCAGGTCGAGTCCTATCTGCATCACCAGGGCGCGAGCTTCGTCGACCGCTTCGACGCGAACTCCTATCTCTACATCACCCGCGCGATGGACTATTTCGACCTCGCCGCCGACTATGGCGGCGTGCTGGCGGAAGCCTTCCTGCGCAGCCCGACGCGGTTCTGCATCGTCTCCTTCACCAGCGACTGGCTGTTCCCGACCTCTGAGAACAAGCGCATCGCGCATGCGCTCAACGCCGCGGCGGCGTCGGTCAGCTTCGTCGAGATCGAGACCGACCGCGGCCACGACGCCTTCCTGCTCGACGAGCCGGAGATGCTGGCGACCGTGCGCGGCTTCCTGAATTCCGTCGCGCAGGCGGCGGGCGTGAAATGACGCAAACGCTGCGCCCCGATCTCGCCGCAATCGCCGAGATGATCGGCGCGGGCACGCGCGTGCTCGACATCGGTTGCGGCGACGGCAGGTTGCTCGAGCATCTGATGACCACCAAGCGCGTCGACGGACATGGGGTGGAGATCTCCCAGCCCAACGTGAACGCCTGCGTGGCGCGCGGCCTTGCGGTGATCCAGGGCGACGCCGACACGGATTTGAGCGAATATCCCTCGCAGGTGTTCGACGTCGCGATCCTGAGCCAGACCATCCAGGCGACGCGCAACCCGCGCAAGGTCTTGAGCGAGCTGCTGCGCATCGCCCGGCGCAGCGTCGTGTCGCTGCCGAATTTCGGGCATTGGCGCGTGCGGCTCAGTCTGGGCGTGAAGGGCCGCATGCCGCGCACCGTGGCGCTGGACTATGCGTGGTACGACTCGCCCAACATCCATCTCTGCACCATCGCCGATTTCGTCGCGCTGACTTTGGAATCGGGCGCGGTGATCGAGCGCGCGCTCACGATCAACGCCCGCGGCCAGACGCGCGCGATGCGCGCGCACGCCTGGGGTCCGAACCTCTTCGCGGAGGGCGCGATCTTCCTTTTGCGCCCTAGATAGAAGCCAAGAACATCCTCCCCCGTACTTACGGGGGAGGTGCCGAGCGTCAGCGAGGCGGAGGGGGCCCC
>Ga0265318_10000234_pt1 | contig 48142 bp, 37 predicted proteins | sample 4821metaG_FD_192431 | JGI IMG/M metagenome (GOLD analysis project Ga0265318, IMG submission 192431) | Rhizosphere microbial communities from Carex aquatilis grown in University of Washington, Seatle, WA, United States - 4-8-21 metaG | ecosystem: Host-associated > Plants > Roots > Rhizosphere >... | reverse complement strand
TGGGTGATGAGGTAGGTCTTGCAGGTCTCGTAGATGAGATCGGAGATCTCGCGCATCGATCTGTGCACAGGGAGATTCTTGAGGTGCCGCGACATCAGCAACCCGAAGGCCAGGCCGAGCAGGCACACCACGATGCCGCCGGTGAGGAGCTGGGCGCCGGGGATGCCTCCGAGGAACGACACCCCGTTCAGATCCGGCAGGATCAGGTTGGCCTCACCACCACCCTCCGCGTGGGCCGGAGACCCGAGGGCCGCGAAGCAGGCGATGGCCACGGCCACCGCCAAGGTGGTCGGAGTCGAGGGGCGGAAACGGCGGAAGCCGAGCAGGCGTTCGAACATGAACGATCTCCAGTGGGGTGCGAAGGTCTCGAAGGGCTCGTCTGGCGGACGAAGTCAATCCAAGCGGAGCGCCGCCATGGTAGCACGTTCGGTCTCGATGGCACCCGCGTCAAGAGATCGCGGTCCGCGGCCCGGCGGGCCGGCTTTCAGGGTCCGTCTCAGTCCTTGGATTTCAGGACCAGCAGGCGGTAGTTTGCGTAACCAGCCTGCCCACAGGAATAGAGGACCTCGGTGAGCAGGCGATAGGGCGTGGACTGGTCGGCGACCAGCATGAGCTGGGCCTCCCAGGGCACGCCGGTCAGCTCGGCGACCTTCTTTTCCTTGCGGGCGTGCTTCTCGAGCACGTCCACGAGTGGGGTGATGTAGTAACCATTTTCGCCGTCGCGTTTCACCGCCGGATCGACCTTGCCCGCGGTGATGGGGGCGATCCCGTCGCCTTCCACCAGGATGACCTTCTTGGTCACCGTCACCGAGATGGCCTCCTTGGTCCGAAGCTGGGTGGTCGAGGTCGGCACCTGCAGGTTCGCATCGAAGCTGATGGTGGACGTGCTGCTCGAGAAGGTCTTGAGCAGGAAGACCAGGATGATGGTCATCATGTCCATCATCGGGGTGATGTTCAGATCCTTGATGACGTCCGGCTCGGCCAGCTTCCGGGCGTACGAGCGGATGGCCTTCTTCCCGGCCAGGCGGGACATCTGCTGATCCATCAGAGTATCCCCGCTGAGAAGGCCACGTCCGGGAAGAGGATCTTGCCCGCCTCGTCCTGGCGCATGGCATCGAGGGTGGCGACCACCACGTCGTACGAGGTGGTCGAGTCCGCGTTGAAGTTGACCTTGGTCTCGTCGGCGTTACCGGGCGCCGACTTGATCTCGAGCAGGCGGACGGTGAGCGTCTTGTAGTCGTACTGTCCGGTTGGCAGCTTGGGGATCACCGGCAAGACTCCGCCCGAGGCGGCGATGGTGAAGCCTGAGCCGCCCACGCTGACGGTCAGGTTGAGCGGAGGCTTCTCGGGCTGGTCGTCGGTGGCAGCGCCCGGGCCCGAGGCCAGGGTGGGGACGCTGACGTTCACGTTGCCGAGCGGGACCTGGTTCACCACCGACGCCAGCAGGAAGATGATGATGTTGGTGACGATGTCCATGTACGGGACGAGGTTGATCTCGCCCGTCTCTTCCTCGATCTCCTCGTTGTGGTCTCGCATCCGGCGCATGGCCGCGCGGACTTGGGATCTGGTCATCGTCGTCCCTCTCGCGTGTTCCGGAGTGCGGGGTGGTGGAGGCGGGGTGGCAGCGTGTCGCTCGGAGGTGGGAAGCTCGATCTCGGGGAAGGCAAGGGAACGGGCTTCACCCCTTGGCGGTGCCCTGCGCGGACTCGGCCAGCAGATTCTCGAGCTTGAGGGCGAAGGTCTCTAGGTCGCTGACCTGCTTCTTCGAGGCGGACGAGAGGATGGCGTGGGCGATGATGCAGGTCACCGCGATTCCGAGCCCCATGGCGGTGTTGTTGAGGGCCTCGGAGATGCCCTTCGCCAGCAGGGCCGACCGCTCCTCCGGCTTGGCCGCAGAGACGGCGCCGAAGGCCCGGATCAGACCGACGACGGTTCCGAGCAGCCCGACCAGGGTGGCGATGTTGGCGATCGACCACAGGATCTGGACCCGCTTCTTCAAGAGCGGCGTCACGTCCACCAGGGTCTCCTCGATGGCCTGCGCGACCGCGATTTCACCGCGGTGGGTCCGCTGCAGCCCGGCCCGCGCCACCTGCGCCACCGGCGCCTCGGTGGCCGAGCAGAGCTTGACCGCCCGATCGATGTTGTTCGCCAGGACCAGCTTGCGGATTTGCTCCAGGAAGGCCCGGGCGTTGACCGAGCCCTTGCCGAGAAAGAAGATGGCCCGGTCCACGATCATCGCAAGGGTGATCATGGACACGACCAGGTTCACGTACATCAACGTGCCACCTTGCTCTAGGAACTGGGCAAGTCCTTGCATCTCGTGCCTCCGCGTGCGCCTGGCGCCGCTGCCTCGTGTGTGGGTTCGTTCTAAGGTCTGATTGTGGGATATATACTGAGAACACTTACGGAACTTCGAGTCTGGCCTTGGGCCCCGTATGTTATCGACGCGTCCCGTGGTGTCAAGATTCGGGCCGCTTCGCGAGGTCGCGCCGGCTCTTCGTTCGTCGATATCCGGTCGATATTCGTCAATGGGTCGTCGTGGGGGTCGTCATGTTCGTCGCTAGGTCTTCGGCTGTCTCTTCGTTGACTCGGTCCTCGGCGCGCCGCCGGGTCTTGCTATCGGCGGACGCGCGAGGGAATTGAGCGCGAGCGTCATTTCGCTTGGAAAGCACGGGAGTCGAGCGAGGTACGGCGCTTGTAACCCGAACATCCATCGTGCGTTCAGTTCTCATCATGACCGTCGCATCTCACGCCCGAGCCAGCCGGCTCGACCCGAGGCCCGCTTCGTCGCTGCCGTCACCGTCCGGCTCCGCCAATCCGGTCTGGTCTGCCCTCGAGGATCGACGGATCCGCGCCCGTCTGCAGAGCGTGACCCGCCGGATCGCCGAGTCGGGCCCCGACGCCGAGGACGCCTTCCAGGACGCCGTGGTTCAGGCGCTCGCCCACGCGGATCGGTTTCGCTCCGATTCCTTGGTCTCGACCTGGTTGCATCGGATCTTCGTGAACTCGGCCTTGATGGGGCGTCGTCGCACGGCGGTGTGGACCCGGCGCACCGTCCGGCTCGGGTCCGACCTCGGCCGGGGCGCGCCCGCCCACGGAGACGACGGCGATCGCGGCTCCCTGGCCGGGGCAGGTGCCTCTTCCGAGCTGCGCGACATCGGGCCTTCGCCGGAGGATCTGGTGGCGGAGCTCGAGCAGCGCGAGCGCCTGCGCGCGGCCATCGCTTGCCTGCCGGTCCGCTCTCGGAAGACCGTCGAGGCGTTCCTTCGCGACGAGTGGCGCGCTGCCGCCGGATCGGACGATGCCCCGTCCAGCAGCCACGGTCGCGATCCGGCGTCCGAGCGACCCGAGAATCCCGTCACGTCGAACGCGATACGGGCGCGGCTCTCGCGGGCCAGGACCCGTTTGCGGGAGCTCGTGGGCGGTGGGATGGAGATGGCGGCGATGCCGGGAGCCGTATAGTCCGCGTGCCCACATGACCGGCACGGTATATGCTGAACCCAGACCAGAGTCCGAGCCGCTCGGACGCGAGGGCTTGGGAAAGGTTGGCGATGGCATCGGCGGTTCGTGCTGTGGGCTCGTTCCTCGGAATGCGGGCGATGCCCGCGGCTGCTGCGATGTCTGCGGCGGCTGAGGGAACTTCCGAGGCGTGCTACCGCCGCGGTCGCGCGGCCGGGCGGTCGGCGCAGCGTCGAGCTCACTTCCTCGAGGGCATCGCGATCGCTCGGGCGCGGCTCGTGTCCGATGCCGGTTCCGCATCTGGTGACCCCGAGGCGCTGTTCTGGCTCGCGGTCAATCTCGGAGCCGAGGCGCTCGAGCGCGGGCGTCTCCAGGCGCTCCCGGTGTTGCCCGAGATGGAGCGCTTGCTGCAACGATGTCACGCGGCCGATCCGCGCTACCAGCACGCTGGAGCCGCCCGCGTGCTCGGGCGCCTCTACGACAAGGCCCCGCCGCTCATCTCTCTCGGCTCCGTCGCGCGGGCCCGGCAGTGGCTGGAATCGGCGCTCGAGCTCGACCCCGACTTCCCGGGAAATCTGGCCTTCGCGGCCGACTTCTTCGGGCGTCAGGGAGACGTCGAGCGCGCGCGTCGCCTGGCCGAGCTGTGTCGCGTTCGCATGGAGGCTGCCCCCTCCGATGGCGAGCTCGGTCCGGATGCCGCCGAGTGGCGCGCCATCGTGACCGGCATCCTCGCCCGTTCGCGCGGGACCGGGAAGGCCGAGCCCGGGGCCAGCGGCACGGCCCCGAAAGGGAGGCGATGACGAGCGCGGCGAGCGAGGTCGCGGACGTCGCGGACGTCGCGATATTGGGCGGAGGTCTGGCGGGTTGTCTGACGGCGCTCGCCTACGCCCGGCACAGACCAGAGGCCCGCGTCGTGCTCATCGAAGAGGCCGCCGAGCTCGGCGGGAACCACACCTGGTGCTGCTTCACAAGCGATCTCGATGGGCGGATCCCGGGGGCGGCCGACGCCCGACGCGCCCATCCGCCCGGCACACGCGACGAGCCACACGGCGCGGGGGCAGCCGCGCTGCTCTCGGGGCTCGTCGCCCATCGCTGGTCGGCCCATCGGGTTCGCTTCCCCGACTTCGAGCGCAGCTTGCAGATCCCGTATGTCTGCTTGACCGCGGCGCGGCTGCGTGAGGCCATGGACTCGTCCTTCGTTGCGCCTGCGGTTCGCGGGGCTCTGGTCTCGGCCCGCGTGATCGGCGTGGCGCCGCACCCCGGGCACGCCACGATCGCCCTGGCCGATGGTCGGCGCCTCGATGCGCGCCTGGTGCTCGACGCGCGGGGCGGCCGCTCCGGCGGCGCGTCGGGTGACGGGGATGCGCCAGCCAGCGGCTCGGGCTACCAGAAATTCCTCGGGCGCGAAGTGACCCTGGCCGGGCGGAGCGCCGCCCACACCGAGCCCACCCCTCTCGTGATGGATGCCACCGTGCCTCAAGACGGGGACGGGTTCCGGTTCATGTACGTGCTGCCGCTCGGCGACACCGGTCGCGTCCTCTTCGAGGACACCTCGTTCTCCGACGGGCCGGACCTCGATCTCCACGGGCGGCGGCTGGCCATCGACGCCTACTTGCGCGCGCGCGGGCTCCGCATCGCGCAGGTCCACCGCGAGGAGTCGGGGGTCTTGCCCATGCCCTCGAACAACCCGACGCCTTCCCCCGCGGCGACACCTCGGTCCGGCCCCCCACGCGCCGGGCTGGCGATCGGGTACGCGGGCGGTTTGTTTCACGCGGGGACGGGCTATTCGCTGCCCATCGCGGCCGCCACCGCGGTGGCCCTCGCCACGGGCAAGGCCGGAGCCGATCCGGAGGCCGCGCTGCGCCCGATCCGCGAGCGGATGCACGCCCAGAATCGCTACTTCGCGCTCCTCAACCGCCTGATGTTCGCCGGGGTCGCGCCGGCGTCGCGCTGGCGCATCTTCGCCCGGTTCTACGGGCTCCCGGCCGCGACGATCGCTCGCTTCTATGCCGCCCGCACCACGCTCGGAGACCGGGCGCGCATGCTGGTGGGCCGTCCGCCACCGGGCTTCCGGTGGCGCAGCCTGCTGCCCGCCTCCGCCCGGCATCCCGACACCCTCGAGACCGGGGCAACGGCTCGGTCTGACCCGCGCGACCTGGCACCCCCTGGGCCAGGAGACGACATCCTCAAGGAGGCCACATGAGTGCAACCGCAGGCAATGCGTTCCCCCGTCGGCGCCGCATCTCCGCCTGGACCGAGCGGGACCGCTCGACCACGTCCGGGGAGGCGCGCCTCGATGCCTGGGTCGACGCCGACCGGACCTGGGGGGCCGAGTGGCGGACCTCGGCGCTCGGCGCGCGCGTGTGGAACGAGGTCCTGCTCGATCCGATTCGCGACATCCTCGGCCGGCCTGGCAAGAGCTTCCGGGCCAACCTGGTCCGGGCCTGCTTCGCGCTGGTGAACGAGGACGGGACCCCTCCGCCCGAGTTGCCGGCGGCGCTCGAGATTCTTCACGCGGGCTCGCTGATCGTCGACGACATCGCGGACGACTCGCACGAGCGCCGGGGTGGTCCGTGCATCCACCGCGTCCACGGAACGCCGCGGGCCCTCAACGCCGGGAATTACATGTACTTCTGGGCGCTCGAGCTGCTGGCGGACCTGCCTCTACCGGCGGGGGCGGCGCGGGCGCTGCTCCGGCGCGCCAACCGCACCATGCTCGACTGTCACCGCGGGCAGGCGCTCGACATCGGTCTTCAGGTGGGGGTCGTCCCGAAGGAGACCCTGCTCGATGCGGCGGCGGAGATCTCCGTGCTCAAGACCGGCGCGCTCATGTCGCTGGCGGCGTACGCCGGGGCCGTGGCGGCGGGGGCGAGCCCCGAGCAGGAGCGGGCGGCGGAGCGCTTCGGCGGACGGCTCGGGGTGGTGTTGCAGAAGCTCGACGATCTCGGCAACCTGACCTCGCGGCACGCGCCCGGCAAGCGCTTCGAGGACCTGCGCGCGGGCCGGGTCACCTGGCCGTGGGCCTGGGCCGCCGAGGCGCTCGATGCGCCCGACTTCGCGGCGCTCGAGCGGCGCGCGCAGGAGCTCCAGCGGGCGTGCGCGGCGGCTGCCACCACGCAACCGACATCGATCGAAGGCGCCGGCGCGGCGCTCGAGGCGGACATGGGGTCGCTGGCCGAGGATCTGTTGCTGTGCGCGGGCCTGCACCGACGGAGCGATCTGCGGGCCGAGCTCGGCGCGATCCTGGACGCGCTCGAGGCGGTGTTCGGGGACAAGCCGGCCCTGCGCCTGCTCGGCGCCGAGATGGAGCGGTTGGAGGCGAGCTATGGATGAGGCGAAGGGCGCGAACGGTGGGAACGCACGGGGCCCCTCCCTGGCCGCCGCGGTGGTGGGAAGCGGCTTCGGCGGTCTGGCGGCCGCCATTCGTCTGCAGGCGGCCGGCTACGCGGTCACGCTGTTCGAGGCGCGCGACAAGCCCGGCGGCCGGGCCTATGTCTACACCGACCAGGGCTTCACCTTCGACGCCGGCCCCACCGTGATCACCGCGCCCGGTTGCCTCGAGGAGCTGTTCGCGCTCGGGGGCGAGCGCATGAGCGACAGCGTGGAGCTGCTGCCCGTGCACCCGTTTTATCGCCTGCTCTGGAGCGACGGGAAGCAGCTCGACTATGCGGGTGGTGCGGAGTTCATGGACGCGCAGATCGCCGTGCTCGCGCCGGGCGATCGCGCTGGCTTCAAGCGGTTCCTCGCGTACTCCCGGCGGGTGTTCGAGGCCGGCTACGAGGAGCTGGCCGCCACCCCCTTCCTGCGGTTCTCGGACATGGTGCGGGTGGCCCCCGAGCTGATGCGCCTGCGCGCCGACCGCTCGGTCTACGGGGCCGTCTCGAAGTTCGTCAAGGACGAGCACCTGCGCCAGGCGCTGTCGTTTCACGCCTTGCTGGTGGGCGGAAACCCCTTCGAGACGAGCGCGATCTACACCCTGATTCCCTACCTCGAGCGCAAGTGGGGGGTCTGGTTCCCGCGCGGCGGGACCGGCGCGCTGGTGGCGGGCCTGGTCGGGCTCTTCGAGCGGCTCGGAGGCAAGCTGCGCCTCGCGTGCCCCGTCGCGCACATCGAGGTGGAAGGCGCGGCGCCGGACGCTCCGGGAGCCCGAGCCGGTCAGGCCGGCAACGAGGTGGTGGCGGCGCGGCACCGGGTGTTCGGGGGGGCGACTTCGTCGGTGGAGCTCGGTGTGTTCGACCTCGTGGTGTCGAACGCGGACATCCACCAGACGTACGCGCGCCTGTACGCCGGGGCGCCGGGGGCGGACGTCAAGCGCCGGCGGCTCGAGCGCATGGACTGGTCGATGTCGCTGTTCGTGCTCTACTTCGGGACCAACCGCCGCTACCCCGGGACGGCGCACCACTCGGTGCTCTTCGGCCCGCGCTACCGCGAGCTCTTGCGCGAGGTGTTCCACGGACCCGATCTGCCGGACGACTTCAGCTTGTACCTGCACGCCCCGACCGTGACCGATCCGTCGCTGGCTCCGGAGGGGTGCGAGACCTTCTACGTGCTCGCGCCGGTTCCCCACCTCGGGAACGCCCGCGTCGACTGGGCCGCGTACCAGGAGGAGTACGCCGATCGCATCCTGGCGGCGCTCGAGCGTCACCTGCCAGACGTGCGGAAGCACGTGGTCACGCGGCGGATCTTCACCCCGCGCGAGTTCGAGTCGGAGCTCGGGGCGTACCAGGGCTCGGCGTTCTCGGTGGCGCCGCAGCTCGGGCAGAGCGCGTATTTCCGGCCGCACAACCGGGACGAGCGCATCCCGGGCCTCTACATCGCGGGCGCCGGGACCCACCCCGGGGCCGGCGTCCCCGGGGTGGTGAACTCGGCCAAGGCGACGGTGGCCACCATCCTGCGAGATCACCGCCCCGATCGGCCAGCTGGCCTGGTGTCGAGCCTGGCGCCCACCAACCACGACGACACGAAGCCGCCGGCGGTGGCGGCGTGATCGATGCCGGCGCGGCGTTGACCGCCGGGTCGGCCGCCCGCGCACCCGCGGGCGGAGCGGGCGGGCGCGACGACGACGCGCACGCACACGCGGTGTCGCAGGCCGCGCTGGCGGCGGGGTCGAAGAGCTTCCGCCTGGCGGGGCGGCTCCTCCCCCGGCGGGTGAGCGACGACGCCGCGGTCTGCTACGCCTGGTGTCGCCGCGCGGATGATCTGGTGGACGAGAGCCCGGATCCGGCGGCCGGGGTCAGGCGGCTGCACGTCGAGCTCGAGCGCATCTACTCGGATCTTCCGATCTCATCCCGGGGCGTATCCGAGGGCGCGTCCGGGGACGCGGTCCTGGCGGCGTTTCAGGAGCTGGTCAAGCGGCGGCGCATCCCGTGCGCGTATCCGGCGGCGCTGGTGGCTGGATTCGCCATGGATGCCGCCGGCGTTCGTTACCGTGAGTGGGCCGACCTCGAGCTCTACAGCCACCGGGTGGCAGGGGTGGTGGGCCTCATGATGACCCATGTCCTCGGCGTCCACGACGCGCGCTGCCTGCCGGCCGCCGCTCGCCTGGGCATGGCCATGCAGCTCACCAACATCTGCCGCGACGTGCTCGAGGACTGGCAGCACGGCCGGCTCTACCTGCCCGCGCAGCTTCTCGGGCACCCCGGGCAGACCGGGGTGCGACCGCCGCGGCCCGAGCCCGGTGCCGCGCTCGACCGATCGCCGCGGCCGCCGGCGCCCCTCCAGCCGGCGATGGTGGCGGCGGTGCGCCAGGTGCTCGCCCGTGCCGGCCGGTACTATCGGGCGGCCGGCGTCGGGTTCATCGATCTGCCCTGGCGCTCGTCCTTCGCGATCCGGGTGGCGGCGCTGGTTTATGCGGAGATCGGCCAGGTCCTCGCGCGGCGCGGGTACGACGTGTTCGGGGGGCGAGCGGTGGTGCCCGGCTGGCGCAAGCTCTGGCTGGTTGGGCGGGCGGCGCTCGCCGCGGCCGGCGAGCTGCCGCGCCGGTGCTGGCTCCGGTTCGGGCGCTGGCGCCGCGGGATCCCGGCCGGCGCGCAAATTCCCAATCGCGAATTGAGGTTCCCCGATGACGTTGTCCTTGGCGAATGAATCGGGCCCGGAGGGCTCGCCCCAGCGGCCTTCGCCTTCTCCTTCGCTGGCGGCGGCCTGGCGCGCGGTCGCGACCTACGTCGGCCGCATGCGCGAGTTCCAGCGCATCGACTGGGTGGTCTACCTGGCCTGGGTGGGCCTGGTCGGATCCCTGGCGATGGTGACCGCGGCCTTCCTGGCCTTCGGCGCGCGCGCCGGGGCGGTGTTCCCGGGCGAGGCCTTCCTGGTCCCGATCGGCGCGGCGGTGTTCACCGCCGCCATCGCGGTGGACACCGTCGGACACCGGACGATCTACAAGCAGGTCCTGCGGGGAGGGGAGGCCCTGGTACACCACATCACGATCGTGGCCGGGATCGGTAGCTGTGTCTTCCTGTGCCTCGCCTATCCGCATCGCCCGATCTACGCGGTGCCGGCGCTGGTGCTGACCGCGGTGTGTTTCCTCTACAGCCTGGTGGACGAGGTGCTGCACTGGCGGCGCTATCTCACCCAGAAGTCGGACGTGGTCGAGATGTGGAGCCACGTGTTCATCCTGCTCGGGCACGGCACCATGATGCTCGGGTGGTGGCTGTGGTACGCGCAGGGGTACCCCGGCGTCGCCGCCACCCTGGCGGCGCTCGCGTCCCGGACGTGACCATGACCTCCGACGGGACCGCCGCCGCGGCCGCTTCTGGCGCGCCGGGCCCAGCCGCGGGGTGGGGGGCCCGGCGCAAGATCCTGTTCGTGTCCGAGGCCATCACGCTCGCCCAGGTGGTGCGGCTCGTGACCCTGGCCCGCAGCCTCGATCCGCGCGAGTACGAGATCCACTTCGCGGCGGCCCACTTCCCCGAGCGGATCTTCCGGCCGGGGGAGTTCACGCGGGCGACCCTCGAGACCGTCCCCGGGGAGCGGGCCCTGCGGCGCCTCGATCGCGGTGGACGTCTCTACGATCTGCGGACCCTCCGCCGCTACGTGGCGGCGGATCGCGCGATCATCCGCCAGGTGCGCCCGGAGCTGGTCGTGGGCGATCTGCGCTGGTCGCTGGCGGTGAGCGGGCCGCTCGAAGGCGTGCCCTGCGCGGCGCTGGCCAACGCCTACATGAGCCCGTTCGCCCGGCGCGCCGGGGGGTTCCCGCTGCCGGATCACCCCATCGTCTCGTTGCTCGGTGAGCGCCTGGCTGCGCGATCGTTTCCCCGGGCCCTGCCCGCGGTGTTCGACTGGTTCGCGCGGCCCCTCAACCAGCTCCGGCGCGAGAACGGGCTCCCCCCGGTGGGCGGTCTGCTCGACGTGCTGACCTTCGGCGATCTCACGCTCTATGCGGACGCGCCCGAGCTGTTCGATCTGCTGCCGCTGCCGCCCTCCCACACCTTCCTCGGTCCCGTGGAGTGGTCTCCGGACGACCCGCTGCCGGCCGGGTGGGCCGAGGACCCGCGCCGGTATCCGGTGTACGTCACCCTCGGGTCCTCGGGCGATCTGCGGCTCTTGCCGCGGGTGCTCGAAGGGTTGCGTCCGCTCCCGGTGGACGTGCTGGTCGCCACGGCTGGTCGCACCTCGCAGGCCGAGGCCCGCCGGCTCGCCGCTCGCTCGTCCACCGAGGAGACGCCAACCCCCGCCGTCATCGGCGCCCGCGTCCGGATCGTGCCCTTCGTCTCGGGCGCTCGGGCGGCCGCCGCTGCCCGGCTGGTCGTCTCGAACGGGGGCAGCACCACCGGCTACCAGGCCCTGGCGGCGGGCTGTCCGGTCCTCGGCCTCCCACACAACCTCGAGCAACACCTCGCCATGGAGGGCATCGTGCGCGCCGGCGCTGGCCGTTCGCTGTCCGCCCGCCACGTCGGTCCCGAGAGCCTGCGCGCCGCCGTCGAGGAGATGCTCGGGTCGACCTCGCTCGCGGAGGGCGCGCGGCGGGCGGCCGGGCACCTGCGCCGACATCACGCCACGAACGTCTTCCCCGCCCTCGTCCGTCGCGTGCTCGACGAGCGGGGCGGAGTCAAGGAAACGGGCCTCGGCTCGGGCTCAGGGCGCGAAGGTGCCCCGGGCCAGCAGCCGCGAGGCGAGAGCACAGGCGAGGACCATCACCGCCAGCGCCCCGACGTGGCTCACGAGGACGTGGTTCCATGAGCGCTCGCAGGCGATCTCGCCCCACACCAGCCCGGAGATGCCCACCGCCAGCCCCGCGGTGAGGGCCCGCGGGAGCGACCAGGAGATCCGCCGGACGACCGACAGCATCACCACCGCCGGCGCCAGCCCCACCGCGAGGTGGCTGGCGGTGCAGATCCATCCCCCGGCGTCGGACACCGCCTGACCCTGCCCGGTGGTGGCGGCGCGCAACCCGACCAGCAGCGCCGCGCCCACGGCGGTCGCGCTCCAGGCCATGGTCGCCCCCCACCAGCGACCGGGCCGCACCGCCGCCCACAGCGCGACGGCCTGGGCTCCGAGCAAGAGGGTCACGACCGGCAGGCGCGCATCGAAGAGGCGCGCGGCCGGACCCCCGACGAGCGCGGTCACCAGCGCCCCGACCAGGGTCACGCCGAGACCGAAGCCGGTGACCACCGCCGCCTGGCGGGTCCAGGGGATCTCGCGCGGGCGAGCACGCAGGGCCGCCAGGGCGGCGGTGCGCGAGGCGGAGAAGGCCTCCCCGGCGGGGGGCGCCGACAGCGGCGACTCGCCGAGGGCGGCCAGGACGTCTCGAGGCGGAGTGGTGGAGCGATTCATGTGAGGTCTCCCAGTGGGGCGAGGCGCACGCGCAAGTGTTCGTAGCCACGATGGGCGCGGACCTTGGCTGCGCCGACACTGATGCCCAGCGTTTCGGCGATCTCGGAGAAGGACAGTCCGTGGACCTTGTGGAGGAGCACCGCCTCGCGCTGCTCGGGGGACAGCGCGCCGAGCGCCTCCTCGACCGCGCGTGCCGCCGGCGGATCGGGGAGCACCGGCGGCTCGGCGCAGGCCTGGCGATCGCTCGACTCCTGGCTGGCCTGGGTGGCTTGCAACCGCCGGACGCGCGCGCGCCGAAGGCTGTCGCGGGCGGCATTGGCGGCGATGGCGAACATCCACGCCCGCACGCTGGTGCCGCGCAGGTAGCGCCCACGCGCCCGCACCACCGTCAGGAAGGTGGTCTGCAGCAGGTCGTCCGCGAGCGCCCGGTCCCCCACCATGCGGCGAACGAAGGCGTGCAGCTGGTGGGCGTACTTGCCGTGCAGCGCCTCGAAGGCGCGGTCGTCGCCTGCGCAGAACCGAGCCATGAGCGCGTCGTCGTCGGCGTCGCGCGTGGCGGCGGAAGAGACGGCCGCGGCCCGGTCGTCGGGTCGCTGGGGGAGGGGAGGCACGCCGGTGGTCAGCTCTACCATCCCTCGGCCCGCTGCAGGCGACGAATCGAAGGCGCCCGCGGACTCCGGCATCCCTTCGCGCCCGCTCGGATCGGCGGCGGGGGCGGGGGCGACCCTGCGCTGCGCCTGCCACGCCACTTGCATCGTCCTATGTGAACGCGCGCGCTTCGAACTGGTTACAGAAAGGTCCGTGGCGGCGACCGGGTCGTCAGAGAGACGCGTAGGCGGCGAGTGCCCGGGCGCGCGCCGCGGCGTGGTCCACCACGGGCCACGGGTAGTTCTCGCCGAGGCGCACCCCGGCGCGGAGCCGGTCCGGCTCGGCGCAGAGCCAGGGGGCGTGGATGTGGGCGTCTGGCAGGCGGCGGAGCTCGGGCACGAAGGTGCGGACGTAGGCCCCGCCCGGGTCGAACTTCTGCCCCTGCAGGACCGGATTGAAGACGCGAAAATAGGGGGCCGCATCGGCGCCGCAGCCAGCCGTCCACTGCCAGCCGAGGGTGTTCTGCGCCAGGTCGGCGTCGACCAGCGTGTCCCAGAACCAGCGCGCGCCGGCTTGCCACGGCAGGAGCAGGTGCTTGACCAGGAACGACGCGACCACCATGCGCACCCGGTTGTGCATCGCGCCGGTCCGCCACAGCTCGCGCATCCCGGCGTCGACCAGGGGATAGCCGGTGCGGCCGCGCTGCCAGGCGCGCAGATCCTCGGGGGCGGAGCGCCAGGGGAACCTGGTGAACTCGGGGCGCAGCGGCTCGGCGGGTGTGCCGGGGAAGTGGAAGAGCAGGTGGTGGGAGAACTCACGCCATCCGAGCTCGCGCAGGAACGCGGTGGCGTCGGCGCCGGGGTCCTTGCCGCGCGAAGCCGCGGTCGGGCTGCCGTCCACGGCATCGCGGACGGCCCACCACACCTGCCGCGGTCCGAGCTCTCCGAAGTGAAGGTGCGGAGAGAGCCGTGATGTCCCTGGTCGAGCGGGGACGTCGCGGGCGCCCGCGTAGGTCCCGAGGCCGCGCGCGAGGAAGTCCTCGAGCTGCCGCTGTGCGGGGGCCTCGCCCGGGGTCCACGCCGCGCGCAGGCCGGCGGCCCAGTCGATGGTCGGCAGGAGCCCGAGGTCGCCGACCTCGAGCCGGAGGAGCGGCGCGAGCGCGGGCGCGAGCGGACCCAGGTGCGCGCCGGCGAGGCCGTCGAGTCCGGCCTGGGGAGCGGGGATCCGTCCCGGCGCCGGTCGTGGGGCGGGCGGCGCGGGGGCTGCCAGGCAGGCGCGCCAGAAGGGCGTGAACACGCGAAAGGGTTGGCCGGCCTGGGTCTGCAGCGTCCATGGCTCGTGGAGCAGCCCGGCGTTGAAGGTCTGCACGCCGAGCCCGGCCGCCCGCAGCCTGCGCTTGATCTCGGTGTCGCGCGCGACGATGTCGGGCTCGTAGCGCCGGTTCCAGTACACGGTCCGGGCCCCCGTGGTGGCGGCGAGCGCCTCGAGCACCGCGCCCGAGCTGGTGAGCATCCCGGTCGGCGCCTTGGCTGCCGGCTCGCCTGCTCCGTCGAGCCGCGAGCCGAGCTGCACGTCGAGTTGCATGACGGTCAGCCGGTTGCCGCGCCGACGCAGCTCGGCGTCGAGCGCCATGAGCGCGTGGTGCAGCCACCAGCGAGACGCACCGCCGGGAGCCCACGCCCCTTCCTCGTCCGGCGCCCAGATGAAGACTGGTCGCACGCCACCGCCACCCTGCACCGCCGCCTCCAGCGCCGGGTTGTCCGCCACCCGCAGGTCATGCCGAAACCAGACAATGCTCGTGGCGCTGCCTTGGGTCGTGGCGCTGCCTTGCGAACCCGAGCTCGCCATCCCGAAGGAACGCACGACCCCCCACCACGGTTACGCCCCCCGAGCCTCGGCGGTCCCCCCGTGATGCGTTGATGCCTGGTACGACGATGCTAAAGGGTGGGTGCGGACCAACTTGACCCTCGGGCCGCCGCCAGGGCGGGGATCCCCGTTCGCCCACCCGGAAGCCCTCTCTTTCAAGGTTGCATGGCGCCCACCAGCTTCTGGGCGACGCGCGTGACCGAGGCGCCGAGATCGTCCGCGCAGAGGCTCTCGAAGGTGCCATTCGGGCCGAAGCTCCCGATGAACTGTCCGAGGCGAACCGCGGGATCGGCGTACGAGCCATCCGCCGTGGTGCAGGAATGGACGATCTCGGGTTGCATCTCCGTCGAGCCGTTCGGGAGCTCGGCGGTTCGAGCGTGGACCGTGTAGGGCTGAGGGGGGCCGGTCAGCGCCGCCACGAACACCTGGTTGGGATCGCGCTTGAGCTGCAACAAGAAGCTCACGAAGTCCGCGACCGGGGTCAGGTGGTAGAGCCCGTCGCTCGTCTCTGCCGACCGGCAGTTGGTGAGGGTCATGGGCAGCCCGGTCGCGAAGTGGGGCATGGGTTGATCGCACACGTGGCCAAACTCGTTGCAGCGGTACGACCAAAGCCCGCCGAGCGGTGGCCGGTCGTTCACCGAGGCGACGGAGGTGTTGAACAGCTGCGAATCCGCCGGGACCGAGCAGTCGTCCTCGTTGGTCAGCATGATGATCGCCAAATAGGCGTCGTCGCGCAGGAAGCCGGCGTTGTCGGGATCGTCCGTCCTCGATGACTTGATGAGCGCCTGGCGGGTGGACTCGAGCTGGTGCTCGAAGCCGCACCCGCTGTCTCCGAGCTGGGTCAGGCAGCCCACGACGCTGGCGAGGGTGCCGGTGAAGTTGTTGCTCGCGCCGGAGGTCGAGGCCTTGACGAAGCTCTGGCTCGGCGCGAGCCCGCAACCAGCCAGATGCTGGAACTTGCCGTCATCGTTGCCGGGAGAGCCGATCCCGCAGCCCGGAACGTCGGCGAAGGCCCCGGCGCCGAGCGAGGACGAGATGACCGCGACGTGGAGATCGGGCAAGCCCCCGGGCAGGCCCTGCAACACCGTCATGAAGCTCGGGATACCCCCGGCGAGTCTGCTCTGCAGGGGCGTCATCGAAGTGGAGTCGTCGATCATGAACAGGATGTCGAGCTTCGAGGCCGACGTGAGCTGCCGGTCGCCACTGAGCCCGCCATCGGGGTAGGGGAGCGCCCCGCCGGTGCCGTTCCCGCTCCCGCTGCGCCCCCCCGTGGCGACGATGCCGCCGTCGTCGTTTCCTGACGACGAGGCGTCGGTTCCACCCCCATGCAAGATCTCTCCGATGAGCGATCGGTTGATACATCCGATTGACGGCAGCAGCGCCGCCGACAGGCAGAGCGTCGCGGACATCGATATCGATCTCGACATCGATGCCCGCTCCGCGCCCAGGGTCCGGTTCGGCCCTGGCCCGACATTGGTCTTGGATTGCATGGGTCCTCCTCCTCGCCTGGTGTCACTTCGCCCGGGAATGTTTCAAGCGTCACTTCATCTGACCTGCGGGCCGACCTACGGCGCGAGGAACACGAATCCGTCGGAGCCGCCCACCACGAACCGGGTCAGGTCGGGCAAGACGGCGATCCCCAGCGTTTGCATGCCCTCGGACCATCCGGTCGCGAGGGCGAACATCCCCGAGGCGTCTCGCTTCCATTTCTTCACCGCCCCGTCCCAGTCGTCCACCACGAAGGCGTCGTTTCCGATCCACGCCGCGCTGCCAAAGTAGGCCGGGTTCGTCGCATTGAACGTCAGCGTTTGCACCAGGGCTCCGCTGGCGTCGAGGACGTTGACCATGCCGTCGGCGGCGGTGGTCAGGATCCATCTTCCATCCGGTGAGAAGGCGGTCTCGTTCATCTCGTCCTCGAGCCCGGGGATGTCGAAGATCTTCGCGCCGGTCTCGGTGTTCCACACGGTCGCGACCACGTAACTGGCCGTCACCAGGCGGGTGTCGTCAGGCGAGAAGTGGGCCGTGTAGATGCTCCCCGAGGCGGGGATGGCGAGCAGCCGCGTGCCGTCGGCGACCCTCCAGATCTCGATCTGACCCTGGGCGCCGGCGGTCACGAGGCGCTTGCCGTCGTGGGAGAAGTCGACCGCGGAGGCGTAAAATCCGCACTGGGTCGGCAGCGAGCGGAGCAGGTCCCCGGTCGCCGCGTCCCACAGGCTGGCGGCGGGCAGGAAGTCGGTCGGTCCGGCTCCGCCCCCGGGGACGGTGCCGGGGCTGTAGCCAGCGGCTGCGATGATCTTCCCATCCGGGGAGAAGGCCACGCCGAGCCCGCCCGGAGGGCCGAAGTCCCCCTGCCGGTTCGTCGGCTCGGTCACGAGGGCTCCGTCCGACAAACGCCAGACGTGGAGCTGCGGGAACTGCGTCTCGGTCACGCTCGCGAGGAGTTGCCCGTCGGGCGAGACCGCCACATGGGGCGTGCGCCCACACCCGTTGATCTGTCCGACCTGCGTGGAGATACGCAGGCAAGCTCCGGTGGTGGCTCCCCCGCCGCTGGCTCCGCCCGTGGCGAACGCGGAGCCGCCGCTGCCGTCGTTGGTCGGAGGGGCACCGCCAGTTCCACTGCCCTGGAAAATCTCCCCGACGAGGGATCGGTTGATACATCCGGCCAGCGGCACCATCGCGGCCGACAGGGACAGCATCGCTGCCGTCGAGAGGGACAGCGTCGCGGACAGGGACTGGGACGCCGGCCGCGGCGCCCGTACGCAGCTCCGGATCCTGCGGCACTTCAGCTTGGCATTGGTCTTGGTTTGCATGGGTCCTCCTCGTCGCCTGGTGTCTTCGCGGTGGAATGCTTCGAGCGTCACTCCCGCCCGCGCTGGGATTCGAGCCCGCGTAAGGTCCGCTCGGCCTCGGCGCGCCGGGTCCCCCGGGGGAACCGCGCGAGGTAGTCTCGCAGGTCCGCCCGGGCGGCGCCGAACTGGCTCGCGCGGGCACGACACATCGCCCGCCCGAAGAGCGCACGCTCGGCGAACGCGTCGTCGCCCTCGATCGCGAGCACGCGGTCGAAATCGGAGATCGCCCCGGCGCAGCGGGTGTGCGCCGCCCGCAGCTCGGCGCGTGCCAGCGCCAGCCCTCGATCGGCGGCGCCGGATTCGAGAGGCAGCGAATCCAGCACCGAGAGCGCCTCCGATTGTCCCCCCAGCCGCAAGAGCGCCTCGGCACGCACCATGTCGGCCTGACGTCGGAGGGGTCCGTCGGGGAAGCGCCGATCGTGCTCCGCCACGAGCGCGAGCGCGCGCTCGGGAGCGTGCTCCTTTCGCAGGGTGTGCAGACTCTCCGCCAGCAGGCGGGCCTCGATCCCGGCCGCTCCCTCCGCCGAGGAAGAAGAAGCCGGTGCGATGGCGTCGCCGTGCGAGGCATCGCGGCCGCGAGCCTCCGCGGGAGATGCTCGAGGCGGCACGAAATCGGGTTGTGCGGCCGTGGCCATGTCTCGTGTCTCCGTCTCCGTCGGCGCAGCAGCAGCAGCCGCCGCCGCCGTCGCCGTCGCCGCCGGGCCAGGCTTCGCTGCCAAGCCTGGCGGAGGCGCGGCACGCCGGCTCGCCGTACCCTCATGTCCGAGGTATCCAAGCTCGTGACCGACTCTTGCGGCGGCGCGGCCTCTGGACGGGGCGCGCGCCGGACCGAGCGGAGATGGGGGGGCCGTCGCTGGAGGAACGGCCGATGGGAGCGCCTTCGCCTCGGGGCCGCTCGGGAGCTCCGCCGCGGACGTCGGGTACCGTCGGGGCCGGATCGCCACCGTCCCTCCGGAAGGCGAGCGCCAAGCCTCGCGTCGAGCTTGCTCGTCGTGCGCCATCCGCCAGGAAGTCAGGGCTCGACCGGTCAGAGCGGCCGCGGCTCCACCGACCAGCAGGAACAGGACGCCGACCGGAATCGCCCGCCACCGGATCGGCCCCGCGGGCGCGATCCATCGTCGCGGTCGAGGTCGCGCGCGCGCGGAGCGACCGGCGTGGGGGTGGTCGCGACCGGGGAGCCGAGCGGGGTCGACGTGGTCGACGCGGGGCAGGCTCCGGATGGTGGCGCCGATGATCTGCTCGACGCTCGCCGGGGTCCCGGTCGGCGCCGGTAGGCTTCTCCAGCGCGGCGGGTCGACGGCCTGGCGAGCTTCTCCGAGATCACCCTGGAACTTCACGCTTCGTCCTCCTCGAGTCGCCTGGTCCATGCCTTGACGAACGATTGTCGGCCGCGGTGCAGCCACACCCGGATGGTGGCCGGAGGGCGATCGAGGAGCTGGGCGATGGCGTCCGTGCTCAGCTCTTCCAGCTCGAAGAGCGTGAGGACTTCGCGATAGCGCGGCGCCAGCCGATCGAGCACCTCGTAGAACCGGCGGCTGGCCTCGACTTGCTCGAGGGCATCGCCGGGGAGCGGGCCGTGCCCCGGCAAATGGTCTTCGTCGGCGCGGGTGAGGCGGGACCACAGCCGGCGACGGCGGCTGGCGCGCTTGTGGTTGGCGACGACCTTCGCGGTGATGCGAAACAGCCAGGTCGACAGCTTGCCGTCTCCTCGGAACTCGGGGAGTCGCCGCTGAACCACGACGAAGACCTCCTGCGCGACTTCATCGCAATCGACGCCCGGACCACCGAGTCGGGCCGCCCAGCGCGTCACCGCCACCACGTGGCCGCGAAAGATCTCCTCGAAAGATGGGGCCGTCGTCGCATCCGGCGCGACGCCCGTCGCCGGATTGGCTTCCGGCTTCGGAACGGGCTCGAGGAAAAGCAGCGTGGCCATTGGCGTCAGTCCGGCTCACTCGTCTCGTGTCGCGGCGAGGTGAAATGTTTCACTGGCCGAGCCCGAAGCCGGTTCCGAGGGACAAGACCGCATCGAGCCACGGCAGGCGCCGGCTCATCGGGGGGTTGGCGGTTGCCACCTCGTGCACCCGAACCCACATGTGGCCTCCGAGCTCGAGCCAGATCTCGAACGGGACGGTGGCGCGGGGCCTGGTGCTCCATCCCGTCCACCCGATCCGGAGTGCCGGAGCCAACCCGGCGTCGATTCCGGACGAGCGGAAGTCGCTCGCGTAACCCGTGCCGGCGACGCGCGAATCGGCCACGATCGGTCCGGCCGCGAGCTCGATGAAGAACGGCCCGCCGAATCCGTCGGGCGACCCGACCCCCGTCGGCGCGGCTGGCCCGACCGGTGCCGGGCCCAGACCCTCGCGCCATCCCACCGCGAGCACACCCGCGAGGCGCTGCCATTGCGAGCTCCCCGGTCCGAGCGGGAGGCTGCGCGTGCCGGACAGGGACAGGGAAAGGCGCGCCACCAGCCGCCGGCGAGCGCCCGACGCTCGCAGCAGGACGCCCTCGATGGCACCCTGTGGCGTGGCCGGACCGGCCAGGCCCTGAACCAGGCCCGCAGCGAGCCCGAGCGTTCCCCGGAACCGCGAGGCATGGCGGCGCACATCGGGATCCTCTCGATCCTGCTCTACTGATGGATGCTCGGCCTGCGGGGATGCCAGGGTGGTGGCCACTTCGACGTCGAAGCCGACCGGAGCAGGGGTCTCGTAGCGTCCGAGCCACGCCGCGATGAGCACCGCGGCCTGGTCCACGGCGTCGTCGCAAGAAGCGTCCAGGCGCACCGTCCCGATCGGGACGTCAGGCGCTCCGGTAACGCCAGCGATGACGACGTGCACGAGATGCCCCACGGGCGGGACCTGCGGGTTGGACGGTCCGTCCGCACCGCTGGCTCTCAGATCGATCCGGGTCCCGGGGGCCAAGGCGACGTCATCCGGCACGAGCGACCGCAGGCGGGCCGCCACGAGCTCCGGGGCGGGACAGGCGAGCTCGCTGTGCACACCGATCTCCGACGGGCCGAGCGCCCAGACCGGTGTCACCAGCGCCGCGAGCATGGACAGTGTGGTTTGCGCCAGCAGCACCGGAGAAGGCTCCCGCGTGAAGCATAACCCCCCGTCGACCAGGTCGTCGATCCCTCGAACGAATCGGACGCCGGTGACCCATCACCTTCCGCGGGGCTTCAGTTCAGGATCCAGCCGATCCGGACGCTGAGGGAGAACGCCTGCGGGGTCTGGCTGCCATTGAGCGCGTTCGAGATGAGGTCGAACGGAGCGAAGACGTACTCGGCCTTGGCGCCGACCGTGAAGCGCGGCGACCACAGATAGTCGGCGCCGATGCCCGCCTGCACGCCGAGCGAGCGGCGTTGCGCCTGCACCGCCCCGGCGATCCCCAGGTAGCCGAGGCCGAGCTCGAACGTCGGCAACAGCCGCAACACGTCCATCGTGTAGTTGATTCCGGCGAAGGCCGAGTACGACCAGATGGTGCCGCCCGGCAGCCCGCGCGCCGGGTCGGCATCCACCCCGTGGCGGCCGCCGCTCGCCGAGAGGCGCGCCGCCCACGCGTCGTCGAGGCCGTACTGGACGTCGAGCCCGAGGCCCAACCCCAGCGGATCGCGGCCGTCGACCACGACGCTGGCCACCCCGGCGCGCGCCGAGATTTCCCAGTCGTCCTGGTCGGCGTGGGCCAGTCGCGCTGGCGACCCCAGCGCCGAGATCAGCGCCGCCGCCGCTGCCGCCGACGCCACCATCTGCGGCGCCGCGCGGGCGCGGCTTCGGGCCCGGGCCGGGCCCACCCGCCGCCCGCGCGGAGTTGCTCGAAGCCGACGGACGAAGCCGTGAACGCGGTGCACCTTCGCACTATATGATATGCGCGCGCGTGCCCGCCTCGAAGGTGCCCCCCGACCGCCTCGGCCCGACCTCGAGAGCGCTCCCCGCCGACCGGCGCCCCGTCGCACCCCCAAAACCCGGTCAAATTGACCAGTTACGACGCACATGATATCCAGAGGCGATCATGTCCAAGCGGATTCTGATCGCCGACGACAGCGTGACGATACAGAAGGCTTTCGCCATGACCTTCGCCGCCGAAGACGTCACGTTGCTGGCCGCGCGCTCCCCGGACGAAGGGCTCGCCCTGGCTCGCCAGTCGCGCCCCGATCTGGTGATCGCGGACGTCTCGATGGGGGGGCGCTCCGGCTACGACTTCTGTCGCGCCCTGAAGGCGGACCTGTCTCTGGCGCACGTTCCCGTCTACCTGCTCGGTTCGATCCACAACCCGGTCGATCCCGGGGGACTGCGCGGGTGCGCTGCCGACGGCGAGCTCACGAAGCCCTTCGATTCGACCGCCATGATCGGCCAGGTGCGCGAGGCCCTGGCGAAGGGCCCGATCGCGGCGGCTGCCCCGCCGGTCGCGGACGGCGTCCCCGAGTCGGCGGTCGACGTCGCTTCGGCGACGCTCGAGGTTCCACCGGACGCCCTTCCGGGCCTCGCCGATGACTACGGGGAGATCGCGATCGAGGCCTCGGGGCCGAACGACGGATTCGAGGCCACGGCGGTCGCGGGTTACACCCCTCTGCCCGAGAAGGACGAGCGGCACGAGCCGCGTGAACGGCACCTGGAGAGGCATCCGAAGGACGAGGAGGTGGCGACGCCGCCTCCGGTGGTGCGGTCCCCGAGCCCGGCGCCGCGTCAAGCCCCGACCGCCGTCGCCGCGGTGGTGGCCGCCGCGCTCCCCACGGGCCACGCGGGCGCGCCTGCCCCCGTCCACGTGGCCACGTTCCCCGCGCCGCCCACGGCTCCGCAGATGCCGAGCCACCCCGCGGGTTGGCACGCGCCGGTGGCCCATCCCGCCGGGGCCAGTCCCGGCGGTGGGATGCGTCCGTCGCTCATCCCGGGGCTCCGTCCGGGCATCGTGCCGTCGGCCTCGGCGGCGGCAGCGCGGGCCTTCACCCCGGGCCGCCCGGCGGGAGCGCAGGGCTCTCCCGCGGCATCCGGCTCCGCCGCCGCCCATTCGCCTTCCCACGCACCGGAGCCCTCGGCCAGCGTTGCCGCCTCGCCCCTCCAGGGCCCGGGCACGCTCGGTCCCGGGGCCACGCACGTCGGTCGGGGGGGGGCCCCGCCCGTCCCGATGGTGACGCCGGCCTCGGCCCGGACGCTGGTGGGGATGCCCGCCGTGGCGGCCCAGGCCCCGGCGCGCCCCGCCAATCAGCCCATCGGGATTCGTCCGGGGGGCCTCGCCGCCCCCGGGTTCCCGCCATCGGGCCTCGGGGGGCAGCCGCCGGCCTCGGCGGCAGCTCAGGCCCAGGGGCATGTCCAAGGTCCCGTTCACCTGCGCGGGGCCGCCGCTCCGGCGGCCCCATCGGCCGCGATCGTGTCCGCGCCCGGGTCGCTCTTTCCGCTCGCGTCCCCGTCGCCCTCGGGGGCGGGTGCCGGCGTGGTGGCCGCGCTCTCGTCCGGTGCGTCGAGCGTCCTAGGATCGAAGGTCGACCAGAAGCTCGGCGCCATCGCCGCCCGCGGTCCCGAGTACGAGGCCATCGCCAAGCTCTCTCGGGAGATCATCGAAAAGGTCGTGTGGGAGGTGGTGCCGGAGCTGGCAGAGGCCATCATCCGCGAAGAACTTTCTAAGCGCGGCCGCATCTAAACCTCTTTCCCCCACCTCTTCCCCCCACCATCTCCGAGTCTGGAGTCTGGAAGCGCGTTCCATGGCTGATCTGCCCAAGAACTACGACCCCGCATCGATCGAACCCCGGCTTTACCAGGAATGGATGGAGCGTGGCTACTTCCACGCCGACGCCCAGGCCCCGAAGGCGCCCTTCGCCATCGTCATCCCGCCGCCCAACGTGACCGGGGTGCTGCACATGGGCCACGCGCTCGGGTGCACCATCGAGGACATCTTCACCCGCTGGCGGCGGATGGCCGCCTACAACGCCATGTGGCTGCCAGGCACCGATCACGCGGGCATCGCCACCCAGATGGTGGTCGAGCGTCAGCTCCGCGAGTCCGAGGGCAAGTCGCGCCACGATCTCGGCCGTGCGGCCTTCGTCGAGCGGGTGTGGGCCTGGCGCGAGAAGTCCGGCAATCGGATCCTCGAGCAGCAGAAGAAGCTCGGCTGTTCGCTGGACTGGGACCGGCTCAAGTTCACCATGGAGCCGAGCTACTCGGCCGCGGTGGTGGAGGCCTTCGTGCGCCTGCACGAGGAGGGGCTCATCTACCGCGCCCGCCGCCTCATCAACTGGTGCGTGTCCTGCCGCACCGCCCTCTCCGATCTCGAGGTGGAGTACGACGAGGGCCGCCAGGGCGAGCTCTACGAGTTCGCCTATCCGCTGGCCGATGGCTCCGGGGAGGTGGTGATCGCCACCACCCGCCCCGAGACCATGCTCGGCGACACCGCGGTGGCGGTCCACCCCGACGATCCCCGCCACCGCGACAAGATCGGCAAGCGCATCCGCAACCCGCTCACCGGCTACGAGTTCCCGATCATCGCCGACCCCATCCTCGTCGACCCCACCTTCGGCACGGGCGCGGTCAAGGTGACCCCGGCCCACGACTTCAACGACTTCGAGAGCGGACAGCGCCACGGCCTGGCCATGCTGTCCATGCTCGACGAGCGCGGGGCGGTCACCGCGGTCGGCGGTCCCTTCGCGGGGCTCGACCGCTTCGCCGCCCGCAAGGCGGTGAAGGCCCGCCTCGCGGAGCTCGGCCTCGAGCGCGGCTCGAAGCCCCACGTGCACGCGGTAGGACACTGCCAGCGCTGCGAGACCATCGTCGAGCCCATGCTGTCGACCCAGTGGTTCGTCAAGATGGAGCCACTGGCCAGGCCGGCCATCGAGGCGGTGGAGCAGGGCAAGACCCGCTTCGTCCCCGAGAGCTGGTCCAAGACCTACTTCCACTGGATGCGCAACATCCGGGACTGGTGCATCTCGCGCCAGCTGTGGTGGGGGCACCGCATCCCGGCCTGGACCTGCGGCGCCTGTGGCCAGATCACCGTGGCCCGCGAGACCCCCAACCACTGCGGGCACTGCGGCGAGGCCAAGCTCGTGCAGGACGAGGACGTGCTCGACACCTGGTTCTCGTCGTGGCTGTGGCCCTTCGCCACCCTCGGCTGGCCGAACGAGACCCGCGAGCTCAAGACCTTCTACCCGACGAGCGTGCTCGACACCGGCTACGACATCCTCTTCTTCTGGGTGGCCCGCATGATGATGGCGGGCCTGCACTTCATGAAGAAGGTCCCCTTTCGCACCGTGTACCTGCACACCATGGTCACGGACGAGAAGGGCGAGAAGATGTCCAAGGTCAAGGGGAACACCATCGACCCCCTCGACGTCATCGACAAGCACGGCGCCGACGCCCTGCGCTTCGCCCTGGCCTGGCTGACCACCCAGGCGGCGCAGGGCCGCAACATCAAGTTCTCGATGGGCAACGTCGAGGACGCGCGGCGCTTCGCCACCAAGATCTGGAACGCCAGCCGCTTCGCGCTGCTGAACCTGCAGGGCTTCGATCCCGAGCGCTTCGCCGATCGGGTGGCGGATGGCCCCGACCGCGCCGAGCTCGACCTGCCGGAGCGCTGGATCCTGTCGCGGGTCCAGCGCGCCATCGAGGCGGTCGACGAGGCGCTGGAGGACTACCGCATCTCGGACGCCGCGCAGGCCGTCTACCACTTCGTGTGGAACGAGCTGTGCGACTGGTACATCGAGCTCGCCAAGGCCTCGCTGGCGAGGCCCGACCTCGACGCCGAGCTGCGCCTCAAGATCCAGGGGGTGCTGGTGCACGCGCTCGAGGTGGCGATGCGGCTGCTCCACCCCTTCATGCCCTTCGTCACCGAGGAGATCTGGCAGCAGCTGCCCAAGCCCTCGGGTGCCCCCCAGAGCATCATGATCACCCTCTACCCGGTGAAGGATCTGCGCTTCGTCGACGACGCCTCCGAGGCCTCGATGGCGCTGGTGCAGAAGGTCATCGTGGCCCTGCGGACCATCCGCGCCGAGCGGAACATCCCCAGCATCGCGCGCCTCACCGCGGTCCTCACCGTCGGCGACGACTACAAGAAGACCATCCTCGAGGGCTACAAGCAGATCATCGCGGAGCACGGCCGATGCTCGTCGATCCGGGTGCAGCGTGCCGGCTCGGGCTCGAACGTGTCGCACCTCGCGGGGCCGGTGGCGACGGCGATGGCCGCCGACGTGGAGGTGGTGGTGCCGCTCATCGGCCTGGTGGATCCGGCGGCCGAGAAGGCCAAGCTGCAGGTCGAGCGCGAGAAGCTGGCCTCGGATCAGGCCTGGCTGGCCAAGAAGCTCGACAACCCGAAGTACGTGGCCCACGCCAAGCCGGAGTCGGTCGAGAAGGATCGCGCCAAGCTCCTCGAGCTGCAGGCCGCGGTGGTCCGCCTCGACGCCGCCATCGAGCGGTTGATGATGGTGAGCGGCGGCGGGTAGCGCCGGCGCGTGTGCTCGGTGCTCAGCTGGCCGGGGCGCCCGAGTCGATCCAGGCCTCGAGCAGGTGGAGATCCTCGAGGCTGATGCCGGGCTGCCCGAAGACCGGCGTCCCCTGATGGCCGATGACCGGCGGCGCGCCCAGCAGCTTGCGCAGCAGGTAGCTGCGGGCCGAGTCGTGCGGGGCCACGCGGATCAGGCGCGGGACCTCGACCGCGCCCTTCCCGAGCAGCTGGTCGAGCGCGTCGCGGGAGCACAGGGACAGCCCAGAGGCGGGGATCGTGGGACAGTCGAGCCCAGCCGCCGACCCGGGGTCCGGTCCGGCGCCCCCCGCCGCCGCGCTGCTGGTCGCGGCGTCCGCTTGCACGTGGCACCCGGAGCCGGCGCAGTCGCGCGCGAAGAGCGCGGTCACGTCCGCGAAGGACACCGGGCGCGGCAGGAGCCGCGCGGGGGCCTCCGTCCCGTCGATGCTGGTGGGGACGGCGGTGTGGAACGACACCAGGTAGGCGGGCATGGCCCACGGCCCAGGCGGCTTCGGCGGCGGGCCGAGCTGACAGCCGCGCAGAGACTTCACGGTCGGCAAGAGCTGCAAGGTGTAGAGCTGCGCGCTGGCCAGCGGGCTCGTCGGGCGGAAGCGCACGGCGCGGTCGACCAGGCTGATCGAGAACGTTCCGGTGTGATAGTAGACCCCGGTCCACAGGGACATGTTGCCTGGACCGACGCTCTCCGGATCGGGGAAGTCGTTGAAGCGGAAGGTCCCCACCACGTCGGTGGCGATCCCCACGCTCCCATCGATGGGGTAGGAGCCGACGATCTCGAACGGGTCACAGGTTCCGGCGCGCGACAGGTCACCGGTCGAGACGCTGCAGGCCGCCAGCAAGAGGCCCAAAACCCCGATGCCCCCGCTGGGGCCCCTCGGAAATCCGGAGTGCGCCGATGCCATCCGACGCCATCCAACCTCGGATCAGCTCTCCATGTACAGCTTGAGCTGATCGCGCACCACGGTCTCGTTCAATCCCGTGCGAAGGTACTCTTGCAGGCAGTCGGCCATCGTCACCACCATGTCGTCCACCCCCTTTTCCTGGCTCAGCTTGGACATCAGGGTACGCGCCTCGGGACTGTCGTCGTCACGCAGGAACTCTCGAACCGTCTCCAGCGTCAGATCGCCGGAGAAGTCGAGCATCGCGTGATCGAGAAGGTAGGCGATAAGTTGTTTCACCGGCTGGCCTCCGGAGGCATGGTTTCGAGTGGAAGGGGGACGACCGAACCTCTCGTCAATATCGCGGATGCTGGGGGGGCGCAAGGAATTCGGGCGGCGGGGCGCGGTTTTCTCCCCGCTGGTTCTCGTCGTCGGTGGGCGCGAAGTCATGTCGTTTTGAGGTTAGGCATTGACGACGCGCGCCCGGAAGGGCGAGGCTAGAGCACCGAACAGGTTGGCTCCCGTCGTGAAAGCGCGGATTTGCATGGCAGGGTGGTTTCAGACGCGGAGCCCGATGGGTCCAGCAGCGGGGAGGTCGGGGCCGTCACCCAGAACGTCATCGAGGAACGTCACCGAAGACATGAGCCCGAACCACGGAATACGCACGCAGGTCCTTCCGTCTCTTCTCCTCCTTCTGTTTCCCTTTCGCGCCCGTGCGCTCTTGCGGACGACGGGCATCCCGACGGGCATACCCAGGAAAGGCAGCCAAGCACGATGATTCGTCCCCCCCTCCGTCCAGGTCGCTTTCCCTTTCCGTTGATCACGCTCCTGTCGGTCCTCGCTGGCACGTCGCTGGTGGCCGCGCCCCGACGGGCGCAGGCGCAGGCGCAGGCTGCCGTCGACCGCCTGGTGCAGCTCAACAAGCGCGCGATGGACGACTACGACACCGCGGACTTCGAACCCGCCCGGAGATCCCTGCTCGAGGCCGAGAAGCTCGGCAAGCGCGCCGGGCTCGAGACCCACCCGGTGATGGCGCGGACCTATATCCACCTCGGCGCACTCTACTGGGTGGGCTACAAGGACGGCAAGAAGGCCCAGCACTACTTCGGTAAGGCCCTCGACATCCAGCCGGACATCAAGCTCGACAAGAACATGGTGGCGGGCTCGCTCAAGCAGCTGTTCGCCAAGGCGCAGGAGCGACACGGCGGAGCGGGCGCGGCGGGGGCCGGCTCGGCTGCCGCGGCGGCCGGGATCTCCGACCTGCCAGGCTTCGGCGGAGACGCGAGCTCGGGCTCGGGCGAATCCTCCGCGGGGGCCGCGGCGCAGCCGGCCGCGGCCGAGCCGAGCGGCAAGCGCGGAGGCGACACCCCTGCCGAGAGCGCACCGGAGACCGAGCCAGCCCTTCCGACCAACGTCGTGGCCCTCGACTGCCCGTCTCCGGACGAGACCCCGCCGCTCAAGAAGGTCGTCCTGCGCTGCGCCGCCGCCGGCAGCCTGGGCGTGGCCAAGGTGCAGCTGTTCTACAAGGGCTTTCAGATGCAGAGCTACGAGACCATCGACATGTCCGTCTCGTCGGGCGGGTGGTGGCAAGCCACGGTCCCGAAGAAGCGGGTGGACGGCACCTCGCTGCAGTTCTACTTCGAGGGGCTCGACGCCACCGGCAAGCCGGTCGTGTCGAACGGCCGCGCCGAGAGCCCGAACGTCATGTTGATCGTCGAGAGCACCAGCACCGTCGCCAAGGCCCCGGCGCGCTCCGAGGCCGAGGAGAATCCCCTCGAGGAAAAGGAGGGCGAGACCCCGAGGGTCCAGCTCGGGCGCTACGACGCCTCGCGGGTCGGGCTCGACACCCATTTCGGCAACCGGCGCTTCTGGATCGGCATCGGGCTCGGGACCGGCTTCACCTACGCCATCAACGGTCAGGCCGAGGCCAGCGTCATGAGCTACAACGCTGATCCGACCAAGGAGAGGCCCTACACCCTGAGCGGCTTCGGCTGGGCCGGGCTCGGGCAGGCGGCCCCCGAGGTGGGATGGCAGCCGACCCCCGACTGGTCCCTGTCGGTCGAGGGTCGGAGCCAGTGGATCTATCAGCCGAGCAAGGTGGCGGGGTACACGGCGTCGGGGGCCCACTCGGTGTTCTTGAAGGTCCTGCACTACACCAAGCAGAGCCGGCTGCGGTTCACCTATGGTGGCGTGGCGGGGGGTGGGGAGGGGGTCCGCATGAACCTCGCCATCGGGAGCATCACGGACACCATCCGCATCGGCGGCATCCTGTTCGGGGCGACCGGCGGCGTGTACTACGAGATCTCCCCGGGCCTGTCCTGGATCGCCGAGATCAAGGCCATGTACGGGACGCCCAAGGCCGGCCTCGCGTTCGACGTGACCACGGCGCTGCAGTTCAACTTCGGCGACACCTCGGGGCGGGCCGAGAAGGAAGCCAAGCGGCGCTCGGAGTCGGTCTCGACCTCGGTGGACGACGAGGACCCGAAGTAGAAAGAGAAGTAGAAGGAGACGCGGGCGGGTGGGGCGGGCCCTTTCGCCCGCCTCGGCCGAGGGCGGCTCAAGGCGGGGGGCCGTTCTGTCGATTCTGGCTCGTGCGGTTTCATCCAGCCGATTTGCCCGCCCTGGTCCTGGGGCTCTCCGGCTGTCTGTCGCTGGGCGGCGGCTGTGCGTCGGCCTTGCGCCCCTTCACCCGCGAGCACGTCGAGATCCGGGAATACAAGCCTCTTTCGGTCCCGGCCGTGACGGCGGTGACGGCGCGCTGGCAGCGGCTCGAGGCCTTGGCCGCCGAGCAGGCCTGGCGCACCGAGACGATGGACGTGGCGCACGGGCTCCTCATCGCGTCGCGCCCCGTCAAGGGCTCCGCGGAGACGCCCGAGTCGTCCGACCTGCGGGAGCACGTCCGTGTCCGGGTGGGGCCGACGGCGAGCGAGATCGCCGTGCAGACCGAGGTGCTCGAGGACGGCGAGTGGGATCTGCGCGACTTCACCTCGGGGCGCTACGAGTATTCCCGGGAGTCCGAGATCGCCCACCGGATCGAGCCATGAGCCGATCGCGCTCCGCGGAGCTGGGGACTGGCCCCGGCGACGTGCACGACCGCGGTCACATATTGCGCGCCGGCTTCGGAGCCACGATGCTCACTTCGTTCGTGCCACTTATCCCCAAGAGAATTGCACAGGAGATGCCATGAGCTGGAACCGCGTCCGCGTCGTCGTCGTATCCTTGGCTGGTCTCGGTCTGCTGGCGCTCGGCTGCGGCGGCAGCAGCAAGCCGATCGATCCCGTGGCCCTGTGCGGCCAGACCTGTGACAAGGTGAGCTCCCTGTGCGCCATGGACGCAGCCGCGGTGCAGGTTCAGGTCGTGGTGGCGGGTTGCAAGACCCGGTGCCAGACGCAGGCGGGCAGCGCGGCGGCGGCCTGCTCGAACTCGGCCGCCATCCTGGCGGCTTACCAGCAGTGCTTGACCAAGAACACCTGTGCCGAGCTGACGAGCTGTGCCGAGGCGGCTCCCCAGTGCGCGGGCACGGGGGCGGGGGGGGCGAGCGGGACGGGCGGCGCAGGCAGCGGGGGGAGCACCGGCTCGGGAGGGGCTTCGGGGGCGAGCGCCGGTGCCTCGGGCTCGGGCGGAGTCGGCACCGGTGGGAGCACCGGGAGCGGGGGGGCCGGGCTGTTCGGCCTCGACGGAGGGATCCCCGGCTTCGACGGCTCCATTCCCAGCTTCGATGGCAGCTTCTCGCTCGATGGGTTCACGGTGACCGGGACCTGCGCCGATCTCCTCGCCTGTTGCAATGCCCTCGCCGACGCCACCTCGAAGGCAGATTGCCTGACGGCGTACAACACGGCCAAGCCCTTCGGAGATACCGGTTGCGGAGTGGCCTACTCCGGGCTGAAGCAAATGGGGACTTGCCAGTGAGCGAGGCGCGGGCGCGAGCTAGAATCTGGCGGAATCCCTCGGCTCCGGCGGATCCGGGGGGCTAGCGAGCTCGAGCGCGTGTTCGTGTTCGTCTGGGGCCGGCGAGGTGGGGCTTGTGGGTACACACCTCTCGACCCGAGAGACGCCGATCGCGAGCCGCCGGCCGCCCGCCGTCTGGCCGGGTCGTCGTCCGGGTCGGGGTCAAGGCCCGAGGTAGAAGGGCCGAGATGAGCTCGGGCGGCGGACGCGAACCTCGCGGGCGCCGGACGTGTATGTGTCTCGTGGCGGGAGAAGGTCGGCGTGGGCTCACTCAGCAGAAGATTCAGCGCACTGGTCCTGGCCCTCATGCTCGGGAGCCTCGTGACCTGCGGCGCGGGGCTCTGGGGACTGCACCGGCTCGAGATCTCTCTCGAGTCGGTCATCCAGCTCGACGTGCAGCGGCTGCTGGCCATCACCGAGCTGCGCAAGCGGATCCGCTCGCAGATCCTCCTCGAGCGCGACCAGATCACCGAGACCGCTCCCGCCCGGGCCGCGGCCATGGCGGCCGAGCTCGAGCGCGCCCAGACTGGGATCGCCCAGCAGATGGCCCGCTATCAGAGCTTCCTGCTGGTCGAGGACGCGTCGCGATGGGCGGCCATAGAGGCCGATCTCGAGGCACAGGTGGGCTTGCGCAAGCGGGTGATGGCCCTCTCCGCGTCCCACCAGCCCGCGCTGGCCTCCGCGCTCTCGCAGACCCACAGCCGTTCCTGGGAGGCCCTGATCAAGGAGCTCATCGAGCGGGCCGACGCCCGCCTGCAGGCCAAGGCGCGCGCCACGCGGGGCATCTACGCGGCCGCTCGCGACACCGTCCTCGGGGTGTTCGTCCTGTCGGCCAGCCTCGGCGTGGCGGCCGGGTTGCTCATCTACCGCGCCATCCGCAAGACCCTGGAGCAGGTGATGCGGCTCAAGGACGAGCTGACGGCGGCCAACGCCGGCCTCGAGCGGACCGTCGAGGAGCGCACGCGCACCATCCGGGCCATCCTCGACCACGTCCGGTTCGGGTTCTTCCTGGTGGGCCGGGACATGTGCATCACCGACGGTCACACGCGCGCGCTCGGGGAGCTGCTCGGTGACCAGCAGCTCCCCGGTCAGCAGGCGAGCGCGGCGCTCGGGCTCAAGGGAACGGCCGCCGCGTGGCTGGATCTCGCCATCGAGCAGATCTTCGACGATCTCCTGCCCGAGGACGTGACGTGTGGCCTCGCCTCCACCCGGATCGTGCGCGGCGATCGCGTCCTGCAGCTCCACGCCAGCGCGGTGCGCGACCTCTCCGGGAAGGTGAGCCAGATCCTCTTCGGGCTCGGAGACGTCACCGACGTCGAGACCGCCGAGCGCGCCAACCGCGAGAGCCAGACCGTGCTCGCGGCCATCCGCAATCGGACCTCCTTCCGCCGGTTCGTGTCGGATCTGACCGCACGGTTCGGCTCGGTGCGCGAGGCCTTGCGCGTCAGCGACGACGTCCGGGCGCGACGCGAGCTGCACACCATCAAGGGCAACGCCGGCTGCTACGGCCTCACCGAGCTCGCCTCGCGCGCCCACCTGGTCGAGGAGCAACCTCGAATCGAGCTCGAGCCCGTCATCGAGATCCAGGTCGAGTTCGAGAAGTTCCTCTCCGCCTACTTCGACGTGCTCGGCATCGACCGGCAGGGCGGCGCCCGGGAATCCTTCCTCATCGATGACGCGGACCTGGCGCAGATGGAGGCGCTGCTCGACCGGACCGCCGACGTCGATCCGGTGCGCGCCGAGCTCCGCGACCGCCTGAGACGTCTCCGGCTCAAGCGCGCCGACGAGCTCCTCGGGCCCATCGGCGAGCAGGCGGCGGCGGTGGGGGAGCGGCTGGGCAAGGCCATCGACCTGCACGTCGAGGGCGGAGCCATCCCCTTGGTGCCCGAGCGCGTGATGCCGCTGATCTCCGTGCTGCCCCACCTCTTGCGAAACGCCGTCGATCACGGGATCGAGCCAGCCTCCGAACGGACGGCGCTCGGAAAGCCCGAGCGGGCCACCCTCGAGATTGGCTTCGAGGATCGTGGGTCCGACTGGCGGGTCACGGTCCGCGACGATGGTCGGGGGATCGACACCGAGGCGCTGTGGAGGCGGGCGGTCGAGCGCGGTCTGGCCGGTCCAGACAAGCCCGACCACGACACCCTCTGCGGCCTCATCTTCGCGCCAAGGCTGTCCACGGCGGACACCGTGTCGCAGCTGTCCGGACGAGGGGAGGGAATGGGCGCGGTGGAGGAGGCGGCACGCAGCCTCGGCGGGCGGATCGGGGTCCGCTCCGAGGCCGGCGTCGGGACCACGATCACCATCGACATCCCCAAGGACCCGCACCCCGCGGGCCGCCCACTGATGGTGCCCGGCGACCTCGACCGTCCCCGGGACGACCTCACCGCCCCAGCTCTCTCGAGCTCCTGAAGCTCCGGGCCCTGGAGCCCGTCCTCGTCCTCGTCGCCGTCCTCGTCGTCTTGCCTCGTCCTCGCTCCCCGTCGTCACCCCTCCGGCTTCGCGTCGGGCAGAACCAGCTGAGCCACCGCGAGCACGACGCACGGCACCGCCACCAGGAAGGCCCACAGGAGGGCCAGCGGCATGAGGTGCAGGACGGCGAGCACCATCCAGGCGAAGACGAAGGTGTCGCGACGGCCGAGGGTGAGGATCACGCGCCGGACCGGCCCGATGGCGCCCGGGGTGGCCCAGACCGCCTTCATGTCGCGACCGCCGTTGAGCTTCCAGCGGATCTTCAAGAGCTCGCCACCGGCGCCCTGCCGGACGAGCTCGCGGTACGAGACCAGGTTGTAGACGAGCAGCATCACCTCCGTGGCCCCGCCGAGGACCAGCGCCGCCGAGCCCCATCCATTGCGAACGAGACCGCTCGTGATGGCCAGCACCAGCACCAGGTTCAGCCCGTCGTCCATCAGCGAATCCAGCCATTCGCCGATGGCGGTCTGCTGAAAGCGCACCCGCGCCAGCTCGCCGTCGCATCCGTCGAGCACCGACTGGAGCTGAGCCGCCGCCATCCCGAGCATGGTTGAACCCGGGCTCCCGGTGGCGACGAGGGCGCAGCCGAGGAGGCCCAGCAGGGCCGAGCCGAGCGTGACCTGGTTGGGAGTGACGGGCAGCCGGCAGAGCAGGTAGCGTGTGATGGGGAAGGAGATCTTCTTGTTGAGGTGGCGCGCGATGAAGCCGAGATCACCGCGGAGGAGATCCCCGAACAGCCGGTCCTCGCAGTCCCTCCGGCTGGTCTCGTCCGAGACCCGCGTGCAGGGGGCCGCCCCGGGGCCAGCTCCGGCCAGGCTGGCCTGATCGCGCCAGCCCGCCCGCATCGCGGCGGAGACGGAGATGCAGAACACGTCCCCCCCGACGACGGCAGCCTTCGGGTGTGCGGCGCGCAGCGTCTCGAGCGCCGAGGCGGGCGTCACCCCGTCGGCCACGCGCACCACCTCTGTCCCGGCGGGCAATTCGTCCAGCCCCGGCGAGTCCGGGTCACCGACCGGTGGAAGCTCGACCACGCCGTCGCTGAGCAGGACCACGTGGATCCGGCTGCGCGCCAGCTGCTTGACCAACCTCACGGCGACCGGGAGGCCAGCGATCTCGAGCCCGGCGCCGGGCAGCTCCTCGCGGGTCGCCTTCACGATGACGATCTCGGGTGGCGTGGACGCGGAGCTCGGTGTGCGAGCGCTCTGCGTGGAAGAGGTCGGTTTGGAAGAGCTCTGCGCAGAAGAGCTCTGTTTGGAACTCTGCGCAGAAGAGCTCTGTTTGGAGCTCTGCGTGGAAGAAGTCGACGCGTCGTCCGTTCTATCCATCGCCGCGGAAGATCCTCGTTGCCCCGGGTCGTTTGTCATGTTCTTCGCGAAGGTGTCGTACGGGTATGGGCGACTGGCCCGCAATGGCTCGGCGCACGCGCGGCGCGTGCGGCAATTCCACGGAGCACGCTTCCGTGTACGGTGAGGTCACCGATGAGGCTACCTGAGCAAGCGAAATATTGTCAGAGTCGATACTGCCCCGAAACGAAATCGGTCTTACTATGTCCGTGCAGGTGAAGTGCTTATAGGTATCGCCAGGTAAATTAGGCAAATCGGAAAATAGGAGACGAAGAGATGTATCCGGGAGCGGAGGATTCGAAGAGGCGCAGGCGTCATGCCGGCAGGGGTGGAAAGACAGCGTTGGCGGGGACGGGGAGCGAAAGCCACGGCTCGAGCAACATGAGCAACATGAGGCTGCTCGAAGGCGGCCTGCGACATCCAGAAGGGGAACCGGCGAGAGACCAGACGGGAGACTCGGCAGGGGGACCGCAACCCGGCGACGGTGCCGTCGCGAGCTGGGCCCTTCAGCTCCTTCTCGACGAGGTCAAGCGCGCCTCCGCCGATCTCGACCCGAACCGGGCGGAGCTCCTGCTCCAGAAGATCGAAGCGCGCCAGCGGATCGGCGCGCGCGGCTGGCTGACCCGCGTCATGCACATGCTGGTCTTCTGGGCTGCCGCCATCGCCGGCAGCCGGGCCTTTCGCATGCTGACCCTCTGACGAGGGGGCTTTCGGGTCCGGGCTGACGCGGCCGCCGGGCGGCGTATACTGCGCAGCCTTCAGATGGCTGCCCCAGCAAAGATCACCCGGGTTCGCAACATCGGCATCGTCGCCCACATCGATGCCGGCAAGACCACGGTCAGCGAGCGTTTCCTGTTCCATTCGGGGCGCATTCACAAGATCGGCGAGGTCCACGACGGCGAGGCGCAGATGGACTGGATGCCCCAGGAGCGTGAGCGCGGCATCACCATCACCGCCGCCGCGACCACCATCGCCTGGCGCGGTTACGACCTTCACCTGATCGACACCCCCGGGCACGTGGACTTCACCATCGAGGTCGAGCGCAGCCTCCGGGTCCTCGATGGGGCGGTGGTGGTGTTCGACGGTGTCTCCGGGGTGGAGCCTCAGTCGGAGACCGTGTGGCGCCAGGCCGACAAGTTTCGGGTTCCCCGGATCGCCTTCGTCAACAAGATGGATCGCGCCGGCGCGGACTTCCGCGGCACCGTCCGCGAGATCAAGGAGCGCCTCGGTGCGCGGCCGATCCCGATCCAGCTCCCCATCGGGGCGGAGGATCGCTTCGAGGGGGTGGTGGATCTGGTGCGGCAGCGGGCCCTCACCTTCAGCGGCGACGAGGTCGAGGCTCCGACCGAGGGCGACATCCCCGCCGGGCTCGCCGAGGAGGTGGCCACGGCGCGCGATGCGTTGATCGAGGCCGCCGCGGACTTCGACGACGCCATCGCCAACGATTTTCTGGAGGGGCGGCCCATCGACGAGGCGGCACTGCGCGCAGCCATTCGCAAGGGCACGCTGGCGTGCGGCATCGTGCCGGTGCTGACCGGGGCTGCGCTGCGTAACAAGGGCGTGCAACCGCTGCTGGACGCCGTGTGTGACTACCTGCCGTCTCCTCTCGATGTTCCGCCGGTCGAGGGGGTGATCCCGGGCACCGAGGAGAAGACCACCCGTCCGCCCGAGGACGCCGCGCCGCTGTGCGCGCTGGCGTTCAAGGTGGCGATGGACGAGGGCCGCAAGGCGGTCTTCCTGCGCGTGTACTCGGGGGTGATCAAGGCCGGAGACGAGGTTCAGAACGCGCGCACCCGCAAGAACGAGAAGGTGGCGCGGCTGTTCTCGGTGCACGCCAACCGCCGCGAGCGCATCGAGCGCAGCGGGGCCGGCACCATCGTGCTCGCCATGGGGCTACGCGACGCGGGCACCGGGGACACCATCTGTTCGCCCAAAGCACCGATCCTGCTCGAGCGCATCGACACCTACGAGCCGGTCATCGCGCGGGCCATCGAGCCGAAGACCCAGGCGGAGAAGGAGAAGCTCGACTTCGGCCTCGGCAAGCTCGCCGACGAGGATCCGACCTTCCGGTTCGGAGAGGACGCGGAGACCGGCCAGACCATCATCCGCGGGATGGGGGAGCTGCACCTCGACATCGTGGTGGACCGGCTGCGCCGTGAATACGGCGTGGACGCCACCGTGGGGCGGCCACAGGTGGTCCATCGCGAGACGCTGGCGGGCGCGGCCGAGGGCGAGGCCCGCTTCGAGCGGGTGGTCGAGGACGAGACGCTCTTCGGGCACGCCCGGGTCAAGGTCGCTCCCCGGCCGCGCAACGCGGGCAATCGGTTGACCCTCGACCTTCCCCGACCGGTGGTGGTGCCGGGCGCCGCGCGCACGCCAGAGATCCCGGCGGCCATCACCGAGGCGGCGCTGGAGGGCGCCCGCGACTCGATTCGCTCCGGGCCGCAGGGCTACCCGCTCGAGGACATCGATGTCTCGATCGTGGGGATCGAGTTCCGGCCGGATGCCTCGTCGGCGTCCGGCGAGAAGGCGGCCGTCGGCGAGGCCCTGCGCGACGCCTTTCGCAAGGCGGGCACACGGCTGCTCGAGCCCATCATGCGGGTGGAGGTGACGGCCCCCGAGAACAACGTGGGGGACGTCCTCGGCGATCTCAACGCGCGCCGCGCCCAGATCGAGGACGTGGGCTTCCGGGGCTCCGAGCGGGTGATCCTGGCCAAGGTCCCGCTGCGGCGCATGTTCGGCTACTCGACGGATCTCCGCTCCGCCACCCAGGGCCGCGCCACCTACACGATGACCTTCGAAAAATACGACGCCTGGGAATAGGGACGCGCCTCCGGCGCTCGCGGGGAGGGGAGGACCCCTCCCCGCGGGCCCCTCCCCGGGACGACGAGAGGCGGGCCCGGATCTGCTTTGCCCTTGTCTTCTCCGGTTGGCAAAGCCAACCTCCGATCCAGAGCGCGGGAAGGGGAGGACCCCTCCCCGCGGGCCCCTCCCGGGACGACGAGAGGCGGGCCCGGATCTGCTTTGCCCTTGTCTTCTCCGGTTGGCAAAGCCAACCTCCGATCCACCACTCGAGCCGCGCGATCCTGGCGAGTGCGTCCGACCCTCGAATGAGGCCCATCCCTACGCACAGAGGCCGAGCTCTGAGCAGAGGCCGGGGCCCGCACCCCCGGTCCAATCCCCTCACCCCGCGGAGCGGGGAGCGGGGAGAGGGTGAGGGAGAGGGGGGCCCACTTCATTCCGGGGGGCACGGCGAAGTATCTGTTCACCTCCCGCTGTTCAGTCGAGCGTAGCGCGGCATTGCCGCGCGGAGCGAGAGGGGCGCGGGGACGTGCGAGCGGCAGCGAGTCAGGTCCCCGCTCGAATAGACACGCGGGGACGTGCGAGCGGCAGCGAGCCACTTCCCCGATATAATGATTGGCGCGGATGAGGAGCGGTCGCGTGCTGCTGGGTTTCTTCTTGGTGCTTGGCGCGGCCTCGCTGGCGCGTGCTGCGAGCTCGGAGCGTGGGCACGCGCGGCCGGCGGCGCTGGCGGTGGATGCTGGAGGGAACGTCGTCTACATCGCGCTCTCCACGGCGGATCGCCTGGCGGCCATCGACGTTTCGGCTGGACACCCGCCAAGCGTCCTTTGGCAGCGCCCCATCTGCGCACATCCCACCGCGCTGGCGGCAGTACCGGCTGAATCGGCCGCCCGGGGTGGGGCGACCGGTGGTGTGCTCGTGTCCTGTCGCTTCGATCCGGATCTGCGGCTCGTGACCCCGAGTCCGGCCGCGCAGGCACCGGGAACGAGGCCGGCCGATCCCGCCGTCGAGGTCCGCATCATCCCCGCCGGCCCAGAACATGGCCAGCGCGGGCTCGCGGTCGATCCCTGGGGCCGCCACGCGTATGTGGCCTCCGCGGCGCTCGGCGGGGTCAAGGTCGTGGACCTGCGTGGCCCATCCACCGGACCGGTGGGCTTTCGCGCGACCGGTCTCGATCCGGGCGTGGTGCGGCTCGTCCCGGAGCTCCCGGGTTCCGGCAAAGAGGTCGGGTCACCTCCGCCGTCGACTCCGTTGCTGCTGCTGGTGGCCAACCGGATCAGCCACACGGTCACGGTCCATCGCATCGGGCCCGACGGAGCCGTCCTCGAGGCCACCCAGACCATCTGGACCGAGGCGCCGGTGCTGGATCTCGCCGTCACCGATCGCGCCCTCTACCTCCTCACCTACGAGGATCGCCCCATCACCCGCGCGCGCCGCGACGTCGAGGGCCTCGACAGCGTGGTGCTGGTGCTCGCGCGCGCCGCCGAGGGCGGCGACCGACCCTTCAGCGATCCCGGGAGTGGGCGGCGCAAGACCCTCAACCTCAGCGAATGGCCCGGAGCTCCGGTGGTCGCCCCCGAGGCCGCCGCGCTCTGGACCGACGGGGCCACGGGCACGACCCGCCTGGCGGTGGCCGGCTCGGGGACGGACAACCTCTGGATCTCGGGCGATCTGCGCTCCGGGCGGGGAGGGGGCTGCGGAGCCGCCCTCGACCTCGACATCGACGCCGCCTTCAACGCCGCCATGGTGGTCCCGGTCGGGACGAATCCGAGCGCGGTGGCGTTCTTGCCCGACGGGCGAATCGTCACCGCCGACCGGCTCAGCGATTCGGTGTCCGTGGTGGCGCCCCGCTCCGCGACGACGGCTCCAACCGCCGCCCCCGTCAGCACCTTGTCGGTGGGAAACCCCACCCGCACGCGTCCGGCGGAGCTGGGCGAGGTGCTGTTCTTCAGTCGCGCGCTCGTTCCCAACAACACCGCCGCGGGTCCGCTGTCCCTCTACACCTGTGCGGCCTGCCACCTCGAAGGACACGTCGATGGCCGGCGCCATCCGTCGAAGTTCGACCGCTTCACCTCGATGACCAAGACCTGTCGCGGCCTCGCCGGCACGGAACCCTTTCTCAGCCTCGGTCGCCCGGCGACGCTGGCTGCCTTCGCCGACAACATCGTGAGCACCCACGCACAGGGGGGACCTGCCTCCCCCGTTTCACCCGCGCCCGGCGCCCCCGGGGCGAACGCCGAGTTTGCGCACGGCGCCGGCAAGGCGTCCATCCCGTTCGCGCAGGGCGCCGCCGCCAAGGCGCCCGTCCCGTTTGATCGCTACGACGTCACGCTACGATTGCCGCTCGCGGTCGGGGACGCGCCCGGGGGGCAGGCGCTGAACCTCGATTGGCGGCAGGTCCGGGTCACGGCGTCGGGGCTCCGGACCGCGCTGGCGGCGTACCTGGCCGACATCCCGGCCGAGCCGTCTCCCTTCGTCGCTCCCGGACGCACCACCCTCACGCCGCCCGAACGGCGCGGTCTGCACACCTTTCGGGCGGCTGGTTGCGCCGGTTGCCACCGGCTGGTCCATTCGACCGCCGCGCGCGCCGAGCTCGCGCCCGAGGCCGTGCTCGAGCGCGAGCTGCTGCGGGGCCGGGTGGCGCTGACGGCCGCCGGCCTGTTCGACGTCGGCACCCCCGTGCTCGGGGCGGGAGGCAACAACCCCCCATCCCTGCGCGGGGTGTGGGCCGCCGCACCCTACTTCAGCGATGGCTCCGCGCAGTCGCTCGAGGAGGTTCTGGGGCGGACCGACCCGCACGCCGAGCTGGTCCACGCCCCCGCGCAGGCGCGGGCCGCGTCCCTGGCCCCGCCCTTCACGGCCCTCGAGCGGGCCGACCTGGTGGCATTTCTGCGGGCTTTGTGATCAGAATCGTGTCCATGGCCATGGACACGAACGAAGCCGGAGCCGCCGCAACGACGGCGCTGGGCGAGCCCGCCCCGGAGGGGTCCGGCGTCACGCGCAAGACGATCTGCAACCGCGACTGTCCCGACGCCTGCCAGGTCGTGGCCACGGTCGAGGACGACCGGGTCGTCAAGCTCGCCGGCGATGCCGCCCATCCGGTCACCCGTGGCTTTCTGTGCTGGCGGACCAACCACTTCCTCGACCTGCAGTACGGACCGACCCGGCTCGCGACGCCCCTCCTGCGTGGGCCGGACGGCCGCCACCGCCCGGCTTCCTGGGACGAGGCGCTCGACTTCATCGCCGCGCGGCTGCTCGCCTTCCGGCGCGAGTCGGGCCCGGCGTCGATCTTTCACTACCGCAGCGGCGGCTCGCTCGGCCTGCTCATGTCGCTGGTGGATTGGTTCTTCGAGTGCTTCGGGCCAGTCACCATCAAGCGTGGCGACATCTGCTCGGGCGCGGGCGAGGCGGCCCAGAACGCGGACTTCGGCGAGTGCGACAGCCACGATCTGTTCGATCTCCTCAACTCCCGGAACATCCTCCTGTGGGGCAAGAACGTCCACGTCTCGAGCCCGCACACCATCCCGGTGCTGCGCGACGCCCGGGCCCGCGGGGCCCGCCTGGCGATGATCGATCCCGTGCACCACAAGGGCGCCGAGCTCTGCGAGGTGTTCTGGCAGCCGCGGCCCGGCCAGGACTTTGCCCTGGCGATGGCGGTGGCGCGCCGGTTGTTCGAGCGCGGCGCGGTCTCGGCGGACGCGGCCCAGCGCTGCGAAAACTTCGACGGCTTCCGGCGCCTCGCCCACGCGCGCGGGGTGGCCGAGTGGTGTGGGGAGGCCGATGTCCCGACGGAGGCCGCCGACGATCTGGCCACGCGCCTCGCCGATGGTCCGACCGCGATCCTGATCGGCTGGGGGATGGGTCGGCGCCGCCACGGTGGTGCGAGCGTCCGGGCCCTCGATGCCCTGGCGGCCATCAGCGGCAACCTCGGGGTTCCGGGCGGGGGTGCCTCGTACTACTTCCGACGGCGGCGCGCGGTGGACACCAGCTTCATCCGGGGCGCGGAGGTCGCCCCACGAACAATTTGCGAGCCCCTCTTTGGGAGCGGGGTGCTCGAGGCGCGCGATCCCCCGATCCGGGCGGTTTGGATCACCGCCGGAAACCCGGTGGCCATGCTTCCCGACGCCGGGCAGGTGCGGCGCGCGCTCGAGACCCGCGAGCTCGTGGTGGTGGTCGATCCCTTCTTCACCGACACCGCCCGCCTGGCCCACGTCGTCCTGCCCACCACCACCCTGCTCGAGAGCGACGATCTGGTCGGGGCCTACGGCCACCACCTGGTGGGAGCGGCCCGACCGGTGGTGACGCCGCCCGCCGGGGTGCGCAGCGATCTCGAGATCATCCAGGCTCTGGCTGGCCGGGTGGGGCTCGGGGCGGAGATGGCCGGCGAGGCGCGCGCGTGGAAGGAGCGCCTCATCGCGCCCGCCGCGCGCGCGGCGGGCCTGACCCTGGCGGCGGTCGAGCAGGCCCCCGTCCGCAATCCCCTGTCGCCGCGGGTCCTGTTCGCGGACGGGAAGGTCCCCACCCCCTCGGGCCGGGTGCGCCTGCTCACCGAGGGCCCTCCCTCTCCGCCGATCGGGCCGACGCCGCGGGCGCAGGGCTTTCCCCTCTCCTTGCTGTCCCTGTCGACCGATCGCGCGCAGTCCTCTCAGTGGTCGCGCGCCGCGGACGGCCCGGCAGGCGGCCCCGCGGTCTGCACGGTTCACCCCGCCGTCGCCACGACCGCGGGGCTCGGCGAGGGTGACCGCGCGCGCCTCGAATCGCCGCTCGGCTTCATGGAGGTGCGCCTGCACCTCGATCCCCGCCAGCGGACCGACGTGGCCATCGTCCCCAAGGGGGGCCACCTGTCCACCGGCCACTGCGCCAACGCGCTCATCCGGGCAGCCATCACCGACATCGGCGAGGGCGGGGCCCTCTACGACGAAGACGTGCGCCTGACCGCGTCCCCCGACCACCAGTGATCTCAGGGCCCAATTGCCCGTCTTCGTCTTCGTCCTCGTCCTCGTCCTCGTTCCCGACCGGACGCGAGGGCGAGGACGAGGACCGCCTCGGCGCGAGATCGAGGATCTGGTCAGGAGCGCGGGCCCCCCTTCTGCCGGCGGTAAAGCGTCGAGACATCGACCCCCAAGATCGCCGCGGCCTTGGTCTTCGAGCCGCCCGTGCGTTGCAGGACCGCGGCGATGTAGCGCTGCTCGACCTCCTCGAGCGTGAAGGGCTTCGAGGCGAGCAGGTCGAACGTGTCGCCGGTCGCTCCGGGCCCGAGGATGCGACGGACCGCCTCGGCTCCAATCTCCTGATCGGGGTAGGCCAGCAACAACCGCTCGACCGCGTTCTCGAGCTCACGCACGTTGCCGGGCCACAGGTGCTCCTCGAGAACGCGCAGGGCCGATGCGGAGAGTCGGCTGCGCGGGGCGGCGGGCCCGAGGCCGTCCGGCAGCAGCGTCTGGGCCGGGGCTCCCACCGTCCCGGGCCCGTGGTCATCGAGGGGCGCCTGCGCCCGCGGATGGGGCACCTGGGTCTTGCGGGCCAGAAAGTGCCCGACCAAGAGGCCGATGTCCTCGCGCCGATCGCGCAACGGCGGCAGGTGCAGCGGGACCACCGCCAGCCGAAAGAAGAGATCGTCGCGGAAGCCCCCGGTGGCCACCAGCGCCTGCAGGTCCCGGTGGGTGGAGGCGATGCAGCGCACCGACACCTGCCGCGGAACGTCCGCGCCCACCGCGCGGAACTCTCCGGATTCGAGCACCCGCAGCAGCTTGCCCTGCAGCGCGAGCGGCATGTCTCCGATCTCGTCGAAGAACAGCGTGCCCCCCTCGGCCTCGGCGAACAGGCCCGCCCGGGCCTTGGTCCCGCCGCCGAAGGCCCCGCGCACGTGGCCGAACAGCTCGCTCTCGAGCGAGCGCTCCGGGAGGGCGCCGCAGTTCACCACCACGAAGGGGCCATCGCGCCGGCTGCTCTCGAGGTGGAGCGCGCGCGCCACCAGCTCCTTTCCGGTCCCGGTCTCGCCCTGGATCAGCACGGGGCTGGCGGCGTCCGCGGCGCGGCCGATCAGCCGCCGGAGCTCCTGCATCGGCTCGCTCCCGCCGAGCAGGCTGCGGGCCGAGGGCCGTTCGGCGGCGCCGCCGATCCGGAGCGGGTGCCCCTTCAGTCGGGCGCGCCGCACGCTGGCCGCGCGCTCGAGCAACACCCGTACGGCGGCCATCTTGAAGGGCTTGGTCACGTAGTGGAAGGCGCCGCGCTGGATCGCATCGACCGCGCTCTCGACGTTGCCGAAGGCGGTCATGATCACCACCGCCGAGTCGGGATCGGCGGCCTTGATGGCCTCGAGCACGTCGAGCCCGTCGAACCCGCGCATGCGCAGATCGGTCAGCACGACGTCGGGCGAATGGCGATGGAAGGCCTTGACGGCGGCCTCCCCGTCGGTGGCGCTGGTGACCCGGAACCCGTGATCGACGAGGTAGCCGCGCAGCACGTCGACCATGTCGTGGCTGTCATCGACGATCAGGACCGACGGCTCAGCCATGGGCCACCACCTCGGATGGGGCCGGCTTCGGCCCAGCCGTCTCGAGGGTGGCGCCATCCGCGGGCGCCTCGACCCCCGCGGGCGCCGCGCTCGGCCAGCCGATCGTGACGGTGGTCCCGCGCCCGAGCGCGCTCTCGATCTCGATCTCGCCGCGATGCCCGTGAACGATCTGCGACACGATGGTCAGGCCGAGGCCGGTTCCTTCGCCCTCCTTCTTGGTGGTGAAGTAGGGATCGAACACCGCGTGGATGTGCTCGGGCCGGATCCCGGCGCCGGCGTCGATGATCTCGATGCGCACCCGGGGGGCAGGGGCATGACCCTCCCCGGTCTCCGGGGCCGGGCAGGTCGCCGCCAGGGTGACCGTGCTCCCCGGCGCCGAGGCGTCGCAGGCGTTCATGAGCAGGTTCACCAGCACCTGCCCGAGCTGAAGCGGATCGGCCGCCAGCGGGGGGAGCCCGGGCTCGAGCCTCGTGCGCACCGAGATACGCCGGGTCCGCAGGCGCCACTCGAGGAGCTCCACCGCCTGCGCCGCGGCCCGTCCGAGCTCCGTGGGGCGCACCTCGGTGGGGCGGGCCCGCGAGAACTCCAGGACGCGCCGGATGGTGGCGGTGATGCGATCGATCTGGTCGATGACCGCCTGCAGACCCTTGACGGCGGCCGGATCGCGCAGCTTCTCGAGCAGGGACTCGGCGTGTCCCCGGATGACCATGAGCGGCGTGCCCACCTCGTGGGCCAGCCCGGCCGACAGGATGCCCACGGTGATGTGCTTCTCCGCGCGGACCAGCTGGCGGCGCAGCTCGTGGAGCTCCGAGAGATCCTCGACGAGGACCAGCGCCTCGACCTCCTCGACCGGGTGACTGAGCGGGACCACCCGCACGTCGAGCGCGCTGCCCCGCATCCTGGCCGAGCGGGATTCGTCGGCCGAGATCAGGCCGGTTCGGCCGAGGGTGAGGGCCCGCTCGATGGTGGGCCGCAGCTGCGCGGTCCAGGCAGCGAGCGCGCGTGCGCGCGCCGTGGCGTCGTCGGCGGCAGGGTGCTCCGCGTCCGGGGCGGTGAGGGCGCTGGCGTCGGCGCTGGCTGCCGGCGCCGACGCCGACGCGCGCCCGGCCAGGTTCCGCGCCACCATCGGGAAGTGATCGCTCGCGAAGAACCGGTTGGCGAACACCACCTTCCCGTCGCGGGTGGCTCCGAGCACGCCGACCGAGACGTTGTCCAGGATCTTGTCGCTGCGCTCGCGGAGATCGGCGAGCTGGCGCGCCGCCTTGAGCTCGACGGCCAGGGTGGCGAGCCTGCGTTGCTGCCGGACCACCAGGGCCCCACCGAGCAGCATGGTGAACATGACCCCGGCGCTGGTCAGCAACACCTGCCACACCGTCGACCGCTGACGGGCGTCGATGGCGGCGGTGGACGAGCGCAGGTCGAGGGACCACACGCCGAGCGGGGTGGTCACCGATTGTCGGGTGGACAGCACGGTGCTCTCGCCAGCCGCCATGACCTGAACCGTCGCCGCGGCGGGGGTGAACCGATCGATGGAGTCGGACGCCGGGGCCGGCACGACGATCACGTGGCCACGGGCGCCGACCCGCGCGGCGGGCACGACCGCGCTCGGGGCGGGCCCGAGCAGGCCGCCCCCGAGGCGCAGGTCGACGTGGGTACAGGTCCGGGCCGACTCGCAGGCCATCCAGGCCGTCGAGCCGGCATCGACCACCACGAACCGAGCGCCGGGAGCCCGCACGCGGAGCACGTCCTCGAGCAGCAGCGCGACGTCCACCGTGAAGACCACGGCCTCGTCCGTCCCGGCGGGCGTCGCGTAGAGGTAGAAGGCCCGGCTCGGACCGATGAAGAGCGGTCCCCGGAAGGCGGATCTCCGGGTCGCGCTCACCTCCATGGCGAGGGGGATGCTCGCGTCGAGCAGCTGCGGGGCGATGGCCACCCGATCCTCCGAAGGGTCGATGGCCACGATCGGGGGCGAGGCCGCCGGCACCCACGGGCGCGGAGGAACGTGGTCGGGGGGGCGCGCGCGCGGCGCCGGGGAGCCTCGGAAGACCCCGGTGGTCCGGTAGTGCGGCACGGTGGTGGTGAGCGCCTGACAGGCGGCGAGGATCTCCCGGTCCTGCCGCTCACGCTGGATCTCGAGCTCGGCCCGGGTCTTGGCGATCACGCTGGCGAGGAGCGCACCATCGCGATCCATCCCCGCCAGGCGGGCGGCGAGGACCGTCGCGGTCTCGCGCGCGAGGCGCTGCTGCACCCCATCGAACTCGCGCACCAGCTGATTGCGCGAGCGTCGCAGGGCCGCGTACGACACGGCCAGCACCGCCGCGTTGGCGCCGAAGAGCAGGGCGACGAGGAAGATGCGCTTCAACCGGTCGAGTCTACTTCAGCCGACCGGACCCGCCTCGATCGCGCCGCGGCAGCCGGTTCGTGCATGCGCGATGCGGCGGCCGGACCGCGGATCCGGCCTTCGTCAAGTTACTTCGAATATGCGCACCAGAAACCTATGAGCAACAACCGGTCGGGCAATATGCCTTCACTGAGTTTGCATTCTGCATGTTCAGTCGCAGGTCACCGGGATCACCAGGTGACGAACAGCCAGGAGGAAGTCGGATGATCAAGCGGTTTTTCAAGGAAATGAAGGAGCCTGACAAGCGGCGCGTCTTCTACGCGCTCCTGGGGGCGAAGGGCATCGGCCTCGCCATTCTCTACCTCGTGGTCATGGGGGTCCCGTCGTACTTCGGGGCCAAGGCCTACGCGGATGCCGCGCCGCCCCCAACACCTGCGTACATCAACCCGATCAACACGATGTGGACGCTGATCGCGGCGTTCCTGGTGTTCTTCATGCAGGCTGGCTTCATGGCGCTCGAGGCGGGCTTCGCCCGCACCCGCGAGACCGTGAACATCCTCCTCGAGGGTATCGTGGACACCTGCCTCTGCGGCATCCTGTTCTGGGCCTTCGGCTTCGCGTTCATGTTCGGCTCGGGCAACGGCTTCATCGGCCACGAGTTCTTCTTCCTGCATGGCGCCCCCGAGACCTACGGCTCGACCGGCGTGGCCATCCTCGCGTACTGGCTGTTCCAGTTCGCCTTCGCCGACACCTGCAGCACCATCACCTCGGGCGCCATGGTCGGCCGGACCGGCTTCGTCGGCGATCTGCTCTATAGCCTCGGCGTCAGCGGCTTCATCTACCCGATCCTCGGGCACTGGGCCTGGGGCCCGGACGGCTGGCTCAACACCATCAAGCCGGCCGCGTTCCACGACTTCGCCGGCTCCACCGTGGTGCACACCATCGGTGGCATGGTGGCCCTCGCGGGCGCCATCGCCCTCGGGCCCCGGCTCGGTCGTACCTTCAAGCGCGACGGCGGAGGCCCCATGCCGGGCCACGACATGACCATCGCGGCGATCGGCGGTGTGATCCTGTGGTTCGGGTGGTACGGCTTCAACCCCGGCAGCACGCTGTCGGCCATGGACATCCAGGGCATCGGTCGGGTGGCCGCCAACACCACGCTGGCCGCCTGCGCCGGCGGTCTCTCGGCGCTCTTCTACATCTACCCGCGCAACAAGGTGTGGGACTGCGGCATCACCGTGAATGGCTTCCTGGCCGGCCTGGTCGCCATCACGTGTCCTTGCTACTGGGTCTCTCCGTTCGGGTCGATCATGATCGGCGGCGTGGCCGGCGTGGTCTGCATCCTCGCGGTGGATGCGCTCGAGTACCTGCGCATCGACGATCCGATCGGCGCGGTCCCGGTGCACGGCGTGTGCGGGATCTGGGGAACGCTGAGCCTCGGGCTCTTCGCCACCGGACAGTACGGGGCTCCTGGTCCCCTCGGCGCGGACAACTCGCCCGGCGCGGTGGTGACCGGGCTCTTCTATGGTGGCGGGGCCAGCCAGCTCATCGGGCAGGCCTACGGCAGCCTGGCGGTCACGGCCGCCAGCCTGGGAATCGGCCTCGCGCTGATGTACGCGGTGAAGGCCACCGGGACCCTGCGCGTCTCCAAGGAAGGCGAGCTCGAAGGGCTCGATCTGCACGAGCACGGCGGCTCGGCCTACCCGGAGCTCTCCGGCGCCATTCACGGCATCGGAGGCGAAGCCGCCCCCGAAGGCGCGCGCGCGATGGGCAGCATGATGGCCCAGCCCGCCAATCCCGCGTTCCGGTAAACGGACGCGCCTCCGGCGCCCGCGGGAAGGGGAGGGCGGACG
>Ga0265318_10000233_pt1 | contig 48146 bp, 33 predicted proteins | sample 4821metaG_FD_192431 | JGI IMG/M metagenome (GOLD analysis project Ga0265318, IMG submission 192431) | Rhizosphere microbial communities from Carex aquatilis grown in University of Washington, Seatle, WA, United States - 4-8-21 metaG | ecosystem: Host-associated > Plants > Roots > Rhizosphere >... | reverse complement strand
AGAGGGTGATAGCCGCGTATGTGCAGGGGCAGGGCGGGAAGAGTGACTATCGTCAGTTGCACAAGGGGCAGATGGGTTTCGAGCTGTCTTAATCAAATGCCCCGGAGCTTGCTCCGGGGATCTTTACTTTATGGCACATACGTGTCCCGCGACGACCTTCATCTGTGTGCCGTCGTAGTGCCAGACTCTTGTATATCTGAAGCGACCAGCAAACGGCACTCCGGCAAAACTTCCCGCCATCTCCATCTCAACATTCACGACCGCGGTCGTCCCAAACTGCTCAATGTGGCGCTCAAGCGGAGTAAGAGCAGATACGCGGATCAGACCAGATCGGTGCGCACCTAGATCGCCTTCTTTTCCGAGTGTCGCGCCATCGGGCGTGACAAACATCAGCCGGTCGGACAGCAGGCGGTCCAACTCTGCCACGTCGCTGGCCAGCATAGCTCGCCGCAAGCGCTCTTCGAACTGCTCAACGTCGGAATTCGTCATAGGTCTTTCTTTGCCTAACAGTGTTATTCGGCCTTGTGGGTTTTTACCGCCGGTTGCATGGAGATGACGAGGGGGCCAAGTCTTGCGTTTGGCAATGGTGCAGATTTCTCGGCTGGTCATGGCGCGTCGCAGTGCGCGTTTCCGGTTCTCACTGAAGGGGTGGAAATGGCTCAGCCGGGGTACCAAATATGCCGGGGATCGTCGGTGGCGCGTTGGTAGGCGAAGGCTTCGTCGGTCAGGCGTTTCAGGTCGTAGGCGGGCCGCCAGCCGAGGAGAAATTTCGCCTTGGTGTTGTCGAGCCAGGTGGAGTGGTAGGGCGTGCCCACCTTGACCGAGGGCAGGCCGCGCGTCCGGGCGAGATAGTCCGCGAGCACGCCGTAATCAACCGGTTCGTCCATGCAGATATTGAAGGTCTGGCGGGCGGATTGGGGATGATCGAGCGCGCAAAAAATCGCCGCGATCAGATCCGAGACGTGGACGAAATTACGTTTCACCGGACGGCCCGAGGGATCGAGCATGATCGGAATGGTGCCGGTCCGCGCGTACTCCGCCGCCTTGGCGGGATCGACGAGATCGCACCAGCGCGGGCCGCCAAAGACATCCGGCCCGAAGGAGAGTTGAAACTTAAAATCATCCTTCTCCATGATCCACGGGGCGCGCAGACAGCAGACACTCAGGCCGTACTGGATGCCGTACTGCTCGAGCATCACTTCCTCCAGAACTTTGGAGAGGGCATAACAGCCGGGATAGGCGCTGTGGCGTTGCTCCTCGGTGACAGGCCGGGGATGCGGATAGAAAAAATGGCCGAGCGCAGCATCGCCGCCCGTAAGGATGAACTGGCGCAGGGTCGGGCTCGTGCGCGCCTCCTCGAGCAGCCAGAACATGCCCTTGACCGCGACATCCATGATGGCCTCGGGTGTTTCCTTGCAGGTGGCCAGATGCAGCACATGCGTCACCCCGGCCATGGCCGCAATGACGGTGGCGCGATCATTGATTGAGCCACGCACCACTTCGAGTTGCGGTCCGGGGGTGAGCTGGCGCTGGTGGCACAACGCGCGAATGACGAAGTCTTCGCCGCGGCGGGCGTTGAGCGCGTGGCGGATGAAGGCCTGGCCGACTTTGCCGGTGGCACCGGTGACAAGGATGCGGGTGTTCATGATTGGACGGAGGGAAGGGCGGGCGGAATGATTCCGACCCGAATGGCCGTTTGCGATAAGGGAGCGGTCAGGACAAGCGGCGTGGCACAGAATGCGGTGTTCATCGTCACTTCGGGGGCAGCGGGGGTCGCGGGGGAACCTGACCGGGCGACTGGTGAAGATAGGCGGGCGGAGCTTCGGGATGGGCCGGGTCCATATCGACAAAGTCATCCGCGACGAATTTTGCCAGTTCAGGAACGTTCGCCCTGATGCCGCGAATAATAAGCTTCGAGAGCAGATAGCCGCCGTAGCCGCTGAGATGGGTTTGGTCGCCAAAGGCGCTGTTCACGTTCGGCCCCAGCGCGGTCCAGAGCTCCTTGCTCATCGCCCACTGGTCGATGAGCGGTACCTTTTCCTGGGCGGCGACTTCACGCATGGCGCGCGCCCACGGTCCAACGGTGTCGCCGTTGTTCCGGCGCTCCATGGGCGTTACCAGCACCAGTGTCGCGCCGCGCCGGCGGGTTTCGGCGATGAAGACGCGGAGGTAGGCGTTGAAGCTCGTGCCGGGTTCGGTGTAGCTTTGCGGCCATTGGGCTTTCGAGTCGTTGTGGCCGAATTGAATCAGGAAAAAATCGCCGGGTTTCATCTGGCTGAGCACCTTGTCGAAACGGTAGCCGGTGATGAAGCTCTTCGAGGTCTCGCCGCCCTCGGCGCTGTTGCAGACCACGATGCTGGGTTTGAAAAACTGGCACATCTGCGTCGGCCAGTTTCCGCCCGGACCGTGGCGCGGATCGCCGACGGTGGAATCGCCGGCGACGAAGATCGTGGGCACGGTGTCGTCCTTCACGATTTCCATGGCCGCGAGGCAGGGCCGCGGGCCGTTGAACTCGATCGTGAGTTTTTCGTCCCAGACACGCGCCTCGGCTTCGCCGGCGAGAAACATGTGCACCTTGGAGCCGCCCGGCGCGTTCTTGGGCGGCGGCGGCAGCTCGGGCCGGCGGACATTGGCGTAGAAGGTGCGGGTGACGAACTCACCCGGTTTCGTGGCGACATCCACCGCCATGATGTGGCCGGCCTCGGTGCGGATGGTGGTGTTCGATTCACCCGTGGCGTCGCCGAGGGTGACGGTCACGCGGTAATTTCCTTCGGGCACCTTGGCCGAAAAGAGAAACGGCGGCTCAGCGCTGGTGATGAATCCGTCGTGGAACGGGTCGCTCCCATTGCGGGCTTCGCCGACCGGTTTGGAACCGAAATCGAAACCGTAGCCGCGTTCTGATGTGTAGGTGGTGTCGGCGGAGACGGACGTGTAGCCGTCGGCCGCTTTGCCCGGACCGAAATCAAATTTCAACGCGACCTGAACGGGCGGCGGAGGCGGCAGAGGCTTGTCCTCGGGGCGCTGGCCGAGCAGGGCGGTGAACGCGAGCGGGAGAAAAAACACGGCAGACCAGGGGGAGAGGGATGTTTTCATGGGAGAAGTGGAGTGGGAGCAGGAATTGTTTTAGTGGGCAGGCGGTGATTTGCTCGGATCGGCGAGGGTGCCGGACGCGCCGGTGTCGGTCGGCAGCGCGGCGGTGTTGGCGATCTCGAGCGGGTGGTCGAATTCGAGGACCGCGACGGAGACGTCGGGATCGGGCGCGGCGCCGGGGAGGGTAACGACGAGTCCTGCCTCGGCGGGAGTGGCGACGACCGGTGCGCCGACCGCGAGGAGGCGAGCGGAGCGGGGAAGCTGTTTGAGCCCGGGCACGAGAATTTTGCCGTCGGCCGGCCAGATCCAGACGTGAAGGTAAAGCGTGGTGCCACCGTCGGGCTTTGTCTTGTAAGTGGTGCGGCCCCAGTCCAGCGGCTGCGCGTAAAGCCCGCCGCGGGTCGAGTAGATCGCCTCGCTATTGAGCTTCATCCAGCGGCCGATCGCGAGCAGACGGTCCACCTCGGGCTGGGGAATAACGCCCTCGGCGGTCGGGCCGACGTTAAGGAGATAATTGCCGTCCTTGCTGGTGATGTCGGAAAGATTGCGGATGAGCTGCTGCGCCGATTTCCACTTGAGGTCGTCGGCGCGATAGCCCCACGAATTGTTGATGGTCATGTTGACCTCGAGGGCGCGGCCCAGCATCGCGCTGGCGGGAATGCGCTGTTCCGAGGTGCGGAAATCACCGAGCACGCCGCCGCCGAGCCGGCTGTTGTGGATGAGATGCGGGTGCGCCACGACCAGGTCGAAAAATGGCCGGGCCCGTTCGGGTGTCATCGAGTATTCGGTGTCCCACCACAGGATGTCGGGATTGAATTTGTCGAGCAGCTCGCGGACCTGCGGCAGGGCGATGGTTTTGAGGTAAACATCAAAGTCGCCTTTCTTCTGTTCTTCGTCCCACGGTGCGGTCCGGCCCTTGCCGCCGCCGAGATTCACCCAGTCCTGGGATTGCGAGTAGTAGGTGCCGAATTTCAGGCCGCGCTGGCGCACGGCGGCGGCGAGCGGAGCGATGAGATCGCGTCTGGCACCCGAGGCTTTGGCCGCGTTCCAGTCGGAGTAGGCCGAGTCGAAGAGGGTGAACCCGTCGTGATGCTTGGCGGTGATGACAACGTACTTCATGCCCGCATCGGCGGCGAGCTGGGCCCAGGCTTCCGGGTCGTATTTTGCGGCGGTGAAATCCTTCGCGAAGGCCTTGTAGTCCGCCACGGGGATCTTGCCCTGGTTCATGATCCATTCCGCACCGGTGGGTTTGCCCTGCCAGACTCCGGCTGGCACGGCGTAGACGCCCCAGTGGATGAACAGGCCGAAGCGGGCTTCGCGAAACCATTGCAGCCGGGCGTCCTGCTGCGCCTGCGTTTCGTCGCGCACGACGGCAGGGAGCGCAGGCAGACCGGCGGAGGGCGGCGCCATCCGGATGGCGGGCGGCGCAGGCTGGGCGTCCGCAGCCAAGACGGCGAGCGGAGCAAGAAGAAGGGGAATCAAGGCTCGGTAATTTTTATGCATGAGCAAGAGCGGAAGGGTTGGGTTGACGGTTCAGAGTTGTTCCAGCGCCTGTTTGACGCCGAGGTGATCGGGTGCGGCGGCGGCGGCGGCGGTTAGCTCGGTTCGCGCCTGCTCCTTGTCGCCGAGCCCGGCGTGACCGAGCCCGGCGGCGTAGTGGGCCGCGCCCGTGGCGGCGGTTTCACCGGATTTCAACAGTTCGCGGAAGATCGCGGCCGCCGGCTCTTCCTGACCCAGTTTGCGCCGGGCGAGGGCCTGATAATAATTCTGCGTGCTGTGGCGCATGGCTTCGCCCGTGATTTCGACATCGCTGCTCTGGCGGCGGGGCGGGGTGAAGGTGGCGGTGGCGGAGCGCTGCCAGGCGGCTGTCGCCTTGGCCGGATCGCCGAGCGCTTCGTGGGCACAGCCGGTCCAGTAAGCAATCTCGGCGGTGCGCGCACCGGTGTCGTTGGCCCGGAGATTGACGGGAAATTGGGTGGCGGTTTCGAAATCGGCCAGCGCCTCGCGGTATTCTTTCGCGGAAAAACGCCGCCGGCCGCGGGCGAGGTGGGCGTCGATCCAGGAATCAGCGGTGTTGAAGCGCGTGCCCCCTTCCCAGATGTTGAAAGTGTGCCCGGCCAGCAGCGCAAGGGCCTCGTCCGGCTTGTCCGCGAAAGTTTTCAAACCGACCAGATCGGCGAGCGCTTCGTCGTGGTTGAGCAGTGATGCCTGATGCGTTTCGAGCCGGGCGAGTCGTTTGGCCGGCGAGGTCTTGGCCGCGGCGTAAAGGGTGTCGAGCTCGGCCAGATGGGTCGGCTGCGGATTGGGGAGTGCCACCGCTTTTTCGAGAGCCGCGATGGCGCGGGCCTGGCCGCCGGCGGATTTATCGTGGGCGTAAGCCTGGGCGAGATTGCGCCAGACAATCGCGAACGACGGATCAAGTCCGGCGGATTTTTCCCAAAGCGCAACGGCCTCGGCCGGCTGCCAGTCGAAAAGCAGATTGCCGAGATAATACGGCGCCCGGGCGTCGGCCGGATTTGCCGCGATGGCCCGGCGCAGAACCGGAATCAATTCGGCCTGAAAGGGGAAGACGTAGTTGGGCGAAGCATCTGCCGCGAGGCGGCGGTGGTCAGCGGCTTCACTAGCTTTGCCTCGCTTCTCTTCGAAATCGGCCAGATAGTAATAAACGAGCGGTGAAATGCGTGACTTGTCCGATGCTACGGCAATCATTGACACCAAAAGAAGCTGACCATCTTCCAAAAGACCCGCGTTTGAGTATTCCGCGGCGACTTCGAGCGCTGCATCGGGATGAGAGCCAATGGTTGAAAAAAATCCCCTATAGGCTGGGTCGGGATTGGTCAGGAAGAGCGGATTGTGGCGTGAATCGCTATGGGTGATAAAAACCTCTTCGGCCATTAACCGCACGTCCAGGGGATCAGTCTTCTGCCACGCAACAGCTAGCACGTTGTGGGCATCGTCGCCACGATCGAGTGCACGCAATGCAGCGGCTTTCAAGCCATAGGCGCGGGCATTGAGCGCGTTGGCGTCGAGCGAGTGATCGGCCAGATCGATGACGGCATTGAAATCTCCCCGCAGTCCTGCGATTTCAGCCAGTTCGTAGTAAGCGGGCGCCTTCCATTCCTGGCTCCAGGTGGCTTTGTAGAACGCATCATACGCTTCGTCATTGCGGTCCTGGCCGCGGAGAGCGAGGCCGAGATAATAAAACGGCTCGGCGTTTTTCGGCGTCGTGTGTTTGTCCGTGAGCCTCACGAGTGCGGCGCGGAAGTGTTGCTCCGCATCGGCGTAACGGGCGGTGCGCAGGGCCCGGAGCCCGAGGCCGGTGTGCGCGGCGGTGTCGCCGGGATCGCGCTTGAGCGCCTCCTCCCACCACGGTTCGGGATCGCGGTCGGGATCGTGGAATTGGTCGATGCGCTGGCCGGCGAGGGTGAGCTCCTCGTCGGTTTTATAGTCGACCGGCGCCAGCGGTGGTTTCACCGGCTCAGGCATCGGGGCGGGCTCCAGCTTGACCGGGGAATAGGCAACGAGCTCGCGGCCATCCGCAATCAGGGCGGCACGCACCGCGTGTCCGTCGGTGCCGGGAGGGAGCGCGATTTGTTTCGCATAGGGTCGGGCCGGATCGATCACGATCGTCTCCTCGGAAAAGATTTTCCCGGCAATGGTGAGGCGCGCGATGGCCTTGGGGTGGGCGGCGGTGGCGTAGAAACCATAGCTGACGGCGCCGTCCTTCACCTCCAGATTCACCGCCGCGTCGAGGTTGGCGTTCTTCACGCCGCCGATGTCGCGGAAAGGATACCAGTTCATCTGGAACGAACGGGTTTCAAACGGTTGCAACCAGGAATAGTCGGGCTGGTTGTCGGAATAAGCGCCGACCATCAGCTCGATGTAGGGACCGTCGGTGTCGGTGAGGATCTCGTCCCACAGGCGGCCGCGCGGGCCGTTGCCCCAGGTCCAGAATTTTTTGCCGGGGACGATGTGGTGGTCGGCGATGCTCATGATGCCCGCCTGCTTGCCATGGTCGTAGCCGGCGTAGAAGTCGTCCCAGTAATTCCAGGCGAACATCGAGTTGGCGTTCTGGTGGTTTTTGTACCAGCTCACGTCGACGTGGTCCCAGTTGACGCCGCCGTACGGCAGGGTGGCGACGGGCCAGGTGGTGAACTCGCGTTTGAAGTGGTGCGTGACCCACTGGGTGTCGGGCGGGAAGATGATCTGGTAGTTGTCGTTGGTATGCACCGCGACGTTGGCGAAACACAGCATGGTGTTGACCAACGGCGTGCGGTTGAGAATGCGGACGGAGCACTCCAGCACGGAACTGCCCGGGCGCAGCGTGTAACCCACGGCCCAGCGCATGCGCTGGCGCACCTCGAGTTCGCCGACCCAGACGGTCTTGCTGCCGTCGGTGTTTTCCTCCGTGCGGTATTGCACGGGGAGGAAGGTGCTGGCGCGGTGGTGGTGCGGGATGTTCCACTCGATGCCACCGGAGATCCACGCACCGATCAGGCCGATGAGCGCGGGCTTGATGACGTGCTGATGGTAGATGAAGTCGTAGTTGTTCGTCTTGTCCAGGGCCGAGAAAAGCCGGCCGCCGATTTCCGGCGCGATGCTGATCCGAACGTATTCGTTCTCCAGATAAACCAGGTGGTAACTTTTGTCGGCCTTGCGGTTCGTGAGATTGCTGTAGAGCGGATACGGATAGACGCGGCCCTCGGCCCCCTGCGACTGGCGGCCGAAATAGAACATTGGATTCAGGTCGGGCGGGCCGGAGAGGTAGGTCGGAATGACCTCGTCAACCTCGGTGAGGGTGACCGGCGACGCAGCGTTTGAAAAAACCGGCAGCAGCAGCGTGAAAATCAGTGGGAGGTGGCGGAAAGTAGTCATCGCCGTGAGAGGGGTGGAAATTTTCATTGCATCCCCGGCTGGCCGAATTTCTGGGTTTCGTCAGGCGTGCCGACCTCGGAAGCCTTGGCGCGACGGTTGGTCGGCGGAATTTTCCCGGAATGAATGTCGAACAACCGGGCATGGGTGAGCTTGGCGGCGGCGATCAATTCCGCGTAGGGCTGGTCGGTGACGTCGATCCAGCCGATGTTGTAATTCTCACCGTCGCCGCGACCGGTCGCGGGCTGGTCGATCCATTGGAACCAGTGGGTGCCGATCACCTCGGGGTGGGCGGCGGCGCTCTCGACATAATAGCGGTAGGCTTGGCCTCGCTCCGTCTGGTTCATCGCCAACACGAGACCGGGCGCCATCCCCCGGCCGGGTACACCGATGTGAAATTCGCCGAGGAGCATCGGTCGTCCGACCAGTTCATAGATTTTCTTCAGATAGTCGGCGGGCGGTTCCCAGCGGTATTTGTTCAGGCTGTAGACATCGAAATCCTTGGCCAGCGCGATGACGTAATCCGGCGGGGTGCCGCCGAAACGGATGCCGAGGTTGAGGTGGTTCGGGTCGCTTTTTTTCACGGCCGCATTGATGACGGCGAGGTAACGGGCAAAGGCGGCCAGCACCAGATTGCGACGGATCTCGGCCGTGTCTCCCTTGGCGAGTTCGGCCTTGAAGTGCGCCTGCATCGCCGAGGGCTCGGCGGCGAGACAGGTATCGACGAAATCGCTTTCCCGGCCCGGCCAAGGCGGCTCGTTGCCGATGAAGTAACCCAGCATGTAGGGATCGTTTTTGCGCGGGGCCAACTGGCGCTCGGCCGTCTCGCTGATGAAGGCGGGAAAGCTTTCGGCATAAACGTCCGGCAGGCCCATGATCAGATTGCCCGTCTGGAAGCCGCGAAGATAGAGAACATAGGGTTTATCCTGCGGTGAGGCACCCAATGTATCGTTCAGGTTGGGGCCGTAGGAAGTGTTGAGACCCCAGGCCTCGAGCCGCTGTGCGGTCAGCCGGGCCCAGGCTGGTTGCCAGTCGGTGCCGTAGCGACGCTGGAGGTTGGCTCCGTAGAAATTGGTCTGGGCGGCGGCGTTGGCCCCGCGGGCCGGCGCGCCGGGCGGCGGAGCCAGCGGGGGCGGCAGCGCGGCGAACATTTCCTCGCGGCCGGTGGCGCGCGTGCCGGAACCGGTCCCGATGCCATTGACGCCGGTGGAATAAAAATAATGGCCGTCGGGCGTGATGAACCACCAGTGGCCGTCGATCTGCTCGACGCGGAAAAAGCCCGTGGCCTTCGCGTGGGTCGAGGCAAAGCCGCCATACTTGTCGCGGTCGGGGAAGGCACCGGCGGTCGCAAGCGAGGCGGCCTCGTCCGCCCAGATTTTTTTCAAATCATCTTCGGTGCGGGCTTTGCCGGACCAGTCGGCGTGGGTGTACTGGCCGAATTGATCCATCAGCGGGTTGCCCCCGTCAAGGATCGCGTCGCCGGGGTCGGTCCGGGCGAGCGTGACCGAGCGGATCTCGAGGGTGGGCGACGGGGTGCCGACCGGATAGCGCATCGTGACACTCAGGCCCCGCACGTCGGTGGTCGGACCATGGCCGCCCGACTCGATGTTGATCCAATACGAATTGCGCGGCTGGTTGACGGTTGCGGCGAGGTCGGAGCCGTTGCCCAGGCCCTGCCGGAAAAAGCGCAGCGGAACCGCCGCGCGCACCCATACGCCGGCAAAGGGATGAATGCGTTTGGAGATGAGCTGCGTCGCGGTTTTCAAACCGAGTTCAAAGCGCTGGCTCGACGAGGCGCGGAATTCCAGCACGAGAAAATCGTAGCCGGTCCAGTCGGCGGGCAGAGCCGGATTGATTTCATGCAGCGACCATTCGGCGGTGGCGACGGGCTGGTCAAAAACGATCCGCCTGGGGGCAGACGCGTCGGTGATGGCGGGAGTCTCTGCGGCGAGAGATCGGGCGGTGGCGAGCAGAAAAACTGTCGCGCAGAGTATCGGGCGGAGGCGGGATGGGTTCATTGGTTGGGGGCGGTGGACAGACGGTCGTAGTCCGTCCAATGGGCGTTCATCAGATCTATTTTCCGTTTCAACTGGGCCGGCAGACCGGGTCCGAGTCGCATGATGGTTTCTTCCTCGGCCACAGGTGCCAGATCGAGGATCGGTTCCTTGGTGCCCTCGAGCAGACGCTTCAGTCTCACCGTGTTGTCGATTTCCTTGCGGGCCAGTTCCATGAGGTCGGCACGGTCCCAGTTGCTGTACGCGCCGAGCGGCGGGTTCGGCTCCGGTTTCACGGCGAGTACTTTCATGCGGTCGAGCTGCGCCTGGTACGCGACCATGTGGTCGGCGGTATGGAGCAGGCACACCACGGCTTCGAGCCGCCGGGCAAAAAGATCCCAGCGGTTCCGTGCGGCGTCGTCGGCGGCGGCATCGCGAATGTGCCGGATGTGGCCGAGCGCGCTTTCCACGTCAGGTACCACGGTCTCGATCACGCGCTGGAACAGCAGGCGGGCGCCGTAGCCTTCGTACATGCGCATCGCCTGGATATCGGCGAGATTATCGGCCTGTTCCTCGCCTTTTGCCTGAAAAAGAAACGGGCGGTAATATTTCTTTTCCTCGGCGGAGAGTTCGGCCGGGAACGGCAGCATCGGCCGGTTGATCCAGCGGTTGAGCACATGGCCGAACTGCAGCATGTCGCCAAAGTCGAGCGCTTCGAGCCGGCGGTCGGCATCGTCGAGCAGCAGCCACACCGCGAGAAGAGAATCGGCCTGCGCCTCGCCGGCTTCGGCGGCGGCAAAAGTGCGGAGCGCCGCCAGCCGGTCGATCAGGCTGCCCTGCGCGCTGGCGGATGTGGCTTCATAAAGCCGCGCATTGAATTCCAACTGCGCTTCATCGGCGCGCAAGCTGATCAGCCGGCGGACGGCCGCGGGCCCGGCTTCGGGGATGCGCTCGGCCTGCTCGTTGGCGCGGCGCCTGGCGGAAGCGGGATCGGTGACGGACGAGGCCGACGCAACGCGGCCGGTGCGCAGCCAGCGCAGATCGGGCACGGTGAGCCCCACGACCGGATAAAACGCTCCGCGGGCATAGGCATCGCTCGCGCGCAGACCGCCAAAAGGTCGTCCGTCCGGCCCTTCCCGGCCCTGCACCGCGATGCCGCGCGGCAGCCGGTGCAGAATGGCATCGAGCGTTTCAGGCGCGAACGAAGGGGTCATCCACTGCCGGGGCGTGATCGGATTCAGGTTGATCTCGATGGTGTGGCCGGCCTGTTTGGCCGCGTCCTGCAAAGTGACGAGAAAGGAGGAGATGCGCTCGGCCATCGGCCGGTCCTTGCAGTCACTGTGGCCGTTCAGTCCGGGATAAAGCGCCGGCACCCAGCAAAAGCCCGAGCCCGAGTCCTGCGTGAGAAAACTGAAAGTCTCGATCTCCGGGCAACGTGCGAGGAGATTTTTCATGGCGACCGTATAGAGCCGGAGCGTTTCCGGTTGATCCACACACATCGAGAAACGGGCGGCGCGCGAGCGGTTCGGCTGATCGACCCGCGGGCCGCGCAACTGCGGATAGGCGGTGAAGAACGCCTCGGGCATGACCTGGGGAATATTTGCCGCCCAATGGGCCTTGAGCCCGAGGCGGCGCAGGATCTTGCACCGCTCCTCCAGAATTGCCGCGACCCGCCGGCCGTAATTCATGTCCACAAAAGGTTCCACTTCCGGCGCGGGAAAAAGTTTGAAGAAATCCGGCCGCTGGATGAACCAGGCCGGATAAGGATCACCGGCGGGCTGGAACTGCCACTGCGCGGTCGGCAGACCGTCGGTGATCGGAACGTGGGTGGCACCCAGACGTTTTGCCAAAGCGGCTTTTCGCTCGAAGAGGGCGAGCTGATCGGCATCGATGGCCGTCGTCGCCGGGGGAGGAGCGCTTGACTCAACCGCGCGGAGAGACGGGACGGCCGGGAGCAGCAATGCGGAGAAAAAGAAAACCCAGGAACGAAGAAGCATGGGAGGAGGTGTTTCTACTTGTCGAATGAGGCGGCCCGGCTCCAAGCAAAATCATCGGGGCCGATGGGGGTGACGTCGGAGTCGATCGCCGGAAAGCCAAAGGGCAGACAGGTCGCACGGGGTAGACAAGGCATGGCGCAGGGTGGGCGGGTTACTGATGCTTGGCAATCTCCACCGCGTAGACGTGGGTGGCCTGATGGCCGTCCACCTGCGGGCTGTCAAAGTTGCCGCTGAAGATGATCCATTTGCCATCGGGAGTGAACGTGAGGTTGGGCTCGACGCCGGTGGTCTTGCTGTAGTTGTGGCGCGCCATGCTCGCGAGCCGCTCGGATTTGAAATAGCCGGTGTCGATCAGGTCCCGGTGGTCGCGGAAGGAGCTGCCTTTGGCCATGACGGGGCGGAAAAGATAAATCCACTGGCCTTGGGCGGGCGGGGTGATCGTCTCGTCGTCCGGCCCGCGGGCGGCGACGCTGCCCGGGTAGCCGCCGTCGCCCGCGAACCATTTGCCATCGGGCGAGATGTTGTAGTGCACGGACCATTCCTCGCGTTTGAGATTATACCAGGTGCGATGGCCGGTCGCGAGTTCGACACCGGCGAGCCAGAACACGGAGCTGCGCGGAGTCTGCAGGTCATACCAGACTGTTTTGCCATCGTGGCTGAAAAATTCATGGCCCTCGATCTCCATGTTCATTGTGCGCTCATGAAGAAGGCGGGCGGGTTTGCCGTCATCGGCGCGGACCGTCCAGGTGCGATCATTGAAGTGCCACGGGCCTTCGTGGCAGAAGAGGATTTGCTGCGGGTCGGTGGGCGAGCACTGCAGGTGATTGGTCCAGTCGTTTTCCCGATGGATGACTTTGAACGCCCCGGTTTTGACATTGATGGTGAAAATCATCTTCGGGGTGCCGCGGGCCCAGTTGGGCTCAAGGGTTCCACCCATGCCGCCCGGCGGTGGCGTGCGCGGAATCGTCTGACCATCAGGGTCCGGTCCGATGCCGACGAGGAGCGTCTCGTCGCAATTGAGCGCAAACTGGTTTCCGCCGGCCTGGGCCGGGAGTCTGACCACTTCGCGCACCGCCTTCGTGTCGAGATGCACCGCCATAAGCGCGTTGCGGGTGCGATCCACATAGTAGGCCTCACGGGTATGCCAGGCCGTGGCGATGGGACTGGCGCCGGGCAGCACCATCTCGAATTTCGGAGGCGAGACGCCCAGTGTGCTCAGGTCGACGGTGGCAATACCGCCGGCACCACGAATGACGACCTTGTCGCCCTCCGGCGTGAAACTGTGCTGATGAAAATAGAGCGAGGATCCTCCGGTGTCGGGCGAGAGGCGGATGATGCGGTGGCCGGTGTCGGGATCGATCCAATCGCTGGGAAGAGCGGCGTGTGTGGTCAACGCGAGGAGTGGTGCGGAGAAAAGGACGAACCAAAGACGTAATTTCATGGAACGGAAGCGGGAATTCATTGCCCGGGCGAAGTGACGCGGAACCAATCGAAGTCGGCGTGGCCGGTTTTGGTGGAGCCGGCCGGAGCAGTGGCGATGAGACCGAACTTGGCGCCGATCCAACGGTCCACCGTGGCTTGGAAAGGATCGCCGATGCTTGTGAAAGAAAGGTTGTCGAAACTGTAGGCGAAGCGGCAGAGCGACTTCGCGTCAACCGTGACCCGCAGGTAAACGGGCCCGGCGGGGGCGGCCACACTGGCGGTTTCGCGTTCCTGCGTTCCGGGTTTGTTGGCGTCGAGGTTCACGCGCAGGACGAGCTTGGTCTCCGCGCCCGCGCGACGCAGACCGAGCACGGCGTAGTCATAGCCGTACACCGTCAGGCCGGCGGTCTCGCCGTCCGCTTCGGGAGAAAAATCCAACACAGTTGTGGCGCTGAATTCGGGCGCGGAAAATTTTTGCAGCAGAAAATTCGGCGCATCGTAAATGCTGTTCGGCGAGGGCGAGCCATCGTTCCGGGTCGCAGGTGCAGGCAGGGCGGCAAGCCGGAGCGAGCCGGGCTTCGCCGTGAGAGAAGCCCAGTCGGCGCGCGGGTTGGCGTTCCACTGCCATTGGAGCCCGGGCTTAGGTTTATCGAACTCGTCGGAGGTTTGCGGAATGACGAGAGGATAGGAACGTCCGACATTGGGCTTTTTATGGGTGAGCACGGGCTCGCCTTTGCCGTCGCCGTCCGGGTCGGCGCCAATCACCGGCCAGTTGTCATTCCAGACCATCGGCTCGAGATGGACAACACGGCCTTGCGGTCCGCGATCCTGGAAGTGCAAAAACCAGTCTTCGCCCGTGACGGTGTCAATCCACGCGCCTTGGTGCGGGCCGTTGATCGCAGTCGTGCCCTGATCGAGGACGTTGCGGGCTTCATAGGGACCGCGGATATTTTTCGAACGGAAGACCGCCTGATAACCCGTGGCGACACCGCCGGCCGGGGCAAAAACATAATACCAGCCATGCCGTTTATAGAGTTTCGGTCCCTCCAGGGTATTCCAGCCGGGCATTTTATTGGCATCGATGATGACCTCGCCGGCATCGAGCACCTTGGTCGCGTCGGCATTGAGTTTATGCAGCGTGAGGAGGTTCGAGATACCGGCGCGGCTTTTGGCCCAGCCGTGAATCAGATATAACCGGCCGTCGTCATCCCAGAACGGACAGGGATCAATCAGCCCTTTGCCGGGCTTGAGGAGAAACGGTGCGGACCACGCGCCGGCCGGATCGGTGGCGGTGGTAACGTAGAGGCCGAAATCAGGGTCAGGGTAGAAAATCCAGAATTTCCCATCGTGGTAACGGATCGCCGGAGCCCACACGCCCTGACCGTGACGCGGTTTCGAGAAATGTTCGACCGGCGGTTGCTGGGCGAAGACGTGGTTGAGGATCGTCCAGTTGACGAGATCCTTGGAGTGCAGAATCGGCAGACCGGGGGCGCAGAGGAAACTGGAGGCGACGAGATAATAATCCTCCCCGACCCGGATCGCATCGGGATCAGAGTAGTCGGCGAACAGCACGGGATTTTGATAAGTGCCATCGCCGCGATCAGGAATCCAGGGAGCGGGGGTAATAGGAGTCTGCGCAAGTAAAGGGGCAACTAATGCGGCAAGCATGGTCAGCAGAACGCTTGGACGGAGGGGCATGGTCGGAGTTTATGTCCGGACAATCAGCAGGCGAGAATCACTTGGTTGGACAGTAAAGCAATTCAGGCGGTGCGAAAGAGGGAAGTGTGGTCAGGGTTTGACGACACTCAGCAGGCCGCGGTTGCGCAGCCACTCCTCCGCTCTTTTCGGCCAGTCCGAACTGGTGCCCAAACCATCCTTCATGCCCATGCCGTGGGACCCGTGTTCGAAAGCGTAGAGTTCCGCCGGCACATGGAAACGTGTGAGCGCCTGAAAAAACCGGATGCTGTTTTCGATCGGCACCGCTTTGTCCTCCTGGGTGTGAATCAGCAGGGTGGGCGGCGTGGCGGCGGTGACTTGGTTTTCCAGGGAGTTTAACGCCAGCATTTCCGGAGAACGGTTTTCTCCGAGCAAGGCTTGGCGCGAACCTTCGTGCGTGACGCCGTCCGCCATGCTGATGACCGGATACATCAAAATCAGAAAATCAGGACGGGCGCTCGTGGCATCAAGCGGTGCGCCGGTCTTGCCGTCGGCGCGATCGAACAAAGTGCCGGCGCTCGCAGCCAGGTGGCCGCCGGCCGAACTGCCCATGACGCCAATGCGCGCCGGGTTGATTTTAAATTCGGCGGCGCGGGAGCGTACGATGCGGACGGCGCGCAACACGTCCTGCAAAGGTGCCGGGTAACCGTAATCGACCAGGCGGTTTTTCAGCACGAACACCGTCACGCCGAGCGTCGTGAGCCAGTGGGCGTACTGGACGCCTTCACGGGCATTCGACAGGTGGGTGTAGCCGCCGCCGGGACAGACGATCACCGCGGTCCCGTTGGGACGATCCACGGCGGCAGGGTAGACCGTGAGGGTGGGCACGGAAACACGGGAGAGGCGTCCGTTCTCGTCTTTTTCGTCACCGATCGGACCTTTGGCGGCGGGCGCATCCGCACGAACGGCGGCGGGCACGCCTTCGGGCCAGAGGGGAATCACGGTGTTTTCGGCGGAGACGGAGACGGTGAGTGCGGCGCACATAAGGATGAGAGCGAATTTCATTGGGATAAGGGATGACAGAATTATTTTGCTTTCAGATCTGAGGGCTCGGCCAGGGTCTCAGGATTCGGTGTACCAAAATCCGGGGTGCCGTCGGCGCGCCAGGTGATGGGCTGGACGCGGGTGTGGCGGTTGGCATCGTGCAACGGGTCGCCGACGATCTCGCGATAATTGCGCGCATGGTAAACCAGCAAATCGGTTTTACCGTCGGGTGTGGTGGTGAAGCTGTTGTGCCCGGGACCAAAAATGTGGTTCGCCTCGCTCGTCGCAAAAACCGGCGCCGGAGATTTATGCCACGCCTTCGGATCGAGCGGATCGGCGTTTTCGTCGGCGGTGAGCAGGCCGAGACAATATTCGGCGCCCGTGCCGGCCGCGGAGTAGGCGATGACAATGTGCCCGTGACTCTGAAGCACGGACGGACCCTCATTGACGGCATAGCGGATTTTTTCCCAGTCGTACTCCGGCTTGGAGAGCGGGATCTGCCGGCCGGTGATCGAGGTTGGTGAATCCATTTTTGCGATGTAGAGATTGGTGCCCTTTCCGGCCGTCGAGTCATTCTGCGCCCACAGCAGATAGCGGGTGCCGTGATGCTCGAAGGTGGTGGCGTCGAGGGCGAATGATTCCCAGTTGGTTTTTAACTGACCGCGTTCGGTCCAGCCGCCTTCGAGCGGATTGGACGATGCGTTTTCCAGAACGTAGATGCGGATATCCCAGACTTTGTCGGCCCGGCCGGCGGCGAAATAAACGTACCATTTGCCGCCGATGAAATGAATCTCCGGCGCCCAGATGTGTGCGCCCATCTCGCCGGCCGGGTGCTGGCGCCAGATGGTTTTTTCACCGGCGGCGGCGAGTCCGGCGATCGTTTGCGCCCGGCGCAGTTCCAGCCGGTCATATTCGGGCACGGTGCCCATGAAATAATAATAGCCGTCAGTGTGGCGGACGATGTACGGATCGGCGCGCTGCAGGATGAGCGGATTGGGGATCGTGTCGGCGGCAGTCAGCGCGTCCAACGATAGCAGGCCGGTGAGGAGAAGCCCAAAGAAGGCCCGGAGCGGTCTCACCGGGGTCATTGCGGAGTCAGGACGATTTTGTCCAGCACGACGCCGTCATCAATTCCCCGGATATGCAGGATATGCGGTCCCGCTTCGGCGCTGAGCAGCGAGGCGGCGTGCCGTTCGGCCGCGAGTACACCACCGGCCCAATCCGGGCCGCCGTCGTTGTCCTTGATATTCATGGGGAGGCTCGGCCCGTCGTCGACGGACAGGCCCACCCGGAGTGTGCCGCCCGTCAGAGGGTGGGTTGGCAGGAGTTGCAGTTGCACGCTGAGCGATTCGCTCGCGGGAAAAGTGATCTCGTAATCGAGACGGGTCGTGGGCGTGAGCAGCACGGCATGCCCCGAGCGACCCAGCCCCGGCACCACCGTGGCCTCGCCCTGCTTCTGCTTATAGAAATACGCGTCGATCGTGACCGTGCCCTTAACGGCTTCATTTTTAGCCGCTTTAAGATTCAGCGGCGTCCAAGGGGCAATCCGAATGTTTTTGAATGCTTCATCGGCGGGTTCAAGGGACATGATCTTGCGCCATTTGCCACCGGCCAGCTCCTCGTTGAAGCGCCGGGTTTCCTCCTTGAGGGTGGCATCGGCGGCGCTGGCGGCGTCGGTCTCGCCGCGTTCGCCGCGAAAATATCGCTCATTGGCGAGGGCCGCGCCACGCACCGGGTAGCCGACCAGTTCCTCGAACGCATCGCGTCGTGCCGCGGGGAGTTTGGGTGCGATTTGCTTGGTGAGGTCGCGGAACAGGGTGAATTGGGTGAGTCGGGCGTCGATTTCCGTCTGCGGCAACGTGCTGGGACGCGGCGACTCATCGGGCAGCCACCATTGCAGGTGCTCGGGTTTGCGTTGGAAATTCAGCAGATAATAGCCGTTCATGACGTCGGCGATCTCGTTCGCGTGCTCGGCGCCAAATTCACGGGCGGCCCACTGGCGCAAAAACGCCGGCTGCGCGTCGGGACCCCATTTCCTGATGTCCCAGGCGAGATCGAGAAAAAACTCCGTGTCGATCTCGGCGGGTTTCAGATCACCGACGTTTGCGATCCAGATCCGGTCTGCTCCTTGCGCGTAGGCCTTGGTCATCTCCTCCCAGATCAGCGCCGGTGGTGTGGTGCTCAGCCATAGGTACGACAGCGGACTGCCGAGGTAGGAAAGGTGATAATAAACCCCGAAGCCGCCCGGCCGTCTGCGCTCGGTCGGGCTGGTGAAATTGCGGATATAGCCGAAATTGTCGTCGGGCCAGACAATCGTGACATCGTCCGGGACCGGCAGGCCGAGGCGATAAAGATCGAGGACTTCCTTGTAGGCGCAAAACATCTGGGGCACGCGTTCGATCTCGGGCCGGACATATTTTGCCAGCATCGCGCGCTGGTCGGCGAAAACCTGCCCGAGCACCTTGAGGCGTTCCGCATCGGTCCGGGCGCCCTGGATGGCGCTGTCATGGATGCCGCGCATGCCGAGCGTGTAGATGTTTTCGTAACCTTTGTTGCTCCGCACGCGTTCCTCCCAGTAGGCGCGGACATCCTCGCGATGGGTGACATAATTGTAGTCGGGCTGCGGCGCGGTCCATTCGCGGACATTGTTGCGCAGCATCGGCTCGGCGTGGGACGAGCCCATGACGATGCCGTAGGAATCGGCGAGCGCGGCGTTGCGCGGATCGGCGTTGAAGGGCTTGGTACACTCATGCATCGCCGGCCAGAGTGTGTTGGCCTTGAGCCGGAGCAGAAGCTCGAACACTTTCGCGTAGGTCTTGGGGCCGATGCCGCCGTTTTCCGGCTCGAAGTTTTTGGCGGCCCACGGTTGCAGGCCCCAATCCTCGTCATTCAGGAAAATTCCGCGATACTTCACCGACGGCGGTCCGAACCGGTGCGTGCCGGCGGGAATCAGCAGATTGCTTTTTTTCTCCGGCGTGACATCCGCCCACCAGTGCCAGGGGGAAACGCCGATCTGCCGGGAAACTTCATAGACGCCAAAAGCGGTGCCGCGGCGGTCGCTGCCGGCGATGACGAGGGCTTGCGGCACATAAGGAAAAGGTTTGTCCACGACGGTGATGATGAAGCTTTCCCAGGCGCCGGTCAGCGCACTGAGATCGATCCGTTTTTCCGCCACGAGACGGTCGATCAGGGGATTCCGGCCGAGCGTGCCGATGAGAACCAACGGACCGCCCTTGCTGTCCGAGGGGGATATCGAGGCCGGGCGGATTTCCGTGATTTTTTCGATGTCGGCGGCGAGATCGCCGGTCGCGATGGCGACAACCTTGTCGTCGGTCGGTGATCCGACGAGCGTGGCGGCGAGCCCGTTTTGCACCAAAGGGAAATCGCCGGAAGCGCCGAGGGTGACCTGGCTGCCGATGACTGCCAGGAGCAGGACCAAGCCGTGACGATGCAAGAGGGTGAGTTTCATCTAAGGATTGGTAGGGTGGTGCGCATTGCCCCGATGCGCTGAGGGGAGGGCGGCCAGACTGAAGCGTGTTGGGGACAGCGCGCTTCTGCCATTGTCTATAGCCGGCCATGGGTGACGAGCAAGCACACTCCCACAGTTTTTTATCGGATCATGCCACTGGGTTTGCCTGGCGCCTCAGGGCAGGAGAATGGCTTTGGGCTCAGTCGAGGGCGAGCACAACGACCGACATGGCGGGCAGGGCGACCGAGAGCTTGCCGGCGACGAGCGTGGCGCCGGTGAACGGCTGGGGTTTCACGGTGTCGGGCGCGGCGAAGGTGTTATGCGCGTTCATTGCCGGGGCGGTCAATATGCGGCCGGTGACCGACTTGGCGGTCATGCCCGCGAGTGTGCAGTCCACGGTGACGGCGGCATGCGGGTTTGTGTTGACGAGCGAGACGTGGATTTTGCCGGCGGCATCACGGGAGGCCGACGCGCTGACTGCGGGGAGTTTCTCGTTGCCGAACGTATAGTCGGGCGAGGTGAGATCCAGCTTCAGCGTCGTCGCGCCTTGGTGTACCTTGTACATCTCAAAGACGTGATAGGTCGGCGTGAGGATCATCTTTTCCTTGTCTGTGAGGATCATCGCCTGAAGCACATTGATCATCTGCGCGATGGCGGTCATCGAGACGCGGTCGGCGTGCTGGTGGAAAATATTGAAATTCAAGCCGGCCACGATGGCGTCGCGCAGGGTGTTTTGCTGGAAGAGGAATCCCGGATTGGTGCCGGGTTCGACATCGTACCATGTGCCCCATTCGTCGATGACGAGACCGACCTTTTTCTCGGCGTCGTACTTGTCCATGATCGCGCTGTGCTTGGTGACGAGGTTTTCCATTTCAAGCGTGGCGCGGAGGGTGGAGAACCATTGGTCCTCGCCGAATTCGGTGGCGGAGCCCTTCGCTTTCCAGTTGCCGGTGGGCAGGGTGTACCAGTGGAGGGAAAGGCCGTTCATGTTCTTGCCGGCGTTTTTCATGAGCACCTCGGTCCAGTTGAAATCCTTGCCGTTGGAACCGCAGGCGATGCGTTGGACGGGATCATCCTTCCGGTAGTTTTTGACGAACGTGTTGTAGCGTCGAAAATTGTCGGCGTAGAACTCGGGCGTCATGCTGCCGCCGCAGCCCCAGCTTTCGTTGCCCACGCCAAAATATTTCACGCGCCACGCTTTCTCATGGCCGTTGGCCCGGCGCAGATTCGCCATCGGCGACTGCGCGTCGCTGGTCAGGTACTCGACCCATTCCATCATTTCCTGCACGGTGCCGCTGCCGACGTTGCCGCAGATGTAGGCCTCGCAGCCGAGCTGCTCCACGAGATCCATGAACTCGTGCGTGCCAAAATGATTGTTTTCCACCACACCGCCCCAGTGCGAATTGTACATGGACGGACGTTTCTCCCGCGGGCCGATGCCGTCTTTCCAATGGTACTCGTCGGCGAAGCAACCGCCCGGCCAGCGGAGAACGGGAAGGTTAAGATTTTTCAGGGCCGCCACCACGTCGTTGCGGATGCCGCGCGTGTTGGGGATGGGGGAATCGGGGCCGACCCAGACACCCTCGTAGATGCAATGACCGAGATGCTCGGCAAATTGCCCATAGATATTCCGGTTGATGACGGGACCAGGCTGGTCCGCGTGCAACGTGAGGGTGGCGGTCTCGGCGGCCTGCGTCACGGGAATGAGCCAGGCGGCGACCAATGTCGCGAGGGCGGTAAGAATTTGGGGTTTCATGGGGATCAGAAGGGTTGCACGGACGGAAAAACGAACGTGCGTATATTTGACGGTCGGGGGGTGGAAAGAGGCTGAGTGTAGAGACAACTCATCTCGGAACAACCCAAACCTTTTGCCGCATGCACCGGGAAGAAGGAGTCTGCGTCTTTTGGAAATGGCTTCATCCGTGATTGCCCCACCCGATGCGAACAGTCTGAATGCGCGCGGCTTCCGATCAGGCCACGAAAAGAGTTCGTTGGTGGCTTTACTCCGTCTTTCCGTATTATCTTTCACTTCATGAGCACCTCCAATCTGACCCAAGGTGATTTCACACTGCCCGGCGAAGCCGGCTTTGAAGCCCTCACTCTGCGCCTCGCCAAAAAATGGGGCGCCGACACCATCCGCGACTCTGACGGCACCCAGCTCTCGCCTGAGATCGTGCAGTCCGGCTACGCCATCTATTCGACGCTCTGTCTTGTCCGCTCGATTCAGCCGTGGGCGCGCAAAAACCACGCCCAGCTTCAACAGAATTTCCTCATGAGTTTCCCAGTCGTCGCCACCAAGGCCACGACGGTCATCACGCTGCTCGCCGGTTATTACACCGAGCAGTTCGTCGTGAACTGGAAGGACAGCCCCAAGCAGTGGTGGCAGGTTTTCGACCGCACCACCGGCAAGGAAATCCCGAAGTCCAAGTGGTCCCTGAATGCCCGGAGAGGCACCGTCACGATTTCCGCCACCAAGCCCGGCCACAAATACACCGTGAATTTCCTCGCGCTCCGCCTCTGGGAGGAGATCTCGATGTATAATCATCTCACGAACAACTGGGGTGACCGCGAACACCTCGCCGCCGTCGATCCGATGCAGCCGGCCGTGCAAAAGCAGCTCCTCGCGTACATGGAGCAGTGGCTCCGCGAGCACAAGGACACCAATGTCGTCCGCTTCACGTCCATGTTCTACAACTTTTCCTGGTTCTGGGGCGCCGATCACGCCAGGCTCCGCGATGTGTATTCCGACTGGGGTGATTACGAGATGACCGTGAGCCCGCGCGCACTGAAACTTTTTGAAAAGAAATTCGGCTACAAGCTCTGCTCCGAAGATTTCGTCAACGGCGGCCTCTACAATTCCACGCACAATGCTCCGTCGCGCCGCTACTGCGATTACATGGAGCTGATCCACGATTTCGTGATCGATTTCGGCCGCCAGTGCATCGATCTGGTCCACGCCCACAACAAGAAGGCCTATGTGTTCTATGACGATCACTGGATCGGCGTGGAGCCGAACAGCCCGCGCTTTGCCGAGTTCGGTTTCGACGGCCTCATCAAGTGCGTCTTCAACGCCTTCGAGGTCCGCCTCTGCGCTCATTCGAAAGGCGTCAAGACCCACGAGCTTCGCCTTCATCCGTATTTGTTTCCCACCGGGCTGAAAGGTGAACCCACTTTCAAGGCCGGCGGCAACCCGACGCTTGATGCGAAGAATTTTTGGATCGATGCTAGGCGGGGTATTGTTCGTGCGCCTATCGACCGCATCGGTCTGGGCGGTTATCTTTCCTTGGTCGAGCCGTTCCCGGATTTCCAAGATTACATCGAGAGCCTGCTGAAGGAATTTCGTCTGCTGAAATCCTTTCACGCCGGTGACAAACCGTGGACCGCTCCGCTCAAGGTCGTCGTCCTCACCGCGTGGGGCAATCTCCGCGCATGGACCTGCTCAGGCCACTTCACCGCGGGGGTCGAACTCTACGCCGTGCTCGAAGCGCTCGCCGGTCTCCCGCTCGACGTGCAGTTTATCAGCTTTGACGATCTTGTCGCGGAGGGCGTGCCTTCCGGCACTAAGGTCATCATCAACGCCGGTCGCGCCGGGTCCGCGTGGTCCGGAGGACACTTCTGGAGCAATCCCGAGATCGAAGCCATCCTCACCCAATATGTGCAGAAAGGGGGTGGTCTCGTTGGTATCGGCGAGCCCAGCGCGCTCGCGCAGCCGGGTCAGCTCTTCAAGCTCGCGCAAGTTTTCGGCTTGGATCGCGATTGCGGCGAACGCCTGGCCAACGGCAAATACAAGTTCACGAAGCCAGAGACCGCTGTCGGTGCGCATTTCATCACGACTGACGCTCCGGCCGACACGGCTCTCGATTTCGGCAAGGACATCGATGGCATCTACGTCTTCGGTCCCGACACGCAGGTGCTCGCCGAGCGCGACAACTCGCCGCGGCTCGCCACGCATCAGTTCGGCAAGGGCCGCGCCGTTTATCTCAGCGGATTCAAGTTCACTTTCGAGAACACCCGTCTGCTACACCGTGCGCTTTTCTGGGCCGCCGCGCAGGAAGCGAAGTGGTCCGTCTGGAACACCACCAACGTCAGGACGGAGTGCTCCTATTTCGCGAAGGCCGGAAAACTCGTCGTGATCAACAACGCTGGCGAGCCCCAGCAGACCGAAGTCATGCTCGCCGACGGCCAGACGACGAAGTCAGTCGCCCTCGAAGCCCACGGCATCCAGATCCTCGACGTCTGAGCGCGAGGTGTTTGTTCGTCCCTTGGTCATATCTTCGCAGCCTTGGCGAGACATCTCCCAAGCTTGTCTCGCTAAATCAACGAAGGCACACCTTATTCGGATCACACTCTGCTTTTTCGGAATATCGCGGCATATAGCCACTCCTGCTGTTCCGTCAGCTCTGTTTCATGGCACCGTGAAATCGATCAGGCGTTTTTGGCGGTCGACGCTCTTCACAATGACTTCGATTTTGTGGCCGAGTTCGAAGGTGCGTTTGGTTTTGCGGCCGATGAAGGCCGTACCGGCTCCGTTGAGCATGTAGAAATCATCCTTGAGCGAGGAAACGGGGACGAGGCCGAAGGCGCCGGCGGCGGCGAGCTCGACGAAGAAGCCGTGGTTGCGGACGTCCGTGATGATGGCCTTGAAGACGGTGGGCTTTTTCTTCTGGGTCTCGCGCTCGAAGAATTCCATGAGCTTCACCTTCACCGAGTCGCGCTCGGCTTCGGTGCTGTTGATCTCGGTGAGGCTGAGATGCTCGGCCAGGGCGTCGACGCCGGCGATATTGTAGCCGCTGGCGGTGGCTCCGGTCGCGGTGGCGTGCGCGAATTTCACGAGGTAATGCTCGAACACGCGGTGGACCACGAGATCGGAGTAACGGCGGATGGGCGAGGTGAAGTGCGTGTAGTCATGCTTCGCGAGGCCATAGTGGCCGTCGGGTTTCGCGCGGTAGCAGGCCTTGCGCATGCTGCGGAGGAGTTGCGTGCGGAGGTAATAGCCCTGCGGGTGATCGCGGAGCAGGCCGAGCAGGCGGACCACTTCCTCGCGGCGGGAAAGATCGCTGACCTTGATGCCGGTGGTGGCGAGGAGCTGACGGTAGTCGTTGAGCTTTTCCTCGTCGGGATCGTCGTGCACGCGGTAGAGCGAGGGAAGATTGTGCTTGCGGGTGAGGCGGGCCACGGACTCGTTGGCCAGCAGCATGAACTCCTCGATGAGCTGGTGGCTCTCGTCGTTCTCAATGCGCTCGATGCGGTCGGCATAGCCCTCAGCGTCGACAAAGATTTTGGTCTCAGGCATGTCGAGATCGAGGCTGCCGCCCTTGAAACGCTCGGCGCGGAGCTTGCCGGCGATGGTCCAGAGCTGGCGGACCCAAGTCTGGAGGTTGGTGAGTTCCTCGTGGGACAGTGAATTCAGCGCGCGACCGGTGGAGCCGGTCTGATTGGCGCCGGGCAGGGGGAGCCGACGGATCTTGTTGAGATCGTCCTCGAACATCAGCGCATAGGCCTGCTTGTAGGTCATGCGCTTGACGGAGCGAATGACGGTGTTGGCAAAATGCGTGTGCTTCAGTTTGCCGCTCGGGCTGAAGGTGAAGATGGCTGCCTTGGTCAAACGGTCCTTCGCTTCCACCAAGGAGCAAAGGCCGTTGGAAAGTTTCTCGGGCAGCATCGGCACGACGGTGCCGACGAGGTAGGTGGAATTGCCGCGTCGCTGCGCCTCGCGGTCGAGCGCGGTGTTGGGCTTCACGTAGTGGCTCACGTCGGCGATGTGCACGCCGATGCGGATGTCGCTGTCGTCGAGATATTCGAGCGAAAGGGCGTCGTCGAAATCCTTGGCGTCGTCGGGATCGATGGTGAAGGTCGGAATCGCGCGGAAATCTTCGCGGCCTTTCAGATCGGCGGGCTGGACTTCGGGCGGAATCGTAGCGGCTTCGCTGACAACGGCGGGCGGAAACACCGGAGTGAGATCGTATTTGTGATAGATGGCGGCCAGCTCGGCGCGGGGCGCGAAAGCGCGGCCAAGTTTCTCGATGATCTCGCCGGTGGGGTTGCGGTTGCGGTCGGGCCAGTCCTGAAGTTTGACCACGACTTTGTCGCCGACGGCGGGAACAGGACGGAGCTTTGCTTCCATCAGATCGCCGACAATGATGTCGTGCGGCACGCGCGGATCGTCGGGCGTCACGAAGAAATAGGATTTTCCGCGATGCAATGATCCGGTGAGAGTGGCATTGCCGCGCTCGAGAATCTCGATGACGCGTCCGGCCTGCTCGCCGGGTTTAAGAAAACGGAACTGCTCGCGTTCGCGGCCGACGATGAGGCGGAGGACGACGATATCGCCGTGGAGGGCGACGCCAGTGTTTTCAGCAGCGACTTGGATGGGATCTTTGCGCGGTTCGGTGGCGCGGGACTCGGGGAAGACGACGGCCGAGCCGCTCTGGCGAAAGCTGATTTTGCCGGTCACAAGATCGGCGACCTTGGGCAGGCAGAGGCGGTCGCCTTTGACCAGGACAATGCCGCCGCTGCGGACCAGGGCGGTGATTTCGCGGGCGAGCTGCGGGCGTTCCTTGCTTTTGAGGCGCCAGTGTTTGGCGAGGGTTTCGCAGGAGACGGGCAAGTAGCTCGGTTCGCTGAGACGGGAAAGAATTCGTTCTCGGAAATTCATAGGGTGGAGAATCGGGATAAAACAAACCGGAGGGAGGAACCACTAATGGACACTAACGAACACTAATTTGAAGGAGACAGGAGGTGTCTTGCGGGAAGATCATTAACAGATTCACTCGCACCGGAAGGGCCTTGGTGCCCGTTCGCTTGCCTTCGGATTCATTCGCGGTTTGATAACATTTACAGATTCGACTGGAACCGTGTAGCACTAAACGTAGCGTGGCAACATGAGAATTGTTCACGCGGCCGGCGAGATGTTTCCCTATATCAAGACCGGCGGGCTCGCGGACGTGGTCGGAGCGCTCAGCGCGGCGCTGGCCGGACGCGGGCATGAGGTCACGGTGGTCATCCCCGGCTACCGGGCGGTTTTGGAGTCGCCGCTGGTGCAAGATGCGAAACATACCCAGACGCTGAAAGTTCGCATGGGCTGCAGGGATCTCGTAGGCGAGGTGCATACGCTCGCGGTGCGGCCCCGGTTGACGCTGCAGCTTGTGGTGCGGGAGGAATTTTTTGACCGGCGACAGCTTTATTGGACCGGTGAACGCGAATACGACGACAACGATGCGCGTTTCATTTTTTTTCAGAAGGCGGTGATCGAGATCATGCGGGCCGCGGGTGGAGGTTTCGATATTCTGCACGCGCACGACTGGCAGACGGGACTCCTGCCGCTGCTGCTGCGCAATGCCGAGCAACGCAGCGGTGTGAAGCTGGCGGCGCGCACGGTGTTCACGGTGCACAACATGATTTATCAGGGCGTGTTTCCACCAAGTTCGTTTGCGCTGACGAATCTGCACGAGTCGCTCAACGCCATGGACGGTATCGAATATTTCGGCCAGATAAGCCTGCTGAAGGGCGGGTTGATGTATGCCGATCGCCTGACGACGGTCAGCCCGACGTATGCGCAGGAAATCCAAACTCCCGAACATGGCTGCGGTTTGGAAGGCGTGGTGCGGCTGCGGTCGGGAACAGTGCGCGGTATTCGCAATGGCATCGAGAGGTCGGTTTGGAATCCGGAGACGGACTTGTTGCTTCCGGCCAGGTTCTCCGCGAATAATCTGGCGGGCAAGGCAACTTGTCGCGCGGCGCTATTGAAGCGGATGGGTTGGAAGGAATTGTTCGATGGTCCGGTATTTGGCATAGTCAGCCGAATGACCACCGCGAAAGGTCACGATCTGCTGCTCGGGGCAATCGATTACCTGCTCAAGAAGAACTGCCGACTGATCGTGCTCGGCTCGGGCGAAGCGAAATACGAACAAGCGCATCGCACCGCTGCCGCGGCCAATCCGGACCGCATCGCAGTGTTTATCGGTGTCGACGAGGAGCTGAGTCACCTGGCGTTTGCGGGGTCGGATTTCTTTCTCATGCCGTCGCACACCGAGCCTTGTGGCCTGACCCAGATGTACGCTCAGGTCTACGGTACGGTGCCGCTGGCCAGCCGCGTGGGTGGGTTGATCGACACGGTGCGGGATATCGCGGAGGCGGGAGGAAATGCCACGGGCCTCATGTTTCGGTCAGAGCAGAACGATTTTGTGGAGGCGCTCGGGGCGGCGTTGAAGCTGTTTTCGAATCCGGTACGATATGCCGCAGTGCAGCAAAACGCGATGCGGCAGGATTTTTCCTGGGAGAGTGTGGTCGGGCAGTACGAACAGCTTTATCAGGAGTGAGCTGAATACCGATCGCACATGACGAATTCCGCCACGGTTGTCTGGTTCAGACAGGATCTGCGTTTGCAGGATAATCCCGCGCTGACTGCGGCCGTGGTGCGCGGCGCGCCGGTGGTGCCGGTTTTTGTTTGGGACGAAGCGGGCGAGGGACGCTGGCCGATGGGTGGAGCCTCGCGCTGGTGGCTGCATCACTCGCTGGCGGCCTTGGACGGCGCGCTGCGCGAACGTGGGTCGCGGCTGATTTTGGCGCACGGGGATAGTGGGGCGGTATTGCATGATCTCATCGAGAGGACCGGGGCCGCATCTGTTTATTGGAACCGGCGTTACGAACCGGCAGTCATCGCCCGCGACAAAAAGATCAAAGCGGAGTTGCTGGCCTCGGGCGTGGCGGCGAAGAGCTTCAACGCGGCGCTGCTGTTTGAGCCGCACACGGTGAAGAACAAATCCGGCGGACCGTTCCAGGTTTTCACGCCGTACTGGAAGCACTGTCAGACGCTCGCGGTGGAGGCACCGGTGAAATTGTCCACGAGCAGTCTGGCCGCGCCGCGTAGGTGGCCGAAGTCGGAAGAGCTGGCGGCTCTGGAGTTGTTGCCGCGTCTTGGCTGGGCCGATGGTTTTTCGGCGCACTGGCAACCGGGTGAAGCGGGTGCGACGAAGCGGCTGAAGCAGTTTATGGCGCAGGCGATGGAGCCTTACGCCGATCGGCGGAATATTCCGGCGGTGGACGGTACGTCGGCGCTGTCGCCGCATTTGCATTTTGGCGAGATCGGGCCGCGGCAGATCTGGGCGGCGGCGCAGGCCTTGTCCAAGGAGAGCGGAGTGTTTCCGGCGAGCCGGGGGGCGCAGGTTTTTCTGAACGAAATGGGTTGGCGCGAGTTCGCCCATCATCTGCTTTTTTATTTTCCGCAGACGCCGGTGGCGCCGCTGCGCGAGGATTTCGCGCGATTTCCCTGGGTGAAAAACGCGGGGCAGTTGCAGGCATGGCGGAAAGGGTTGACAGGCTATCCCATCGTCGATGCGGGAATGAGGCAGCTCTGGCAGACCGGCTGGATGCACAATCGCGTGCGGATGATCGTGGCGTCTTTTCTGGTGAAGCACCTGCGGATATCCTGGCAGGACGGAGCCGGCTGGTTTTGGGACACGCTGGTGGATGCGGATCTTGCGAGCAACACACTCGGCTGGCAGTGGAGCGCCGGTTGCGGGGCGGATGCCGCACCCTATTTCCGGATATTCAATCCGATCCTGCAGGGACAGAAGTTCGACCCGAATGGCGACTACGTGCGCCGTTGGGTGCCGGAGCTGGGGCGGCTTCCGACAGAGTATCTGCATCAACCTTGGGTTGCGCCGCCAGCTTTGCTCGCCGAGGCAAGTATTGCTCTGGGGGACAACTATCCGAAGCCCCTCGTGGAACACAAGGCGGCACGTGCAGCAGCCTTGGCCGCGTTGAAATCCATGCGCAAAATACCGCTTTAGGCGCGCTTGGATGCCTGGGCTTTTGGCTAAAATCGAGACTTCCCAATCGGCCTTCGACTTGTATGGTCGGCTGTTTATATGGAAAAGACATTCATTATTTTTAAACCGGATTGCATGGAAAAGCGCCTTGTCGGCACGGTGCTGCAGCGCTTCGAGGCCGCCGGTTTTGACGTAATTGGCTGCAAAATGATGCGCCTCAGTTCCGCCCTGCTGCGCGAGCATTATGCGCATGTAGCCAACAAGCCGTTTTATCCCGAGATCGAGCAGTTCATGAGCTCGCGTCCTGTCATCGCCCTGGCGCTGCGTGGCGAGAATATCGTGCAGAAAGTGCGCGACCTGCTCGGGCCGACGGATTCGCGCAAAGCCCCCAAGGGCACGATCCGCGGCGACTTCGGCACGGAGATGATGAAGAACGTCGTGCACGCCTCGGACAGTGTCGAAAACGGCAGGATCGAGATCGCCCGTTTTTTCAAGGCGGATGAGATTTTCGCCTGATTTATCTGCGCACTTGACGCCAACCCGCCGGGTGCGCTTTTCTGTCGGTTCGTTTTTCGCCCTCATCGTCTAACGGTTAGGACAGTTGATTCTCATTCAATAAATCGGAGTTCGATTCTCCGTGAGGGCACCACTTTAAGCCCCGCTTTCTTTCCGGAAGCGGGGCTTTGTTTTGCCTGCATAATTTGTGCAGATGGTCCCCGGAACTGGTCGGGTCGAAACTTCTCACTGTCTCCACCAGTGCTTAAAAACTCAGTTATCCAGTTCTTCCACGCCTTTGGCTTTGCAGAGGGCACTGAGGATGCGGTATTCGAGGCTGAGGGCGTCGTGCTTTTCCGGAGTGACCACGAATCCGGTCAAAAGCGTCTTCATGACTTCGCCGTGAGATTTCACGTTCGGAGTGATCTGGATGCGTTCGAGCGCCTTGGGCCCGTGCTGGATGAACGTGGCGGCGGCGGCGTAAAGATCGCGCACCTCGGCTTTCCCTTTCACGGCGCCACTGCGGACCGTGATTTCCATCTGACCATCAGGAGTGATAAATTTGAAAGGCATATGTGGCAGTTTGATTTCCATTTTCGAAGTGTATCGGGCCACACTCGGGTAGGGAAGGGTTAATGTGGCATCCGCTGGATTTGCCTGGACCTTCGCCTGCAACGAACAGTTGCGCTGCACGGCTCCACTCCCATAGTGGGTCCATGTCCCAGGATCACACGCTTTTGAAAGACTGTCCGGCCACGGCGATTCCCGCAGGTGGCAAGGTGCTGCTGCCCGCCGGCGCCAAAGTTTTCATCACCCAGACGTTGGGCGGCAATGTGACGGTGCGGACCGATCACGGGTTGTTTCGTATCGCCAAAGAGGACACGGCTATGATTGCCGGGTACACGCCGAGCCCGTTGGGTGTGCCAGCCGATTCCAGCGAGACGGCATTTTCCGAAGAGGCGGTTTGGGCGGCGCTCAAAACCTGTTTTGATCCGGAGATTCCGGTCAATATCGTTGATCTGGGTTTGGTCTATGATCTCGCAGTGGAAAAGAATCCGGCTGGAAAACACGCGGTGGAGGTGAAGATGACCTTGACGGCGCCCGGTTGCGGCATGGGGCCGGTCATCGCAGAGGATGCGCGGCAGAAGATCGCGGCCCTGCCCACGGTGGAGTCCGCCAAGGTCCACATCGTGTGGGACCCGCAATGGGTGCCGCAGATGATTTCGGAGCACGGCCGGAAGGTGCTTGGCTTGGAGTGAGGGAAAGCGTGCCGACATCATCCATGCGGGACATCTTTAATGCTTTCCTTCTGGGGTTGTTTTGTGCTGCTGCGGCTGGCTGCAACCGAAACGCGCCACCTCCGACCGCCCTGGAAGCACCCGTTGCAAGCGCCCCGGTTGTTCCCGCCCAGCCGACGGGTGAAAAGCCAACAAAAACCGCTAAGGCCGCGGCTCCGGCTGGCGGCGTGCCGTTTTATACCTACGAAGTGGTCAAAGTCCTGCCGCATGACCCGGGCGCGTTTACCCAAGGCTTGGTTTTTCTGAACGGCGCGCTGTTCGAGAGCACCGGCTTGAACGGGCAATCCACTTTGCGAAAAGTTAATTTTGAAACCGGCCAGGTGCTGAAGCGGGTGGACGTGCCGGCGGAATACTTTGCCGAAGGTCTGACCGTGCTGGGCGACAAGGCGTATCAACTGACTTGGAAAAACCACAAGGGATTCGTCTACGACCTCGCGAGCTTCCGTTTGGAAAAGGAATTCGCCTACGAAGGCGAAGGCTGGGGGCTGACGACGGATGGGCGCTGGCTTATTTTGAGTGATGGAACCGATCAAATCCGGTTTCTCGATCCAGGCACTTTCGAGACAAAGCGGTCGATTCACGTTCGGTTCCAAGGCAGCCCGGTGGGGCAGTTGAATGAGCTGGAGTATGTCAATGGCGAGATCTTCGCGAACATCTGGCGGGCCGATTATGTGGTGCGCATCAACCCGGAAGACGGCAGTGTTGCCGGCGTGATTGATTTTTCGGGGCTGCTCGGCGCGCCGGATCGGAGCCTGGATACGGATGTGCTTAACGGCATCGCTTACGATGCGGCGGGACAGCGTCTGTTCGTGACAGGAAAAAAATGGCCGAAACTTTTTGAGGTGCGCCTGAAACCGCGGGGATGATTCGGCGCCGGCCCGGGCTCAGCTCTCGTCCTTCCGCTTCCGCCGGTCGACTTTCTCCACCGTCATTTCGTCCTTGGGGAGGATGTTGTCGGTGACGACCACGGCGACGGGCATCTTCGTTTTCACCCAGAGCTCGGATTCCTTGAAATATTTTGCGCCGGCGCTTTCGAGCGCCTCGCCCACGGATTTGACCGGCAGCATCCGCCCGCGCTTGGACGCGTTAAAATCGTAGGCTCCCTTGAAAATCCGGTCGGTGGTGGAGTAGGGGCTGGCGTCCTCCGGGATCTGCACGACCCAGCCGGTGAGCTCCTTCTTGGGCAGCTTGCCCGACGGATCGGAGAGCAGCACGACGAACTGTTTTTTCGGCGCCGGGGGCTTGATTTCGTCGTCGGCTCCAGGCTGGGAGACGACGTTCATTTCCTCGACAATCTCGCGCAGGAGGGAGGGCTCGAGTTTGTGTTTCTTGAGGATTTCGGCGACTTGATTGACTTCGATTTTGGCCATGGAAAAAGAGGGAAAGGGGGCATGAATGGACACGAAGCACGGCGGATGACAAAGCTAATTATTCCTGACGTATTTCCACTTGCGGATGGCAAGGACGTGGACTCAATCTCCCGCATCCTGAGCGCAGCCTCTCTCGGGATGTCAGACACGGACCACCCCATTTGTCCGGTTATGGCCCCACTATTTCCATCCGCCAGCCCATGCCGATCATTCCGTCCAGCCAGGTGAAACCCGAATACGACGTGATTGTCGTCGGCTCCGGCGCCGCCGGTGGCCAGACCGCTTACACCCTCACCATGGAAGGGGCGAAGGTGCTCATGCTGGAGGCCGGGCGCGATTATGATCCCGGACGGGAGACGCCGATGTTTCAGACCAACGGCCAGGCGCCGTTGCGCGGAGCAGCCACACCGGACAAGCCGTTTGGGTTTCACGACGCCACCGTGGGCGGCGGGTGGCAGGTGCCGGACGAGCCCTACACGCAAGTTTCCGACGACCCGTCAAAACAGTTCGAATGGTGGCGTTCACGCATGATGGGCGGACGCACGAACCATTGGTCGCGCCACGCGCTGCGCAACGGCCCCTATGATTTCAAAGCCTTCAGCCGCGACGGCCTCGGATTCGACTGGCCGGTGAACTACGAAGACATCGCGCCCTACTACGACAAGGTTGAGCTGCTGATCGGGGTGTACGGTGAAAACAACGGCCTCGAAAACACCCCGGACTCCTCGCCCGGCGTGCTGCAACCGCCGCCCATCGCGCGGGCCAACGAGCAATTCGCGAAAAAGCACATGGCCCCGATGGGCATCCCGGTCATTCCGATCCACCGGGCCGTGCTCACCCAACGCCAGGATACCGAGGTGCTCCCGAAAAAAATCCACCCCGGCAACGCCAAGGCCCAGCGCATTCTGGCGAAGGCCATGAGCGAGCGCGCCGCCTGCTTTTATGCCACGCCCTGCGGTCGCGGCTGCGCGATTCGCGCCACCTACCAGTCCACCACGGTTCATCTTCCGCCCGCCCTGGCCACCGACAATCTCGACATCGTGGCCAACGCGATGGTCCGCGAAGTCACGCTCAACCAAAACGGCCGCGCCGACGGCGTGCTCTATATCGACAAGACCACCGGAGCCGAGTGCCGGGCCAGGGCCCGCGTGGTTGTCCTCGCCGCGAGCGGCATGGAGACCGTGCGCATCATGCTCAATTCCAAGTCCGCTCTCTTTCCCCACGGACTCGCCAACTCCAGCGGGCTCGTGGGCAAATACATCATGGACACGGTCGGCGCGAGTGTCAGCGCCCAGATTCCTGCGATGGAAAATCTCCCGCCACACAACGAGGATGGTGCCGGTGGCGCGCATAGTTATGTGCCGTGGTGGCTCTACAAGGAGCAGTTGGCGGGCAAACTCGGTTTCGCCCGGGGCTACCACATCGAATTCGGCGGTGGGCGCAGCATGCCCGGCATGGGCATCGGAGCGGGGCTCGAAAAATTCACCCGCGGCAGTTATGGCCTCAAGCTCAAGGAGGACGCCCGTCGCTACTACGGTTCGTTCATGTATTTCTCCGGTCGCGGCGAGATGATTCCCAACGAGCAGTCCTACTGCGAGCTCGACCCCATGGTGAAAGACAAATGGGGCATCCCAGTCCTTCGTTTCTCCTGGCATTGGTCCGACCATGAACTGAAGCAGGCCGATCACATGGAACGCACCTTTACCGATGTGGTGACCGCGATGGGGGGCAAGGTTCTCGGTCGCAACCCGAATCGCAAGCGCATCAACGATACTTCGGCCATTGAAAAAGGCGGGCGCGTGATTCACGAAGTGGGCGGCGCCATCATGGGTGCCGACCCGAAAAAATCAGTTACGAACCAATGGTGTCAGACTTGGGACGTGCCGAATCTCTACCTCACCGACGGAGCGCCTTTTGTCGGCAACGCCGACAAAAATCCCACTCTCACGATCATGGCTCTCGCCTGGCGGGCCGGAGATCACATTCTCGCCGGACTGAAGCAAGGGAGCCTGTAACATGAATCCCTCCGACCTTCCCCGTCTCGACCGCCGCACCGCCATCAAGTGGCTGCTCACCGCCAGCGCCGCCCTGGCCATCACCGACCGCTCGCTCTTTGCCGCACCGGCGACTGCCGCCACCCCGGCCACGAAGGGCTACGGCACCGATGCTCCGCTCAATCAAGAATACCAGCCCGGCGCCTTCTGGCCGCTGACCATGACCGACGCGCAACGCCGTACCGCTGCTGCGCTTTGTGCCGTCATCATTCCTGCCGAAGGATCGATTCCCAGTGCGGCCGACCTGCATGTTCACGATTTTATCGACGAGTGGATCAGCTCACCGTATCCCGATCAGAAGAACGACCGGGCGATTGTGCTCGATGGCTTGGGTTGGATTGACGCAGAAGCCCAGCGGCGCTTCGGCAAGAAATTTCCGGGCCTCGATGCGAAGCAGACATCCGCCATTTGCGAGGATCTCTGCCACGAACCCGACGCCAAACCCGAGCACGCGGCGGGAGCAAAATTTTTCGCCAGGTTTCGCGACCTCACCACCGGCGGATTTTTCAGCACGCCCGAAGGCATGAAGGATATCGGTTATATTGGCAACATGCCTCTCGCTGAATTCAAGGGCCCGCCACCGGAGGTTTTGCGGAAGCTCGGATTGGCCTGATTGCACTTTGCCGTCCCTATGATCTCCGCCATTTCCCGTCGTCTTGCGCTGAAGCGCCTTGCGCTCGCTGGAGTGAGTTTGCCCCTGTTGGGATACGCCACCACCGAACCGGCCGGTGAGACCAAGGCACCGTCGGCTTCTCAACTTGGTTTCAAATTAGGCGTCGCCACCGTCACCCTCAAAAGTTTGCCGCTGGAACAGATGCTTCAGGCGGTGAAACGCGTGGGGCTGGAGCATATCTCACTCTTTAAGGCGCATTCGCTTTGGGAAAATTCGCCGGCGCAATGGTCGGCGACGGCCGGCAAAATCCGCGCGGCAGGAATAACACCGGCTTGTTGCGGAGTTCTTTACTTGAAGAACGACGAGAAAGAGATGCGTCGGATGCTCGACTATGTGCGGGCGCTCGGGGTGCCGCTGTTCAGTTGCAGTCCCGAGCCGGCGGCCCTGCCGTTGCTGGAGCGTTTGGTGAAGGAATACGATTTGCAGGCGGCGTTGCATAACCACGGCCCCGAGGACAAAGTCTGGCCCGCCCCCGAAGGTATCTGGCAGGCGATCAAGTCGCGGGATGCGCGCCTCGGCCTGTGCCTGGATGTCGGACACACCTTTCGTTGCGGGGTCAATCCGGCGGAAACGATCCAGCGCTACCGCAGCCGGCTGTATGATGTCCATGTAAAGGATACATTGGCTGATGTCGGCGCAAAGGACACGCCCGTCGAAATGGGCCGCGGCCGGATCGATCTGCCGGCTATCTTTACCGCCCTGATTAAGATTGGTTACAGCCAGAACGTCTGGTTCGAGTACGAAAAAGACCCGGATGACCCCGTGCCCGGGCTGGCCGAGTCGGTTGGTTACATTCGCGGCTTGCTGAAAGGCCTTTCAGTTGTTTGAAAATTTCCTTTGTAGTTTCGTTCACCCTAACCTCTACCCCCATGAATCCATCCCGTCTGTTTACGGCCAGTTGTGCCGCCCTTATTACCACTGCCATGAGTTTCGCCATCCGTGGCGGCGCCACGGGCGACTGGGTCACCCAGTTCAATCTATCGAATGAGCAGGCGGGCTGGGTCAATGGTACCGCGTTCTGGGGCTTCACCCTCGCCATGATGTTTGGTGGCCCGCTCGTCGACAGCCTGGGCTTCAAGCGCATCCTTAGCATTGCCTTCTTCGGCCACCTGGCCGGCATTCTGCTGACGATCTTCGCCTGGGATTTCTGGAGCCTGTTCGTCGGCACTCTCCTATTTGGCATCGCCAACGGCTCCGTCGAGGCGGCCTGCAATCCTCTTGTTGCCACCCTCTACCCGAAGGACCAGACGACCAAGCTCAATCATTTCCACGTGTGGTTTCCGGGCGGCATCGTGATCGGTGGCCTCCTGGCCTACGTGTTCGCCGAGAAGTTGCACCTCGGCTGGAAGGCGCAGTTCGCCACGATGCTGATTCCCCTCGCCGCCTACGGCTCCATGTTCTTCAGCGGCAACCAGCAGATGCCCCAGACCGAGCGTGTGCAACGCGGCGAGTCCACGGGATCGATGTTCAAGGCCTGTCTCGCTCCCGCCTTTCTTCTCATGGTGGGTTGCATGCTCCTGACCGCCGCGACCGAGCTCGGGTCCGGCCAGTGGATTCCCAATATTCTCAGCCATGCCGGTGTCTCCGGCATTCTTGTCCTCGTCATGATCAATGGCATCATGGCGGTCGGCCGCATGTTCGCTGGTCCCTTTGTGCACAAGCTTTCGCCCATCGGTATGCTTGTGCTCAGCGCGATTCTCAGCACGCTCGGCCTCTACGCCATGAGCCATGCCACGGGCAGCATGCTGTTCGCTGCCGCCGCCATCTTTGCCTTCGGCGTATGCTTTTTCTGGCCGACCATGGTCGGCTTTGTCTCCGAGAACTTTCCCAAGACCGGCGCGCTCGGCATGGCTATCATCGGTGGCGCCGGCATGCTGAGTGTCAGCATTGTGCTGCCGATCATCGGCCGCTGGTATGACAATGGCATTGCGCTCCGCACTCCTGCCGGTGTCACGCTTTCCGGCAGTGCGCTGGCTGACGTCCAGGCTGCGGCCGGATTGCACGCCCTTGGCAATGTTGCGGTTCTGCCCGCCGCCCTCACGATCATTTTCATCCTGATTGCGGTTCTCCGCAAAAAGCCGGCGGCCGCTTGAGTTATTCTTAATCTTCCTCGTTCCCTCCCATGCCTCGCCCAATCACCTTGTTTACCGGCCAGTGGGCCGATCTTCCTCTCGAAAAACTCGCCCCGCTGGTCAAGAAGCTGGGTTACGACGGCGTTGAGCTCGCCTGCTGGGGCGATCACTTCGACGTCGATGCCGCTTTATCGGCGCAGTACCTCAAGGAAAAATGGGAGCTGCTGCAGGACAACGGCCTGACCTGCTTCGCCATCTCCAGCCACCTCGTCGGCCAGGCCGTATGCGACCTGATCGACGAGCGCCACAAATCCATTCTGCCGCCGGATGTCTGGGGTGACGGTGAACCGGAAGGCGTACGCAAGCGTGCGGCGAAGAAACTCATGCTCACGGCGAAAGTTGCGCGGGCTTTCTTCAACGCGCAACCGGGCCGTAAGGCGGGTGACAAAACTCCGGCGGTCGTCAACGGCTTCACCGGCTCGTCGATCTGGCATTCGATCTACGCGTTCCCGCCCACTTCGCAGGAATACTGGGAAAAAGGGTTTCAGGACTTCGGGAAACGTTTCGGTCCGATCTTGGACGAGTTTGAAAAGCATAACACGAATTTCGCCCTCGAAGTGCATCCGACCGAAATCGCCTTCGATATCGCGAGTGCCCAGCGCGCTCTCGCGGCGGTGAAGAATCACAAGCGCTTCGGTTTTAATTACGATCCGTCCCACCTTGGCTACCAGGGGGTGGACTATGTGAAGTTCATCCGCACTTTCGGCCCGCGGATTTTCCACGCGCACATGAAGGATGTCTGGTGGGGCCACGGCGACGGCACGGTCGGCACTTTCGGCGGCCACACGAACTTCGGCGACGCCCGCCGGGCCTGGGATTTCCGCTCGGTCGGCCGCGGTGACATCAACTTCGAGGAAATCATTGTTGCCCTCAACGATGTCGGTTATGCCGGCCCGCTCTCAGTGGAGTGGGAGGATATCCGCATGGATCGCGAGCACGGAGCCGCCGAGTCCTGCGCGTTCCTCCGCAAGCTCGACTTCACCCGCAGCGCCATCGCCTTCGATGCGGCCTTCGACAAAGGAAATCGTTAGGGAAGGAGTGAGCAGGGGGTAACGAGCATCAGACTTCGATTCGCCTTCGCCATTCATCCTCCTTACTCCTTCAGCCTGCTTAAATTTTTCTACTCACTACCCACTACTTTTTCCCCATGAATCGTAAACTTCGCTTTGGCATGATCGGTGGCGGGCGCGGCGCTTTCATTGGCGCAGTGCATCGGATCGCCGCGGCAATGGACGGACAGGCGGAACTCGTCGCAGGGGCTTTCTCCAGCGATGCCGCACGCTCCCGGGTCTCGGGGGAAGATCTGTTTCTCGATCCTTCCCGCGTCTATGGCAGCTTTCAGGAGATGGCCCGTCTTGAGGCCAAACAGCCGCCGGAACGCCGGCTCGATTTTGTCGTCATCGTCACGCCGAATTACCAGCATTTCCCGCCGGCAAAACTTTTTCTCGAGAGCGGTTTCAACGTCGTTTGCGACAAACCCGTGACGTTCAATCTCGCCGAGGCGCTCAAGCTGCGCGCCATCGTGAAGAAGACGAAGAAAGTTTTTGTGCTCACCCACAACTATACCGGCAACGTGCTGGTAAAGCAGGCCCGCGACATCGTGCGCAGCGGCGCGCTCGGCGCCGTGCGCAAAGTGGTGGTGGAATATCCGCAGGGTTGGCTCTCCACCGCGTTGGAAAAAACCGAACAGAAGCAGGCCGCCTGGCGCACCGACCCGAAGCGCAGCGGCGCGGCCGGCGCGATGGGCGACATCGGCACGCACGCCGAGAATCTCGCCCGCTATGTCACCGGCCTGGAGATCAAGGAACTCTGCGCCGATCTGACGACCTTCGTGCCCGGCCGGAAACTTGACGACGACGGCAATGTTTTGCTGCGCTACCACGGCGGGGCGAAAGGTGTTTTGCACGCCTCGCAAATCTGCGTGGGCGAGGAGAACGCGCTTTCACTCCGCGTCTATGGCGAGAAGCTCGGCCTGGAGTGGCGGCAGGAAAATCCGAACGAGCTGATCGTGAAACATCCTGACCGTCCGCGCGAAGTCTGGACCCGCGGCAACGGCTACCTCGGTGCGGCCGCGAAAGCTTGCACCCGTATTCCGGCCGGTCACCCGGAAGGTTACCTGGAGGCGTTTGGGAATATTTACCGCGAGGCTTTCCGCGCGATAGCCGCTGAAGTCAAAGGCCTGCCGCAACCCGCCGATCTGGATTTTCCCACGATCGACGACGGGGTGGCCGGCATGGTCTTCATCGAAACCGTCGTGAAGAGCTCCGCCCTCGGCGCAAAGTGGCTGAAATTTCCGAAGCGCTGAGCCATCATTGTCCGGCAAGCGGCGACCTCGCCAAAACGCCAAAGCATGTCGTGATTGGCATCTAAAAACTGCGACTGAGATCACGCTCATCTCAGTATTTAATCCTGCAGAATGGCTCGCTGAGGATCGTGCCGCGGCACCCCGGTTTATCGGGGGCTGTCTATCATGGTCCGAACTTCACCTCTAATTTCGTTTGCCAACCCTGCACCCACCCGGACACTCGCAAGGAACCTACCCGCCTCGGGGCGGGCAAAATTTACCCAAGGGCAAAATGTACAACCCGCCTTCATTGCCGACCGGTCGCGTCTCGTGCTTTTATTATGCAGCCGGTAATCGCCGGTCGCTGGTTCTTTCGCGTTGCACAGTTCTGGAGAATGGATGCGCCGGCTATCGGACCTGCTAGCCCATGGGTTTTCGTCAATTTTTGAAGTTAGAAACGAAAGACTTCCCGTTCAGTCGCCTGGCGTTTGGCTTGGTCGTCTTCGGCATGATGCTGGCGCTCGCCGGACTGTGGTGGACGGGAAGATGGCGCTCAGACGTCAATTTTCTACCGAACATGGCTCCGGCGGAATGGATCGTCTATCCTGTCGCCCCGGATGTGAACACCCATCCCAAAATCGAGCTGCCTGTGGTATTCACGCGTTCATTTGAGCTGAACGTTGTGCCGGCGCAGGCGCGGGTGCGCATTGCAGGATTCCATCGCTACACTTTTTTGATCAACGGGAGCTTACCCGGACCCCGTTTGCATGCGGGGGTTGATTGGAAAGATCCGGACACCTATGACGTGGCCGGTTTGTTGCACAGCGGGATCAACCGGATCGAGGTTACCGTTTTCAATGCGACCGGTCCGGCCGCATTGTGGCTCGCCCTCGACGCTGGCGGACTGCCGGTTAATTCGGGAGACGCGTGGCAGGCCTCCCTGGCCGGTGCTTCTTGGCGTGCTGCCGTGTCGGCGACTGCGCCCAGGCCAACTGCCGCCTATGGCGCCGTATACGACCTGCCGCGACCCTTGACGGCCTTGAGCCAGCGCTGGTCAACATTGCTATTTTTCACGCTACTCGCGGTGACGGGCTGGTGGCTGCCGCATTGGAACGGTCTGATCGCTTCCCGCCACCCTCGGCTCGGGGATTGGTTCAACCAAAGCGCATTATGGAAACGTATTCGTAGCAATTTTCCAATCGTCGCGGTGCTCGGAATTTGGCTTGCCCTGTTCGGTCACAACATTCCCGCTCTTCTGCATCTGACAGGGTTCGATTCGCCGGCCCATCTGGACTATATCCGCTTTATTCAGGAGCGGCATTCCTTGCCCCTGGCCAACGCCGGATGGGAAATGTTTCAGCCCCCGCTCTATTATCTGCTGTCTGCATTGTGGCTGGGGCTGCTGCATCTTTCGGTGTCGGACGCAAGCGGGCTGGTGGCGTTGCGCATTCTGGGGCTGGCCATCAGCGTTACCCATCTTGTCATCGTGTGGGCCGCACTCCGGTTGCTATTCCCCGGCAAAGGGTCCAAGGCTGCCTGGGGTCTGCTCTTGGCGGCGGTATTGCCTCCGATGATCTACCTATCGCTCGCGGTCACTAACGAAGCATTCGCCGCCATGATGGTGAGCGTCTGTGTCTGGCTCACGTTGAGCTCTCTGCAGCAGGACCGTTTGACAGGGATGATGTGTGCGATGCTAGGTTTGTTTCTCGGGGCCGCCCTCCTCGCCAAAGCCACCGCGTTGTTAGTGTTGCCGTTTGTGTTGGGGGCATTGCTTTGGCATTGGCTAAAAACCCGGACGATGGCTTTCGCACAATGGATTGCCCGCATCAGTTCGGTCATGGTCCTGTGCTTTTTGGTCTGTGGCTGGCACTATGCGCGCGTTTGGCGCCATTTTGGAAATCCGCTGATCGCCAATTGGGATGCCAGACTGGGGTTTTCCTGGTGGCAGGATGACGGCTTTCGAACCAGCGCATTCTATCTGCGATGGGGCGATGTACTGCTCCACCCATGGTCAGGAGTCTCGCACAGTTTGGGCAATGGCCTCTACGCCACACTCTGGGGAGATGGTATGCTTAGCGGTGCGTCGACCATTTTCACCCGTCCGCCGTGGAACTACGACCTCATGGCCAGCGGCTATTGGCTGGCGCTGATCCCAACACTGACGGTTCTGGCGGGAGGAATGCTGGCCGTTAGGCATTTCGTCAGGCGACCCACGCCGGAATGGTTTCTGCTTCTGGGCTTTGGTGGTCTGGCCCTGTGGGCCGTGGTTAATATTTCACTGGTTGTCCCGTACTATTCCCTGGTCAAGGCCTTCTTTGGCCTGTCTGCTTTGATACCGCTCAGCGCGCTCGGCGCATGGGGATTGGATTCTTTGAGGCGGAGCAACGCCGGACTGGCAGGAACCCTGAGCGTCGCTTTTCTGGTCTGGGCTGCGAATAGCTATGCTTCATTCTGGGTCGCGCGTTCGTCGGTACCCTGGGCCTATGAGCAGGCCGTTGCGCTGGCCAGGGACAAACGATTTCATGATGCGATTGAATTTTTGGAGCAGAGACTGCGCAGCGATCCGCAAAATGCAGATTTGGAATTTCTGCTGGCTTATTTTCTAACACAGACGGGGCAGGTGGAAAAAGGTGCAGACCTAGCGCGGTCGTTTGTCGGGCAGCATCCTGACGACAGCAGGGGGCCTTATGCGCTGGCCCTAGCATTGGCGAAGGAGAATCAGGCGGGCAAAGCCTTTGCGCAACTTGAGCAGGTTATCAGGATGACACCGGGCTTCGATACTGCTTGGGAGAACTTCCTGCCGCTGTTGGACGTGGCCCGATCTCCGGATGAAGCTGTCGCTTTTTGCCGGCAGGCGTTGGCTGTGACTCCCTACAATCAGGATTTACGACTGACACTGGGTGTGGCCTTGCTCTGGCAAGGTCGGGAAATGGAGGCGAGGACACAACTCAATTACGTCTGTCTTTCGAAACCCGGTGCCATTGATGAGTTGGCAGCCCGAGCGTGGGAGCTGGCCACCGCTCCGAAAGTCGAAGCTCGCAACGGAGCGGTAGCGATCCGTTGCGCCGAGGTCGTCTGCGCGATTACGAAATACAGCAACACCCGGTATTTGCTTGTCCTTGCGGCTGCCTATGCCGAAGGCAACCGATACGCCGATGCAGTGAAATGTGCAGTACAAGCCGAAGCTAGGGCCATGGGTTCGACCGATGCCGCAGGAATCGCAGCAAGCCGGGAACTGCTGCAAAATTTGAAGAACGGTCTGCCTTGCCGGCAGCCATGATAGGTCGCAAGATTCGGGCATCTTCTGCACTCGTGCTTGCGGGAACCGTACCGCGAGGCTCGCCTACGTCAGGACGGAAACGGTGGGCGAGTTTGTCCGGCGTCGGCGTTGATGAGACATGCAGTGGCTGGCACTACGGTTTTGTCCGTTCGGCCATTTGCCGGGCGTTGGCCCAGTCGGGGCGGAGGCGGACGGCGGCTTCGAACTCGGTGTGCGCTTCGCTCGTCCGCTGTGCCCGCCACAGGAGCACGCCGAGGGAAAAACGGGCCTCGGCCGCAGTGGGATTGAGGCGCACGGCGGACTCTAATTCGGTGATGGCGGCGGGCAGGCGATCGGCGTTTTGGGCCAGGGCGATGCCCAGATTCAAATGCGCGCCGGCATTGTTCGGTTCGAGGCGGACGGCCGTTTCAAAATGAGCGAGGGCTTCGCCGGCCCGACCCGGGCTGCCCGCGAGCGCGATGCCCAGATTGACGTGGGCCTGCGCATAATCGGGTTTCAGCCGGATGGCGGTTTCGTAGTGGGTGATGGCCTCGGCTTGGCGGGAGGGAATCCGGACCAGCACATTGCCGAGATTGAAGTGGACCTCGGGAAAATTCGGATCGAGCCGGAGCGCGGTTTCAAGCTGGGCGATGGCTTCCGCCGATTGCGCGGGATCGTTGCCCAGCACTTCGCCCAAGTTGTTGTGCGCGGAGGCAAGGTCGGGATCAAGCTGGAGCGCGGTGTTGAAATGCGCGAGGGCCTCGGCCCGGCGACCGGGCAGGGTGGCGAGCAGTCTGCCAAAATTATTGTGGGCCTCGACGAAGTCCGGCTGGAGCGCCAGGGCGCGTTCGAAGTGAACGATGGATTCGGCGGTGCGCTTCGGATCGGTCGAGAGGAGGTTGGCAATGTTGTACCAGATTTTCGGATTGGCCGGCTCGATGGGTTTGGCCCGTTCGAAAAAGGCCAGGGCCTCGGCGGCCCGCCCCGGCATATTCGCATAGACCACGCCGAGATTGATCAGGGCTCCGGCATAATTGGGATAGATGCGCAGGGTTTCATTGAAATGCCCGATGGCCTCGGGCACGCCTCCGGGCATTTTCGTCAGGAAAATTCCCAGATCGTAGTGCGCCAGCCAGCAGTCGGGGTTCCGGGCAATGGTCGTGCGAAACAAAGTTATGTTATCATGGAAGATTCTTGTGTGCCGCCAGGAGAGCGCGCCCAGCAAAGCCAGTAGCGACAGGGTGCCGGCGGAACCGAGTGCCCTCCAGCGCGACGGGAGGATTTCGCCGCCACGGGTGAGTGCGGCGGCCATCACGGCGATGGGGGCGAGATCGGGCAGGTACTGCCAGTGATCCCAAACCCACGAGTAGAGGGAGCCATAAAGATTCACAAAACCGAGGACCGGGAAAAGCGAACCGGCGAAAATAAGATAAGCCGCCAGCGGAGCGCGGGAACGATGGCGGAGCAACAGGAGGGCACCGCCCAAGGCCAGTGCGCCGAGTGGAAACAGCCATTGCCAGAGGACAGCGGCATCGGGGGTCCAGCGATAGTAAACGAAATTCAACCGCACCGGCCAAAGAATCTGCCCTAGATAAAACCACAGGGAGCGGCCGGCAACCAACGCGCGTTCGAGGAACGACAGGTCGAAATTCTCGCCTTTGGCTCCGACATAATGGCGTTCGACCCAGCTCGTGAACAGGCCGAGAATGGCGGCCAGCACAAACCAAGGGATGAGCGGCCTCACGTCCCGGCGCAAATCGAGCCGGCCGCGTTTCCACCAGAACAGGACCAGCAAGGTGGCCGGAAGGGTGGCCGTGACGGTTTTGCAGAAAAGTGAAAGGAGGAACAAGCTGATCGCCCACGCATAGTCCGAACGGCTGCGCGTGTCGTCAAAGCGCAGATAGACCAAGGCAGCTGCGAGGTACAAAACGAGCGAAAGGGTGTTTTTTTGTTCGGTGATCCAGGCGACCGACTCGACATGCACCGGATGAAGGGCAAAAATAAATGCCGCCAGCCAGGCGCCGGGTATGGCCAGCCGCCGCAACACCAAGGCAAACAAAACCGCGGCACCTGCGTGCAGGGCGATCGTGACCAGGTGATAGCCGAGAGGTTGCTCACTCCAAAGACGGAATTGCAGCCAAAAGGCGGAATGGAGCAGGGGATAATATTGTTCGGTCGCTCCTGGTTGCAGCCAGATGCTTTGCAAGCCAGCGAGGGAACGGAGCGCCGGCTTGGTGACATAATCGAGGTCGTTCCAGATCAGTTCACCCTGGAGTGAGGGAAAGTAAGTCAGGAAAGTCGCGGCGACCACACTGGCGGCAAGCAGCAGCGTGCGCCTGGCAGTTTTGGTCGAGGTTGCGTCCACTGGGGGATGATTTCCCGTCATCACCATCACTCAACAAACATCACCGGCGGGTACAATTGTTTTGATGGGCGGATCAGGGTCTTTCTTCAACCACGACGTTCCAGCACATAGCGACGGTAGACGGTGCGGCCTTCGCGCATGGCGATATAGGTGGAGCTGGCGGTGGTGCTGGCGAAACCAAGGGCGGTCTTCTGCAAAAAGCGCGGCACATGACCGGTTATCAGTTGGGTGCGGCGGGCGGTGTCGGCTTCGATGGCGGCGGCCGCTCCGGCGGTCCAATCGTCGTTGGCCGTGATCGTGAAGTCCGAGCCGGCCAAGGCGGCTTCGAATTTGCCCAGCGCATGCATGGCGTCGGGCCGGAGGTAGAAAAAATCGGCGATGAGGAGCCGTCCGCCCGGACGCAACAGGCGCGCGGCGGAGGTGAGAAAACTTTCCTTGTCGGTCAGGCAATGCGTGACCTCGACCGCAACGATGACATCGAAACTGGCGCCGGGGAAGGGCGGATCTCCGGCATCACCGCAGACGAACTGCAGGCCGGGGGAGGAAAAATTTCGCCGGCACCAGCGCACACCCTCCTCCGCATAATCCAGCGCGACCACGCGGCGCGGCTGCTGGGTGTCGTGCAGGTAGCGCGCGCCGCCGCCCCGGCCCGCGCCCAGTTCAAGCACGTCGCGACCGGCAAGGGGCGTTTCGGCGATGAGCCGGGCGTAGAGTTCGTAGCTGGTGCGCTCCGCTTCGCGTTCGGGCGACAAGCTGATCGGCGGGCTGTGGTCGAGAAAACCACAATTCATCATCTGCCAGGAAAGCTGACGGCGAAAGATGAGCCCGAGCGCATTGTAGAATTGCCGGCGAAACCACGGCCGGCGCCAGAGCCGGGAAAAGGTGCGTTGGAGAAATGGATTCGCGGCGCTCATCGGTCAGGTCACATCAGGCAAATACTCCGCCACCGAGCAGTTGCTCACCGGAATAGAGCGCCATGATCTGGCCCGAGGCAAGGGCGCGCTGGGGCGCGGCGAACTTGATCAGGGCGGTGCCAGATGACTCGGGAATAAATTCGATGGGCACCCGCGGATCGCGGTAACGGACACGGCATTCGATGGCGCAGGGCGCGGTGATGGCTTCGCCGATGAAACTGAGGCTGTGCACACGGCATTCGTCGGTCCATAGGCCGGGCGCATCCAAGCCGTCAAAGGCGACGAGCAGGGCATGGTCACTCGCACGTTTGCCGATGACAACATAGGCTTCGTGGTCGGTGTTCGATGGAATGCGGATGCCGCGGCGCTGGCCGATCGTGTAGTAATGCAGCCCGCGGTGCCCACCGATGATTTTCCCATCGGTGGCCCGCACGACCGGGCCGGGATGTTCGGGAACGTAGGCGGAAAGAAAGTCAGCCATCTTAACCTCACCGATAAAGCAGATGCCCTGGCTGTCTTTTTTGGCGGCGGTGACAAGCCCCGCGTTGCTGGCAATCTTGCGCAGTTCGGGTTTGGTGAGATGGCCGACAGGGAAACGGGCGTCGTGAAGCTGGGCCCGGGAGAGCAGGGCGAGGAAGTAGGACTGGTCCTTGTTTTTGTCGGTGCCTTCAAGGAGGGAGAAGGTTTGCGCTGCAGGAGCGACTTTATGCCGCAATTCGGGATCATCAAATCGGGGCGTAAAGCCCCTCCTACAGTCAGCAGAGTCTTCGACCCGCCGAGCATAGTGTCCGGTGGCAACGGCACAAAAGCCCTCGGCTTTGGCGTAGGCGGCGAGCACGCCGAATTTCACGCGGCTGTTGCACATGACGTCGGGGTTGGGCGTGAGGCCGTGCTGATAGCCGTCGAGGAGATAATCGACGACGAGCCGGCGGTAATCCTGCATGAGATTCACGACGCGGAATTCGACGCCCAGTTTATCGGCGACCGCGCGGGCATCCTCGATGTCCTGCATCCACGGGCAGTGGCCGATGACGTTGTCCTCGTTGATCCAGTTTTTCATGTACGCGCCCACGATGTCGTGTCCCTGCTGTTTGAGCAGGAGGGCGGCGACGGAGCTGTCGACTCCGCCGGAAAGGGCAACGAGGATGCGTTCGCGGAACATGGAGGATGGCATGCAGCAAAGCCACGAATGAACCGGAAGGAACACAAATATCGGCGGCTATTCAACCCCGGGCACAAACTACCCCCGACGATTTTCCCGGTTTCTTTACCACTATTTGGCCAGCATTAGCCTTTACCGTTCTGCTCAGCCAAGATTAACTAAAACAGTACTGCGCCGCTGTTCACCCTGTACGTTTGTTACCACCGCAACCTCAAATGTCCCTTTGGTTTTCCCAGCATCTGGTGCCACCACAACCGGTGGGTGAAACGGCGGAGAGGGATCTGCCTCTGGAAGGTTTGCGCGGGGTGAGCGCGCTCATGGTCATGTACACGCATATTTTTGCGCCCTTTCACTGGCTTGACCCCGACTACGCGCCCTCGAAGCGGTTTTGGTGGTTCGCCGCCGGCCCGGTGGCGGTATTGTTTTTCTTTGTTTTGTCCGGCTACGTCATTGGGATGACGGTGAAAACCCCCGCCACCGGTCCGGCGATCCGAGGCTATCTGTGCCGCCGGCTGGTACGATTAGTGCCGATCAACACTGCGGCGGTTTTACTCGTATGGCTGCTGTTTCCGGTCATTGCCCTGCGCACCATATTTGGCAATCTCTGCTTCCTGCAGAATTCTCTCCCTTATTTTTGGGGCTGGACCATGCCGGTGATCGGCAACAGCACGAATTTGTGGAGTTTGAATTACGAGGTGGTTTATTCCCTTTGGGTCTAATACCCCGGAGCTTGCTCCGGCTTGTTTGGTTGAGATGATGGGGTATGGAGAGTCGGTATATTCACAAGCCGCACAATGTACCGGTGTTGATGGATCACTTGGTCTGC
>Ga0265318_10000232_pt1 | contig 48224 bp, 36 predicted proteins | sample 4821metaG_FD_192431 | JGI IMG/M metagenome (GOLD analysis project Ga0265318, IMG submission 192431) | Rhizosphere microbial communities from Carex aquatilis grown in University of Washington, Seatle, WA, United States - 4-8-21 metaG | ecosystem: Host-associated > Plants > Roots > Rhizosphere >... | reverse complement strand
GCCCGAGCATCCGGACCCGGCGACGGATCTCGGGCAGCTCGGCGTCCTGCCCGGCTATTTCCACGGCGGCAGCGCCCCCGTGCGCGAGCCCCGCGCCAGCCCCACCCGGGCGCGTGTGTCCTCGAGTTTGCCGTCGATCCGCCGCAGGAGACCGAGCACCACGGGACCGCACACGCCCGTCAGGAGCGCCTCGACCGGGGCCTGGCGCAGCCCCCCGTAGCCGCCCTCGGGCGAGACCTGGGCCCGCACCAGCACGACCAGGAAGGCGGCGACCAAGCTGGCCACGAAGGCGGTGGCCGCCGACAGCAGGATCCCCTGCACGGCCACCCGGGTCGACAGGCCCCGGGCCATCACCACCATCAACACGAAGACCAGGGCGTGCACCCCCTGCGGCGCGCCCGACACGAGATCGAGCAGGTAGCCGGTGCACAGCGCCACCACCGAGGCCGACGAGATCGCCCACTTCGGCGACAGGCCCACGTACAGCACCACCAGCAGGCCGAGCGACGGGGCCGGCATGCGGACCGGCGCCAGCTCCTGGACGGTGGACTGCAGGATGAGCAGCAGGTACGCGACCACCAGGGTCACGAGCGATCTCACGATGGCCACCGCTTCGCGGCCCACCGCCCCCTCGGGCCTGGCACCGACGTCGGGGTGGCGCGCACGCGCCGGCCCAGGCTCATCGGTACACCGCCGGGCCGCGGGCCGGAAGCTGCGGGAGGCGGCGGGCCGTCGGGAGGCTCGCCTCCGGATCCGGCGTGGGCGGCGGCGCGACCACCACCAGCACCTCGGAGAGGCGCGCGAAGTCCACGTCGGGCGTGACCTCCACCTCCTGGTAGAGATCCGACGGGTTCGGCGCGACCCGGGTCACCTTGCCCACCGGCAGATCTCGCGGAAACGCTCCGCCGAGCCCGCTCGTGAGCACGAGATCCCCCTCGCGCGCCTGCTCGCCGCGCACCAGGTACTCGATGGTGCAGCGATACCCGTTCTCGCCGGCCTTCCCGCGCAGGACCCCGCGGCCCCCGGTGCGCGGCAAGAACACGTCGATGGACGAGCGCGAGTCGACCGCCAGCAGGATGTCGGAGGTGGTGTCCCCGACGCGGTTGATCCGCCCGACCACCCCGTCCGAGGTGAGCACCGGCATCCCGTGGCGCACCAGGCCGGCGCCGCGATCGAGCTCCACCCGCGCCACCCGGAAGTACGGGGAGGCGTCGATGCTGATGACGCGCGCAGCCAGGGTCTCCGCGGGGGTGGTGTCCTTGAGGCCGAGCAGCCGCTGGTAGCGCCCGCTCTCGGCGGCGAGCCGCTTGGTCTCGATGAGCTCGGCCCGCAAGCGCGCCGCCTCGCTGCGCAGGTGATCGTTCTCGGCGCGCACGTGGGTGAGCTCGACGTAGCGCCCCGCGACCCCGCCTATGGCGCGCGCCACGGTCGACAGGGCGGTCTGGGCGGGGGCCACCACCATCAGGATCCCGCGGTCGAGGGTCGACAGCTCGCCGGGGTTGCGGGCGCTGATGCGCAGCGCGATCAACGCCAGCACCACCATGGCCGCCACGATCGCTCCTTCGCGGAGACGTTTCCCACCGGCGATCATCAGCTGGCTTCCGCGCTCGTCCGCCTCCCCGCCTACTGCAGGGCAACCTCGCGCAGCAGCGCCAGCTCGTCGAGGGCCCGCCCCGTTCCGAGGACCACCGCGCATTCGGGAGAATCGCACACGATCACCGGCAGCCCGGTCTCCTCGCGCAAGAGGACGTCCAGGTTCTTGAGCTGCGAGCCGCCGCCGGTGAGGACGATGCCGCGATCGACGATGTCGGCGGCCAGCTCGGGCGGGGTGCGCTCCAGCACCGAGCGGACCGCGTCGACGATCTGGTTGACCGGCTCGGCCAGCGCCTCGCGGATCTCGTCGCTGTTGACCACCAGGGTCTTGGGGATCCCGGCCACCAGGTCGCGGCCCTTGATCTCCATGGTGGACACCTGGTCCAACGCATAGGCGTTGCCGATCTCCTTCTTGATCATCTCGGCGGTGCGCTCCCCCACCAGGAGATTGTACTTGCGCTTGATGAAGGCGACGAGGGCTTCGTCGAGCTTGTCCCCCGCCACCCGGATCGACTTCGACACCACGATCCCCGCCATGGAGATCACCGCCACCTCGGTGGTGCCGCCGCCGATGTCGACGATCATGTTCCCCGACGGCTCGGTGACCGGGAGGCCCGCGCCGATCGCGGCCGCCATGGGCTCCTCGATCAGGTAGACCTCGCGCGCGCCTGCCGCCAGCGCCGAGTCGCGCACGGCGCGCTTCTCGACCTCGGTGATCCCGGAGGGAACGCCGATGATGATGCGGGGCTTCACCAGGGTGCGGCGGTTGTGCACCCGGGTGATGAAGTAGCGCAGCATGGCCTCGGTGACCTCGAAGTCGGCGATCACCCCGTCCTTCATGGGTCGCACCGCGACGATGTTGCCGGGGGTCCGACCGAGCATCTCCTTGGCTTCCTTGCCCACCGCCAGGACCCGCTTGGTGCCGTTGCCGGAGCGCTGGACCGCCACCACCGACGGCTCGTTGGACACGATGCCCTTGCCCCGGACAAAGGTCAGCGTATTCGCCGTCCCGAGGTCGATGGCGAGGTCGTTCGAGAATAGTCCGTAGACCCAGTCCAGAAGCATGAAGGGGTGTGCGCGGAGGCGGAGGCGGCGACAGAGGAGGAAGAGCCCCGGACGCGGGGCCTCGAAGGTCGCTTCTTCTATCACATCGCCCGGCTGTTCATCGAAGAAGAAACCAACGAAGATCGGGGCCGAGCGCGTCGAGGTCGTCGGGCTCCGCGGCGATGGACCGTCGGTGGCGGGTTCGAGCGCGGGGGCGGGTTCGTGTCCGGTCGCGGCGAGGTGAACGGAGGTCGCGCGCAGGTCGCCCTTCGCGGATCTTCAGGGCGGTGGTAGATTCCGCGCCCTCTCACCCGGTCTTTCTCTGTTGCCCTGTTCACCCGGTCCCACCCCGTTCGTCACTTCGGAGGCTGAAAGTCATGCTCGAGCAGATGCGGAAGTCAGCGCAGATGCGCAAGTCGGCGCAGTCGCTGCTCGTCTATGTGTTGTTCGGCATCATCATCACGGTGTTCATCATCAACTTCGGACCCCACTCGCGCTCGGGTGGCGGCGGCTGTGATGGTGGGCCGAACGGCGACGAGTCGGCCGCCACCGTGGCCGGCAACGACGTCCCTTCCAGCGCCTTCCGCTACGCCTTCATGCTGATGGGCGGGGCCAGCCAGCCACCCCAGATGTTGAAGCTGCGCCGCTTCAAGGAGACGGTTATGGATCGCCTGCTCGAGCGCGAGTTGCTGGCCGAGGAGGCCCAGCGGCTCGGCTTCGCGGTCGACGAGGACGATGTCCACAAGCTGCTGCTCGACGGGCGGATCGTGGGGCTCGGCCTGCCGCACACCGTCTCGCGCATCCAGAAGGATGGGGTCTTCAACTACGATCTCTTCAAGAACTTCTCGCAGTTCGAGCTCGGCCTCAGCCCGGAGGCCTTCGTCAAGCAGCAGGAGCGCGAGCTCCTGGCGGCGCGCATGCGCGACTTCCTGCGCGCCACCGTGACGGTCTCGCCGGAGGAGCTGCGGGCCGACTTCGAGAGCAAGAACCGCCAGGTGAACCTCGAGTACCTGCGCTTCCCTTCACGCAAGTACGAGGCCCAGATCGAGCCCACCCCGGCCGAGCTCGCGGCGTACATGGCGGTGCCGGCCAACGCCACCAGGCTGCAGGAGACCTTCGCGCAGCGCAAGGGCCTCTACACCGACATCCCGGGCGAGGTGCGGGCCCGTGAGATCCTGGTCAAGGTGGCCAACGCAGCCGGCGACGGCGAGCCCACCGAGGCCGAGCAGACGGCGGCGCGCACCCGCGCGGAGGCGCTGGTGGCGCGCCTCGGAAAGGGCGAGCCCTTCGCCAAGGTGGCGCGCGAGGTGTCGGAGGACGAGGACACCGCCGCCAAGGGCGGAGATCTCGGGTGGCGGCGCAAGGGGAGCCTGGGCCTCGCCGAGGCGGACGAGACCAAGCTCTTCGCCGCCAAGCCGGGGCAGGTGGTCGGCCCCTTCAAGACCTCGCGGGGGCACGTGATCCTGCAGGCGGGCTCGAGCCGCCACGGCACGCTCGGCTACGACGACGTCAAGGAGGAGCTGGCCGAGGAGCGCATCAAGCAGGACCGGGCGGTGGAGCTCGCCCGGCAGAAGGCCGAGGCGGCCCTGGCGATCGCCCGGGCGCCGGAAGGCGCGAGCAAGCCCTTCAAGGAGCTGTTCCCCGCCGACGCCGGAGCCGCCGGCGCCAAGCCGAAGGAGGCCGCCGCGGCCAAGGCCACGCACGGCGCGGCGGCGGCCAGGCCCGGAGACAGGACCGGGGACAAGACCGGGGGTACGGCGTCGCCCGTCGCGCTGGCGCCGGGCGAGGTGCGGGCCGAGGAGACCGGGCTGTTCAGCCGGCGCGGCTCGATCGTGGAACAGGTCGGCGACTCACCGGCGCTGGCCAAGGCCGCCTTCGAGCTCAAGCCCGAGGCGCCGCTGGCCGGGCCCTTCGAGATCGCCGGCAGCTACGTGGTCGTCCGGCTGAAGGAGCGCAAAGAGCCCGACTGGTCCGAGCTCGACAAGAAGAAGGACGAGCTGCGGAGCGAGGCCGAGCTCATCAAGTGGAACGAGGTCTTCACGGACTGGGTGCAGACCCAGTGCCGCGAGGAGAAGGCCGCGGGCCGACTGACCGTCAACCGCAGCATCCTCCGCTACGAGGACAGCAAGGAGCCTCCCCCCTACGAGCCTTGCAGCCGCGAGCCGATGTTCCCGCGGCGACCTTCCTGAGGAGGCGGCCCCCCGGATCACGGCGCCGAGACCAGACCATGGCAGCGAATCAAGCTCCCCCTCCCCACCCACCCCAGCACCGTCCGACCTGGCTCGTGGTCCTCACGTGCCTGATGCTGCTGGCCGGTGGATACTCGCTGGTGGCGGGGCTGCTCAAGCTGCGCGACCCGACCATGATCCTGATGGTCGGCGGCTCCGAGACGCTCGACTCCGAGGCGGACGTGGACCTCAACCGGCAGCTGACGGCGGCGCGCCTGGCGGCCGTGACGCCCCACCGCGGGAGCCTGCGGGTCGAAGCGAGCTGCGAGATCGCACTGGCCTTGTTCACGCTCTACGCCACCGCGGCGGTGTTCGCGCGCGATCGCCGGGGACGCGCCCTCACCCTCGGGGTCGGGATCCTCGGCATCGGGTACCAGCTGGCGGTGTTGCCCCTCTACCTGGCGCTGACCCGCGACTACGCGGCGCGCGGCTCGGCGCTGCTGGCCCGCTCGATCGTGGAGAACGTGGGTCCGAGCTCGGCCGACCTGTCGCCCGATCAGATCACGGCACGGCTCCACTCGGCCATCGTCGGGGGCCCGGTGGTCGCGGCCGCGGTGGGCATCGCCGGCTCGCTCGTGCTGATCTTCTTCTTCGGTGGACGCCGCGGGCAACTGCTGTACGGGATCGCCAAGCTCCCGCGCACCGAGCGCCGGAGCGAGCGGCGCGAGAACCCCTGAGCACCGTCTACCTGACGACGCCCGGGTTCGAGGGGGCCCTCCGCGCCGAGCTCGGCGCGCCTGGCGCGGGCGAGGACCGCGGGGTGGTGGCCTGCCCCGGGGTGGTGCTGTTGGAGGTCGCGGAGACCGAGACGGAGCCGCGGGATCCGGTGTTCTCGCGACAGCACTTGCCGGCCGCCATCCCGCTCGAGGCGCCGTCGGTCGCGCGGCTGGCGGAGGCGGTCTACTCCGGTGCGGTGGGCGCGCTGGATCAGGCCCTCGCCCTGGCGACGGCAGGCGATCCGGAGGCCGCGGGCGATTCCACGTCGCCCACGCTGCTCACGTTGCACCTGGTCCTTCCGCCCGGGGCGGAGCCGACGCTCGGCAGCCGGGCGGCGTTGCTCGGCCGCGAAGTCGCGGCGCGGTTCGCGACGAGGCGGCGGCGCGCCTGGCGGCGTTTCCTGCCGCCCGAGCAGGCCGCCCTGCAATGGTCCCGGGTGGGGGTCGTGATCCAGATCCTGATGGTCGAGCGGGAACGGATCTGGCTGTCCGTGGCGGCGCCCCGACCGCTCCCGGGGGGCGGCACCGATCTGGCGCCCTGGCCGGGCGGCGCGGTGTGGATCCCAGAGAACCGGGCGCCGCCGTCGCGCGCGTACCGCAAGCTCGAGGAGGCCTTCGCCTGGATGGGCCGGGCGCCAGGCCCCCAGGATCTGTGCGTCGATCTCGGGGCGGCGCCGGGAGGCTGGACCTTCGTCGCGCTCGAGCGGGGCGCCCGGGTCGTCGCGGTGGACCGCGCGCCGCTCGAGCCACCGCTCAGCCGCCATCCCCGCCTGCGCATGCTCGAGGGCAATGCCTTCACCTTCGACGGAACGGACCTCGACCGTGACCCCGACCGCGACCAGCCCGTCGAGGTGCGCCGGTCCCGCGCCCGCGTCCGGGCCGACTGGCTCCTGTGCGATGTCGTCTGCGAGCCGCACCGCTCGCTGGCGCTCATCGAGCGCTGGCTCACGGAGCGCTGGTGCCACCACCTGGTGGTGACCATCAAGTTCAAGGGCGGCGCCGGCTACGGGATGCTCGGCGAGGTGCGGGCGACCCTCGAACGCCTCGGCTGCTCGCGGCACCGCATCAAGCACCTGCAGCACAACAAGAACGAGGTCACGGTCATGGCCTCGGCCAGGTGAGCCAGCGGTTTCTGCACGTTCGTGCCCGGCCCCGTCCTCATCCTGGTCCTCGTCCTCGTCCTCGTCGGGGGATAGGGCCGGGGTGTTTTCACGATCTCGACCATCCAGAAACCTCCCCCCCGGACCGGCGCCAGGCCCGCCTCCCGGCCACCCATTTGGGCTAGACTCCAGGCAACATCAATCGCCTGGGTCCGTGGTTTTCGCCCCGAACATCCGGACCGGCGCTGCACACACGAGGACGGAACATGGCCATGGCAACCTTGGGAACGCTGAAAATGAAACCCGGAGTCATCACCGGCGACGCCTTGCTGGAGCTGTTCGACCATTGCAAGAAGGTCGACTGCGCGCTGCCCGCCGTGAACGTCATCGGTTCGCACACCGCCAACGCGGCGCTGCAGGCGGCCCGCGAGGCCAAGGCGCCCGTGGTGGTCCAGCTCTCGCATACCGGCTCGCAGTTCTACGGGGGCAAGGCCCTCGACAACTCCGACCACAAGGCCTCGATCTGGGGCGCCGTCTCCGGCGCGCTGCACGTCCGCACCATGGCCAAGGTCTACGGGGTCCCGGTCATCTTGCACACCGACCACTGTGCCGCCAAGCTCCTGCCCTGGGTGGATGGGGTGATCGCGGCCGGCGAGGAGTACTTCGCCAAGAACGGCGAGCCGCTCTTCAGCTCGCACATGCTCGATCTGTCCGAGGAGCCGCTCGAGCACAACCTCGAGATTTGTCGCAAGTACCTGAGCCGCATCGCCAAGATGAAGATGACCCTCGAGATCGAGCTCGGCGTCACCGGCGGCGAGGAGGACGGGGTCGACAACTCGGGGGTGGCCCACGACAAGCTGTACACCAGCCCCGCCGATGTTCTGCGGGCGTTCGACGTGCTCGATCCGGTGGGCAGCTTCACGGTGGCCGCCTCGTTCGGGAACACCCACGGGGTCTACGCCCCCGGCAACGTCAAGCTCAAGCCCACCATCCTGCGCGACTCGCAGAACGCCGTCCGCACCCAGCGCAAGACCGGCAAGGACGAGCCAGTGAGCTTCGTGTTCCACGGCGGCTCGGGCTCCACCCCCGAGGAGATCAAGGAGGCGGTCTCGTACGGCGTGGTCAAGATGAACATCGACACCGACACGCAGTGGGCCTTCACCCAGCCGATCAAGAAGTTCATGGACGACAAGGGCGCGTACCTGCAATCGCAGCTCGGCAACCCCGAGGGGCCGGAGAAGCCCAACAAGAAGTACATCGACCCGCGGGGTTGGTTACACCTCGGCGAAAAGGGCATGACGGCCCGGCTGGTGCAGGCCTTCAAGGACCTGGGCTCCTTCGGAAAATTCGACTTCTGACCGCGGACGGGTAGGTTTCGCGTCGCCCGGTCATGGTTAGACTGGGGGCGCGATGGACGAAGACCTGATTGCCATGATCCTGGGCGGCGGGCGGGGCACTCGGCTCTTCCCGCTCACGTTCAAGCGGTCAAAGCCCGCGGTGCCGATCGCCGGGAAGTACCGGCTGATCGACATCCCCATCTCGAACTGCATCAACTCGAACATCCGCCGCATGTTCGTGCTGACCCAGTTCAACTCCGAGAGCCTCAACCAGCACATCAGCCGCACCTACAAGTTCGACATCTTCTCGGACTCGTTCGTCTCGATCCTGGCCGCCGAGCAGACCGAGGAGGGCGACAAGTGGTTCCAGGGCACGGCCGACGCCGTCCGCCAGAGCCTGCGGCACATGCGGCGCCACCAGGCCCGCGACATCCTGATCCTGTCGGGCGACCAGCTCTACAAGATGGACTACCGGTCGATGCTGGAGACCCACCGGCGGAGCTCGGCGGCCTGCACGGTGGGGGTGATCCCGGTGGCGGCCCATCAGGCCTCGCAGTTTGGTATTCTGAAGATGGACGCCCGGGGGCGCATCGTGCACTTCGAGGAGAAGCCGCCCGCCGACCGCCTGCCCCACCTGGTCTCGGAGATCCCCGGGGTGGGGCCGGGGTTCCTGGCCTCGATGGGCATCTACATCTTCGAGCGCAAGACCATGGACAGGGAGCTGACCCAGTCCGAACGCAGCGACTTCGGCCGGCACATCATCCCGGACGCGGTCCCCAAGCTGCACGTTCAGGCCCACGTCCATCAGGGCTACTGGGAGGACGTCGGGACCATTCGTTCGTACTTCCAGGCCAACCTGGCCCTCACCGATCCCATCCCGCCGTTCGACTTCTACCAGGCCGGCGCCCCGGTCTACTCCCACCCGCGCTTCCTGCCGGCCTCCAAGGTCTCGAACTGCACCGTGCACAACGCCCTCATCTCCGAGGGCTGCATCATCCTCGGCGCCGAGATCGATCGCTCGGTGATCGGGATCCGTGCCCGCATCGGCAGCGGGGCCAAGCTGCACAACACCCTGGTGCTCGGCGCGGACGCCTACGAGACCCTGGAGCAGCTCGACGAGTCCCACCGGATGGGCGTGCCGCCGATGGGGATCGGCTCGGACACCATCATCCGCAACGCCATCGTCGACAAGAACGCGCGCATCGGCCGCGGCGTCAAGATCCTCAACGCGGACGGGGTGCAGGAGCGCGACGGCGAGGGCTTCTTCATCCGCGAGGGCATCGTCTGCGTGACCAAGAACGGCGTGATCCGCGACGGCACGGTGATCTGACGAGACACGCGGCCGTCGACGCAACGTCAACGTCAACGTCAACGTCAACGGAACGTCAGCGTGGACGAGGACGTGAGCGATCCCGTGATCGTTGACGTGCACTTGAACGGGAACGCCCCCGTGGCGTTCGGGTGCACGTGCACGGCCACGATCACGGGGCTGATCACGATCACGGCCACGGCGACGGCCACGGCCGCGGGGTTTTGACGGGGTTTGACGGCCCGCCTAGGTGCGGGTGGTCGCGGCGAGGGCGATGGCCGGCGGGCCCTCGAGGGCCTCCGGGTCGACGGCGGGGGCGAAGCCGAGGCGGGTCTCGAGCCGCGCGAACCTCTCGCGGCTCGGGGCGGCGTGCGCCAGGTGCGCCACCAGCTCCTCGGCCTTGGCCCGCTCCGGGGTGCCGGGAGCGAGGGCCGAGCCCGCGGCCTCGAACAGCTCGAGCGCGAGGTCGATGGTCCCCTCGGTCACCCGCGCGGGCGCGCCGGCCAGCACCCGCATGAACAGCCGTTGATAGGCGCGCCGGCAGCTCACGTCCTCGGGCGCGTCCCCGGTGCCCACCACCCCGCGACCGAGGTCGAGCGCCACCCGCGCCGCCATCTCGGGCTCGCCTTCGGACTCGATCTGGGGCAAGAGCAGCGGCAGGAGCACGTTGCGGCTCTCCACGCCGAGCGCACCCAGCTGCACCTCCTGCCCGTCCACCTGGCAGGAGAACCCGCGGGCGGGATCCCACAGCGCGCGGAAGGGAAGCTCGCGGGTGATCCCGGTGCGCTGATGGACCACGCGCGCCTGCCCCGACACCACGACGCTGCCCGAGCCATCCCCGGGCCCGACCGCTCCGTCGGTGGCGGTTCCGGTGCCGGTGATCTCCACCCTGTGGCCCAGGGGATCGAGGCGGGCCTCCACCGGCGGGCGCGCGAGCAGGGTGAAGGCCACCTGGGCCAGCGCGTGCGCGTGGGTGATGCGGTCCTTCGCGGCCCGGCGGAAGAGATCCGCGCCCGTGATCCCCGAGGGCAGATTGCTCTTCGCCCCCGCCAGGATGTCCGAGATCTCGTCCATGGGAACGGTGGCGCCGGCCGCGGTCATCAGATCGGCCGCATACGCCCCGAGCCGCAAGACCAGCCCGGCTTCGAGCCCGGCGATGTCGTCGAAGTACCAGCCGCAGCTCGCGTACATCATGAGGATCGCGCGCTGCACCTCCAGCAGCAGGAGGGCCCGTCTCCGCCCCTCGTCCCCGGAGGCGGTGAGCTGCGGGGTTGCGAAGTGGTCGACCAGCTCCAGCCGTGCGGCGATGGGCGCGTCGACCACGTCGCCATAGGCGTTCCGGGCCCCCCACGGATCGACCAGCAGGTGCGCGCCCTGATCCTCGAAGAGATCGGCGGCCACCTCGTTCAGCCGATCGGTGGCCAGGCGCAGAGGGCCCCGCCACTTCTGGTTCCAACCGTGCTCGGGCCCCGCCATGCTGCAGCCGCAGTCGCGCCACCAGCGACCCACACCGTGCGCGCAGCTCCAGGCGGTCCCGCGCCCATCCGGGCCCTCGGCGAGGGCCATCTCCCATTCCGCCGGGTGCGCGCGCAGGTGGGCCCCGAGGTTGGTCAGGCCAATGCCGTGCTTCTCGGCCTCGACGAAGGCCATGAAGGCGAGGCTCAGGTCCGCGAACTTCTTGTGATGACCGAACAGCTCGCCGTCGGAGGCGCAGAGCACGAGCGGAGGATGGCCAGCGTGGGTCCGCCGCCCCGACGCGCTCACCGCCGCCACGAAGGCGGCGGCGTCCCGGGTCGCGTCGCTGAAGGCCACCGCCCGCGAGAGCGGTCCGTCGAAGACCGCCACGCTGAGATAGCGCCCCGACCCGTCCCGGTGGTACCAGCGGTAGGCGCGGCCGGTGTCCACCGTGTCCCGGTCGACCGGATCCCACTCCTTCTTGGGGGCGCGGACCGCGGCCACCTGCTCGGGCGCGAGGATGGTGTAGGCGACCCCGGCATCGATCAGGGTCTCCAGGCTGTCGGCGTTTGCCGCGGTCTCCGGCAACCACAGGCCCTCGGCGGGGCGTCCGAAGCGGCGACGAAAATCCGCCAGCCCCCACAGCACCTGGGTCTGCCGGTCGACCGGGTTGGCGAGCGGCAAGATGGGATGGGCGTAGGCCTGCGCCATCCCGCCGCCCGCCCCCAGGCGTGCCTGCTGGTCGGCGTCCGCGGCGGCCAGGCGGCCGTGGGTCTCGGGATCGTGGCGCTCCATCCAGCGCACCAGCGTGGGGCCGAAGTTGAACGACATGCGCTGGTAGTTGTTGACGATCGACGAGATGCGCCCGGCCCGGTCGTGGATGCGCGCGAAGGCGTTGGCCCGGTAACACTCGGAGTGGATCCGCTGGTTCCAGTCGTGAAAGGGAGAAGCGGACGGCTCGCGCTCGAGCTCGTCCGACCAGGGATTTTCCCGGGGGGGCTGATAGAAGTGCCCGTGAACAACCAGCGCGATCGGCAAGGTCATGGCGTCATGACGTATATCGCAGGCGGCGCCGAGCCGGCAGGCCCGAAACGCCCCCCGCGCCCGCCCCAGCCCGGGGATACCAAAGTTCCACCATCCGGAAACAACTCGGAGACGCTTCGCCCACGTCCCGCGGGGGCGGCCCCTCCCCCACCCTCCCGGCCATCCCCGGCACTAGTCCCCTGGAACAGTGAAGGGTTGGAAAAGTCGCTGAGGCATCTTCGTTCCTGGCAAGGCGCGACGAGGGCGAATACTCGATGTATTCAACCGAGGAGCAACGCAGCCAGGGACGAAGAGGACCGGCGACTTTTTCGAGAATTCACTGTTCCAGGGGACCAGGGCCTCGTCCTCAGAAGTTCCGCGAGCGGGTGAGCAAGGTGTCCTTGGCCTTTTGCACCACGGTCACCCCCCCTTCGCTGACGGTGAACCGCAGGGCGTCGCGCGCCAGATCGTGCCCGATGTGGTCCCCGTCCGCGATGCGGACGTTCTTGTCCACGATGGTCCGGTAGACCCGGGCGTTGCGACCCACGTAGACGTTGTCGAACAGCAACGAATCGCGCACCTCGGCCCCGGCGTCCACGAAGACGTTGCGTCCGAGGACGGAGTCCTTGACGAAGCCACCGGCCACGATGCAGCCGGCCGAGAGGATCGACTGCAAGGCCACCCCGCGGCGGTGGTCGTCGTCGAAGACCAGCTTGGCCGGGGGATCGGGGAACTGGGCGGTGAGGATCGGCCAGTCCCAGTTGTAGAGGTTGAGGCTCGGCACCACGTTCTTGAGATCCATGTTGGCCTCGAAGTACGCGTCGAGGGTGCCCACGTCACGCCAGTACGCGTTCTCCACCTCGTCCGAGACCCCGCGGATCCGGTTGAGGCCGAAGTTGTAGGCGAACACCCGTCCCGTCTTGAGCATGGCCGGGAGGATGTCCCGTCCGAAGTCGTGGGCCGATTCCTTGGCCGAATCGCTGGCCAGCTCCTCGAGCAAGGCGCCCGGATGAAAGATGTAATTGCCCATGGATCCCAGGCAATGCTCGGGATCCCCGGGGATGGTCACCGGGTCGCGCTCGGGCTTCTCCTGGAAGCCCACCACCCGGCCATCCGCGTCGATCTGGACGATCCCGAACTGGTGGGCCTCGCGCACCGGGATGGGCAGGCAGGCGATGGTGGCCACCGCGTTCTTGGCGTGGTGGTGGTCGATCATCTGGCGGATGTTCATCTTGTAGATGTGGTCCGCCCCGAAGACCAGCACGGCATCCGCCCGAAACTCCTCGATGAGGTGGAGGTTCTGGAAGACCGAGTCGGCGGTCCCCCGGTACCACTGCTCGCCCATGCGCATCTGCGCCGGGACCACCGTGACGAACTGGTCGTACCCGATGCGGGCCGCCCAGGTCCGTTGCACGTGCTCGGCCAGGGACTGCGACTTGTACTGGGTGAGCACGTAGACCGCGCGAATCCCGGAGTTCGCCATGTTGGACAGCACGAAGTCGATGATCCGGTAGCGCCCCCCGAAGGGCACCGCGGGCTTCGCCCGGTCGAGCGTCAGCGGGTAAAGACGCGACCCTTTACCTCCTGCCATGATCAAAGCCAAGTAGCGTCGGTTGCCGTCCATAGGTTCTGGCGACGCAGTATATCCGACGGGGACCAGCCCCGAAGAAACGATCCGTCTGGCGCCAAGATAGGCTCGAGCGGCGGGGCGCGGGCGACGCCGCCGACGACGATGTCCCCGTCGGAAAACGCGCCCCCTGCTTTGCCGGCCGGCGCGGTCGGCGATATCGTGCTCGCATGAACCACGGTGAGAAGTTCCGAGATCATCTGACGGCCCTTTCGCGCAACCTCTGGTGGTCCTGGAACCCCCACCTCATCAAGCTCTTCCGGGACATCGAGCCCGAGACCTTCCGCGCGTCCAACCACAACCCGGTCCTGATGCTGGCGGGGATGTCCAGGGAGCGGGTCGAGGAGCTGTCGAAGGACGCCTCCCTGCGGGCCCGGGTCGACGCCTCGTACCGCGATCTCACGAACTACCTGGATGAGCCCAACACCTGGGCCTCGATCCACGCGGCGACCCTGCGGGTGCGCCCGGTGGCGTACTTCTCGGCCGAGTTTGGTATTCACGAATCGCTCCCGATCTACAGCGGCGGGCTCGGGGTGCTGGCCGGCGATCACCTGAAGAGCGCCTCCGATCTGGGGCTGCCGCTGGTGGCGGTGGGGCTCTTCTACCGGGAGTCCTACTTCCGGCAGCGGCTCGATCGGGACGGGCGCCAGCAGGCCGAATACGTCCGCTCGCCGCCCGAGGCGCTGCCGGCCGAACCGGCCCGCACCCCGAGCGGCAAGCCCATCGTGATCGAGGTGCCGTTCTCTGCCACGGAGACCCTGCTGGCCGGGGTCTGGGAGATCCGGGTCGGGCGCAACCGCCTCTTGCTCCTCGACACCGACGTCGACGGCAACACCGACGAGAACCGGCGGCTGGCGGCCCGGCTCTACTTCGGCGATCAGCGGGTCCGCATCCGCCAGGAGCTCCTGCTCGGGGTGGGGGGCATCCGCGCCCTCCACGCGGCGGGGGTCTCCTGGGGGGGGCTGCACCTCAACGAGGGCCACAGCGCCTTCGCCACCCTCGAGTACACCCGCCTGCGCATGGAGGAGACCGGGGCCGACTTCCTGTCGGCGGCGCAGGAGGTGGCGCAGAGCACGGTCTTCACCACCCACACGCCGGTCGACGCTGGGCACGACCGCTTCCCGCCCGAGCTGGCCGACAGCCACCTCGAGCCGCTGCGGCGCTCGCTCGGCCTCTCCCATCAGGACTTCCTCGGCCTCGGGCGAATCCGCCCCGACGACGCCCGCGAGGCGCTGTGCATGACCGTGCTGGCGTTCAAGATGTCGCGCTACGCGAACGGCGTGTCGGCCCTGCACGGGCGGGTGACCCGCAAGTCCTGGCAGGTGCTGTGGCCGAACCACCGCGAGGAGGATGTGCCGGTCGGGCACATCACGAACGGGGTCCACGTGCGGACCTGGCTGGCCTCGGGGATGCAGCGCCTGTACGACAAGCACCTCGGCACCGACTGGCAGACCCGCATGTCCGATCCGCAATCCTGGGCGCGCATCGAGGGCGTCCACGATCGGGAGCTGTGGGAGACCCACCGGGTGCTCAAGGCGGACCTGGTGCACTTCGTGCGCCGCAAGGTGGCGGAGCAGCGCAGGGCCAACGGGCTCTCCGAGGCGGCGGTGCAGGAGGCGAGCACCCTGCTCGATCCCGACGCGCTGACCATCGGGTTCGCCCGGCGCTTCGCGACCTACAAGCGGGCGGATCTGGTCTTCCGCGACATCGAGCGCATCAAGCGGCTCCTGACCAACCCGAACCGCCCGGTGCAGTTCATCTTCTCGGGCAAGGCCCACCCCGCGGACCGCCCGGGGCAGGAGGTGCTGCGGCACGTGAACGAGGTGGCCAACATCCCCGAGCTGCACAGCAAGATCGCCTTCATCGAGAACTACGACATCAACGTGGGGCGACACCTGGTCCAGGGGGTCGACGTGTGGCTCAACAATCCGCGCCGTCCGCAAGAGGCCAGCGGGACCAGCGGTCAGAAGGTGCTGCTCAACGGGGGGCTCAACTTCTCGGTCCTCGATGGGTGGTGGGCCGAGGCCTTCGACGGCCTGAACGGCTTCGCGATCGGCGATGGCGTGACCCACGTCGACGTGGAGGAGCAAGATCGGCGCGATTCGCTCAGCCTCTACAACGTGCTCGAGAACGAGATCGTGCCGATCTATTACGATCGCGACGAGCACGACGTGCCCCGGGGTTGGGTGGCGCGCATGAAGCGCACCATTCGGACCCTCGGCTGGCGCTTCAACACCGACCGCATGGTGATCGACTACACCCGCGAGTGCTACCTCCCAGCGGCCGGCGCCCTCAACTGCCGCATGCCCAAATAGGCGGCGAGCTCTCGGGGGTGACAGAAATCTGACGCAGGGAGATCCGACGCGGGAGATGGCCGCGAGATTAATCCCGGGGGATTGGGCGCCGATGTACCTCGGCGATGCTCATCCGACTGTCGAGGGGACCTGCGCCGGGTCCGGGGTGGACCTGCAAGCCGGCTTGGAAGCCGGCCCGGGCGCTGATGCTGATCGCGGCGCTGTGCCTCTCCCCGGTCACCGAGGCCCGATCGCTCGGGCCCGCGAGGACCGAGCGGAAGCCCGTCCCCCGCCCCATCCGGGTGGCGGCCGATGGGATCGCGGAGCCACCCGAGGAGGCCGACGGCCTCGACGCCGACACGGGGGGATCGCTCGGGCGCGCGCCGGCCCAGATCCTGAGCCGCCTCGAGATGGTCTCCCTCTCGCGGAAGCACGCGCTCGATCTCGCGACCCTGATGATGAGCGGCGAGTCGGAGCGTGAGCAGACCGTGCGCGAGCGCGATCTGGTGCGCCTGTCCTGCGTGCAGGAGCACTTGCTGCAGATGAAGCTGGTCAAGAGCGTGGCGAACGACGCGGTGGCCGCGCTCGCCCGGCCCGACGTGCAGCAGGACGAGCTGCGGCTCAGGCACGAGTTTCGACAGCTCGAGATGGGAAAGCAGCAGCTCGAGCAGCACCTCGAGGAGATGCACGAGTGTGTCGGGGCCGAGACGCCGCTTCCGGACGGCCCGGCCCAGATCGCCGGTCAGACCCCGGCCGGGCCGGGGGAGCCCGATCCCACCGCCGTCAACGTGACGACCCTGCCCACCGAGCGCCCCGCCGCCGCCAGCCCGATCATGTAGTGACTGCGTGCGTTCACGGCCGCCGAACCCACCCGGGGGAGGCGGGCGGGGGACCGGGCGCGCGGCAAACAGAATCGAAGGTTTCTTGCCAGGGCCGCCAGGGAGTGATTACAATTACCTACATGGCCCGCTCTATCGCGAGTGGCACGATATCCTTCGGGTTGGTCTCCATCCCCGTCGGCCTGTATTCGGCGACCCAGGCGTCGGCGTCGGTGTCGTTCAATCTGCTGCACGCCAAGTGTGGGACGCGCTTGCGACAGCAGTACATCTGCCCGCTCGACAACGAGATCGTCACGCGCGACCAGATGGTGAAGGGGTACGAGTTCGCCAAAGATCGCTACGTGACCTTCACGACCGACGAGCTCAAGGCGCTGGAGGAGAAGGCGACCCAGGCCATCGAGATCGCCGAGTTCGTCCCCCTCAGCAAGGTCGATCCGGTGTACTTCGACAAGCCCTATTACCTCGGCCCCGAGAAGGGCGGCGAGAAGGCTTACCGCCTGCTGGCCGAGGTGATGAAGGAGAGCGGCCGTGCGGCCATCGCGCGCTACGCCGCCCGCGGCAAGCAGTACATCGTCATGCTGCGACCGGTGGAGGGCGTTCAGGGCGGTGGCGTGGGGCTGGCGATGCAGACCTTGCTCTACGCGGACGAGGTCCGCTCGATCTCCGAGGTTCCCATCGCGGCCGCCGACGTTCGTCCGAGCGAGCTCAGCCTGGCGCGGCAGCTCGTCGATCAGATCGCGTCCGAGACGTTCAGCCCCAGCGACTACGAGGACGACGTGCGCAAGCGCATGCTGGCCGACATCCAGCGCAAGGTGGACGGCCAGGAGATCGCGGCCGCCCCGCCCGCCGCGGAGCCGGCGCAGATCATCGATCTCATGGAGGCGCTGAAGGCCAGCCTCGGCCAGCAGGGCGCCCGCCGTGGCACGCGGCCCGCGGCCGCGCACGCAGCGGCCGACGAAGGTGATGCCTCGGAGGCGGAGGGCAACGACGCCCTCGACAGCCGCAAGCCCGCCCGCCGCGCCAAGGCCGGCGCGCACGACGGGCAAGCGGACGCGCCCGCCTCGTCCGCCGAACCACCGGCCAAGGTCGAGCCCCGCAAGCGCGCCAGCAAGCGCTGAGCGTCGACGGGGGACGTGGACCTGGGGCTTTACGAGCCCGGGAGATAGAGGCGGGCCACGAAGCCGAGGGCCCACCCGACGTATGTGACGATGACGCCGCACATGGTCGCCGCGAGGAGAAAGGACGGAAGTCTGGCGGCGACCCAGGCCCGACCGGAGAGCGCGGGCCTGGTGGGGCGCTCCGTCGTCGGGGGAGCGGCGGCGAGGTGCAGGTGGGCGCGCGCGCGGACACGAGCTGCCAGCGACTCGCTCGGGATACGTTCTGGCAACTGATCGGGATCCGACCACATGTCGGCCAGGCGCGCCTCCACCGCCGCGGCGCGGGCGCGGGTCGTGGAAGGCTCGTCGCTGGGGTGGTCCGTGTGGGGCGTTCGTTTCATGGTTCGCTTCAGGGTTTGCTCAATCGAGTGCTCTCGGCGTCGAGGATCGCCGCCAGCCGGGCCCGGGCTCGCGTGACCCGTTGTCGCAGGGCGGGCGCCGCGACGCCCAGCACCGCGGCGGCCTCATTCTGACTCAACCCTTCCACGCTGACCAGCAGCAGGAGCTCCCGGTCCTCGACCGTCAGCGCGAGCAGCGAGCGCTCGAGCTCGGACAGCGCCAGCCCGTGCTCGGCGCTGCTGGCGGACGCGACGGTGTCGGCGGGGTTGGCAGGCAGGTCGTCGACCTCGGCGGCGGCGGGGTGACGACCCGCGGTCCAGTCTCCCCGGCGCGCTCTTTCGTGCCGGAGCTGGCTGACGAAGAGGTGGCGCGCCACCGTGAAGAGCCAGCTTCCGAGGTCGGAGCCATCGCACAGCGAGGCCGCCTGCCGTGAGAACCGCAGCCAGGTCTCCTGGAACAGATCATCCGCGAGGTCGGCGCGTCCGGTGAGGCGAAAGAGGAAGGCGTAGACCCGGTCCCGGTGACGGTCGTAGGCGAGATCGAACCCGCAGGGATCGCCACGCTTGAGGCGTGCCAGAGCATCGCGGTCGCCCTGATGGTGGTCGCCCCGGACTTCGCCCCGGATTTCGCCCCGGACTTCCGCTTGCCGGCTGGCCTGGTCGTCGATGCGCCGGTCGGATGACACCCACCACCCTAACGCGTCCCGGGCGGCTGGTGTGACGGATGCGATTCTCGAATTCACGAGCGCACGGGCCTTCCACCCATCCGATCTTCTTCGGTCACACGCGCGTGCCGGGCGGCGTTCGTTGCAAAGAAAGTGAGGCCGACCAGATGGGTACGCTGATGACCGAAGGTGGTTTTCCCATGTTCCTCGTGCTGGCCTTCGGGCTGGCGACCCTGTTGCTCGCGGCGCGATTCGCCCACCAGCCCGACGGACGTTCGCCAGCGCCGGTGTGGTCGCTCGCCATCGTCACGATCGCGACGACGGTGACGGGCGTGGCGGCGGATCTGGCGGCCGTTGGGCACCACGCCCCCCGCTTCCTGCAAGAACACGCCGGCGACGGTGCCGGCTACGATCTGCCCCGCGTCCTCATTCAAGGGTTCGCCGAATCGATGGCGCCGGCCATCCTCGGGAGCACCTTCGTCGCCCTCGCCGCCCTGCTGATCGCGGTGGGGCTGTTGCGGCGCTCGCCCGCGAGCCGAACCGGTGCGTTCCTAGCTGTGGATTGACAGGGGCTTCTCCACCCTCGCGCTCTGGCAAACGGATTGGAAATCCGTAAGCTCGCGCGGCTTGTTCAAGTCGATGCGGAGTGAACGCCTGTGTCATTCGTCCCCGCCAGGGGTGAGCCAGGCTCCGGGGGCCGGTCGGCGGGCGGCTCTGGAGCCGCCTTGGCGGTGAGGATGGCGGACGGGGGCACGAGGGCGAAGGCGACGGCGACGGCGACGGCGACAGCCGATGTCCGCACGTGGCTTCGGCGGAATGGCCACGCCGAGGTGGCCCGCCAGATCGACGATCTCGTGGCGGCCTGGGCGAGGGGCGGGAAGCGCACGCGGCGGAACTGGTGGGACGTCCTGGCGGGCGGCAGCCGCGGTCGCCCACGTCGGGTGGGGGGCGTGACCTTCCCGGTGCTGGCCGAGGCCGCGGCCCGCCAGGCAAAGGCAAATGCAAATGCAAATGCAAATCGAAAGCTCCGCCCGGCCGAGGTCAGGGGGAGGAAGGTGAGCGGTGGCCGTCCGGCGGCCCGCGCCAAGGTGCCTCCCGCTCCTCCACCGACACCGGCTCGGGCACGGGCTCGGGTGTCGCGGCGCTCCAGCGCCGCCAGTCACCCGACGCTGGCGGATGCCGAGGCGGACCGGCGGCGGGCACGCCCGTTCCTGAAGTGGGCCGGCGGCAAGCGGGAGCTCCTGCCGGAGATTCGACGCAGGCTGCCAGCCACCTTCGCCACCCTCCACGAGCCGTTCGTGGGCGGTGGTGCGCTCTTCTTCGCGCTCGGCCCCCGGGCGGCGGTGCTCTCGGACTCGAACGAGCGTCTCATCCGCGCGTACAAGGGGGTGAGGGACTCGGTGGAAGAGGTCATCGCCCTCCTCGAGACGTACCCCAAGAGCAAGCCGTTCTTCCTCGACATGCGTCGGCGCGACATCGATGTCGCATCGGACGCCGAGGTCGCGGCCTGGATGATCTACCTCAACAAGACCGGCTTCAACGGGCTCTACCGGGTCAACAGCCGCAACATCTACAACGTGCCGTATGGAGCCAAGCCCGAAACCCGAATCTGCAACGCACCAAACCTGCGGGCGTGCGCGGCCGCGCTCGCCACGGCCGACCTGAGATGCGAGGACTTCTCGAAGGTCGCCTCCCGCGCGCGCCCGGGGGACATCGTCTACTTCGATCCGCCCTACATCCCCGTGTCCGTCACCTCCTTCTTCACGTCGTACACCAAGGGTGGCTTCGGTATGAAGGATCAGGAACGGCTGCGGGACACGGCCCTCACGCTCCGCGACCGCGGCGTCTTCGTCCTGCTCTCCAATTCGTCCGCCCCCGCCGTGACCGAGCTCTACGGTGCACACTTCGACTGCATCCGCATCTCGGCATCGAGGCGGGTGAACGCCGATCCCAGGGGCCGTGGACGGGTGGGGGAGTTGCTGATCGTGGCTCCGCCAGGCGCTCCGCCAGGCGCCCCTCCCGTCTCGACCAAGGGCAGCCGCCGCACCGGGTGAGGGCCAGGGGTCGCGAGGGCTGACACCGAGGTCGGCCCGAGCGGAGACGAGACTACACATCCGTGCAGGTCTGGGCGCGGCGAGGGCTGAGCGCTCGCCCGTGCGAATGCGCCGGAGCCTCGCCGGGGGCATCTTGCGCTATCATCGCGCGCACAGTGAGCAGTGGTTTCAGCGCGCACGACATCACGCGCATGCTGGGGGTCCCGGCCGGGCGGTTGCGCGCGTACGTCAAGGCCGGGCTGCTCTGCCCGCAGCGCGGCGACTCGGGGGAGTTGCGGTTCTCGTTCCAGGACCTGCTCTTGATGCGCACCGCGGAGGGGTTGGTGACCGAGCGCTTGCCGCCCCACCGCATCCGCAGCGCCCTGGTCAGCTTGCGCGGACGCCTGCCGCCCGAGCGCCCGCTCACCGGAGTTCAGCTCGGCGCCGTCGGCGGCCACGTGGTGGTCCACGACGACGGCAGGGCCTGGCACGCCGACTCGGGACAGGTCCTGCTGTCGTTCGCCGAGGTCCCCGGCTCCTCCGGTCCATTCGAGCTGGGCAGCGATGGAACCGAGCCGAGGCGCTCGGCTCCTACCGGGGTGCTCGCCCCCTTCGATCGCCCCCGCAAATCCGACAAGGGCAAATCCGCCTCGGCAGGACGCCCCGCCGCCGCCGCTGACCTCCAGGCCAGTCTGGACGCCGCCGCCACGCTGGTCGAGGGCCCGGATGGCCCGGCGCTGGAGCCAACCGCCGCGGATCTCTACCAGCTCGGCTGCAACCTGGAGGAGGTCGCTCCGGAGGCCGCGCGCGTGGCCTACCAGCGCGCGCTGACGCTGGAGCCAGACTTTGCCGAAGCCCACGTCAACCTCGGGCGCCTCATGCACGAGTCGGGTGACTTGCCCTTCGCCGAGGAGCACTACCGCGCCGCCCTCGCCCTGCGGCCCGGCGATGCCACCGCCCAGTTCAACCTCGGGGTGGTCCTCGAGGATCGCGGGCGCTTCGCCGAGGCGCTCGCCATGTACGAGGCCACGGTGATCACCGTCCCCAACCACGCCGACGCCCATTTCAACGCCGCCCGGCTCTACGATCGCGGCGGCAACTACGAGGCGGCCCTCCGCCACCTGCGCACGTACAAGTCCCTGACCGAGGCGTGAGCCAGCGCGCAGGCGACGAATTCGTCAGGGCGTGTCGTGATCCGAGCGGGCCCGGGTACAATTTCCGCATGCCCCCGTGGACCTCCGCCCGCTCGGCGGGTGGCGGACGCCGGAAGCCCGAGCCCCTTGCGTGGCTCGCCCCGGAGCGCGCCCGCTGGCTCCAGGCACGGGCGCGGGCGCGGACCTGGGTGGTGGCGTCGACCGTGGCGCTTTTGGCCCTCGGCCCGCTCGTCCGCCCGGCCGAGGCCACCACCATCGCGGGCGCCGCCATGAGCGTCGACGACGTCGAGTCCGACGACGCCCAGAGCGAGGACACCGCCCGGACCGCCGCCATCGACTGGCGCACCCTGCAGACCGCCCACTTTCGCATCCACTTCTACGAGAGCGAGCGCTACATCGCGGCCCGCGCCGCCATCATCGCCGAACGCGCCTACGACAGCTTGACCCACTACCTCAACTGGCAGCCGCGCGGCCGGATCGACATCACCTTCATCGACAACACCGACAGCGCCAACGGCTTCGCCAGCTCCCTGCCCAACAACTTCATCTACGGCTACGGGGTCCCGCCTGAACCGCTCTCGAGCCTGAACGACTTCGACGACTGGCTCGACGTGCTCATCTCGCACGAGCTCACCCACGTGGTCCACCTCGACACCATCCTCGGGCTGCCGCGCCTCATCGACATGATCTTCGGAAAGATCGTGGCCCCGAACCTGGTCCAGCCCAACTGGTTCATCGAGGGCCTGGCGGTCCTCAACGAGTCCCGCGTGACCACCGCCGGGCGCATCCGCAGCTCGATCTACGACATGTACCTGCGCTCAGCGGTGCTCGAGGATCGCTTCCTCGACATCGACGCCGTCTCGAACGGCCCCCTGGCCTTCCCCTACGGCGAGGCCGCCTACCTCTATGGCTCGCACTTCCTCAAGTACCTCGAGCAGCGCTTCGGCTCGGAGAAGCTGGCCGAGATCTCCCACCGCTACGCCCGTCGCCTGATTCCCTTCGGCCTCAACCGCGTGGCCCGCGAGGTGTATGGCCAGCGCTTCGACCAGCTCTGGGACGACTGGCACGCCTCCCTGCGCCGCCACTACACCGTGACGGTGGACGCGGTGACCCGCGCCGGGATCACGCCCGCCCGGCGCCTGACCTTCGACGGCGAGGGACCGATCGGCGGCAGCCCGGGCCCCGGGATCGCCCCCCGCTACTTCTCCGACGGGCGCGGCGTGGTGATGCTGCGCGAGAACGGGACCCAGCGCCCCGCCTACGTGCTGCTGGATCCGCGCACCGGCCACACCCGCGAGCTGTTCGAGGCGCACTCCGCCGGCGCCGCCGCGCCCACCTTCGACGGGCGCGGCCTGGTCTTCCAGCAGGTGGCGCCGAAGCCCCTGCCGCGGCGGATCGGGGGCGGGGATGCCGCGGGCTGGGACGATCTGTTCCGCGTCGACCTCGCGTCCGGGAAGGTCCAGCGCCTGACCTTTGGCCAGCGCGCCCACCAGCCGGACGTCTCGCGCGACGGCCACACCATCGTCTGCACCGTGGGCTCGACCCCCGGCACCCAGCAGCTCGCGCTCGTACCCATGACCGGGGGCGTGCCGCGCGTCCTCATCCCGAACGCGCCCGGGGAGATCGCCTACTCGCCGTCCTTCTCCCCGGACGGGCACCGCATCGCGTACTCGCGGTTCAAGCCCGGGGGCTTCCACGACATCCACCTCTTCGACCTCGACACCGGCCAGGACCGGCCGCTCACCGTCGACCGCGCCATCGACGTCGAGCCGCGCTTCTCACCGGATGGCCGCTTCGTGCTCTGGTCGTCGGACCGCACCGGCATCTACAACATCTTCGCCCACGAGCTTGCCACCGGTCGGCTGTACCAGGTGACCAACGTCCTCGGTGGGGCCTTTCAGCCCACCGTCTCCCCCGATCTGAGAACCCTGGTCTTCTCGGGATATTCCGCCGACGGCTACGACCTGTATTCCATGCCCTACACCCCGGAGAAGTGGCCGGAGGCCGTGCCATTCGCCAACCCACGCGACGATGCCCGGCCCGTCACCTGGCCGAAGGATGCCCCGCCCGCCATCGAGGAGGAGTATCAGTACCACCCCTGGCGGTACCTCTACCCGCGCTCGTGGGGCCCCCCCACCCTCTCGCGCAACGATCTCGGGCTCGGCGCCGCCCTCGGCGTGACGGTGAACGCCTCGGATCCGGCGGCGATTCACTCGGCCTCGTTGACGGCGCTGATCCCCACCGCGCTCGATCCGTCGGTGGGCCTCTTCTACAGCTACGCCCGCTTCTGGCCCCTGCTCTCGATCGGCCTCACCCGGGCGGCCACCACCGAGGGCGATCTCTACGTCGACGGCCGCTCCACGCTCTACCGGCGCCACCTGCAGAGCGGCTCGGCCAGCCTCGGCCTGCCGGTGCTGCGCACGGTCGAGTCCAACGCCGATCTCTCGTTCTACTATCGCTACCTCGACTACGGCCCCGCCGAGAGCCTGCCGGTCGCCGACCCCACGGGCCTCGCCACCGGGCCACCCGAGACCGGGCCCTACGCCGACTTCGGGGTGGGCTGGAGCTTCTCCAACGCCCACTCCTGGAACCAGTCGGTGAGCAACCAGGAGGGCCGCACGCTCGCGTTCAACGTCAGCTTCTCCGATCCCTCGCTCGGTAGCCGCTTCCACACCGCACAGGTCAACTGGAGCTGGAGCGAGTACTTCACCCCCCCCTGGGCGCGGCTGCAGGCCTTCGCCCTGCAATACGCGGGCGGGGTCGGCACCGGCGACAAGCGCTCTCTCTACAGCCTCGGCGGGTTCGCCCACCAGGATCTCGTGCGCTCGCTCTTCTACCAGAGCCGGCAGTGCTGCTTCTTCCTCCAGGGCTACGCGCCGCAGTCCATCAGCGGCGATCAATTCCACCTCCTGGCGATGGAATATCGCGCCCCCATCTGGAAGATCGAGCGCGGCTACGCCACGTTTCCGGTCTACCTGCGCCGGATCCATGGCGCGCTCCTCGGCAACGTGGGGAACGCCTTCTACGGCGATCTGCCGGCCCACGGGTGGAAGGTCGGCATCGGCGCGGAGCTCCGGCTCGCCTTCAAGCTCGGGTACTACTACGAGAGCCTGCTACAGTTCGGGGTCGCCAAGGGGCTATCGACGGGGGGAATTACCGACTATTACTGGGTGACGTCCTTTCCCATCTACTGAGGTTTGTCTCGAGGCTTTCTTCGGGGGCTGCGTGGATAGAAAACAGCGCTTCTTCATCTTCCTGACCGCGCTCTTCGTGGCCGCGCTGGTGACCGGTGACTTCGTCGGCGGAAAATTTTTCGTCTTTCTCGGGCGGAACTTCTCGGCCGGGGTGATCCCCTTTCCCCTGACCTTCGTCCTCACCGACGTGGTCAACGAGTTCTACGGGACGCACGGCGCGCGGCGCCTGACCTACGCGGGCCTGGTGGCCGCCATCTTCGTGTGGCTGGTGATCAACCTGGCGCTGGCCCTGCCGACCAGCCCCGATTCGCCCATCTCCGACCTGGCCTTCCGGGGGGTCTTCGGGACCTCGGCGCGCCTCTACGTGGCGTCCCTGGTGGCCTACATGGTGGGCCAGCTGCTCGACATCTCCGTCTTCCAGATCCTGAGGCGCGTGACCGGTCACCGCATGCTGTGGCTGCGCTCGACCGGCTCCACCATCCTGTCGCAGGCCATCGACAGCGTGGTGGTCAGCTTCGTGTTCCTGGTGGGGACCCGTCCCCTCGGCTTCATCCTCGGCAACGCGGCGAACAACTACCTCGGCAAGCTGGCCATGGCCGTCTTGCTGACGCCGGTCATCTACCTCGGCCACGGGGTCTTCCGTCGCTTCTTTCACATCCAGGAGAAGGACTCCCCGGCGGTGGTCTGACGCGCACCGGAGGACACCGATGCGCGCCAGAGTCCTCTGGCTCAGACCCGCGGCGGGACGGCCACTGGTGCCTGGGCGCCAGGATCCGGGCCGGCGATCAGGCTGCCGAGCTTTGGCATCTCCGTCAGCACCAGCGCCAGCAGCTCGTCCATCCGCTTGACGTAGAGGATCTCGATCTCCTTCTTGGGCTGCTCGGGGATCTCGATCACGTCCTTGCGGTTCCGCTCCGGCAGGATCACCCGCTTGATGCCCGCGCGGTGCGCGGCCAGGAACTTCTCCTTGATCCCCCCGACCGGAAGGACGAGGCCCCGCAGGGTGATCTCCCCGGTCATCGCCACGTCGCTGCGGACCGGCTTGCCGGTGAGGAGCGACGCCATGGCCACGAACATGGTCACGCCCGCCGAGGGCCCGTCCTTGGGGATGGCTCCGGCCGGGATGTGGACGTGCAGATCCACCTTCTCGAGGAAGTTGTCCTCGAGGCCGAGCCAGCGGGTGCGGGAGCGAATGAAGGACAGCGCCGCCTGAGCCGACTCCTTCATGACGTCGCCCAGCTGTCCGGTCAGGACCAGCTGGCCCTTCCCGGTCATCTTGGTGGCCTCGATGAAGAGGATGTCGCCCCCGACCGGGGTCCAGGCGAGGCCGGTGGCCACCCCCGGCTCCGCGGTCCGCTCGGCCACCTCCGAGAAGTGCTTGGCCGGACCCAGGAACTCGGCGATCCGCTCGGGGGTGATCCGCTCGATCTCGGCGGCCTTGTTCTCGGCCACCAGCACCGCGATGGCGCGGATGACGTTGGCCATCTCGCGCTCGAGGCTGCGAACCCCGGCCTCGCGGGTGTAGCTGTCGATGACCTCGGAGATGGCCGCCTCGTCGAAGAGGATGCGATCCTTCGAGAGCCCGTGCTCCTCGAGCTGCTTCGGCACCAGGAACTGCTTCGAGATGTTGAGCTTCTCCTCGCGGGTGTAGCCCGGCAGCTCCAGCACCTCCAGCCGATCCCGCAACGCCGGGGGGATCGGATCCATCACGTTGGCTGTGGCCACGAACATGACCTTGGACAGGTCGAACGGCACCTCGAGGTAGTGATCGGAGAAGGAGTGATTCTGCTCGGGATCGAGCACCTCGAGCAGCGCCGCCGCGGGATCGCCGCGGAAGTCGTGCCCCAGCTTGTCGAGCTCGTCCAGCATGAAGACCGGGTTGTTCGAGCCGGCCTTCTTCATCCCCTGGATCAGCCGCCCGGGCAGCGATCCGACGTAGGTCCGTCGGTGCCCGCGGATCTCGGCCTCGTCCCGCACGCCCCCGAGCGAGATGCGGATGAACTTGCGCCCGAGCGAGCGGGCGATCGAGCGCCCGAGCGAGGTCTTCCCCACCCCGGGAGGCCCGACCAGGCACAGGATCGGCCCCTTCTTGTCGGACTTCAGCTTGCGCACCGCCAGGTACTCAAGGATGCGCTTCTTCACCTTCTCGAGGTCGTAGTGATCGCTGTTGAGGATGTCGCGCGCCGCCTGGATGTCGAGCTTGTCCTCGGTGGTGACCGACCAGGGGAGCTCGACCAGCCACTCGAGGTAGGTGCGCGTGACGGTGTACTCGGCCGAGGAGGGCTGCATCACCTTCAGCCGCTCGAGCTGCTTCATGGCGACCTTCTCGACCTCGGCCGGCATCTTGGCGGACAGCACCTTCTCGCGGAAGTCGTCGAGGTCACCGCCCGAGTCGTCGATCTCGCCGAGCTCTTCCTTGATGGCCTTGAGCTGCTGGCGGAGCACGTACTCCCGCTGGTTGCGGCCCATCTCCTCCTGGACCTGGCTGTTGATCTTCTCGCGGACCTTGAGGACCTCGTGCTGGCGAGACAGGAATTGCAGCACCTTGCGCAGGCGGGTCTTGAGATCGAACGTCTCGAGGACGTCCTGCTTCTCGTCCACCTGGACGTCGAGGTTCGAGGTGATGAGATCGGCGAGCTGCCCCGGCTCGGTGACGCTCTCGACCAGGGCGGCCGCCTCCTTGGGGAGCTCGGGCATCAGCTTGATGACGCGCTTGGCGACATCCTTGAGGTTCATGACCAGCGCGTCGAGCTCGACCTCGACGCTCGGCCCGTCCGGCAGAGCCTGCACCCGGGCGGTCATGAAGGGATCGACGCCAGTCCCCTCGATGACGCGGATCCGGGAGACCCCCTGCAGGATCACCGAGAAGTTGTCCTTCGCCAGCTTGATCACCTTGAGGATCCGGGCCGCGCACCCCACCCCGTACAGGTCGTCGGGGCCCGGATCCTCGGTCTTGGCGTCCCGCTGGGTGACGATCCCGATCACGGGACGCTCCTTGGAAATCGCTTCCTCGACCAGCCGAACGGACTTCTTGCGCCCCACGTCGATCGGGATGATCGACCCGGGGAACAAGACCGAGTTCCGGAGGGGCAGGATCGAGATGACGTCAGGGACCTCGACCGGACCCTCGGGGGCATTCTTTTTTACGGAGGCCATCTTACCTTTCAGTCTAGCGGCGTCCGTCGACTTCCGCCATTGGGCGACGCCGGAAGCCGGGCAGGTCTTCAGGGACCGGGTACTCAGCGCCGTTTTTCGGAAGCCGGCTTCGGCTGTGGGCTGAGCGCGTGCACCGTACCACCCCCACCCCCAGCATGGCCGCCGGCACCGCCACCTCCACCACCCTCTTGACCGCCGACGCCGCCCACGTCGCGGCGAATGGTGTGGTGGGCCAGCACCTTGGCCTCGATGCGCCTGGCCACCTCGGGATGATCGCGAAGGTATTGCTTGGCGTTCTCACGCCCCTACCCGATGCGCTCGCCCTCGAACCCGAACCAGGCGCCGGACTTTTCCACCGCACCGCACTCCGAGCCGAGATCGACCAGATCGCCCTCGTGGCTGATTCCCTCGCCGTACAGGATGTCGAACTCGACCTCCTTGAAGGGCGCCGCGAGCTTGTTCTTGACCACCTTGATGCGCGTGCGGTTTCCGACGACCTTCTCGCCGTCCTTGAGCGCGCCCACCCGCCGGATGTCCAGGCGAACGCTGGCGTAGAACTTGAGCGCATTTCCCCCGGTGGTGGTCTCGGGGTTGCCGAACATGACCCCGATCTTCATGCGAATCTGGTTGATGAAGATGACCATGGTGCTCGACTTGGAGATGGTCCCCGTGAGCTTGCGCAGGGCCTGGCTCATGAGCCGGGCCTGCAGACCCACGTGCGAATCGCCCATCTCGCCCTCGAGCTCGGCGCGCGGCGTGAGCGCCGCGACCGAGTCCACCACGATCACATCCACGGCGCCCGAGCGGACCAGCATCTCGGTGATCTCCAGGGCCTGCTCGCCGCAGTCGGGCTGCGACACCAGGAGATCGTCGGTGCGGACCCCGAGCTTGCGGGCGTAGCCGACGTCGAGCGCGTGCTCGGCATCGATGAAGGCGCAGATGCCGCCGAGGCGCTGGGCCTGGGCCACCGCGTGCAGGGCGAGGGTGGTCTTGCCCGACGACTCAGGACCGTAGATCTCGATGATCCGGCCGCGCGGAAGCCCACCCACGCCGAGCGCGATGTCGAGCCCGAGTGAGCCCGACGGCACCACCCGGACCTCGGGCGCCGCCATGTCCTCGCCGAGGCGCATGATGCTGCCCTTGCCGAACTGCTTCTCGATGGTGGAGACCGCGAGATCGATGGCCTTGTCGCGGTGGGGATCCCGCTCGCGCGGGGCGGCGGTCACGGGGGTGGGCGCCGGGGGCACCGGCACCAGTTTCGCGTCGGCTTTGCTGGTCGAGGACTCGCTCTTGTCGGTCGTGGCCATTCTGGTCTCCTTCTCGCTTTCCTATGGGCTGGGCTGCTGGCGTCTCGGGAGCCTGGGTCCGCGCAGCCCGGCGCGCCCACGCAAGACATAGGTGGAACCTTGAGCTGAGCCGTCCTGGAAGCCTGCCTGGGGGCCCGCCGGCGCCATCCCGGGCGCGGCGGCCACGGCGAGGATGCTCTCGTACAGATCGACGGCGTCGACGGCGAAGGCGCCGAATTCCTGGGAGTCCACCTTCCGGATGGCCAGGCGCGCGTCGAACGGGCGCCGGCAACGACCGACCGTCACGTGGGCCCGGAATGGCCCCACCGCCGCCGCGGGGCTCGACCGTCGGTCGGACCGGTGAGGCGAGGGGCCTCCCGCCACCAGGCTGCCGTCGGCATCGGAGGCGCCGACCGCGGCCACCGTTCGCGCCACCGTCTCGGCGAGCGCCGTGAGGCTGCCCGAAGCGTCCTCGAGGACGCCGGCCCAGATGACGGTGGCCTCCGCGGGATCGGGGAAGGCGCTGAACCCGGCGATTCTCGCCTCGAACGGCGACACGTCGGCCAGCGTCAGCATCAGGGCCGAGGTCAGGGCGTCGAGCCGTGACACGGCGATCTGTCCCAGAAATTTCAACGTCACGTGCAGGTTCTCGGGCTTGCGGATCCATTTGACGTCCGGCTTCCCGACGTCTGGCGTCGGGTTGGGGTCTGCGGCGAGCAGTGCCTCCAGCCGCCGCGCGGCCGACCAGATGCTGGCCCGCAGATCGGAGGGCAAGGGCAGGCCGATGAAGGCTCGAATTCGCTGGTGGCTGGGGCTCGTGGGGGCCAGATCCGTCATCCGATCCGTCTCGTCATCCGTCTCGTCATCCGTCTCGTCGTCCGTCTCGTCCGACTCATCGTCGGCGGCCGTCGAAGTAACGCCGCGCCAGATCCATCGCGAAGTAGGCGGCCGCCCGACGGACCTGCTGGCGTCCCCCCGAAAACAGCTTGGTCGCGGTCCGGGTGGTCCCCGGCCCCACGCACGCGAAGCACACCGTCCCGATCGGTTTGTCGGGGGTGGCGCCGCCGGGACCCGCGATTCCAGTGACGCCCACCGCCAGGGTCGCCCCCGTCATCTTCTGAACACCATCGGCCATCTCGCGGGCGCACGGCTCGCTGACCGAGCCGAAGTCGGCGATGGTCTCTGGCTTGACCCCGAGGACCTGGCGCTTGACATCGTCCGAGTACGCCATCACGCCGCCGAGAAAGTAGGCGCTCGAGCCGGGGACCGAGGTCAGGAGCTCGCCGGTCATTCCAGCGGTGCAGGACTCCGCGAAGGCCACCGTCGCCTGATGCTCGCGCAGGCTCCGCCCCACGACCTCCGGGAAGGTGTCCTCGTCCACCCCGTAGATCCCGGGGCCGATTCGCTTCCGGAGCTCCCGGTCCAGCTGGTCGATGATCTCCTTGCCGCGCGCCGGATCGGGATTGCGAACCACCACCTTGACGTGGTTCTCGGGCGGCGCCGTGCGAAAGTGCAAGGTGGCGCCCTCGACGTGGGACAGGAGGCCAGCCAGGCGGTGATCGATGTGCGATTCGCCCATTCCGTAGATGTGCCAGGTCCGCACCACCGCCGAGGTCACCTTGGACTCGGCCAGCCGCCGGGCCAGTCGCGGCTTGGCCTCGGTCAGGAAGATCTTCTCCATCTCGCGCGGCACGCCGGGCAGAAAGAACGCCTCGGCGCCGCCGATGTCGACCCGGAAGCCAGGCGCGATCCCGGCACCGTTGGGGAGCGCCTCGGCCGTGGCCGGCACCCGGACCTGGCGGAGGTTGTTGGGCGTGAGCTCGAAGCCGTGGGTCGAGAAGCGCTGCTTCATGGCCTCGAGCGAGGCGGCGTGGGCTGGGCTGTCCACCCCGAGCAGATCCGACACCACGTCCACCGTGCGATCGTCCTCGGTGGGACCGAGCCCCCCGGTCGCGATGATCACGTCATACGTGGCGCGCAAGCGCACCAGAGCGGTCCGGATGTCCGTGGGATCGTCGGACACGACCACATGCTCGCCGAGCTCGAAGCCGAGCTCGAACAGCCGCTCCGAGAGATAGGCGGCGTTCCCGTTGGCCACCTCACCCCGCAGCACTTCGTCGCCAATTGCCAGCAGGGCTGCCCGGGGGCCGTGAACGGGACTAGACATTTGAGCAGTACCGTACCGAGAGCGCGGCGCGCTGTCAATTCCTTCTCGCCCGGCCATCGAACTATTGGGGTGCCGGGCGATTGGCGTTCCGGGTTCCGGCGGATCCCGTGTTCCCACGTTGACCGGATTGCCGCCGGTGGATAACCTGGTTTCCGTTCCGTGATGAGAATTCGCTACGCCGCCAAGACCGACGTCGGGATGAAGCGAACTCACAACGAGGACTACTTCTCGCTGATCGAGGACGAGCAGGTCTTCATGGTGGCGGATGGGATGGGGGGGCACGCCTCGGGCGAGGTCGCCTCGAAGATGGCCACCGAGGCCATCCAGGAGTTCTTCTCGCGCAGCAAGGACGACGAGGTCACCTGGCCCTACAAGTTCGATCGGCACCTGTCCTACGTCGAGAACCGCCTGGTGGTGGGCGTGAAGCTGGCGAACCAGCGCATCTTCGAGGCCGCGCTCAAGGATCTGCGGCTCAAGGGGATGGGGACCACGCTGGTGGGCGCGCAGATCGTGGGCGACAAGGTCTACATCGCACACGTGGGGGACTCGCGCTGTTACCGGATCCGGGAGGGGAAGATCCAGCAGATGACCCGCGATCACTCCTTGCTCGAGGACTACAAGGACGCCAAGCCCGGCATGTCCGACGAGGAGCAGCGCAAGTTCCCGCACAAGAACGTGATCACCCGAGCCCTCGGAATGCGCGAGACGGTCCAGGTGGACATTCACATGCAGGAGATCTCGGACGGGGACATGTTCCTGTTCTGCTCCGATGGTCTGTCGGGAATGGTCGACGACGCCTCCATCCTCGCCGTGGTCACCGCCGCCCCCAGCCTCGAGCGGGCGGTCTCGGATCTGGTGGATGCCGCCAACCAGGCGGGCGGCACGGACAACGTCACGGTCCTGGCGCTCCAGTGCTTGTCGGGCCCGTAGGACGGTGACGGTCCCTCGGCCCTGGCGAGCACGCCCACGGGGGCGTTCCCGTGCACGTGCACGGCCGCGATCACCGGGCCGGCCACGCTCACGGCCAGGATCACGATCACGGCCACGGGTTTGATGGGCCCGCTCATGGGCCCAGGTGGGCGGTGATACACTGTCCGGGTGATCGCGGCCTCCCGGTTCCGCTGGTGGCGTGTCCTCGGTTGCCTCGCGGTGGCCTGGTGGACGAGAGCGGCGGTGTTCGCGGCGGCGCCGCCCGCGTCCTTGCCGACGCCAGTGGCGGCGCCCGAGCGCGGCCCCACCGCTGGGGGAACCGCGGCGCCGCTGTGGACGACCTTGCCGGCATCGGCGCCCCGGAAATCGCCGCTGGCCGATCTGGTCGAACGGGCCATGCCAGCGGTGGTTCACATCCGGGGCGTGGTGACCGCCGAGGAGCACGGCGGCGACGGGCCCGCCAGCGATTCGGAGGGCGATCGCATCTCGATCGGGACTGGCTTCATCATCCACCGCGACGGATACATCGTCACCAACGATCACGTGGTCCGCAACGTCACCCAGCTGCGCGTGCGGTTCTCCGATGGACGAGAGATACCGGCCTGCGTCCTCGGCACCGATGGCCCGACCGACATCGCGCTCGTCAAGGTCGAGCGGGGCGCGCCCCTTCCGGTCCTGCCGCTCGGGGACTCGGATCGCGTGCGGGTGGGCGAGTCCGTGATCGCCATCGGCAATCCCTTCGGGTTCAACGGAAGCGTGACCGCCGGGATCGTCTCCGCCAAGGAGCGGGTGGTCGATTCGCCCCCGGTCAATCAGAGCCTGCGCAGCGCGCCGCGCCTGCCCGGCTCGCGGAACGCGCAGGGAGCAGAGAGCGCCCCTCGGGGCCAGCGGGCGGAGTCCGAGACCTACTCGTTCTTCATCCAGACGGACGCCTCGATCAACCTCGGCAATTCGGGGGGGCCGCTCATCGACCAGGCGGGGCAGGTGGTGGGCGTGAGCGCGGCGTTCTGGGCCGGCCACCCCATGCAACCCGCCCAGGGGATCGGGTTCGCCATCCCCATCAACATGGCCAAGGCGCTGCTGCCGCGCCTGCGCGATCAGGGCAACGTCCCGCGATCGACCTTCGGGGTGGACGCCCAGCCCCTCGACTCGGCGCTGGCCACGGCCCTCGGTTTGCCGTCCACCCGAGGGGCGTTGCTGGCCAGCGTGGATCGGGGCTCACCGGCCGAGATCGGAGGCATCGAGCCGGGCGACGTGGTCATCGGGTGGGGCAAGGTGGCGATCGCCACCCGCGAGGATCTGAAGATCGACGCGCAGCTGACCATCCCCGGAACCCAGGTGGCGGTGACCCTGCTTCGCAACGGCAAGAAGCTCGAGCGGCAGGTCACCATGAAGGCGGCGTCGGTCAAGGGCCAGGTCGCGCCTCCCCATCCCTCCGGTTGCTCCTCCCCGCGCGGCGACGAGCAGGGCTCGCCGGCGCGCGAGCTGGTGGTGGTCGAGCTGCCGGCCGACAAGGCCGCCCGGTTGCCAGGGGGCAGGGGCGTGGCGGTGGGCGAGGTGCCGAGCGACAGCCCCGCCGAGGCCGCGGGGCTGCGGCCCGGGGACATCGTCCTGCGGGTGTCGACCGCCGAGATCCACGGCGCGGCGGACGTGGCCGCCGCCATCCGGGGCCACCACGGGGGCTTCATCCCGGTGCTGGTGCGACGTTCGGGCTACGACTTCTGGGTCGCGCTGCCCCGCGAATGATCCAGGCGTGGCCGATCTGGGAGCCTCCGGCATAATGGACCCAACCAGATGAGCACGGACGGCGGCATGGACGAGAAGACCTATCGCAAGCGCCTCGACGAGACCCTCGAGCGCATCGACCGGGCTTTCGACCAGGTGGACCCGGATCTGGCGGAGAGCAACCTCTCCCAGGGCGCGCTCACCATCACCATGCGCGACGGTCACCGGCTCATCCTCTCGCCGCAGCCCTCACCCCGTCAGCTGTGGATTGCCTTTCGCGATCAGGCCTGGCACTTCGACTGGAACGACGCCCGGGCCTGCTGGCTCGACGACCGCGGTCGCAACATCGAAGCGCTCTCCCTGGTGGCGACGCTGACCAAGGAAGCCGCCGGGGTCGAGGTCCTGTCCGCCGCCCGGCCGAGCTGACCCAGCTCCGACGGCCCAGCTGACACCGTTCGGCACCGCGCGGTCGCCCGCGCGTTCACCTGAGCGCGTCGGCCGGGGGGCTCGGCTGGGCGACCACCCCTTGGCCCTTGCGAAGGACCACCAGGGTGTCGAGCGACTGGACCTCGTTCGATTCACGCGCGAACACCTGGACCATGTTGCTGCCCGGCCACAACGGAACATCGGCCGCGAATTCCAGCTTGGTCCGGTCACCGGTCGGGCGATTGGACAGGTAGAACACCTTCTTGATGGGCACCTTGGCATCGCGGTTCCACACCCGGATGAAGACATCGCGCACCACCCGGTCGTCGAGGGCCTTGCCCTTGATGTGCACCGTGTCACCCGTCACCACCGTGGGGGCGGTGACGGTCAGGACGGGCGGCGTCACCTGCCATACGGGCGTGAACTCGGGCTTGACGGTGCCGCCATCCCTCACGTCGGCGGTGGAGAGGAAGGCCGCCCGCCCGCTCTCGAGCTCGACGCGCTCGAACCCCACCCTCGCGCCCGCCGCCGGCGCCGACCTCGAGCTCCCGACCGCGGACCTGGTCGCGTCGGCCAGCACCTGCCCCGTGACCTTGAAGGCCGCCCCCTTCGGCACGCGCCCCACGATGAGCGCGGTGTCCCCGGCCGCCTCGCGCAGCGGAGCGCCATCGTGGATCGCCGTGACCACCCCGGAGGCCGCGGTCGGCGCGGGGCCATCCGGCGCGATCTTGATCTTGATCTTGTCGGTGACGGATTCGCCGAGCGTCGTGTCGCCGACCGCCAGGTCGAGCTGATACTCGTCCCCCCGGAAGGCGCTCCCGACCTCATAGACGAACGAGAAGGTCTTGGATTCGCCGGGCGCCAGCTCCTTGGCGTCGAAGCGCCCCGCCGTGATCAGGATGCCCTCCTGTCCGGTTCCGTTCCGCAAGACCGCCTCGGTGTGCAGCGCCCGCCCCAAGCCGATGTTCTTGACCGTCACGAGCTCGCGAACCTGCTCCCCGCGCTGGACCAGCCCGTCGCGGTTCCCCTTGACGTCGTCCACCGTCTGGTAGGTGTAGGCGAAGCGCGGCCTCAGCTTGCCCTCGATGTCGAGGGTCAGCTCGGCGGGGGTGGTCTTGCCCTCGCGCTGCGAGAAGACCGTCCCGCGGATCACGTCGGTCCGGGTGAACGAGGACGTCGGCACCTTCACCACCAGCTCGTAGGTCTTGGTCTCGCCTGGGCCGATCTTACCGAAGACCATCTCGTTCTCGTCGAAGACCCCGTTGTCGCTCTGCAGGACCGCGCGGACCCGATAGGCCGAGGTGGTCCCGAAGTTCTTCACCTGGCCGATGACCTTGACGGTCTCCCCGGCGGCGATCTTCTGGTTCTTGTCGCTGCTCGCGAGGGTGAGGCGCAGGTCGGAAGCCGCCGGGCCGGTCGAGACGGCGGCCTGGGGTCCGAGCGACCAGTCCACCCCCAGCTTCTCCAGCGCCTGCCCGACCTTCTTGTCCTCGGCCAGCCGGACCTTCTCGAGGAAGGGATGGGCCGCGGCCATGAGCTCGCTCCGCCGCATGCCCTTGGCCTGTGCCAGGAAGTCGCGGGCGAACTCGATCAGGAAGTCGTTCTTCTCCTGCTTGTCGTCGTCGGCCTTGTCGTCGGAGGCCTCGCCGGTCTCGTCCTCGTCGTCGTCAGGGACCACCTCGTCGTCACCGTGGTTGGCCTTGTCGCTGGGCTTGGGCGCCAGCAGGTAGCTGACCGTCTCGGTCGGCTTCTCGCCGCGACGGGCGCTCGGGTGCTCGAGGTGCCACTCGAAGTCCGCCTCGCGACGCTTGTGGGCCGACGACTGCAGCCGGATCCAAGATCGCTGACCCTCCTTCTGCACCAGCATGGGGACGGTCTCGATGTCGGGGATGACGCCCACGCCCTGGATCGACACGTCCCCCGGGGTCAGGTACTGCGCCGTGGTCAGCTTCAGCCCCAGGCGATCGTCCTCAGGCTTGTCGCCAAAGGGAACCGGCGACGGGATGTCGAACAGGATCTGCACCGAGCCCTTGCCGAAGGTCCCCTCCCCGATCACCACGCCTCGGTCCAGGTTCTTCATCGCGCCCGCCACGATCTCGCTGGCGCTGGCCGAGTTCTGGTTGACCAGCACCGCCAGGGGCACGGTCGGCTCGTGACCGCTGTCGGTGGCGGTCTCGCTCTTGGGTTGGGTCTCCCCCACCCCGACCATGGACACCAGCGTGCCGCTCTTGATGAAGGCGTCGGCCACCTTCTGCGCCTGCTCGTACAGCCCGCCAGGGTTCCCGCGCAGATCCATGATGATCCCGCGCACCCGCTCCTTCTCGAACATCTGCAGCGCATCGGCCAGATCGCTGGCGCTGTTGGCCGAGAAGTGCTGCATGTGGAAGTAACCGATCTTGGAGGCGGCCTGGCCGGGCGCCGCGGGCACCGGCAGCACCCGGGCCGGCGGATCGATGGCGGGGGGCCGGATGATCGCGCGCGTGATGGTGTACTTCTTGGCGCCCACCACCCCGTCGCGCTCGATGTAGACGTCGACGCTGGTGTCCTCGTCGCCGCGCAGCCGATCCACCGCCTCGTTGAGGGTCATGTTCATGGTGGATTCGTTATTGATGCGGACGATGTGGTCCTTCGGCTTGAGGCCGACCCGGATGGCGGGCGTGTCCGGCATCGGGCGCTTGACCGTGATGCGGTTCTTCTTGTCCATCTCGATCACGATGCCGAGGCCACCGAACTTGCCCTGGGTCTGGGTGCGCATGTCCTTGTAGGTCTCGACATCCAGCAGCACCGAGTGCGGATCCAGCGTGTAGAGGAGGCCGTTGGTGGCGGCCATCTCGATCTCCACCAGCCGTCGACCCTCCTCCTTCTCGGGCACCGGCTGCAGGTTCGGCTGGATGAAGCGAAAGATGTCCTGCAGCTTGCTGCGCACGCTCCAGGGGGCGTCGACGTCCTCGATGGAGAACGTGCGCTGCTGCCCGTTGACCTTGACCGTCACCTGCCGGGGATCGCGCTCGGGCGCGCGGTCGATCAAGATCTCGGCCACGTCGCGCTGGACGAAGTCGAGGGCCCCCACCAGCATGCGCTTCGGATCGAAGCGGTTCTTGTCGAAATACCCCTCCGTGACCTTGCCGAGCGCGTTGGTGAAGATCTTCATCTGCGCGAGGTCGTAGTGCCCCCCCACCTCCCGGGTGGCGGCGCGCAGCGGGCTGTTTCCATCGACTCGAATGCCTTCGGTGCCATGACGAACCGTCAGCAACAACGCCGTGGCGGAGGCCACGACCAGAGCAATCAACTTGGCGAACCGCCGCATGCGCGACTCCGGAGAGGGTGGAGGGACCGAAGAGGACGGGCCTGACGGGGAAGGGCTGGATGTCGGGCTATCGATGAGGTCCATGACGGAGAGAGTGCCCTCTTGTCCCGCAATGATAGCGGCTGCTCCGGAGGGGCGCACGCGGCTTGTGACCGAATCGTCATATACTCGCCGGCCCAGGATGTCGCCAACCGAGCCGAGCACCGACGAGAGCGACGCCGACGCGGACGCGGACGCCGCCGAGCACCGCGTGAACGACCGCGCGGGCGACCGGGCGACCAGGCGACCGGGCGATGAAGCCAGCGCCGGGCTGGTGGTGGTCGCGACGCCGCTCGGCAACGCCGGCGACTTCTCCGACCGGGGGCGCGAGGCCCTGCGAAGCGCCGATCTGATCCTGGCCGAGGACACCCGCAGCGTGCGGCGCCTGCTCGCCGAGCAGGGCGCGGCGCGCGCCGGTCAGGCCATCCAGTCCTGCTTCGATGGCAACGAAGCCGAGCGCGCCGAGGAGACCGTGCGGCGGGTGGCCGCGGGGCAACGGGTGGCGCTGGTCTCGGAGGCCGGCACGCCCCTCCTGTCGGATCCGGGCTTCCGGGTGGTCGCCGCCGTGATCGCAGCCGGGCTGCCGGTGCGCCCCATCCCGGGTCCGTCGGCGGTCTTGACCGCGCTCATGGGCGCCGGGATCGCCCCCGACCGATTCACCTTCCTCGGCTTCCCGCCGCGGAAGCCCGGCGCGCGCCGCCGGCTCTTCGAGTCGCTGCGCGCAAGCCCGTTCACCCTGGTGCTCTACGAGTCACCGATGCGGACGGGCGAGACCCTGGCCGACCTGGCCGAGATCCTCGGGGCCACGCGCCTGGCCTGCGTCGCACGCGAGCTCACCAAGACCCACGAGGAGTTCGCGCGGGGCACGCTCACGGCGCTCGCGGCCCGCTACGCCGACCGGCGTCCGCTCGGCGAGGTGACGCTGGTGGTGGCGGGGGCCGACGCGGCCGAGACCGCGCGCGAAGCCGAGGAGCGGTGGTCCGACGCGAACGTGATGGCGGAGGCGAGCCGCCTGCTTGCGGGCGGCGCGTCGGCGCGCGACGTCACCGACCAGCTCGCGGCCCGCGTCGACCGGCCGCGCCGCGACATCTACCGCCTGGTGACCTCCGCCACCACCACGCTCGAGTAAACCACCCACCACTCCACCGCCACCCCGCTCACCCGTCCTCGTCCTCGTCCTCGTCCTCGTCCTCGTTCTCGCCGTTCCGGTCCGTTCCGGTCTGTTCCGCTCCCCTCCCCTCCGCGACCCTCGCCTCAGACGTCCCGCGTCCCCTCGCGGTCTCGCAGGCCGAAGTCCTTCATCTTGGTCTGCAGGCTCTTGCGCGAGATCTTGAGCTTGCGCGCGGCCTGGGTGACGTTGCCGTTGGTCTCGTCGAGGGCCCGGATGATGAGCTCGCGCTCGACCCGCTCGGTCTCCACGCGGACCGCCTCCTTCAAGGACCCGGAGGGTCCGTTCGGCCCCGCCGCCGCCGGGAAGGCCGGCCAGGTGATGGGGTTTGGCCCCGAGCCAGCGCTGGCAGCGCCGGCTCCAGCGCCGTGCCCATGTCCATGCCCCGTGGTCTCCTCGGTCGCGACCGGCACGGCGGCGTGCGTGGCATCACCACCGCCGTGAAAGATCTCGGGTGGGAGCTCGCGGGCCTGAATCTCGGGTCCCTCGCAGAACAGCATGGTTCGCTCCATCAAGTTCTCGAGCTCGCGGATGTTCCCCGGCCACTCGTAGGCCGTGAGGCAGGCGATGGCCGCGGTCGAGATCCCGGTGATCTGCTTCTTCAGCCGCTCGTTGAACTTGGTGATGAAGTGCTCGACCAAGAGCGGGATGTCCTCCCGCCGCTCCCGCAGCGGCGGGATGTGGATCGGGACCACGTTCAACCGATAGAACAGATCCTCCCGGAAGCCGCCCTGCTCGATCTCGTGCAGGAGGTCGCGGTTGGTGGCCGTGACCAGGCGAACGTCGACCTTGATGGTCTTGATTCCGCCCACCCGCTCGAACTCCGACTCCTGCAGCACCCGCAGCAGCTTGACCTGCATCTCGATGGGGATCTCCCCGATCTCGTCGAGGAACAGCGTCCCCCCGTGAGCCAGCTCGAAGCGCCCCGGCTTGGCGCCGACCGCTCCGGTGAAGGCGCCCTTGTCGTAGCCGAAGAGCTCGGACTCCATCAGGGTCTTGGGGATCGCCGCGCAGTTGATCTTGATGAAGGGACCCGCGTGCCGCGAGGAGTTCTCGTGGAGGGCCCGTGCGAAGAGCTCCTTGCCGGTCCCCGATTCTCCGGTGATGAGCACGGTGGAGGGCGTATCGGCCACCTTCTCGACCACCGAGTAGATCTGCTTGATGGCGGTGGACTGCCCGATCAGCCGGAAGCGACCCCGCTCGGAGGAGGGCGTCTCGGGACGTGCGTCCCGGCGCGCCAGCTCGTGGGTCTTCATGGCCTTGGCGACGATCTGGCGGATCTGCTCCTGCTCGAAGGGCTTCTCGAGGTAGTCGAAGGCCCCCAGCTTCACCGCCTCCACGGCGCTCTCCACCGAGCCATGGGCGGTGATCATCACCACCGGGACCTCGGGGTGGGTCTCCTGCAGCCTGCGCAAGAGCCCCATCCCATCGAGGCCCGGCATCTTGAGGTCGGTGATCACCGTGTGGACGTCGCGGTTCATCTCGGCCAGGGCGTCGAGCCCGTTGGCCGCGGTGATCACCTCGTACCCCTCGCGCTTGAGGATGGCCTCCAGCACGCGGCGCATGTTCAGCTCGTCGTCCGCCACCAGGATGCGCTTGCTCAATGGATCCACCGCTGACACCGTGCGCGCATCTTAACAGTCACCCTCTCTTCTTGAGCATTGGAGCCGCGCCCGCCAGCTGGCCAGCCGGCGGAGTTCGGCCGACGCCCGCGGGCGCGGGCGGGGGCGTCAGCGCCGCGCCCCCCCCCGACGCGGCTCCGCCCCCGGATCCAACCGGCGTCGGCCCGAGGCCATTCCCGGCGACCGCGGCGCGGGCCCCCGGGCCCGGCGAAGCCGGCGAAGGCGGGGGCGAAGGCGGGGGCGAGGCCGCGGGACCGCGCGTGCCGGGGCCGCCAGCTCCCTGCCCCTGCGCGACCAGCAACGGTGGCGGGGTGGCCGCGCCGGGCAGGGTAGCCGCCGGCCGGGGGGGAGCGGCCACCGCCGGCTTCTTGTCGACGTAAGCCGCGTAGGCGTCGGACTCCACCGGCAAGAGGACCGTGAAGGTCGCGCCGCTGCCCATCTGGGAGCGCACCTCGATGGTGCCCCCGTGGTTCTCGATGATGCGCTGGCTGATCGGCAAGCCGAGTCCGGTCCCCTTTTCCTTGGTGGTGAAGAAGGGAATGAAGAGGTTGCGCAGATCCCCCGGCGGGATGCCGACCCCGGTGTCCCGGAAGCGCACCTCGAGGAAGGCCGCCGCGGCGCCGCGCCGGGTGGCTCGGCGGATGCTCGAGGACACGAACAGGCGTCCCCCCTCCGGCATGGCTTGAACGGCGTTGAGCGCCAGATTCAGGAACACCTGCAAGAGCTGCTCGGCGTCGGCCCGCACGGGCGGCATCGCCTCGCCGAGGCTGGGGCTCACGTCCACCCCCCGCATGGCGCCCTCCTTGGCCAGGAGCTGCAGGGTCTTCTTGACCACGTCGTTGACGTCGAGGGGCTCCTGCTCGCCGCGGTAGGGCCGCGCGTAGTCGAGGAACTGCGACACGATCTTGTTCAGGCGGTTGACCTCCTCCACGATGATGTTGAGGAACTCGGCGGTACCGGCCGGATCCACCTTGGAGGCACCCGAGGTCGGCGGCTGCAGGAACTGCGCGGCTCCCTTGATGGCCCCGAGGGGGTTGCGGATCTCGTGGGCCAGACCGGCCGCCATCTGACCGAGGGCCGCCAGGCGATCGCGCTCCTTCATGCGCTCGTAGACCTGCGAGTTCTGCAGCGTCACCCCGATGGACAGCGCCACCCCGCGGAACAGCTCGATCTCGTCGGAGGAGTAGGCCTCGCGCAGGCGCTCGTCGCGCAGGACCAGGCCACCCAGCAGCTGGTCCTCGCCGGTGATCCCCAGCACCACCGAGCCGTTCATCTGGTCGAGCGTGCGCATCATGAGCTGCAGCCCTTCGCGCTCGTCGTCGGAGGCGATCCGGCGCGCCGCCAGCTCGCGCTCCAGCCCCTCGAGCGAGATGGTCCCGGCCCGCCGCAGGCGCTCGAAGAAGGCCCGGTGCGTGACCGCGTCGAAGCGCGACTCGGGGCGCGGGCCGACGTGTCCCGCCAGCTCGTAGCCCGAGCCGTCGGGATCCACCAGGTACACCGAGGCGTGGGTGATCCGGCGCGAGTCCTCCAGCGACGAGAGCACCCTCGGCACCAGCACCCGCATGTCGATCACGTTGGCTAGCTCGGCCCGCAGCATCTCGATGCGCCGGAGCAGCTCGTACTTCTCGCTGAACATCCAGCGGTTGATCGCCCCCTCTACCCGCCCACGCAGCGGCTCGACCAGGATCACGATGGCCGTCGAGGCGAGGAGGGTGTTGAAGAAGAACAGGCCGCTCTCGTCGGGTTGCACCCAGCGGACCAGCACGCCGTAGATCAGCGTCAGGATGAAGACCAGGGTCCCGAGCACCACCATCCGCCCGAGGAGCTCGTTGAGATCGAGCAGGCGGTAGCGGATCAGGTTCTGCGACAGGAAGTAGAGGTACACGATCACCAGAACGTTGCCGATGGTGAGGCCGAGCGGGAGGGCCTCGACCAGGCTGGCGGTCACGGTGGTGAAGCCCCCGATGACCAGGTAGAGCAGCCGGGTCTTCTCGACCCGCGAGGGGGTGGCCCGGTAGCGGCGGTGCAGGTAGTAGACCGAGAGGTAGAGCCCGGCGAAGACGTAGGCGGTGAAGGAAAGCCCGAACCAGATGGTGCGATCGATGGGCTCGACGAAGCGCGAGAACAGCAGCGCCGCGTAGCAGAGCGCCGCCCCCACCACCGTCGAGCGGGACAGCGGCGGGGGACCGGCCTCGTCGCCGAGGAACGCCTGGAAGAACCGCTGCGCCGTGGCCGGCAACGACACCGCGATCAGGAACGCCAGCCACTGCAGGAACGAGGATTCGATCCCCTTGGCCAGGAACGAGACCAGGAAGTAGACGGCCAGGTTGAAGGTCAGGGTCGCGAACAGGACGTGGACCCGCCGCCGGGGATCCCGCAGCAGGACCGAGCCCCCGATGGCAAAGCTGACAATCGCGACCACCAGCTGTGCGAGGTGTTGGATTCGCACGATCGCCCCATCTTAGTACAGATCCCGTCCCGTCCGTCCCGTCCCGTCCCCGTCGCCTCCGGTCGACGACGCGTCCGGGCTCTTGGCCCGCGACGGTCAGCGTCGAGCGACATTCGAGCAACGAGATGGGTACAGCCCATCGACGCAAGTGCCGGGGCAACCTGCTCTTTTGCCGGTGCCCTGGCCGTCTGCTAGATTCGAAGAACGTGAGCTTCCTGCCAGAGGAATTCCGAGCCCGATGACGAACGCGGCGGTGCTGGTCCTGAATCGGAACTATCAGCCGATTCACGTGACGGACGCCAAGCGGGCCTTCACGTTGCTCTACCTCGGTGTCGCGCGCGTCATCGATCAAGAGTTCCGGACCTTCGACTTCGAGAGCTGGGCGCAACTGTCGGACGAGACCGGGAGCCTGCGGGCCGGGGCCGACGTCATGCGGACCGTCAGTCGGGCCATCCTGGTGCCGCGGGTGATCGTGCTGCAGATCTACGATCGCCTGCCCAAGACCAAGGTCCGCTTCTCGCGGCACAACATTTACCTGCGCGACGGCAACACCTGTCAGTACTGTGGACGCGAGCTCCCGCGGGTCGATCTCAACCTCGACCACGTGGTGCCCCGCGCCCAGGGTGGCCGGACCAGCTGGGAGAACGTCGTCTGCTGTTGCATCGAGTGCAACCTCTCCAAGGGGGCTCGCACCCCGGAGCAGGCCGGTCTCAAGCTGCTCAAGGTTCCGGTCCGGCCGCGCTGGACTCCGACCTTCCGGGCCCACGGTGGCAAGGTGCGCTACCGGGAGTGGCTCCCCTTCCTCGGGATCGTCGACGCGTCCTACTGGAATGCCGAGCTGAAGGAGGACTGACCGGGGCCGACGCGCCCGGCTCGGGCTCGCCGGCCCGCCCGCGCCGAATTCCTGTGGTGCACCGCTTTTCTCGTGTGCGCGCGCTTTCCGTCTCGGTGACAATGGATGCGAGCCATGTCGGACCCCACCACGCCCAAGCCAGACGCAAACCTCGGCCTGTTCGACGGGATCGAGCCCGAGGAGGCGGCGGAGCTGCCGCGCGGTGCCGCCGCGTCGTCCGGAAGCCCGGCCGCCTCCGACACCTCCGAGGACGAAGGGGACGACCCCCCGGTCGCGATCCCGACCGACGAACCTGGCCCCTGGATGGTGGACCTCTCCGACCCCGTCACGGAGGCAGTCCCGGAGGCGAAGGCGCACGACACCGCCGGCGGCGCGGGTCCCGGCAGCTCCGCCGACGGTCGAACCGTCCAGCTGATCGCGCTCGCGTCCGGGCGGGGCGGCTCCGGTAAGTCCCTGCTGGCCGCCAACATCGCGGTGTACCTGGCCCAGATGGGCAAGCGGGTGGTGGCGGTGGACGCCGATCCCGCGGGGGGCGCGCTCAACTTCATGCTCGGCGCGCCGCGGCCCACCCGCGGCTTCAGCAGCTACCTGCGCGGCCGCGCGGACTCGCTCGAGGAGCTGGCGGTCGACACCGCCGTGGCGGGCGTTCGCCTGGTCGCCGGCGAGGCGCAGCCGTTCGGATCGCTGCGACCCAAGGTGGTCTCGAAGTCGGTGATCGCCGCGCTGCGGGCGCTGCCCGCCGACTATGTGGTGGTCGATCTCGGTCCGCCCGACTCGGTGCTGGGGCTCGACCTGTGGTTGACCGCCGACGCGTCGCTGGTGGTCTCCAGCACCGATCCGGCCTCGATCGAGGCGACCTACCGGTTCCTGAAGAGCGCCTTCCTGCGTCGCCTGCGGGGAGAGCGCATCGGCGAGAAGCTCCTCGCCCACCTCCCCACCCCCTTGCCGGCGGCGCTCGACATCTTCAGGACGGCGGTCGCCGCCACCCGCACGCTCCGCGACGAGCGAGCGACGGCGCTGCCGCTGCTCCCGATGGTCGCGGCGTCCGCGCCCGGCGGATCGTCTGCCTCCGGCCAGGCGACGATCCCGTCCGCGTCGACCCCGGCTGCGACCGGCACGCCGTTGACGGCGGCGTCGCCGTCGGCCCACGGCGTGCCCGTGCCCGTCCCTGGCTCGACCGAGCTCGTCGATCCTCCCGCGTCGCGGAACGCCGGCAAGCTCTCGGGTCTGGCCCTGGCGGTGGCGGAGCGGATGTCCGCCTACCGCCCACGCCTGGTCATCTCGCAGACCCGGTCCACCGCGGACACCAAGCTCGGTCCGCAGATGGCGACCGCAGCCCGCCGACGCCTCGGCCACTCCCTCGAATACGTGGGCCACGTCGAGATGGACGAGACCGTGGCCGCCGCCGCGCGCCGCAAACGCCCGGTGATGTCCGAGTTTCCCGAGGCCAAGATCTGCAAGAACATCGAGAAGATCGTGCGACGCCTGCTGTCGACCGAGTCGGATCGCAGCCACCCGTTCACCCTCCCGCGCATCGAGGACGAGCAGACGTTCTACGAGCTGCTCGAGACCGAACCCGGCGTCAGCGACGAGGAGGTGAGGCGGGCCTTTCGCCTCTTCAAGGAGATCTACGCCACGTCCTCCCCGATCGTCTCGGGGCTCTACGAGGACGCAGAGCTGACCGCCCTGCACGCGCGCGCGGAGGCCGCGCACGACATCCTGTTCGCGCCGGAGCGTCGCCGCCAATACGACCTCTCGCTGCCCGAGGCGGATCTGGCCCGGGCGGTCCGGCGGGCGGCCCAGGGCCCGCGCGGCCAGGTCGCGCCGGTGCCGCACCTTCGGCCTCTCGACGGGGACGAGGCCGCCGGCGAGCGCGCCGAATCACCCTCCTCGACCGCCGAGATCACGGGCGAGCTCCTGCGCAAGGTCCGCGAGCAGCGGGGGCTCGAGCTGTCGGACATCGCACAGCGCACCCGCATCAGCGAGCGCCACCTGCGCTCCATCGAGGAGGAGCGCTTCGACGAGCTCCCGGCGGCCGTGTACGTACGGGGCTTCGTGGGGCAGGTCGCCCGCATCCTGAAGATGGACGCCAGTCGAGCCGTCGAGGGCTATCTGCGCCGGTTCCACACCGCCAACGGACCGGGCCCGAGCACCCCGTCACTGAAGGAGCTCTGAGCGACGTCGCGGCCTGCCGCGCGGTGTGGAACGCTCAGGAGTACTGCGAGGCGATCTCGTCGAACGCCGAGGCGGTCTGTCCCCACGCGGGGGCCAGCTCGGTGAGGCGCTTCGAGACCTCGGGGAACCCGTCGGGTTCGTTCTTGAGCATCACCGCCCGGCGCACGGCGCCGGCGATATCCCAGGGCTCGAGCCCGGAGAAGAGGATCGCGGTCCCGGTGCGCGACATCGGCTCGTAGTCCACGAGGAAGTCCCGGCCGGCCGCGGCGTCGAGCGCGATGGGCAGACAACCGTAGCGCTGGGCCAGGGCCGGCGCCCGACCCGTCCGATCGTCGGCGTCGGCGAACAGCACCGCGTCGACCGACGCACGCAGGATCCGGCCCGACGCCTCATCGGCCTCCATCACGGTCAGGCGACCTGGGCTCTGCACGGCCAGCCGCCGGACCCGCTCGAGGATCTCGGGCTCGCCGTCGGGGGAGACCACGACGGCGACGTCGAGGGCGGCGAGCTCCGGCAAGGCCTTCAGCACCTCGAGCCCGCCCCTCCCGGCGCGCAGAGGGGCGATGCCGAGCAAGAGGGTGCGGGGACCCACGGTGAGTGAATAGCGCTTGGTGAGGGCGCGGCGACATTCCAGCTTCCCGGCCATGGCCTTGGGTGAGAAGTTGGCCACCAGCGTCCCGTCGGTGGCGGGATCGAAGGGGGGATCGTCGGCGCCGAAGCGCACGGCCACGCACGGCTCGTCGGAGGCGCGACCGGCCAGCGCCGCGTCGTTCTCGAGCAGGTGGGCCGACCAGGGACTCGGCGCCACGATGATGTTGGAGTACACCGCCCCGACCGCAGCCAGCGAGCGGCTACCGACCGCCTGGACAAACGCGCCGGTGGCGGACAGCACCTCGAACTCGCTGTCGTCGAGCGGCGCTCCCACCCGGCCATTCGGCAGCACGAACACCCGCGAGGTCGCCGGTGCGAAGGAGAGCGCCCAGGCGGCGGCTTCCCCCCAACCGATCGCCACATCGACCTTGGGCAGGCCCTGCTCGGCGACCGCGCGGACCGCGTCGGCCAGGATGCCGACCGCCTCGCCCCGGTTGGCGGGCGCGGCGCCGGCCACCAGAAAGTTGGCCTGGCTGAGCGGCGCGCGACCTTCGTAGAAGGGTACCTCTCGTGCCCCCGACGAGGCGGAGAGGGCCGAGAACGTGCGCAGGCGCCGAGCGAGCCCGGGCACCGACGACAGCGCAGCCGGATCGGCGAGCGAAATCACGGTCACCTGCGCCCCACCCGCTGCCAGGGCCCGACTGATTCCGGACAGCGACATGGGTGATTCACCAGACACGAGCGGCGCGACGGCGTCGCCCACCAGCAAGAACTGCTTAGCAGCCAAGACTATTCAGTCGCGCCACGCTCGTCCTCTTCGCCAGGGAACTCGTTGACGGATGGGTATTTCATGATCTCCTTGCGGGAGATCTTCCAAGCCTTCTGCACGATCCAGGAGAGCGACCGGTCCTGCCGGGTTGCCTCCTCCTGGATCTCGCGCAGCATCTCCTCGGGAAAATACAGGCTTTGTTTTCGCTTATCCGAGCCGCCCATGGGGCCTCCGGTTGGAAGACGTGGCTGCCGACCGATTGTCGTCAGCACCCGATGCAATAGGTGTGACAGTGTAGTGGCGTTTTGACGCGTCTGTCAAGCACGTCGATTGAATCGGGGACGTGGCTGGCGATTGTATCGGGGACGTGGCTCGCTGCCGCTCGCACGTCCCCGCGCCCCTCTCGCTCCGCGCGGCAAAGCCGCGCTACGCTCGCCTGAACAGCGGAGGTGAAC